>Ga0181528_10000446_pt1 | contig 29911 bp, 27 predicted proteins | sample PEATcosm2014_Bin_47_FD_119742 | JGI IMG/M metagenome (GOLD analysis project Ga0181528, IMG submission 119742) | Peatland microbial communities from MTU Mesocosm Facility, Houghton, MI, USA - PEATcosm2014_Bin10_10_metaG | ecosystem: Environmental > Terrestrial > Soil > Wetlands > Peat | place...
TCGATCCGCGGAAGCAGACGTCAGGTGGCCGACATCAAATCGGAACCCTGGCCGGCTTCAAATCGGAATCGTGGCCGGCTTCAGTATTGGAATTGCTGGCCGGCTTCGTCGGAATCCGCAGGAGGGACAGATATTCATCCCCCGCGTCAACAACCTGCTGCTGGGCGGCGTGCTGGCGCTGGTGCTGCTGTTCCGGACCTCGGACGCGCTCGCCAACGCCTATGGCATCGCGGTCGCCGGCACCATGGTGACGACGACATCGCTCGCCTTCTTCGTCGTCTGGAAGCTCTGGCGCTGGCCGCTGTGGCGCGCGGCGCTCCTGATCGCGGCGTTTCTTTCGATCGACATCGCGTTCTTCGTCGCCAATCTCTACAAGGTGCTCGACGGCGGCTACGTCCCGCTGCTGCTGGGGTCAGCGAGCTTCGCCGCGATGTGGACCTGGGCAAAGGGCAGCGATATCCTCGCGGCGAAGTTGCATCGCGATTCGATCCCGATCGGCGATCTCCTGAAAATGTTGGCGAAGTCGAAGACGGTCCGCGTGACGGGCACTGCGGTATTCCTGACCAACGACGTCTCCGTCGCACCGGCGTCGCTGATGCACAACCTGAAGCACAACAAGGTCGTGCACGAACGCGTGGTGATGATGTCCGTACGGACCGAGCCACGACCGCGCGTGCCGCTGGCGGAGAGGTATGTGATCGAGCATCTGTCGCCGGACTTCATCGTGGTGAAGCTGCACTACGGCTACATGGAGCAGCCGCGCATCCCAACGGCTCTAGCCGGCCTGCGCAAGCTCGGACTGAAGTTCGACATCATGACGACGTCTTTCTTCATAAGCCGGCGTTCACTGAAGCCCTCGCCGAAATCCGGCATGCCGAAATGGCAGGATCATTTGTTCATCGGCCTCGCCAAGCAGGCGGCAAGCGCCCCGGATTTCTTCCAAATTCCTTCCGACCGCGTCGTCGAGTTGGGCGCGCAGATGAAGGTGTGAGAGAAGATTGGTACGCACTCACGCAAAGCCCGCAACGGCGGCTCTTCGCGCGGCTCAGCGCCGGCGTCGAGCCGCAACTCAACCCTGAGGAACACAATCTATAGCCAGTTGGAGTACTTGAATCGCGAGTAAAGAAATACGCAGATCGCGACGATCAAACCGACGACCGAGTAGTAGCCATACCTCCAATGCAATTCCGGCATGAACTCGAAGTTCATGCCGTAGATGCCGGCAATAGCCGTGGGAACTGCCAAGATTGGGCCCAAGCGGCGAGACGCCTCGTGATCGCGCCTTGGCGCTGTTGCTCCAAAAGAGAACTCGCCTCGAAGACGGAGTTAAGCACGTCGCGCAACGCCTCGACCATCGAGGCGACCCGGCGAACATGGTCGAATACGTCGCGAAAATATGGGCGGACATCGGAATCGATGCAAGGAAACTCGTGATGCTCCAGGCGGCTCGCCACCTCCTCCATGGGGCCGAGCGTCCGGCGGAACCGCATCAACTCCCGTCGGACGTTGAAAATGCGCGTCACCTCGTCGCGGCTCAGGAAGGCGTCGAGGGCATGCCGCTCCATGGCGAGCACCTCCTCCTCGATCGCCTCCACGATGGGGAAGTAGCCGTCGACGATGAAGTCGAGCACGGCGTGCAGGACGTAGTCGACGCCCTGCCTCAGGCGCGCAGGCGCCGCTTCCAACTGGCGCCGCAGTTCCAGATGGGCACGCGCGGAGCCGTGCCGCACGCTGACGATGTAGTTGCGTCCGACGAAGATGTCGGTTTCGCCGTAGCCGATCGTTTCGCCTTCGATATGGGCGGTGCGCGCGACGACGAACAGGTTTTCTCCGTACACGTCCACTTTGGGCATCTGATTGGCTTTGAGGGCGTCTTCGATCGCCAGGGGATGCAGGCCGAATTGATCCTGGAGGACACGCAACTCGTCCTCACCGGGTTCGTGGAGGCCGATCCAGGCGAATTCGCCCTTGGCCAACACGAAGGTTTCCGGCTTGTCCAAGACGATGTCTCTGAGACGTTTGCCGTCGCCATATACGTAGGCCGCGATGACGCTCACTTGAATTCTCCAACCGAATCCGGACGCTTTGATGGGTCGGCCCGCTAGACGTCAAGCTCGCGGAAGCGATAGCCGACGCCCGACTCGGTTTTGATTAGCGCGAGGTCGGTCGGATCGCGTTCGACTTTGGCGCGCAGGCGTCCGCAGAACACCCTCAGGTACTGTACGTCGTCTTTGTGCGCGGGCCCCCACACCGCGGTCAGGATTTGGCCGTGCGTCATGACCCGGCCCGCGTTTTGCGCCAACAGGACGAGGAGGTCATACTCGCGGGGCGTCAACTTGATCGGCTGTCCGTCCCTCGAAACGAGCCGACGCTCCAAATCGATGGACAGCCCGTCCGATTGGAGAAGCTTGCGCTCATCGGTCCCTCCGCGCGCGTGCCGCAACGCCACGCGCAGGCGCGCGAGCAGTTCGCCGACGGCAAAAGGCTTCTCGACGTAGTCGTCGGCGCCGAGATCCAGCGCGGCGATCTTCTCCGTTTCCCGATCCCTTGCCGAAAGGATGATGACCGGCTCCGAGGAGAAGAGCCTCATCTGCTGCAAGACTTCCTTGCCGTCCATGTCGGGCAAGCCGAGGTCGAGGATGACGAGGTCAGGCGCGGCGTTCGCGGCGAGGCGCAAAGCCTCCCGTCCCGTCTCCGCGTGGAGCACCGCGTATCCCGAGGCCTCCAATGCGGGTTGCAGAAACCGCAGGATCTGCGGCTCGTCGTCGACGACAAGCACCCGCGTGTTCATTTCGTCGTCTCCGCTTTCCTTAAGGCGATCAGGACCCGCATCCCGCGACGCCGCGCGGCGGGGCTCTCGGCCCAAATGCGCCCGCCCATCGCCTCGACGAGCCCCTTGGCGATGGTGAGGCCAAGGCCGACGCCGGTCTTGCGTCCATCGGACTTCCCACCCCGGTAGAACTTCTCGAAGATGCGCTCCAGGTCCGCGGGTTTCACCCCGGGCCCTTCGTCTGTGACCGACGCGACGACTTCGCCCTTCGTGGAGCGCGCGTGGACGGCGATCGGGCTCTCGCCGCCGTATTTCTGGGCGTTGTCGAGGATGTTGAACAGCACTTGCTCGATCAAGCGGGAATCGCCGGCGGCGAAGGGAAGATCGCCGGCCAGGCTCGCGACGATGCGCGCGTCGGGGAAAGCCTTGCGGGCGCGCTCTATGGCCGCGCGCACGACGTCGCCGACGTCGACCATTTCCGATTTCGGTTTGAGTGCGCCGGCCTCGATGCGCGACATGTCGAGGAGATTGGCGATGAACCGGGCGAGCCGGTCGGCCTCCTCCTGAATCGAGACAGCGAGATCGCGCCGTTTGGCTCCGTCGAGCGCGTCCGCGAAATCGACGAGAGTCGTCGCCGCGCCGGTGATCGTCGCGAGCGGCGTACGCAGGTCGTGCGACAGCGAGGCGAGCAGCGTCGAACGAAGCTTCTCGTTTTCGACCAGGCCCGCCGTCTTCAGCGACTCCTCGACGAGGAGCGCACGATCGACCGCGATGGAGGTCTGGTCGAGCACCAAATTGAGCGCGTGGTCCAACGAGGCCGGCTCCGGCTTCTCGCGATCCGCAGGGACGAACCCGCAGACTCCGACGACGCCCCGCGCGGTGACGAGCGGACGAAACTGGTAACGCACGTTGGGCAAGGTGCCAGTGCGCCAGCCCGACGCCTCGCGTTTTTCCATCGCCCAGCGCGCCGCGCCGATCTCGCCGGGGCTCAGAGAATCGATCGGAGGCCAAGCCGCTTGAATGGTCATCTCCTGGTCGTCGGCCCGCAGCATCACGACCCCTTCGGCGCCGAGCAGCTTCTGCGCGTAGACGGCGGCGGCTTCGAAAATTTCGCCGCGCGAGACCGCGCCCGACAGACGGCGGGAGAGGTCGACGAGCGATCGCGTGGCCCGCGCGGCCTCGGTCGCGAGCCGCTCCTGATCGCGCACACGTCCCGCCAGCCAGCCGACGCCGGCGGCGACTGAAAGGAACACGACGAGCGCGAAAAATTCCTGCGGCTCGGCGATGGTGAACTGGAACAGCGGGGGAATGAAGAAGAAGTCGTAGGCGAGGAAGGACAGGACGGCAGCGGCGACGGCGGAGCGCACGCCGAAACGGACCGCGCAAACGATGACGGCAGCCAGGAAGATCATCGAAAGGTTCGGCAGCGAAGCCCATTGCGTCAGCGCCTCTCCCAGCAACACGGCGGCGGCGACGGAGGCGAACGCCGCGAGCAAATCCTGCGGGGCGCGCAGCGCGATCTCGGGCGTCCATCTCCAACGGCGCTCGGTCGTCGGGCGGGGTCCGCCGACTTCCCCCGTAACGACTTGGACGTCGATAAGGTCGGCGCGCCGCAGTAGCGCCTCCGACAACGCGCCGCCGGAAAGGCGCGACCATAGGCTGCGCCGCGATCGCCCGACCAGAATCAAGGTGCAGTTCTCGCGGCGAGCATAGCTGAGAATTTCGGAGGCGACGTCGCGGCCCTGCAATCGCGCAACATCCGCGCCGAGGCTGCGTGCGAGGCTCAACGCCTCGTCCGCCTGGGCGCTCCCATCGTCCGCCTCCGGGCGCTCGACCGTGACGGCGACCCATTCGGCGTTCAGCCCCGTCGCCTGCCGCGCGGCGGCGCGAACCACGGCCAGCGAGCGTTTGTCAGGTCCGACACAAACGAGCAGCCGTTCCGTCGTCTCCCACGGCCCCTGGATCGCACTCTGGCGCAGTTGCTCGACCATGTCGTCGTCGACGCGAGCCGCCGTCCGCCGCAGCGCGATCTCGCGTAGCGCGGTCAGGTTGCGTAAGGTGAAGAACTTCTGCTGCGCGAGCTTCGCGGTCTCGGGCAGGTAAACCTTTCCGTCCTTGAGGCGTTGGAGCAGCTCCTCGGCGGTGATGTCGACGAGCACGATGTCGTCCGCGTCGCGCAGGACGACATCAGGCACGGTCTCGCGGACAACAACGCCGGTCACGCGCGAGACGACTTCGGCAAGACTTTCGACGTGCTGGACATTGAGCGCGGTCCAGACGTCGATCCTGGCGTCAAGCAGTTCCTCGATGTCCTGCCAGCGCTTGGGATGGCGGCTGTCCGGCGCATTGGTGTGGGCAAGCTCGTCGACGATGATGAGCTTGGGACGCCTCTTGAGCGCGCCGTCGAGATCGAACTCTTCGATGCGTCGGCCCTGGGGATCGAAGACGCGGCGCGGCAGGACCTCCAGTCCGGCGATAAGCGCCTCCGTCTCGGCGCGTCCGTGGGTCTCCACCAAGCCGATGACGACGTCGACGCCCTCCTGTTTCAACTGGCGCGCGCGTTGCAGCATCGCGTAAGTCTTGCCGACGCCGGGCGCTGCGCCGATGAAGACAAGCAGCTTCCCCCGCTGTCCCTGTCCGGCCAGGGCGAGCAGCGCGTCCGGATCGGGGCGCTGAGGGTCGTTTCGTCCGTCGGTCATAAGGTTTCCACGCCATACCCTCGCAACGCGGCGCCTCGGATCGGCGCGCACAGACTGCGAGCCCGAGCGCGGCGCCAGATTAATGGATCGCGCATAAAGGCTCCATCGGTGATGCGGGCCATCCGCATAAACAGGTCATAAACGGGCGCGTGTTGTTTATGACCTGTTTATGCCCGGACGCCGCATTGCGAATTGAGGTTTTATGCGGATGTAGAGGAAACAGGCGAGCGACCACAGGAGTCCCGCCATGTCCGACGTCATCTATGTAGCCATCGGTCTCGCGTTCTTCGCGGCGATGAGCCTCTACGTCTACGCCTGCGACCGGCTTTGAGGAGACGGCCATGATCGAACCCGTGATTGGATTGGCCGTCGGCGCGCTGCTGGCGGTCTACCTCGTCTACACCCTCATTCGACCGGAGCGTTTCTAGCGAACGCGTCCGTCGCTTGCGTTCGCAAGCGACCTCAGTCGTCCCGTTCCTTGGGAGCCAACCATGACCCTTATCGGCTGGTCGCAAATCGCGATCGTGCTTGTCCTCGTCGTTCTTGCGGCCATTCCCTTCAGCCGCCTGATTGACGCCGTTTACGCGGGACGCGCCAATGTCCTCTCGCCCGTGCTGCGACCGATCGAAGTCGCTTTCCTGCGGATCGCCGGCGTCGACGAGAAACGCGAGCAATCCTGGCGCGCCTACGCGCTAGCAATGATCGCCTTCTCCATCGCCGGCTTCCTGTCGCTGTACGCTTTGCAGCGGCTGCAAAACTTCCTGCCGCTCAATCCGCAGGGATTCGACGCCGTGCCGTCGGACCTCGCCTTCAACACCTCGATCAGCTTCATCACCAATACCAACTGGCAGAACTACGGCGGTGAGACGACGATGAGTCATCTCACGCAGATGCTCGGCCTCACCGTGCACAACTTCCTATCCGCTGCGACGGGCCTGGCCATGGCCTTCGCTTTGGTGCGCGCCTTCGCGCGTTCCTCCGCGACCACCGTCGGCAACTTCTGGGTCGACGTCACCCGCATCACGCTCTACGTCCTGCTGCCCCTCGCCATCGTGATCGCGCTGGTTCTTGTCGCATCCGGCGTTCCCCAGACGCTGCTCGGCTCCGTGGACGTGACGACGCTGGAGGGCGTCAAGCAGACGATCTCGATCGGCCCGATGGCGAGCCAGGAAGCGATCAAGGAGCTTGGCACCAACGGCGGCGGCTTCATGAACGCCAATTCCGCCCATCCGTTCGAGAACCCGAATGGGTTCAGCAATATGCTTGAGATTTTCACGATACTGCTGGTCCCAGTCGCCTCCGTGATCGCCTTCGGGCGCTCGGTCGGCGACGTGAAGCAGGGTCGCGCGATCCTCGTCGCGATGGGCGTGCTGCTCGTCGCCGGCGTGGCGACGATCTACGCCGCCGAAAGCTACGGCGTCCCTTCGGTGACGGCGCTTGGCGTCGATCCGTCCGCCGGAAACATGGAAGGCAAGGAGATTCGCTTCGGTCAGGCCACGACCGCGCTGTTTTCGGCGGCGACCAGCGGTACGAGCACGGGTGCTGTCAACGCCATGTTCGATAGCCTGACGCCATTGGGCGGCCTTGTCCCGATGTTCAACCTGCTGGCCGGCTGCATCTGGCCGGGCGGCGTCGGCTCCGGTCTCTACGGCTTCCTCATCCTCGCGATCGTCGCGGTATTTGTCGCGGGACTGATGGTGGGACGCACGCCCGAGTACCTCGGCAAGAAGATCGAGGCCAGGGAGATGAAGCTCGCGATGTTGGCCGTGCTGATCTACCCGGCGGTCGTGCTCGGCTTTACCGCCGCGTCGGTCTGCCTGAAGACCGCACTGGACAGCCTTGCCAACGCCGGACCGCACGGCCTGTCGGAAATCCTCTACGCCTATGCCTCGACCAACGCCAACAACGGCTCGGCCTTCGGCGGCCTGACCGGCAACACGCCCTGGTTCAACACGACGCTCGGCTTCTCGATGCTGCTGGGCCGTTTTGCCTACGTGATCCCGGTCCTCGCTCTGGCGGGCTCGCTCGCCGCGAAGCGCAAGGCGCCGGCGTCGGTGGGCACGTTTCCGACAGACGGGCCGCTGTTCGTCGGTCTGCTGATCGGCGTAATCGTCATTCTCTACCTGCTCCAATATTTCCCCGCCCTCGCGCTCGGACCGGTGGTCGAGCACTTCCTGATGCTTTCGGGCAAGGCGTTCTGAGGCGGCTTTCGGAGACTTTAACCCATGTCACAGAAATCGAAGTCAAAGAGCCTGTTCGACTCGCAAATCCTGAAGACCGCGACGGTCGACGCGTTCCGCAAGCTCGACCCGCGGGCGCTCGCCCGCAATCCCGTCATTTTCGTCACGGAGGCCGTCTCGGCTGTCGTGACCTTGTTCTTCGTGCGCGACCTGATCACCGGCGCGAACTCGCCGCTGTTCTCCGGCCAGATCGCCTTCTGGCTTTGGTTCACGGTGCTGTTCGCCAACTTCGCCGAAGCCGTCGCCGAAGGACGCGGCAAAGCGCAGGCGGATTCCCTGCGCAAAACGCGCAGCGACACCCGCGCCAAGCGCCTGCTCGAACCGAAGTCGCTCGGCGACATCTACGAAGGCGTCAACGCGCTCGACCTCAAGGTCGGCGAGGTCGTGCTTTGCGAGGCGGGCGACGTCATTCCGAGCGACGGCGAGATCGTCGAGGGCTTCGCCTCCGTCAACGAGTCAGCAATCACCGGCGAATCCGCGCCGGTGATCCGCGAGGCCGGCGGCGACCGCTCGGCGGTGACGGGCGGCACGACGGTGCTGTCCGACCGCATCAAGGTGCGGATCACCGCCGCGCCGGGCTCGACCTTCATCGACCGCATGATCGCGCTCGTCGAAGGCGCCGAACGGCAGAAGACGCCGAACGAGTTGGCGCTATCCATCCTGCTATCCGGCCTGACGCTGATCTTCCTTATTGTCTGCGTGACGCTGTGGCCGATGGCGTCCTACTCCGGCAAGACGCTGTCGATCACGGTGCTGGTCGCGTTGCTGGTCTGCCTCATTCCGACGACAATCGGCGGACTGCTGTCGGCGATCGGCATCGCCGGCATGGACCGGTTGATCCGCTTCAACGTGATCGCGACCTCCGGACGCGCGGTCGAGGCGGCGGGCGATGTCGACACGCTGCTGTTGGACAAGACTGGCACCATTACGTTCGGCAATCGCATGGCCGACGAGTTCATCCCCATCTCGGGGGTGACGGAGTCCGAACTGGCCGAGGCCGTTCGCCTCGCCAGCCTTGCCGACGAGACGCCGGAAGGCCGCTCGATCGTCGCGCTCGCCAACACGCGCTACGGATTGGACGCCAAGGCGCCGACGGAGTCCACGCCGGTCGCATTCAGCGCGCATACCCGCATGTCCGGCGTGGACATGCCCGACCGGGCGCTGCGCAAGGGTGCGGTCGACGCCGTGCTGAACTGGCTGGGACTTAGCCGTCAGACCGCGCCGGCTGAGTTCACCCAGGCTGTCGACCGTATTTCGCGCTCGGGTGGCACGCCGCTCGCCGTCGCCGAAAAAGGGCGTCTGCTCGGCGTCGTGCACCTCAAGGACATCGTCAAGCCCGACATCCGGCCGCGCTTCGCCGAACTTCGCGCGATGGGCATCAAGACCGTCATGGTGACCGGCGACAACCCGCTGACCGCGGCCGCTATCGCCTCGGAAGCCGGCGTCGACGATTTCCTCGCCGAAGCGACGCCCGAGGACAAGCTCGCCTACATCCGCAAGGAGCAGCAAGGCGGGCGGCTGATCGCCATGTGCGGCGACGGCACCAACGACGCGCCGGCGCTCGCGCAGGCCGACGTCGGCGTCGCCATGCAGACCGGCACGCAGGCGGCGCGCGAGGCCGGCAACATGGTCGATCTCGACTCCGACCCGACCAAGCTGATCGAGATCGTCGGCATCGGCAAGCAGCTCCTGATGACGCGCGGCTCGTTGACCACGTTCTCCATCGCCAACGACGTCGCCAAGTATTTCGCGATCATACCGGCGCTGTTCGTGACGACCTATCCGGAATTGCAGTCGCTCAACGTGATGGGGCTGCACTCCGATCAGTCTGCGATCCTATCCGCCGTCATCTTCAACGCGCTGATCATCATCGCGCTGATCCCGCTCGCGCTGAAAGGCGTCGCCTACCGCCCCGTCGGAGCCGCTGCGCTGCTGCGGCGCAATCTCGCGGTTTATGGGCTCGGCGGCGTCATCGTTCCCTTCATCGGCATCAAGGCGATCGACTACGCCGTCGCTGCCCTGCATCTGGCTTGAGGACTTCCCATGCTCAACACCATTCGTCCCGCTTTCACCTTGCTGGTCTTGTTCTCGGCGCTGACGGGTCTTGCCTATCCGCTGGCCGTAACCGGGGTCTCGCAAGCGCTTCTGTGGGGGTCGGCCAACGGCTCACTCGTCCTGCGCGACAACAAGCCCGTGGGTTCGAGCCTGATCGGCCAAAACTTCGCGAGCGACCGGTATTTCCATGGCCGGCCCTCGGCGACCCAGGGCCAGGACCCGGCCCATCCCGACGATTCCTCAAAGACGGTCGACGCGCCTTACAACGCGGCGAACTCGGTCGCCTCCAATCTGGGGCCGACGTCGCAGAAGCTGCTCGACCGCGTGAAGGCGGACGTCGAAGCCAAGCGCGGCGCCGGCTGGAACACCGTCCCCGCGGACTCCGTCACCACATCGGCTTCCGGCCTTGATCCGCATGTCTCCCCCGCGAGCGCGTTCGCGCAGGTCGCGCAGGTCGCAAAGGCCCGGGGGATGCCGGAGACGCGCGTTCGCGAGCTTGTCGAGGCGTCGGTCGAAAACCGCTTGCTCGGCGTGATCGGCGAGCCGCGCGTCAACGTCCTTCGGCTCAACCTCGCCCTCGACGTCGCCTCCGTGGGCCTGAGCCAAAAGTAGGCGACTGGGCCCGCCGCCGAACTCTGCGCACGCCGCCGGGCCGTCCGTCCGCGGCGTGATGGTGAATATTCGCGACGGCGAGGAACGTCATGGCGTATCGGCCTCGGCGACGAACGACCCGCATCCTCGCGATCAGTGACGAGGCGCAGCTTCTCACGCTGCTTCGTCGCACCCTGACTGGAGACGGCTCTGAGGTTGTCACGGCGTCGCTCGCTTCCCTCGACCGCGCCGTGGCGGTGGCGCCCGACGCCGTCATCGTAGACATGCCCGCGTATTCCGCGCAGGCGCTGTCGAGCTTGCGAAAGGCGTTCCCCACCGCTGCCATGCTCGTCCTGCTATCTGATTTGCGCCCGTTCGACGGCATCGAGGTCCTTGACCTCGGCGCGGAGTTCCTGACGCGACCCTTCCTCGAATCGGACTTGGTCCTCAAGCTGCGGGCGGCCCGCCGGATCGCCGGAGCGAAATCCGGCGAGGCGGGGAGGAACGCGATTGGTGCTTTGTCGCTCGATGCCGCGGACGGGACGCCACTTCTGCGCGGGCAGACCGTCGCGCTCTCGCCGGCAGGAACGGCGATCCTCGCCCGCCTGGTCAGGTCGGACGGTTGGGTGGGATTCCCTGCTTTGCTCGAAACCCTGCTTCATCCCGACGCCCCGCTCGATCGGCAATACGTCCGGTCGGTCATTTGGGAAATCCGGCGTCGCGTCGCTCCGGAAGGGTTCAGGATCGAAAACGAGCGTAGTATCGGCTACCGATTGGTCGTTGCGGAAGCAGTCACCCCGTCGCTGGAGTCAGAACGAAGTAGTTGAGCGCGCCGATGGACAAATACCTCAAATTCAATTTGCGGTTGGTGTTTGGAATAGCCCGCGCACGTCTGATCCGACTGTTTGCCTCCCGTATTTATAATGCGTTTATCTCGAACAGCCCGGAATCGTCTCGATTTTTTATCTGACAGCGCCGACAATACTGCTTGTTGACGCGCCTGGTCGGCTTTCGGATCGAAATCGTGCCTGACACATTCCCCAGAAGCCTCCGTCGACGCCGTCGCGGCCTAGCCGGTTTGCGCGGTGCGCGAACGGAGCCGAAGCCGACGGCGTCCGAACTCGTCGAGAGTATCGGGGCCTTGCTGGCGATCGCTCTCGCGGTGGCCTTGGCGGTGCAGGCAGCGATCTACTTTTCGGGTCGATGAACCGGGCCGGGTGTCAGTGACAGGAGAGAAAACCGTGAATTCCGAAACGATACAAACGCCGTTGCCGGTCGAAGCTTGCACCTTCGTCGGCAGGGACCAAAGCGGGCATTGGGTGGTGCGCGATGGCGCGGACCTGTATGGCGGCGTTTTCGTCGATCGCACGGAGGCCCTGCGCTTCGCCCACGACGAGGGGCTGGCCCACATGCCGCATCGTGCGAAGTTGATTTTCGTCGACGAGTTGAGCTTCTGATCGTTGGATCAAAATCCTCCCGAAGCGATCATCGGCGAAACTTTCGTTCATGCGCCGGTCAAGCTATCCGAGCTATCCGAGCTATCCAAGCGACAGCAAGACCGGCCTGGACATCCGGGCGCCGCGTCGAGGGGGAAGAATGACCGCCGTAAACGCCGCTTCCGATTCGGCCCGCCCCCCGCTCGCCGCGATGGGGCTCGCCGCGCTCGTCGTGGTGTTCGGCGACATCGGCACCAGTCCGCTCTATACGTTCAAGACCGTGCTCGCCTACACCGGGCCGCACCCCGACCCGACCGAGACGCTCGGCGCCCTTTCGCTGATCCTGTGGACGCTGCTCGTCGTCACGACCATAAAATACGTGAATTTCGCCATGCGGCTCGCCAACGACGGCGAGGGCGGAATCATCGCGCTGATGTCGCTTCTCGTCGGCAAGAAAGGCCATCGTCCGGCCATCGTCGTCGCCGGACTGTTCGGCGCGGCGCTGATCTACGGCGACGGCGCCATCACGCCTGCGATCTCGGTCCTCTCCGCGCTCGAAGGCGTGGAGCAGATCGCGCCTTCGCTGACGACCTATGTGCTGCCCGTGGCGGTGGTGATCCTCCTGGGCCTATTCGCGGTGCAGCCGTTGGGAACGGCGAAGATCGGGCGCGCCTTCGGGCCGGTCATGCTGTCGTGGTTCGTCGTCGTGGCGCTGCTCGGGATATACGGGATCGCGCAGCACCCCGGCGTGATCGCCGCGGTCAATCCCTACTACGGCTACGCCTACCTCATGGGCGGGGGGCTCAAGGGGTTCCTGGTGCTCGGCGGCGTGTTCCTGTGCGTGACCGGAGCGGAGGCGCTCTACGCCGACATGGGCCATTTCGGCCCCAAGCCGATCTCTCGGGCCTGGAACTTCGTCGTCTTTCCGAGCCTTTTCCTGAATTACTCGGGCCAAGCCGCCATCGTGCTGCAAGGCGCTCCGACGGACGGCAATATCTTCCACAACCTCTGCCCGCCGGTCCTGCTGACGCCGCTCATCGTATTGGCGACGGTGGCCACCGTCATCGCCAGCCAGTCGATCATCACCGGCGCCTTCTCGATGACGCGGCAGGCGATCCTGCTTGGCTGGCTGCCGCGCCTTAAGGTCACCCAGACGTCGGAGGAAGGCTACGGCCAGATCTACGTCGGCGTCGTCAACTGGCTGCTGATGCTTGTGACGCTCGGGCTGACGATCGGCTTCGGCAAGTCCGACCATCTCGCTTCCGCCTATGGCATCGCGGTCGCCGCCACCATGCTGATGACGAGCATGCTTCTGTTCATTGCGATGCGCGAGATATGGGGCTGGTCGGCGCCGGCTGCGGCCCTGGTCGCCGGCGCTTTCCTGATCGTCGACGCGAGCTTCCTGGCGGCCAATCTGGCAAAGCTTCTGGACGGCGGCTACGTGCCGCTGATCCTCGCCGCGTTCGTTTACGGTCTCATGTGGGTTTGGCATCGCGGCGTCGACGCGGTTCGCGCCAGCATAGTGGCCGAGCAGACCCCGCTCGTCGACTTCGCGCGCGTGCTGGAGAAGGGAACGATCGCGCGCGTGCCGGGCACGGCGGTGTTCCTCACCCGCGCCCGCACCGAGACGCCGCCGGTCTTGTCCTGGCACGTCAAGCAGAACCGCTCGCTTCATGCGGACGTGCTTGCGTTGACGCTCACAACCCTGACGGTCCCGCGCGCCGAGCCGCGCAATCGGGTGACGCTGCAACGCGAGTCCGAACGCTTTTGGCGAGCCGAGGCGCGGTTTGGATTCATGGAACGGCCAGGGATCGAGTCCGTTCTGGCCGAATGCAAGCGACAAGGGGCGGAAATCGACCTCGACGACGTGACCTTCTATGTCGGCCACGAAACGATCGTGCCGCGCGAGGACGGCAAAGGCTTGCCGGGCTGGATAGTGGCGCTATTCTCGACGATGGGTCGGAACGCCGCGCGCATCAGCGACACTTTGAATTTGCCGCACGACCATGTCTTGGAGATCGGACGCGAAATCGCTATATGATCTGGAAATTCTATTCCAATTGTGCAGCCGATGTCGACGCGCACCTATTTCGTGACCCGGCGGGCCAGATTGCGGGTGTCTGAAATGTTGCCGCCGTAGTTGCGACGCCGTCAACTTGGGAGGCGGCAACTTGCGCCAAGCGAACAACTTGCCCGAAGTCACCGAGAAATCGCCTCCGCAAGCCTTACATCGCCAACGCGCGCTCTCGCACGGGTGGCAGTCGTGGCAGGTCGTGCAACCGCAGTTCGGACAAACAGGATTGCCGTGCGTCGTCGGCCACCGCAGCCGTGCAAAGACGTCTGCGCGCCATGTTCGGACTTGCGCATGACCTTGCCGATGCTGAGCGATCGCGCTGCCGCCGACAGGAGAAAATGTTGAGACATGAGGTCCTCATCGTTCAGAACAAATCATGAACAATCTGAGTCGTCACGAGAGCCCTGTCAAGCTCGGTGGTGGCCGCTACATATGGCCGTAAAACTGGGCCATGACGCCCCGGCATGCGTAGGCCCTGCAAGCTCGACTTCCTCGTCAAACCGCTCCCGCCTCTCCACAAGATCTTAATGAACATCCGACAGACTAAAACCTCCGATTTTGATGGCATCGCGCGACAATCCCGCGCCAGACGAGATTCGCGCGCGAATCATTGGGCGGATGAGGCGCGGAACGAAGGCCAAGTCAAGGCTTGGTCTTGCATCCGAGAGGGTCCTTGTGAGCGTAGCGTGGTCTGCACCCCGACGCTGGCGTAGCGCCGTCCCGATTCTCTTGGGGATGTTTGGCTGCACGTCCGCGGGCGCTATCGCCGACGTCGGGACGCTTTTTCCCGGCCAGACGCCGCTCCTGATCGCGATCGGTTTCGCAGCCGGCGCCCTAATGCGACGTCGACCCCTTGCGCGCAAGGACGCGCCCGCCGCCACCGAGCAAACGGGCTGCGAGACTGCGGTCACAGACGCCGATCCGCTTGGCGGCGCGCCGATGGAAGAGCCTACGCGCGAACCCGCTCCCCCGCCGCTTGCCGGACCCGAGCCTTTCGACGGATTGCGTCTGCGAACCGAACTCGCCGGCTACCCGGTGTTTTCCCGCCTGCTCGCCAGCCAGATGCACAGCGTGACGGACCTGACGGAAACCACCGCCACCTCAATCGTAACGAAACTCGCGGCGGTCGACGCAAAATTCACCTCTCTCGTCGATTTCATTCGGCAGGCCGGATCGAGCAAACATGTCTCTGGCGTGATCGATCAGATCGAGGGGCGGACCAACGCCAGCCGCGACCTGCTCGCCCAGTTCGCTGAGCGTCAGGGCAAAGATGCGCAAGCCAGCCGTCAGCTCAGAACGAAGATTGCCGCGGACACCTTACGGGTGCTCGAAGTTCTCGAAGGCGTCAACGACATCGCCCGCCACACGACGATGCTGTCGCTCAACGTGTCGATCGAAGCCGCCAGGGCCGGCGAGGCCGGCAAAGGTTTCGCGGTGATCGCCTCAGAGATCCGTAGGCTCGCCAGCCAGGCGCAGACGTTCTCCACCGATGTCAAGGCGCGCGTCGAGGGGCTGACGCACAGCGTGATGGTCGATCTTCAGGAAAGAGCGGATCAACGCGAGCACGACGAACTGGAGGCTGTCGCAAACATATCGCGGAGCCTGGACACGCTGGCGAACGACGTGCAGACGATCGTTTCCCACCAGAGCGAAGTTCTCCGGAGAGTGGAGGCCGAGAGCGTCGCCGTCGCCCATCCCATCATGGACATCATGGGCAGCATCCAGTTCCAGGACGTCGTCCGTCAGCAACTCGAACAGATCGAACAGATGACGGCGATGGTTGATAACCACATCGCCGCGCTCGCCGCGACGCTTCCCGAGGAAGACGCAGATCCCGACGAGTCGCTATTGCTGACCAAGCTCGACGACTATTCCGGCAGCTTCAGGATGCATTCGCAGAGAAACTCACTCAGAACGGCGCTGGGCGGTTCGAGCCAGTCAGACGCGGCGCCGTTGATCGAGATGTTCTGATGCGCAGGCCGCGGCTCTCCGAGGAGGAGCCTCGCCGTTCGCCACTCACGAACTTGAAGCCATCGACTTCGCCCTCAAGGCCTCCTGATCGGCAGGCCGAGCGCTTTGCGGCGCGCGCCGAGCGCCAGGGTGGAATGGCCCTACGGGTCGAGATCGACGAGCGGCGTACGCAATTCTCGCGCCGCCAGCTCCGCGGCGACGTTGACGGCGGTGGCGGTCTTGCCGCAGCCGCCCTTGCAGTTGGCGACGGCGAGGACACGCGTTGACGTCCGCATGGTCTCAAGCGCCCCACGCGTGGGGCGATCGCGAATCGCTCCGCACGCCAGGGTTATAAAAACTTACCGTTGATGCAAGCCCTCTAAAGGCTGGGCACAAGCTGCTTGACCACCTGCAATAGCGAGGCTGGGTCGACCGGCTTTACAAGCCAGCCCGTCGCGCCCGCGGCCTTGGCGCTCTGCCGTTTCGTGCTTTCGGAATCCGTGGTCAGCACCAGCATCGGCGTGAAACGCGTCGCGGCGGTCTTGCGCAGCTTACCGATTAGTTCGACGCCGTTCATGCCGGGCATATGGTAGTCGGTGATGACGAGACACGGCGTGAGCCCGCCGTTCACCATGTCAAGCGCTCGTTCGGCGGAAATCGCCGTTATCGCGGCGATGCCCGCCTTATTCAGCACGCCGGAGATGCTGGTCAGCATAGTCTGTGAATCGTCGACGAGCAGAACAGGTTTCACGAAAGCGCCCTCGCGAGAGGATGGCCGGGGCGCGAGAGCCCATCCACTGGCAGCCCTAGGTTGCGAAGCTTTGCGACAATTTTCCTAAGAATTGATGGTAAGGCACGGCGAGAGAGACAATCACGAACCGGCTGTCTCCAGGCCGGCGAGGCACACTGCGAGCGTGCGCTCGGACGACCGGCTCTCCAGCCGCCCCCGTGAGGCGATCAGCACCTACGCCACCGCCGTGTGTAGCGTTTCGGCCTGTTGGAGCGCAAAAACCGGCTGCTCAACGGTCAACAGCGCCTGGTGGACTTCGGCATGGCGATTTTACCCCACCAATTCTGTCGTTACGACTCTGTTATTGTTGTATAATGTTCGACCTTAGTAATTTCTGACCGGCGTCCAATTGTGCCCCGACTGCGGGCGAAATAGAACTTCCGTCAGGAGTTTACGCGAACAGCGCCCGGGTCAAACGTTGAACACCGAATGACAATCAACGATCGCTCTGTTAAGTCCGAAAGGCCGCGATGAGCGGTATTCGTGCAGACAGCGTCGTCCTCATCGCGGAAGTCCGCGGTACTCCCCGGAGGCGGTGATCCGCCCGCGATCGGATTGCGCCCTTGGCCGCCGACCATGACGCCTCGAATCCCGTCACCGTAAATTTCCTTTGACGTCAGCATTTATACGTAAGCGTATATTGACTTCCAGTTGCGCTTGATCAAGAACAACACAAGAATGAGTGGTATGATATTTAAAAAGCGCATTGCTGCGCCGCACACAACTCTCGTAGAGAAGACGATGGGAACGAGAAGCGAGCAAGTCGTTCAGCATCTGCAAGAAACACTCGGTCGTTTGGAGTGCGAATTTCTTTATTTGACGAAAGATCTTGATGCATTCCCCTTAGCGAACCAGCCGGAAGCAGATCTTCCCTCCGCAAAGCTGGCGCTGGCGGCTTTCTGCGTTGAGCACGCCTCTCATATTCTGCAAGAAACCGAAGTGGTTACGTTTCTTGTCAACCGGCTTGATATTCCCACGGAACTAGTTTGCGTTAGCGTCAGCTAAACAAAATAGGCTGCACGTTTTTCTGGTCGAATTCGACATGGTCGAGTTCCGCCTATTCGTCGCATGTGAAAAATGGGAGCGGCTCGGCTCCTACAGCGTCGAGCGGCTACGGCGCGAGCGCGGCTATCTTCGCCTCGTCGACTTCGTGTCCGAACTGACGGCGGCCTGTTCGCGCGCCATGGTGTCTTTCGCCGTCGAAATTTACCACTACCCGTTTCGTCATCAAGCCGCTGTCAACCTCGTCGGACTTGCCAATGAGCGTCCGCTTGGCTTCGTTGTCGAAGGCCAGTCTGCCACACGGGCATTGCGCCGCCGCGTGATCTTCGAAGGCGTAGGGTTTTCCTCCGCCAAGCTGCGTGGGTTACCTTCATGCCCGGGCTTGGAGTTCTCGCGGTTCTCCTTGCGATCGGTCAACGACGCGGCATTCAAGCCGAAGGGTGCCTCTCGGAGGCGTACGTCGAGTATACCATGCGAGGCGCTCATTTGAGGGACGTCGGTCGAAGGTTGGCAATCAGGCCCCTTTGTGGGGCCGCCAACTCCAAAGCCCTCGGGCTTCGCCAGGAAACAGATAAATAAATATGGGTTATGACCTGCCGTAGAAGAAGGGTAACATGCGCGAGAAATTCGATAAGAGCAAGCTAGCAAGCAGGAGACAGTTCGCGGCGAACGGTCGGCGAACCAAATTTACTCGGCTGGCTACCGTGGAAAATATGTTTGCATCGCTGCGCACTTTCCCAAGATTGAAATATCCGGAAAGCGAGTCCGGTACTTGCCGTACTAACAGCATTGTTGCGGCGCGCGTGACAACCCAATGACCAGCGGATTCCAGAAATAGCTCTTATTTCCGAACCGCGCGCTCAAGAATTTCGTCTGTCGAAGACTAACTCTTTCCGACCGGGGCTTGGCTTGAAGTCAAAATTGAAGTTAATTGCATCCTATCAGTTCGGTCCCGCCTTTCGATTTTATTTATTAGATTTACAATACTTTTGGCAGGCTTTCCTACTCTCGGCGCTAAAGATCGTCTATACCGAATGCCATGGCGGCAAGCCTCGTATGAAGCAAAGGCGAAGGCGAAGGCTGGAATTTTCTTTTTCATTTGGACCTTCCGCGTTGCTAGCAAAATAACGTGTGTAGTGCTTCCATCGAGTTGGACAAACGCTGTGACGACCACATCTGCAAGAGCAATAGAATTATTAACATATGTTGTAAATGTTATTTATCCTAAAAGCGCACGATTATTTTTTTGTTGTCGAGGGCCGCTTCCGCGGGTTGTATCGAAACTGCCGTTAAGCCCTTACGAATAATAATAAATTGTTTTCTATATTGCACTGGTGGTGTATTTTGCGTTCGGCTCGGTCGAAGTTGTCGCACGTGCGCTTATATGCAGCGGCTCGCGATCCGCGCATTGACTGCCGCCAGTTCCGGCCTCGCCAGGCATCCCATTCTCCGCGAAGGCGCTTCCTCGACTCCTTCGGCGAGTGCGATCGATGGCCGCTCTGATGCGATCGGATTTGTCATCGCAGCCAAACCGAGCGCGGGACGGCTTTCGGCAACGCGGCTCGGCAAGAGCAGCCCGAAAGGACCGAGTATATAAGTCATATGTGTGCAGCATCGCTGCGCCTTGGACACACGCTCAGGCGGATCTCGGGCGTCGAACAGCAGCGACGAGCCATCGGGTAGGCCGCAGTCCCGTATCGCTTCCCCTTGGGTTTTATTGTCGAAGCGACGCGCCGGCTGATGGAGATGCCGACGCGCCGCCCACGCTCGGGGGAAGCGCCCTTGCTCAAGACCCGCGCCCTCTATCATCGCGCAACCATCGCGATGAACGGTGACTGCATTGCCCCGCCGTTCGCCGGGCATGCTACTAGCCAGCAGTGGTGCGGCAACTTGGTTTATTGATATGGAGACGCTTTGCTGAAGGACTCCGCAGCAAACACGAGATTGCGACGCGCATTCTGTTTGCACCGAGCACCGTAAACCCGAAGTCGCTAAAATCATCCGAGAATTAGGGCCTATTGGCCTCCCCAGGATTGCTAACCTGAATTACACACTTATTTAACATCTAGTATTCACGATCACCCGACATGGACCGACTAGGCGAGACGCTTGCCGGTCGAGGGCATGACGCCTCTCGTAACTTCCTCAGGTCATAAGTGCCACGCGAAATCTGGCGTGGCGGACGCGTGAGCGCGTGGTCACAATGCATCATTGTGCTGGACGCTCGAAACAGGAAGGTGAAGCTGATCGGCGCGGTACGACCGTGAAATGTGATTGACGTCCGCGGCCCATAACGGCAAGGGCCGCAATTCTTAGAAGTGAGAAGTCTGGTGCCGATCGCTACGTTAAGCAGTTTGTTCCGCGTCGAAACTGGCAAACCCGAACTATTACAGGCGCAGATCAAGGCTCTTTCCAAACAGATCCCATTGCTTTTCTTCATTACTATAGTCAATACGCTTGCGGTAGCTGCCACTCATTTTGGGGCGGCGCCCTACAGCCTGACGATCGGCTTTCCATTAGTCGTCACGATAGGCTATGCTTGGCGCGGGTTGGGCTGGGCGAAACTAGCCTTCAGGCCACTCAGCGACCGGGATGCCGGTCGCCTCTTGAAGCTGACCGTCATACTTGGCCCAGCCTGCTCGGCAGTCATTATGGTCTGGGCGCTCATCCTTTTCAACTACGGAGATGAATACGCTCAGGGTCATATTCTGTTCTACTCGGGAGTGACGGTGCTGAGTTGTACGTTCTGCATGATGCACCTGCGACCCGCCGCTCTATTGATGACCGGCGTTACCGTTGTCCCCTTTTCAATCTACTTTCTTTCGACGGGACGCCCGGTTTTCATCGCGATCGTCATCAGCATGCTGCTTGTGTCGTCTGCCATGATTTACATTTTGCTCGTCTTCTCGCGGGACTTCGCCAAAATGGTCAATTACCAGGACGGCCTGCTCAAAAGCATGCTTGAAAACGCGCGCATCGCCAACACCGACAGTCTCACTGACCTGCCGAACCGACGGCAGTTCCTGTTCGCGCTCCAGGAGGACCTGGAGCAGGCCGCGCGCGACAAACAACGCCTTGCGGTCGGAATTGTCGATCTGGACGGCTTCAAGACGATAAACGATCTCTACGGCAATGCAGTGGGAGATAGCGTACTCAAAGAAGTCAGTCGCAGATTGCGTGGGCTATGCGGCCCTACGACCCTTCTTGCGCGTCTCGGCGGCGACGAGTTCGGAATCATCGTCGACGAGGATACATGCGACGCCGATATTCACGCGCTCGGCGTTCGCATCTGCTACGCTGTGCAAACGCCATTCGGGTTGCCGGGGGTGGTCGTCGAGATTTCGGGCTCGATCGGCTTCGCTACGTTCCCCCAGGGCGGGTCTGACGCCGCTGAGTTGTTCGAGCGCGCCAGATACGCGCTCAGCCATGCGAAGCAGCATTCTCGGGGACGTCCGACGATTTTCTCCTCCGAGCACGAAACTGAGATCCGCTATCTTGCGAATTTGGAATTATGCCTTGCACACGCCGACCTGCAATCGGAAATGTCGTTGCATTTTCAGCCAATAATCGATGTTGAGCGGCGGAAGACCGTCGCCTTTGAGTCGCTTGCGCGCTGGATCAGCCCGAGCCTGGGTCGGGTTGCTCCCGACGTTTTCATCAAGGTCGCGGAACGCAGCGATCTTATTCACAAGCTGACCGCGACGCTATTGCGCGGTGCGCTCGCCGAGGCCAAGGCTTGGCCGGACGATATCCGCATCTCCTTCAACTTGTCCGCGCGCGATATTGCGTCGCGCGAGGCAATCTCAAACATCGCCGCAATCATCGAGAACAGCGGGGTTTCGCCCGGTCGGATCGACATGGAGGTCACGGAAACCGCCATGTTCCAGGATTTCGAACAGGCGAGCATATCGTTGCGGATGCTGAAGGCGATGGGCGTCCACATTTCGCTCGATGACTTCGGCACAGGCTATTCGAGCTTGAGCTACATCAGGCAATTTCCGCTCAGCAAGATCAAGATCGACCGCAGCTTTGTCAAGGACGTCGAGACCGATCTGGATTGCCGCGCCATCGTCAAGTCCGTGATCGACATGTGCCGGAACCTCAAGCTTGCCTGCATCGTCGAGGGCATGGAGACGGAGGCTCAAGTGAGCATACTGCGCGGGCTCGGCTGCAACATGATGCAAGGCTACTTCTTCGGTAGGCCTATGCCAGCGGACGAGGTCCTGGGGTTCCTCAATGCCGCAAACTTCCACTCGTTCTGCGAAACTCCGAGGCCCCTCGTCTTAACCGCGTAGCAGCTTCGCTCGCGCTGAAGACCTTGGCCCGCTATCTGGAGAACACCGATGGCCGTGTCTCGACTCGTCTATTTTAGTGAAATCAAAATCGAACCCACGGAACGTGACCGGCAGATCCAAGAATTGCAGAAGGTCGCAGTAAGCCAAAACCGCCGACGCCATGTGACTGGAGCCCTTGTCTACGATGATCGCTGGTTCGCGCAGGCCCTGGAGGGCGAAATTCAGTTTGTTGAGGAAATCTTTGCCCGCATCTTGCGGGATACGCGGCACACCAATATCAGGATCGTCAGCAACGCCATTGTACCCGCACGTTTGTTCGCGAAGTGGTCGATGGGCTTAGCCGCGCGAACGCTCAAGAACGAGCCTCTCTTCCGACTGCATTGGTTCAACACAACACGGACCCCAGACACCATCTCAGAAAAGAATCTTTTGAAGCTTATGGTTGAACTGGATCAGAAAGGTTATATGGGCTCGGTGCAAAGTGTCGCTTCGCGTTCGACGCAGCTTGGCATGGCGCAATAGATCCGAGCCTCCTACGCGCCAAGTCCCAATGTGTGCGTTCGTTCATGGACGATCGGCGTCGCTCGGACGCGGGATTGATCTCCTATAAGACGGACGGTGGCCGGCAATCGATGCCAAGCGCCCATTTGGCAGACACCGATCTGGATCGCCACCTATGGGCCTATGTGTCCTGCGAGCCAGGTAAAGCTGGGCGCAAGAAGCCCGAAGATCACCCCTGTAGCTGCCGCGTGCACCGAAGCGTGGCCCGCCGTGGGCATAAGCCAGTTTTTTGACTGGCTTTTCCCGCGTGACGCGCTGAAGGCGCTGAAGGCGCTGGAGGTGGCGCTCAAGGCTCGCGGAGACTGCGTGTTCCAGGAGACCTCCCGGAGGTGGCCGTCCGGATCGGCAAAGTACCCCTTGCGCCCGCCTAAGAAGGCGTCCTGCGCCAGCTTCGCGATCTTGCCGCCGGCGGTATCGGCGTTCGGGGACGCTGGGCCTTCGCGCACCGTTCGAAACCTAGCGTCGACAAGGGCATCAAAATCGACTTGGCGATGGCGATGGCGGGACTCGTCGCGCGCGCCGAGCACTTCGCTGAAGCAAACGGCGCATTTTGTTGCCTCATCGTTCACGAAACGCTTTGAAACGCTGACGCTGACGAGATGGAATTGCTTAATCCCGCGGATCGTCGCTTTGCAGGAAGAACTTCATCATCTCCACCAGCGCCAGCGCATCCCCATCTACGCCCGCGATTATGTCCCGCAATTGCAGGTTCGGCGAGATGACTCGGAGGGAATTCCGGTCGCCGACGTACGCCATTGCCCATTCGGCAAAGTCCCTTTTCTCTATCCAATGTTCTTCCACGACGATGATGTCCGTATGCCGCCTGTCCTTGCGGATTCTCGCGAATTTGTCGTCGATGTCGCGGCGCGAGCCTTCGAGCACCTCCGCGAAATGGAACTCGTTGTATGTGAGCGCGCCGGTGACGCCTTGCCGCCGGTTCCGCTCCTGCGCGCCCGCCAAAATGTCCTGGATTTCCCGCTCGCCGCCGGCGTCGAGGGGCGGCAGGAGGCTGGTGCTGTAGTACACCAGTCGATAGAGTTCCCCCGGCTCCAGCACTTGCGTTGCGCCGCGGTCGATGACTGTCGCGCCACGCCGCAAGACATTCCTGTTCATGGCGACGCCGCAGTTTCCGTCTCGTCCCTTCGCGGCAGAGGCTCGCTCTCGATCGAATCGAGTATTTGGATCATGTCGTCGCATCTCATCACCACGCGAACGATTCGGTCTAGCAGTTGCTGCTGTTGCCTTCCGCGGGAGGGCGATGCGGAGAGGCTCCAGTTTTCGACGATCATGTCCAACGCGATCTTTTCCGCGGCATCGCGGAACAGGTCGGACGGCCTCACTCCCAGCACTAGGGCGGCCCTCATGAACGTTTCCGGATCGAAACGAAAGCGTCCGCTTTCCACCGCTTGCAGCGTCAAGACGGGAATCCCTAACGCGGCGCTGAATTCCGCTTCCGCTATGGCGCGCAATACCCTCAGGTTGGCGATCTGGCGACCGATCATTTGGTCCAACTCAGCATCGCCGCACGCTGTGCGCGGGTTTTCCGCTCCGGGCGCGACATTCCGTAATGCTGAATGCGAAAGACTGGCCCGCACTTCAATTTTCCAGTTTTTGCGGTCTTCCTCGTCTTCCAGCTTCGCCATGGCGAGTATCCTGTTGTGAAGCGAGAACCCCGTATCTCTTAATTTCGCTGCGCGCTCGGGAGGTGGTGTTTCATATCCTCATAGTAGGGTATCAGCGCATTTGCGTATTCCTCGTCCACGCGCAACGTCAGGCCGCTGAAAAGGAAGCTTGGCTTGATCTTTAAGACTCCTGCTACGGCGAAGACCTGCTCGGGCGAAAGACGCTTTAGCCCCCGTTCGAGAATACCGACGTCCGTGGACGTCATCCCGAGGGCGACCGCGAGGACGTCGCGCACTACCCCGCGATATTCCCTGATCCTTCGTATCCGCGCGCCGATGTAGGCGTCGATGTCGTTCGGTCCAGCCATGCCCTGCTTCGCACTCCTGTTCGCTTGGTTGTTTCGCGGTCCAAATTTGATCGCGAACCTCGACCTCACGGCGATGCCCCAGCACGCGCACTCGGGCCTATTCCTCGCGCCCACCCTGACCCACGGCAATCATGTTGGTCACCCAGCGCACGGCTGGGGCGTTGCGGGCGTCCGCTTCGGCGCATCGCTCGACGCCGTCTTGGCTCATAAGTAGAATGGTTCTCGTCGCCGACCTCTTGTAGGGTCATATTGCCGTTCTCGTCGTCTCGACCAAACGTTCGGGGCGACGAAGAGGCGTATCAACGCATTTAAATTGAAATCGCTTAGGCCGCTACTGCGTTCGTATCCTGCGTGCGGATGCTCATGCCTCGGATATATTCAGGCCTTGGATGCAACCGAAGTCGAATCTGATCGGCTGGCAAAACAAGATGGTCTTCACTGTCGATGATAGACATCGCGCGCGTATTATTGTCCGAACGGTTTCTCAGGCTCCGCAGCGCGTCCTCCACGGTCGCATATTGCACGTTGGTCGTAATGACGCCCTGAGTGGATTTGGAAGCGACGATATAGGGTCCGGACATTGCAGGCTCCCTTGTTGTGATCTTCTGTTTTGATTGGACAAGAACCATTCGCTCAACGCGCCGGCGAGCAAACCGGCCAGTACGCCGCCGATCGGATTGAGATCGCCTCGATACTCCAGTTCCAGGCAGTCCAATCGGATGGCGTTGCCAAAACTGTTGGATTCTCTTGCTAGGGCTGGGTTTACGCAAGTTTTGGTCGACGCGTTTGGCGGCAAAATCAAACGGTCCCATCGGCGCCATAGAAATCCACGGCTGAAGCCAATTGCAGGCACACGGCCCCCGTCGTCTGACGTCGGCCAGACGACACCATAGGGCGCGCGCGACGAACTCAAGCAAGACTACATCTTGAAGTAAACCGAGCGCTTCGTGTTGCGTGTCGACTGGTTCTTTTAAACCGCAACAACTCGTCAAAAGTCAAGAAAAACTTAAAATATTAATTGCGCGGGCACCCTGGCCGTGCATGCATGCTTTGACCATCGGCCATATGGTCAACGAGTCTTTACATCAAGCCGTCGCCTTAAGATTTTCAAGAGCCGAGTTTCGTGCGCCTGGCATGGAACGCGGCCTACCGCCTACTCGCAGCGGGTGCGCCTCCGGCCAACGGCGCGCCGGGCGCTAGCCACTCCCGCAGCTTCGACCACCGCCGGCGGCCCGATGCGTTCTTTCCCGCGATGGGGACGGCTCGCTTCTGGCCGACGAGGACAACGAGGCGCTTGCCGCGGGTAACGCCGGTGTAGAGCAGATTGCGCTGAAGCATCGGGAGACGTTTCGACGCGCGCCGAAGGCGAGCGAGGACGCCATCCTCACTCGAAGGAATAGTCGAGCGCCCGATAGCCGGCGCGGCCCTTGGCGGCCATCCGCGTCAGCACGGGCGTAGCGGCGTCCATGTAATCGACGACGAGGGCATCCGTCTTCCCGGCATGCTGGCGATGGAGTCGGCCAACGTATCGGGCGAGCGTTTGCCGCACTGCATAAATTACCCGGGTGAAATTGACAAGTGAGTTTCGCCCGGGTAAAATGGCGCAGGAGGCCGACATGAACCTTGAGAAGACACTGACCGCATTTGCCGGGATGGAACTCCTCGCCGCCGGGGCGCCCCAGCAGGTCGCTAACGCGGTCAGAGCCGCGCTGGCGGCATCCGATACGCGGACGATTCTTGTCTTCGACGACGAGACAGGACAGCAGATCGATCTCGATCTGCGCCCAACCGGCCCCGCGCCCGGCTCGGAGAGCTTGCCGGACGAGACGCGGAAAGCAGGACGACCGCGGCTTGGCGTAGTCTCGCGCGAGGTGACGCTCCTGCCGCGTCACTGGGATTGGCTGGCCGCGCAGCCCGGAGGCGCATCCGTCACGCTGCGGAAGCTGGTCGAGGCGGCCCGCAAGTCGGAGGCGGGAGCCGGGGCCGTACGCCGCGCCCGCGAGGCCACGGATCGCTTCATGTCGGCCATGCTCGGGAACCAGACCGGTTACGAGGATGCGGCCAGGGCCCTCTATGCCGGCGACCGCGATCGCTTCCTGGTGCTGACGGAAAACTGGCCGGCGGCTCCACGGGCCTACCTTCTGCGTCTCGCGGACGACGCCTTCGCCGGGCCGCAGCCGGGAGGCGCCTCATGACCGCTCGTCTCGATGAACTGCGCCGCGACGGGGTGGCGCTCGCGGAGACCGCCGAGGGCTTGCTGTTGCCGCTCATCGATGTCGGCCACCCCCGCTTCACGGTCTGCGACGACGAGGCCACGCTGCGGCGGCTCAGGCGCGAGGTCGAGGCGGACGAGCGCCGGCATGACCTGCTTCCGCGCTTCCTCCTCGCCTGGATGCTGCGCCGCGCGGCCCGTACCTCGCGCTTCGTACGGGCCATGACAGAGCCGCAGTCGACTTACCTCGACGGGATAAGCACATATGCGATGAAACTCGGCGCCGCCAACCTCGTGCCGCCGTTTGACGGCGAGATCGATGAGCGCTTTGCGGCGTCGCCGCGGGCGACCGTGCTCCGGTTGCGGATGCAGCAGATGGCCGGACTTCTCGCCGACGCCGCGCAGCGCCAGGAGAGGCTGGCGCCCGGGCGTCCCCTACATGTCATCAACATCGCCGGCGGACCCGCCATGGACGCGATCAACGCGGTGCTGCTGCTCTCGCGCAGGACGCCGGGCGCCCTTGGGGGCGCGATCAAGATCCACGTGCTCGACCGGGAGGAGAGCGGCGCCGCATTTGGGCAAGCCGCGCTCGCCGCGTTGCAGAGCGGGGGACCTCTGACGGGCGTGGCCGTCGGGATGCGCTGGCTCCCCTACGACTGGAACGAGACCGCCGTGCTCGAACGACTGGTAGGCGAGATCGCAGCCGAGGGCGGCGTGATCATCGCCGCCAGCGAGGGTGGTCTCTTCGAATATGGGAGCGACGCGGCGATCCTGAATAACCTGCGCGTACTGGCGTCCCGGGGCCGCGGCGCCGGCGCGGTGGTGGGCTCCGTCACCAGCGCTCACTTGGCTCGTCGCCGGAACCCGATCCAGAGCCGGTTGGCCGTGGTCCCGCGCGGGGTCGAAGGCTTCGTCCCACTTGCAGTCCGCGCCGGATTTACCGTCACCCGATCCCACGACGCCGTCCTGAGCCATCAGGTCGAGTTGACGTGGGCGGGCTGACATGCCTCCGTTGAGTCCAGCGGAATCCACAGCATCAGGAGACGGTCTGTGATACGGCCTTCGATCGCGAGCACATGGTCTTCGAGGAGATCGCCGGCCTCGTCCGGATGACGATCGAGGTCGTCGGAGGCGCCGTCGTGGGGGCGGCCCTCGCGGCGCCCCAGCCGTTCAGGGTCATCCGCAACGTCGACGCCGCCCTTGTCGGGAACGCCTGCTCACTTGACCCGGACGAGATATCGATCCGACGCCACCCGCCTTGCCTCGCGAGTTGCGGCGCTCCGTTCGTCTTCGCCGAAGTCCGCGACCGCGAGGCGCTCCGTCGCGCGCAACCACGGACGGACGTATTCATGGAGCGACTGCCCCGAGACGATATCACGGGAATTCACCTCTACGTCGAGCAGGCGGAGGCCGGCGCCGAAATCCAGTCACGGATGTTCGCGCCGCTGCACGGCGTCTTCGAAGACCCAGCGACCGGCAGCGCCAACGTTGCCCTGATTGGACTTCTCGCTCACCTTCGGCCCGAACCGTCGTTGCGGTTGGAATGCCTCATTGGTCAAGGCATTGACCTTGGGCGCCCGAGCCTGCTGCGCGCGGTGGCCGAAAAGCGCGATGGCGTCGTCGTTTCGACGCGCATCGGCGGCGGCTGCAAACCGGTGATGTCCGGGCGCATCGATCTGCGGTGAGACGTATCGGGAAGAATAAGGCGGCGCTGGAGCGTTCTATCGGCGCGGTGGGTCTGCCCGCGTGAGCGATGTCGCAGGGAGTGAGGAAACCATGGAGCGACTTCGAATCGGCGAACTTTTCGCGTCCTACCGCTTCAGCGGATTGACGCTGGTGGCTTTGCGATGGCTTTGTGGACATGCGTCCGGGGGTTGACACGCCTTCACTTCCGGGGGGCGACGTTCGCGCATCTTCAGGCGAGTTGAATAGTCCCTCCAATCTATCTGTCCCGAGCGATTCACCTCGCGCGCATTTGGCTCTCAAGTATCAGCGTGTGTTCCTGGATTTCGGATTGCGGGAGCGACGAGTGCTCGGTGAGGACTTCGACGAACGCCCTCCAAACGTCAACTAACCGATAGCATCCCGCTGCCGTCAGAGCGACGAAGTTCAGCCCGGCGACCTTTCGGGCCAGATAACCGAGCGTCCGGCAGCCGCGTGGGAATCGGCCACGGTCGTAACGCATCAAAAGCACTCCGAGGGCTGTCGCGAGAGCCGGGAAGGCCGACCAACGGGGCGAGGCGGCGAGGACCACGATGAGGGCGAATGCGCTGACTAGCAGAGCGAGCCCGCATAGACCGGCTGCGGAGAGCGACAGGCGCGGCAGCCGAATGTCCGGATAAGCCTCAAGAATTCGGCGGAATGTCGCCTTCGGCGAAGGCGAAGGAATTTCTTCGAGCGCGGTCGTCGGCGCGAGGCAAGGGTTGGAGCCGTCCCGCGCGAGAGCGCGGCGCAGCCGGTAAAAAGCCATCGCGCTCGCGCAGCCGGCGCCGATAGCGTCGGGCCGCTGCACATGCCTTTGCACCAACTGGAAAACGTCGCCTACCGTCAGGCATGCCTCGGCTTCCTCATTGGGAAACTCACCCCGAACGAGGCCGCGAGATCCAGCAAAAGCTCAACGCTATCCAAGTCGTCATCCAGCCCCAGCGTGTTCGGAACGGCCATGGAACCACCCGAGTCTTCGCCGTCGACGTTCGCTGGGATTGTAGCATCGCCACTCGTTTGGGGCGTCCTGAACGCTCGCCTTCCTTAACGCGACACCAGATCATCAATGCCAGGTTGCCGGGTGATCTGACGGGAACTGCGGGTGTTCCGCGGCATGGACGTTCACGCTGACGCAAGGCGCGCCTTGCCAAAATCACGCTCCGAGGCGAAGTTCTCGGAATGAATGACTGTGCGCCACCCATCGTTGCGGTCGCGATACGGGCGCAGCGTGAGCGCCTCGGCGTCGTCCAAGGCCTCGACCAATCGCCAACGTCGGAACGGACGGGAGCGGACGAGCGAAATTCGGGTGGACGGGAAGGCGAAGCTGGCGAGTTGCAACGTCGACAAGCGAGGTGAACCGCAGCAAATTCTTGATCGGTCCGACTCGTAACGCCGCCAGAGAGTGCAATGTTTGAAGCAGACGCGACGCCAGCTGAGCAGATCGAGCGACTTGAGTCGCAGATCGACGAGATGCAGGCGGCAATCCGGCGCAGCCGCAAGCTCGTCGTAGCAGGATGGGCGTGCGCCGCAGCCGGGGCAGCA
>Ga0181528_10000447_pt1 | contig 29876 bp, 32 predicted proteins | sample PEATcosm2014_Bin_47_FD_119742 | JGI IMG/M metagenome (GOLD analysis project Ga0181528, IMG submission 119742) | Peatland microbial communities from MTU Mesocosm Facility, Houghton, MI, USA - PEATcosm2014_Bin10_10_metaG | ecosystem: Environmental > Terrestrial > Soil > Wetlands > Peat | place...
GGAGGCCCGCCGCCACAACCGAGTCTGCCGGCCATCAGGCAAGCCATTCTTGACCTCTTCGTGCGCTCTACACCGAGGAAACGTCCCCACTGCGCCAAGCTTTTCCTCGATCTCGGACAACACGATCCGCCAATGTAGTGCTAGAATGCCACCACCGACGCCACTCTTGCCCGGCAAACCTCGCGGTACGCGAACTCTCGGGAGCCGTCGTAATGGCCGCAAGTCAGCATCACCACGTTGATGCGCCGCGCTCGTCCCGGCGGCACGACCGACAGGCCCGTCGACGGGTTGCGGCCGCCATGGGCGAGAAAGCGCCCCGCCATCGCCAATTGTCGGCACGACATCGCGATGGCGCAATGGTGGAAGTAGACGCCGAGCGTGTGCTCCACGGGATTTTCAAGGACGCCGAAGGATTTCATGTAATTGGCGAGCGCGATATTGCGAAAGCCCGTGCGCTGCTCCGAGGCGGCGACCGCCTTGTCGATATGGATGTCCTGGTCATCCGCCACGAATCTGAGAAAGCTCAAAATCTCGCCGAGCGCCTCGCGTGGCTGGTGGCCGGAGAGAATGACGTCGGTGACGGCGATCGCGCCGGGGTTGATGAAGGGGTTGCGCGGAATGCCGCGCTCGCGCTCGAGTTGGACGATCGAATTGAAGGGGGCTGCCCGAGGGCTCCCGCCCGACCCGCGTCCACAGCCTGTCGCCGACCATTCCGAGCGCGAGCGTGAAGGTGAAGACTTTTGAAACGCTCTGGATCGAGAACGCGATCTCCGCATCGCCGCCGAGCGCGACCTTCCCATCCGCATCGATCACCGCCAGCCCAAACGCGGCGGGTCCACGCGCGCCAACTCGGGGATGTAGGAGGCGACTTCGCCTCGATCGAGCCTGCCGCGCATTTCCGTGGCGATCTCATCAACGACGGTTTTGAGGAGGGGCATGGGGATTCAGGCTCTGAGGATTTCGAAACACGGTTTCCAACCGACGTGCGCCCTAGGCGCACATTGACAAGTCTACCACATCAAGCCGCTCCGTCGCATCGCGTTGTCTCGATCATTGGAACGCGGCGGTCTTTCAGCCGGCGGGCGCACGGAAACGGGCGGCGCGCCACACTATTTGCTCTGCGCGCAGGAATACAGGGGCGTCAACCATGGCGCCGTCGATCGCGGCCGCGCCATCGGCGCCTCGCGCGGCGAGAATCCGCTCCGCCCAGGCGACGTCGTCCTCGCTCGGACGAAAACCGTCCAACGCCGGCGCGATCTGAGCCGGATGGATCAGAAGCTTGCCGGAGAAGCCGAGTTCGCTGGCGTGCGCCGCGTCGGCGCGAATAAGATCGGGATCTTTGATGCTCGTCGTAACGCCGTCGATCGGCGCGGCGCGTCCGGCCAGTCGGCTCGCAAGGACCAACTCCGAGCCCGCCGAGGCGAGCGCTGCGCGCGTGTGAGCCGAGCCCATATCAGCGGCAAAATCGATGGAGCCGAAGGCGATGCGCGCGCAAACGGCTGCAATCGGCCGCGCCGCACCCAGTCCTCGCGCGCTCTCGATGAGCGCGACAACCGGCCTTCCGGTCGCCGCCGAGGTCGCCTCGACGTCCGCCGCAGTTTCCGACTTCGGCAACATGACGGCGGCAAGGCCAAGCCCTCTTATGGCGTCGATGTCAAGCAATTGGTCTTCGCCCGAGCGGGCGTTGACGCGCACGAGCACGGGACACGGCGACGCGGCGATTGCGTCGTAGCCTTCCCGCAGCGCGCGACGCGCCCCCGGCTTGGCCGAGGCGACGACCGCGTCCTCGAGATCGAGGATAACGGCGTCGGCCCCGGACGCGAAAGCCTTCCTCCATCACTCGGGCCGGTCGGCCGGAACAAAGAGGAACAACGCCAAGGGCGAGAGGTCGGATGACATTTGGGCGACTTGCTCCAGCAGCGAATTTGTCGATCTTCGGCGCGACCTGTGCGATCGCCCGGCGATACGTCTCGTAATCGAAGAACTTCGCACGCTAAGCCGGCAGCATCGCCTCCCGGTAGCCGTCCGATCGAAGCGCCAACTGCGACGGCGACGTTTAAGCGCCAGTTGGCCGGCGCCGCCTGTCAAGACGGCCCCGCCACGATGCGGTCGTCGCGCAGCCTTGCGATTTCACCGTCGGCATAACCGATTTGGCTCAGAATCGCGTCGGTGTCCTCGCCAAGGCGCGGCGCGGCTCCCGGCGCCAAGCGCTCGATGTTGGAGAATGCGATGGGGTTGCCGGGCGTCAGGTAGGCGCCGAGGCCCGGATGGTCGATCATCGAGAATATCGGGTTGTCGATCGAACAGTCGGGGTCCTGCTCGACGCATTCTTTGAAGGTCCTGTACTGGCTCCACGTCACGTGGCGTTCGTCAAACGTCCTAGCGAAATCCTCGATCCTGTGCGCGTCGAAAAACGGCGTAAGGGCCGCGGTGATGGCTTGGCGGTGGTTGAAGCGCTCGCCTTCAAGGCTCAGGTTGACGCCAAGTTTCGCGCTCAGTTCGTCGAAGGCGGCTTGCGTACGCGTCGCCGCCTTGAGGTTGTCCCATTGCCGGGCTGTCAGCGCGATGACGATGACGCGCCCGCCGTCCTTGCAGACGAAGTCTTGCGAATAGGCGCCGTAGAGCGAATTGCCGTATTTGGGTCGATCAACGCCGTTGATCGCGACTTCGCCGATGATGCCGAGATTGCCGAGCATCGCGAGCGCCATGTCTTTGAGCGCCAGTTCGACGAGTTGGCCTTCCCCGGTTGCGCGCCGATGACGCTCTGCGGCGAGAATCCCGAGCGCAGCCTGCTGCCCGGTCATGCAGTCCCAGGCCGGGAGCACGTGCCCGACCGGCTCTTTCGAGTCCTCGGGGCCGGTCGCCATCGGAAAGCCGACGGCGGGATTGACCGTGTAGTCGACCTGCGGGCGGCCATGCCGGTCTCCCGTAATCGACATCATGATCAGGTCTTCGCGATGCTTCCTAAGTTCGTCGTAATCCATCCAGCCGCGCGCGCGCAGGTTGGTGAGAAAGATGCCCGCCTGCTCGCCCGGCGCGCAGATGAGCCGGGTCACAACCTCGCGACCGCGCGGCGTAGTCATGTCGACGGCGAGGCTGCGCTTGCCCTTGTTGAGACCTTCCCAGAACATACTCCGGCCGCTCCCGGTCACCGGCCACCGCTGGTAGTCGAGCCCCCCGATGATGCGGTCGAAGCGAATGACGTCAGCCCCCATCTGCGCGAGCGTCATGCCCGCCAGGGGGGCGGCGACGAAGGCCGAGCCCTCCACGATCCGCAGCCCTTCCAGAACCTTGAACATCTTTGTCCTCCCCGTGGGTCTTCGCCCGGCTCAAGTCCAGTGCATCGTGGCTTGCATGCAGACGGCGCCGTCCGCGGTCGCGGTGAAGATTTCGGTTGCGCCGTCGTCGCGCTTGCGTCCGTTCACCGTGGCGGCGTCGAAGTCGAAGAGGGGCCGCACGCCGCGGAAGGTGAAGCCGGCGGGCGAGCGGCCGGGCTCGCGCCGGCAGGCGGCGTCGAACAGAAGAACAGCCTGCAGCGGTCCATGCACAACGAGGCCCGGGTATTTCTCGATGTCCTTCGCATAAGTGCGATCGTAATGGATGCGATGCCCGTTGAATGTAACGGCGGAGAACCGGAACAGCATGACCGGATCAATGGCCACGTCTTCGCTCCAGTCGCACGGCGGCAGGCGCAGCGGCTCGGGGAGCCGGAACGTCTCGGGAATGCCCATGTAGACGATGTCCTGTTCCTCCTCGATCGCCGTCTCTGCGCCGACGCGGATCTCGTGACGAACGGTGACGAAGACCATAAGTCCCGCCTTGCCGGACTTTTGCTCGATCTTCTGAATGGTCGAGATTTTCTGCGCCTCGTCGCCGACGCGCAGGGGCGCGCGAAAACGGCATCGGCTGCCCGCCCACATGCGCCTGAGAAGCTCAACCGGGGGCAGGAACCCGCCCCGCTTCGGATGGCCGTCGGGGCCGATTTCCGACATCGGCGCAAACTTGAGGAAGTAGAGCCAGTTGAACAGGCCCGGCAAGACCGAGCCGCGTTCGGTCGCAAGAACCGCCGATCGGTCGAGCGTCGCCGCCAGGGCGCGGGCGGGCGCTTCGCCAATTTGGTCATGGGCGATTTCGCGCCGGCCCACCCATGGTTTCCACGGTTCCTCCTCCATAGGTCCTCCAACCACATGCCTGGATCGGCAATCCCGCACGACTCGCCTGAAATGGCGGCACTTTTCTACTTCACATCATACGAGACGGTGCAAGGTTGGATCACGCCGCTAGATCGGGCAAGGCCGCTGCAGGGACGGAAGCTCCGTCCGCGCATACGTCATGGCTTGGCGAAAGCCCGCCCTTTGGCGGCGAGGTTGGAGTTGTATCTTCGTGGCGATTCCGAGCCTCTCGTCGTCGCTGACTGGCCCGAGGATATTGCGCACTTGTCGATATTGATGGTGACCGGCTCTGGTTACCGGACAGCATTGCCAAAGTTCGTGTTTGAGCTGCTTGACCTACCGCTATTTCATGCGGAGACACTGAGCGACCTGCCGCGCAACTGCCAACATGACGCCCGCGCGTTGAGGGACTAAGTCCTGGCGGAGGAGTGCCCTTGGCCCAAAGATTTTGACCCTCTTGAGGGTAAGTGAGAGAGGTTCGGGAGGAGCCTGGCCACTGGACGCTTGCACAAGACTGAACGAAGATCATGCGCAAGCATTTTTATACGGCGAAGACGGTCAAAAAGCCAGCCAGCGTCAGACTCTTCACGGAATTGCGGCTATGAGATTGGTTTGAAGAGTGGTAGCAACATCTTGCCGTAAGCGAAACTATGGAAGGAGGCCGTCGAAATGACAGGGAAGCTCAATCTCACCCGGATCGAGGAGGAAATCAGTGAGGTTCGTGCGAAGCTACGGGATCTTGTCGAGCAGGAGACTTCCCGGTCTGGCGCGCAAGACGAGAATCGAGGCGACGATTTGATTGCAGCGCAGGAAGAAAAGCTCGCGCGCTTGATGAAGGAGCGGGAGGCGCTAATCGCTTAGAGCTGAATCCGTTCTGGTTGTTTTATATCCGCAGGCCGCAGAAAAAGTTCTGCAATTCGCACGGTTTTGAGACGTCGGCAGCCCGATGATCTCTTAGTGTCTGTCCGGAAATATGTTGAGTCCTGGGAATCGTTTGTGATTCAAGGAGGGCGGCCCGATTCGAAGGGAGCCGCCTCGAAGTGTGGACGAATGAAAACCGCGCCCGCTACGACCGCAGTAGGTTGCGCTATCCGAGCGACCTGACCGACCAGGAGTGGGAAAAGGTGGCGCCGTTGATTCCGCCCGCCAAGCGCGGCGGCAACAAGCGGACGGTGGTCGTTCGCGAGGTCGTCAACGGCTTGATGTACGTGCTGAGCGCCGGTTGTCAGTGGCGGGCGGTCCCGAAAGACTTGCCGCCGCGATCGACGCTGCACGGGTATTTCGATCTGTGGAGTTGGGACGGCACGCTCGACCAGATCCACTACGCTCTCTATGTCGAGTGCCGCGAACAGGCAGGCCGCGAGGCCTCTCCCACCGCCGCCATCATAGACAGCCAAAGCCTGAAAAGCGCCGAAAAAGGGGGGCCTGCATCGATGCGCACGGCTTTGACGCGGGCAAAAAGGTCAAGGGCAAGAAGCGCCATATCCTCGTCGACGCGCAAGGCCTGCTGATGCACGCCATCGTGCATGGGGCCGACATTCAGGATCGCGATGGCGGCGTGCGGCTCATGGCCACTTTGTTCGGCCTCTATCCGTTCCTGCACAAACTATACGCCGACGGTGGCAATCAAGACCGCAGTTTCAGAGCGCTTTGAAGAAAATCGTCAGCGGTCTCAACCTTGAAATCGTCAGACGGTGCGGAGCGGCCAAGACCTTCGTTGTCCTGCCCAAGCGCTGGATCGTCGAACGCACGTTCGCCTGGCTCAACCGCTGCCGCAGGCTCGCCAAAGATTGGGAATGCCTCAACCGCAAGGCGCTCGCCTTCCTCAAACTCGCCTCAATCCGTCTCATGTTACGAAAGCTATGCAATCCCGCATGATGTTCTCGGACAGACAGTTATTGTCTCCACTCGCGCGAAGAGTTGGGTGGGACTCTTGGAGGGCCGAAGCGTCCACCTTAAAAGGACGACTTCAGCCGAATTTCTAACGGCTCCCTTCAGCTCCAGGCCCTCTGGTATTCGCGTTCCAATCTCGCCTGTAGTCGCTTGAGCGTCGCACAAGCCGATGACGATTTGTCCGGATATGCCCGCTCGTCTTTCAAGGCGTTGTCTATCACGGCAGAGAGGCAATCAAGGTCCCAACGCCCGGACCCGGTTTCGGGCGCAATGGCTGTCGCGGACGCATCTTCCGATGGCCGGTCGAGCGCCGGTCGGTCGCCGAACAGATCGAGTGCGCAAAACCAGGCATGCCTTCACAGCCACAAGAGACATTCGATCAAGCTATCGCCCGCTTTGGGGAGCGGCAATAGGCGCTCGTCGGCGTCCCGTTACCGCTTCCGGCCTTTCGGCTTCCGGACTTTGACCTTCGGCTTCTCCGTTACAAATTCCTCGGGGACGAACGCGATCCGCATCCCCGATCCGGCATGGACGGCGAGTAAACGACCGAACTACCTCGGCAAGATTTACGAATACGATATCATTCTACTAGACCTAAATCTGCCCGACATGTCCGGATTTGAGGCTTTGCGCACGCTGCGCTCTGCAAGGATTTCAACGCCAATCCTGATCCTTTCCGGTCTCGCCAGTATCGAAGATAAAATCAAAGGTCTCGGTCTCGGCGCGGACGATTATGTCTCCAAGCCGTTTCACAAAGACGAATTGGTTGCTCGAATCCAAGCCATAGTCCGACGCTCCAAGGGGCACGCGCAATCGCTGATCATGACAGGACCCCTTGTCGTGAATCTCGACTCCAAGAGCGTCACAGTTCACGGCGCTCGGATCAATTTGACGAGCAAAGAATATCAAATCCTGGCGCTTCTCAGCTTGCGCAAGGGCTCAACCCTGACCAAGGAAGCCTTTCTCAACAATCTCTATGGCGGAATGGATGAGCCCGACGCAAAAATCATTGATGTCTTCATTTGCAAACTGAGAAAGAAACTAGCCGCTGCAAGCCAGGGCCAAAATCTCATCGAGACTGTGTGGGGCCGGGGCTACACGTTGAGAGAGCAATCAGAGCAATCAATCGCAAGTTGACAATACGACGCTCCGCGAAACCGAGCGATTTTGCAGCTGTGGACGGGCGGTCAGTGATGGCTGAATTTGACGGCGGGGCGGTAACCTTCAATGCGCGCGGGCTGCCGGTCTGACAGCTTCTTGCCCAAAGCACATACGAACCTCGTCCTTGACACGAAGCTCCCATGTAAGATTACGGGGAGCGCTCCGCATGGCAGCACGCGACCCGCGCCAAGAGGCTGCTGACCGATCTGGCGGCATTCGCCCGATCCACGCGGACAAGGAACGTCATGCCGAAATCCATCGCCCAACGCGCCGGTCTCCTTTTTGTCATTCTGCTCTTCGCCGGCAGCGGGACGTTGCATTTCATCGTCACGGATCTTTTCGCCTCGATCATTCCTCCTTCGCTGCCCTTGCGTCGCGAAGCCGTTTACATCAGCGGCGCTTGCGAACTCGCGGGCGCGCTCGGCCTCTGTCTGCCGCACTGGCGCCGGCCGGCCGGGATCGGCCTTTTCCTGCTGACCATCGTCGTCACACCTGCAAGCTTCTATATGTGGCTAAGTGCAGATCTTTTCTCGCGAGTAGCGCCAAGTCTGTTGTTCTGGCGGCTACCGCTGCAACTCGTCCTGCTGGCGATCATCTGGGGTGTCGCCATCGCCCCCGCCGGCAATTCGGATGCCGTTCCCAGGCGCGCGGCAGAAACTTGAAACATGGGTCACACGATTCAATCACTCGGTAGCAAACGCCGTCACCTCGATTTCAACGAGCGCGGAACTCGGCGTCAGTGCAGTAACTCGACCACGGTGCTCGCAGGGCGAATGGCGCGGAAGGCCTCTTCGTGCGCCTTCGCTACCTCATTCTGATATGCAATGTTGGTGACATACACTACGGTCCTCACGACATGCCGCATCTGCGCGCCAGCCTCTGTTAAGGTCCCTTCGATAAGCCCCAAGATCGCCCGCGTTTGCTCATAGGCGTCAGCCTCGAGGAATAATCCTCGCGCGGTCGTGCCCGAGACGTAGACATGATCGCCGACTCGGACGGCACGCGAATAGTCGTAGGTCTCTTCGAACGGATACCCTGATCCGAATTGCGACGCACCATATCCCTATCTTCACATGTAGGATTGTAGCCCGTGTGTTTTTCGACATGCCGGCGTATCGGGGCGTCGTTGGTAGACGACTACGTTGTGGCCCGAAGCCGTTAGTAGGCCCCGAAGAATAAGCCGTGAAAGCTGGTTCTTACGAACGCGACCCTTCTAAAGCTTGAACCACCTCGAAACCCTCAAACTCCGGGCGACCTAGATGAAGCGGCTTTTGACTGCCGGCGTCGCGATGCGCGGCACGGAATTGCTCCGATTGCGTCCAGGCGGTGAACGCCTGTTGGCTTGCCCACATCGTGTGCGAGGAATACAAGGTGTATTCTTCGTGTTTGGGTCCTCGAAGCAAGTGGAAGTCGACAAAGCCGGGGACCTGATCGAGATAGCTATCTCGATCAAGCCATCGCCGCTCAAAAGCCGGCTCCTGACCCTTGACAACCCTGAAGCGATTCATCGCGATGAACATTCGATCACTCCGTCGCACGAAGGCGGGAGGCTGAGTTTGGCGCCGGCGAACTTCTACCCCTTTTAACGCGGAAAAGGTCGATGGGATCTGGTTTAGTGCGCGTTCAGTTCGCTCGGCTTTTCGACTCATCCAGGAACGGAGGCGACCTCATGTCAGGTCTGAACGCAATCGAGCTCTCCCTGGCGCGTCGGATCGCCGAACGCCTCGTGGAGCGGAAGGAGACCGTCGCGATTTCCGAGTCGTCGGCGGGCGGCTTGATCTCGGCCGCGCTTCTGACAGTTCCCGGCGCGTCCGCCCATTTTCTTGGCGGCGGTGTGATTTACACCCGCAAGGCGATGGGCGCGCTGCTCGGCCTGACCGCCAACAAGCTCGACGGCATACGTTCGGCCACCGAGCCGATGGCGCGCATACTTGCGGAAACGTTGCGGAGCCGACTGGGGGCCGATTGGGGCCTGGCCGAGACCGGCGCAACCGGTCTCAAAGGCAACCGCTACGGCGACGCTGCGGGCCATGCCTGTCTTGCCGTCGCCGGCAAGCGCGCCACCAGCCGCATATTGGCGACCGGGTCAAGCGACCGGGCCGCCAACATGGTCGCGTTCGCCAATGCCGCGCTCGGCCTGTTGGAAAACACTCTGCTCCGAACGGACTGACGCCCAAGCTCGGCTTCCCGCGAACCGGAGACGCAGATGATCGGAATTGCAATCCTCGACGACTGGCAGGACGTGGCGCGCAACAGCGCCGACTGGTCCCTGCTCGCTGCCCGCGCTGATCTCACATTCTTCGCCAACGCTTTCAAGACCGAGGACGAGGCAGCCGCCGCACTCGCCGATTTTGAGATTTTGCTAACGATGCGCGAGCGCACCGCCTTTCCCGAAACTCTGCTCCGCCGTCTCCCCAAGCTACGCATGATCGGCATAACGGGAGCCCATGTCGCGACGTTGGACCTCGCAGCGTGTTCTCGCCAAGGCGTCATCGTGTGCAACACGACTGGCGGTGTCGGTGGCGCTCCATTCGCGACCGCTGAATTGGCGTTAGGCCTGCTGATATCAGCGGCTCGCGCCATACCGGTTTCCGACGCGACTTTGCGGGCAGGCGGCTTCCAGTGCGGTCTTCCCGTCGGAGTGAGCCTTGCCGGGAAAACGCTCGGGATCGTTGGCCTCGGTCGGCTGGGGAGCCGAATGGCCCGTTACGCTGCCGCGCTCGACATGAAAGTGATTGCCTGGAGTCCCAATCTCACCGAATCCAAAGCGCAAGAAGCCGGTGCGCGTCTTGTCGGCAAATCGGACCTGATGGCCGAATCCGACGCCATCTCCTTGCACATGGTCCTCTCCCCGCGAAGTCACGGGATCATCGGCGCCGAAGAGATTGGCCGCATGAAGAAGGGCGCGATTTGGATCAGCATGTCGCGCGGACTTCTGATCGACGCGGACGCTCTCGTTGCTGCAGTCAGGTCTGGCCATATAATCGCGGCCCTGGACGTCTACGACAAGGAACCGCTGCCGCCGGACCACCCGCTCCGCGCTTGCCGCAACTCCGTGCTCACGCCCCATATCGGCTACGGCGTGCCGCGCCGACTTCGAGCTTTCAAGCTACGCCGCGAGTGCTCCCCTCCCAATAAGGTCTGCGCAGCTCGTGCTTTAGAATCTTTCCGGCTCCGGACAACGGCGTCGCGTAGAGTTGCAGACCGCGTTCCGGCACGCGTCCGTATGCGGGCTGCGTTCGCATGATCCGGCCTCTTTTGAGCAATTCGCTAAGGGGGCGAGTCAGACGCTGCCGACTGCGGCAGTTGGAGGCATTTGCGCATTGAGTTTTGCTCCAGTTGCGTTACTGGTTCATCTGAGGAGGCCTGCAAAGTTGAGCGGCTCCTTGCCCGAAGTCTGGCCACCGAATTTGGAAGGCGACGCTAGCCAAACGGCTCCGTATCATCTGCCTGTTGCCTGCAGACCTCTCGCGTCCTCTTTCGGCTTGATCTGTCCGGAAACCGGCTTCGCCTTGATCGTCTGAGCCGCAACGCCGCCGCCGAACTTTCTTCCCCTGCGCCAAGGCGCATTCCTCGCGAGACAAGAAAGTTCTTCGGACGGCGTCCTCCGCTGCGCTGCGGTCCGTTCCGGATGCGTCGCCGATCGTTCCCGGCCTGTCGATCGCCATCGAGGCCGCGGTGGTCGCGGGCTCTGAAGACAGACGGAGACTTCAAATGGCCAGCATCGGTTCCTTCAAGAAGGTCGGCAACGAGTTCCAGGGTCAGATCGCGACGCTCGCTATGCAGACCAAGAATGTGCGCATCGCGCCCGAAGCCAACCGCGCCAACGGCGCCGCTCCTTCTCACCGCGTGTTCGTCGGCAAGGCCGAGATCGGCGCCGCTTGGAAGAAGCGCTCCAACGAAGGCCGCGATTATCTCTCGGTCAAACTCGACGATCCCTTCTTCGCCCTGCAGATCTACGCCAACCTCTTCGACGCCGAAGGCGACGCCGGCTACTCGCTGATCTGGTCCCGCGGCCGCAAGACCAAAGGTGAGTAACCGATGGGAGGCCCCGCCCAAACCGGGCGGGGCTTCGCCGAACCGCCTTAGCGGCGGCTCGGCTCTCACGGCGCAGCGCCGCCTCAGATCGGCGGCAATTCAACCGGCCCGGCCCCTCGCGCGTTTCGGGTTACACACACTCCTCGCTCGACGGGCCAAGACGATCGGCGCCAAGGAGTTGCCGCTAGTCCCTCCCGGATGTTGGCAGCCTGCGGCGAAGCGCCGAGCGCACGCGCAGCGATGGGAGGAGCGACCCTATCGGCGCCGACGACCGATCGACGCGCCTCGGGGCGGTTCTCCGTGATGCTGCCGTGTGGACCGCGGCGTCACGAGGACGATGACCCCAGGCCTAGGCGGGAGGTGAGGTTCGAAACCGACCCTGAAAGCCAGAAGAAGTTGCAGTTCGCGTCGCCCCTCCCGAGATCCCGCCCGCTTCCGAAAAATTCGTTTTGTGATTGACACCCATTCCGCGTTATGAAAACCTAGAACCGAGTTCGTAAATACGAACTCACGGCGTCACCATCAAGATCCAAGAGTACAACGGGAGGACTACGCAATATGATCGCCAGAACTCGCGCCTGCAGAGGCTTGCTCATCTCGGTCGCCGCCGCAGCGGTTTTGAGCGCCATCGGCGCCTCTCCGGCCGCCGCCGAGGACAAGAAGGTGATCGGCTGGTCCGTCGCCTACTTCGACCACCCCGTTTACCAGCTCATGATGCAGGCGGCGCAGAAGCTCGCCGACAAATCGGACTGCAAGGTGGTCTTTGCGGATGGAAAGAACGATCCGTCGGTCCAGGCGTCGCAGGTCGACAACTTCATCGCGCAGAAGGTGGACGGAATCCTGCTGACGCCAACCGTGTCGGACCCCCTCATACCCGCAGTAAAGAAGATCAACCGAGCCAACATTCCGCTCGTCATGGTCGATCGGCGCATGGAGTCCCACGGACAGCCGCTCAAGTGGGACGCGCTCGTATCCTGGGACATGGTCAAGTCGGGCACGATCGGCGGGGAACAGGTGGTCTCGGCGCTCAACGGCAAGGGCAATATCGTCGTGGTCGAGGGAACACCGGGCGCCGGCTCCACCATCGACCGCGGCAACGCGTTCTACAAGGTCGTTGCACAACATCCGGACATCAAGATTCTCGCGAAAATTCCTGCCGATTTCAATCGCGCCAAAGGCCAGGAGGTTACCGAGAACATTCTGCGTCGGTTCAAGCCGGGGCAGATCGATGCGATCTACTACATGGCCGATGAAATGTTGTTTGGCGGCTTGCAGGCGATCAAGGCCGCGAATCGGCTGCATGAATTCAAGATCGTCAGTGTCGACGGGGAGAAAGAAGCGCTTGACATGCTGCGCGCCGGCGACTTCGACTACGACGCCGAGTTCCATCCGGACGACCAGGCCGTCGCCGTGCCGATCCTGTGCGACATCCTGCATGGCCGAAAGCCCGATCTCGCCCACCAGACCTACGAGGGCCGGAAGATGGACCTCGTGGAATTCGAAGGAGAGCCCTGGGTGCGTCCGACGGTCTATCCGATCGACAAGAGCAACGCCGACCTGCCGGAGAACAAGGGCTGGTAGCTCGCGAGCAGAGCAACGCCGGCGCTTGCGAGCGCCGGCGCCGGCGCCGGCGAAGCGACAGCAGGGCCAACAGGATCACATCATGAGCGCATTGCTGGAAATGCGGGACATCGAGAAGATCTATCCGGGCGTCAGGGCGCTGCAAGGCGTCACGCTTGAGGTAGACAGGGGCGAGGTGCGCGCCCTTCTGGGGGAGAACGGCGCCGGCAAATCGACCTTGATGAAGATTCTCGCAGGCGCAGTCGACAAGTCCGCCGGCGGCATTCGCATCGACGGAGAGGACGTCGAAATCCGAGGGCCGCGTCATGCGCGAGAACTCGGCGTCGCCATTATTTATCAGGAACTGAGCATATTGCCGCACCTCAGCGTCGCGGAGAATATCTTTCTGGGCCGGCTGCCCAAACGCCGCAACGCGCCCTGGTTGGTCGATTGGCGCCTTTGTCATGAGATGAGCGCCGACCTGCTCAAGCAGGTCGGCCTGGCCGTCGATCCGCGCACGCCCGCTTCGCGACTGAAGATCGCCGAGCAGCAGATGGCGGAGATCGCCAAGGCGATCTCCGAACAGGCCAAAATCGTAATTATGGATGAGCCCACGACTTCGCTGACCGCGCGTGAGGTTGACACGCTGTTCGGGACGGTCCGGAATCTGCGCCGCCGCGGCGTCAGCGTCATCTATGTCTCTCACCGTCTCGCAGAGGTGAAAGCCGTATGCGATCGCGCGACAGTTTTGCGCGACGGAACCAAAATCGGCGACGTAAATGTCGCCACTTCCGATGCGCGCGACTGGGTGCGCATGATGGTGGGGCGCGACCTCAATCAGCTCTTTCCCAAGACGCAAGTGGCGCCCGGCCCGGCGCAAATCTCGGTGCGGAATTTGTCGAGCCGCAGGCTCAAGGACATTTCGTTCTCGGCCCACGCCGGCGAGATCCTCGGGATCGCCGGTCTCGTCGGGTCCGGCCGTTCGACGCTCGCGCGGACATTGTTTGGAGATGCGCCGTCGACCTCCGGTGAAATCCTCATGTGCGGCGAAGTCGTAAAGATTGATACGCCGGCCGTAGCCATCTCACATGGTCTCGCCCTAGTGCCGGAGGACCGCAAGGGGCAGGGCCTCGTATTGCCGATGAACGTCCGCGAAAACATCACGCTGGCCTCGCTCGACGCGGTGAGCGAGGCCGGGCAGTTGCGCATCGCCAAGGAGCGGCGGGTGGCGCTGCGCTTTGTGGATATGCTGAAAATCTCAACCCCCCATATTGAACAGAAGACACTCAATCTCAGTGGCGGCAACCAGCAGAAGGTTGTGCTGGCGAAATGGCTCTACACCGACGCCAAGGTGCTCATCATCGACGAACCCACTCGGGGCATCGATGTTGGCGCCAAGGTCGAGATTTATTCCTTCCTGCAACGACTGGTTGAGCAGGGCAAGTGCGTGATCATGATTTCGTCCGAACTGCCGGAGCTTATTGGCATGAGCGACCGCATTCTCGTCATGCGCGAGGGGCGACTCTCGGGAGAGCTGCAGCGGCCCGAATTCAGCGAGGAGAGAATCATGGCCTACGCTTCCGGCGTCGAGCACTGAAACGGGAGACCCAGCCAATGAGCGATCAAGCCCATTTCGCGGACGGAGGTCCGGGCCGTTTCAGCGCTCCGACGCGGCTGGCGAGCGCAATCTCACGCTTCAGCGAACAGATCGTCCCGGCGAGCTTTCTCCTTGTTCTCGCGGTTGTCCTGAGCCTGGTCTCCCCCAGCTTCCTTTCGCTCGGCAATTTTCTCGACATCGCCCGCGTGGTGTCGATCATCGGCGTGATGGCGATTGGAATGACGCTCGTCATTCTGACCGGCGGGATCGATCTCTCGGTCGGGGGCACCTTCGCCCTCGCCTCGGTCGTCACGGCCTCTTTCATTCCCGGCGCCTTCAGCGAGGCGCCGACGTCCATCGGCTTCGGCCTTCCCGTCCCGATCGCCATCGCGTTGGGGCTCGCGGCAGGCGCGGGCATCGGCTTCGTCAACGGCTTCATCGTCGCCCGCTCGAAGGTAGAGCCTTTCATCGTGACATTGGCGACGATGACCATCGTGCGCGGCCTCACTTATCTCTACACCGGCGGATTTCCCACATTGTTTCGGCCTATGCCCGCCTCGTTCCAATGGGTCGGGCAGGGCTACGCCGCCGGCTTGCCGACGCCTACGCTGTTCTTCGCCATTGTCGTCGCGCTCGGCTATTGGGTTACGCGCCGCACCGCGCTCGGGCGGTCGATCTACGCGATCGGCGGCAACGAGACGGCGGCGCGCCTATCCGGCCTCAACGTGCGTAAAGTGAAGATCGCGGCCTATACGTTCACGGGCGCGCTTGCTGCGCTCAGCGGAATCATTCTGTCGTCTCGCGTCGGCGCGGCCGAGCCGACGGCCGGAGTCGGCTACGAACTCGACGTGATCGCCGGCGTCGTCATCGGCGGCACGAGTCTGGCCGGCGGGCGCGGTTCGATCGTGAGCACGGTGCTCGGCGTCTTCATTCTCGGGACGATCTCGAATGGACTGAATATCGTGGGCGTGCCGACCTACTATCAATACGTCGCCAAAGGTCTCCTGTTGATCTTCGCCGTCGGCCTCGACGCGCAGATGCGCAGAACACAGCGTCGTTGAGAGAGGCGCCGCCATGCAAACCAGCCAACCTGACATTACGTCGATAGGCGTCCCGCCAAGGGTTTCCGCACGCGGGCCGCGGATCCGCTTCGGCGGTCACCAGATCACAATCATCGTCTTGATCGCCGTCCTGGCCGCAGTCGTCGACGTCCTTCAACCCGCCTACCTGTCGGCCTTCAACGTCGACAATATCCTCCGGATGGCGAGCATCTACGGAATTTCGGCGCTCGGCATGACGCTTGTCATCCTCACCGGCGGCATTGATCTGTCGGCCGGTTCGGTGATGGCGCTCGGCGGCGCGCTCGCCGCCGGACTGCTCGGCACTGCGTTCAGCGCCGCCAATCCGATCAGCCTTCCGGCCGCGGCCGCTGTGGCGGCGGCGCTCGCGGCTTGCGCGCTGATCGGCGCCTTTAACGGGCTAGCGGTGTCTCGGCTTCGCATCACCCCGTTCGTTGTCACGTTGGGCATGATGACCGTCGCGCGCGGGCTGACCTTCATCTTCTGCGACTATTTCGTGCGCAGCGTGCCGGGGTCCGCGATCACCTTTTCCGATCCTCTGTTCGATTGGCTGGGCTCGGAATCCCTGGGCCCGGCGCCGACGATCGGCATTATATTCCTGGGCCTCGCGATTCTGCTCGCGCTAGTGCTGCGGCACACCCATTTCGGGCGGGCGATCTATGCGATTGGGGGCGACGCCGAAACCGCGCGGCTCGCCGGCATCGGGGTCGCCGGCGTGATCGTCGGCGTCTACGCCATCTCCGGCGCGTTTTCGGCGCTCGGCGGCGTGGCGTTGGCCGGGCGGCTGTCGTCGGTGTCGCCGCAGATGGCGGTCGGTTACGAACTGGAAGTCATCACGATTGTCATCGTCGGCGGCGCGAGCCTTGCCGGCGGCAGAGGCAATATCGCGGGGACCGTCCTGGCCGCGCTGCTGATCTCGATGGTCGACAACGGTTTGAACATCCTCAACGTGCAGTCCTTCTATCAATATTTGGTCAAGGGAGCGGTGTTGCTGGCCGCTGTGCTGCTTGACCAATGGCAGCGCAATCGCGGCGCAGACGGCAATGAACATGCGAGGCGGACATGAGCGACGGGACCGGCGCAGGTCGCAATCAGAAGCTCGACGGCAAGGTCGCTTTCGTGACCGGCGCGAACAGCGGCATCGGGGCGGCGATCGCAAGATTGCTCTCGGCGCAAGGCGTGCGTCTGGGTCTGGCTTCGCGCCGGGCCGACGACCTCGGCCTTGCGAACGCGCTTGCCTTCGCATGCGATGTGCGTCAACCGGAGGCGCTCAACGCCGCCGTGAAGGCGACGGCGGACTCCTTCGGGGGCCTCGACATCGTCATCGCTAACGCCGGCGTCGGCTCCTATCGGCCCGTCGCCGACACCCCCCCGGAGGAGATCGACGAAATGGTCGACGTGAACGTCAAGGGGCTGATCTTCACCGCCCAGGCCGCCCTTCCCTATCTGCGCAAGAGCGGCGGCGACTTCGTCACCCTCGCCTCGGAAGCCGGGCGCCGCGGGCTTCCCGACGAGGCCGTCTATGTCGGCTCGAAATTCGCGCAGGTCGGCTTCACCCGTTCGCTCGACCATGAATGGCGAGCGCTGGGCATTCGCTGTTCAAACATCTGCCCGGGCGGCGTCGCAACCAACTTCGGCATGGGCCGCGGTCTGCGGACGCCCGACATGCCGCAGCTCGGCCTGATGATGCGGCCCGAGGATGTCGCGGAGATCGTTCTGTTTACCCTGACGCGGCCCAGGGATCTGCGCATCCTCGAAACGGCGTTCCGCTCTGTTCACGAGGCGTCCTGGGGATGAAAACGGTTCTGACGATCGGCGAAATACTCGTCGAGATCATGGCGGTCGAACGGGGCGACGGTTTCCTTCAGCCGATGCCGCTGATCGGACCTTATCCGTCCGGCGCGCCGGCGATCTTCATCGATCAGGCGGCCCGCTTCGGCCAGCCCTGCGCGATCTTGGCCTGCGTCGGCGCCGACGATTTCGGCCGGACCAACTTGCGCCGGCTCGAACAGAGCGGCGTCGATATTTCGGGCGTGGCGGTGCATCCCGAACTGCCTACAGGCACGGCCTTCGTGCGCTACCGCCCATCGGGCGCGCGCGACTTCGTGTTCAACATCAAGGCCAGCGCAGCGGGCCAGATTACCCTAGGGGAGGACAGGCGCTGTCTGGTTGAACGATGCGATCACCTGCACATCATGGGAACGTCGCTGTTCTCGCCCGCCATCGTCGATGTCGTGCTCAAGGCCGCGGCGATTGTGCGGCGCAAAGGAGGGACCATCTCCTTCGATCCGAATGTGAGGCCGGAGATGCTCTTCCTGCCGGGGCTCAAGGCCGCCATGGAGACGCTTCTGACGCTGACGGATCTGTTCCTGCCCAGCGGCGACGAGCTCTTTCTTTTCAGCCCCGGATGCGACGAAGCGACGGCCGTCCGCCGGACCCTTGGCATGGGCGTCAAAGCCATAGCCGTTAAGCGCGGCGCCGAGGGCTGCGCGTATTTCGACACGCGCCAACAATTTCGCCAGCCGGCGTTCGCCGCGCGCGAGGTCGATCCAACCGGCGCGGGCGATTGTTTCGGCGCGGTTTTCGTCGCTTGCTGGCTGCGCGGACAATCTCCCAAGGACGCCCTCCGGTTCGCCGCCGCGGCGGGCGCGCGTGCAGTCGAACGTCGTGGCCCGATGGAGGGCGCCTCGACCGGCGCCGAGTTGGAAGCGTTCCTGGCGGAGCGGGAGGCGTGCGCGTGAGCCGTCTCGGAGACCTGCCGCATCTGCGCCGGGCCGGCGACCGGCAAGGCATAGCTTCGATCTGCACAGCCCACCCCACGGTAATCGAGACGGCGCTTCGACACGCCAAGGCGAGCGATGCCGTCGTGCTGATCGAAGCGACCTGCAACCAAGTCAACCAGGACGGCGGCTACACGGGCATGACGCCGGCCGCGTTCCGGCGTTTTGTCGAGGCGATCGCCGAGCGAGTTGATTTCGATTGCGACCGCCTCATCCTCGGAGGCGATCATCTCGGCCCCAATCCCTGGCGCCATCTGTCTGCGAACGCGGCGATGAACAAGGCCGAGGCGCTGGTCGCCGCCTACGCGGACGCCGGCTTTGCTAAGCTTCATCTTGATGCGAGCATGGGGTGCGCGGGAGAGCCCGTCGCGCAGGCCGACGAAATCGTAGCCGAACGCGCAGCGCGGCTCGCGGCGGCCGTCGAGTCTCGTTCTCCGACAGTCCCGCCCGTCTATGTCATCGGAACGGAAGTGCCTGTTCCAGGTGGCATGACCGCGCAGGCGCACGATCTCGAGATCACGCGACCCGAAGCCGCGCTGCGCACCTATGAGACCCACTGCAAGGCGTTCCAGGCGGCGGGCCTGGAGGCTGCGTTCGAGCGCGCGGTCGGCCTCGTCGTACAGCCCGGCGTCGAGTTCAGCCATTCCGACGTGATGGTGTACGAGCCGAACAAGGCGGCCGATCTCAAGGTGGCGCTGAACCGGATGCCGCGGTTCGTATTCGAGGCGCATTCCACCGACTATCAACCAAAGCGGGCTTTGCGCTCACTGGTGGAGGACGGCTTCGCCATTCTGAAGGTGGGTCCCTGGCTCACCTTTGCGCTGCGGGAGGCGCTTTACGGGCTCGACCAGATCGCCCAGGTCTTCGATCCCGGTTTCCGCGAGCAAAGCCTCACGTCGACGATGGAAGCCTTAATGCTGCGGGAGCCGCAGCATTGGCGCCGCTATTACCGCGGTGGCGAAGTTGAAACGCGCATACAGCGTCACTTCAGTTACAGCGACCGCATTCGATATTATTGGCCGCACCCCACGGCGATCGCCGCGGTCGAGCGCTTGAGCGCGACGCTGCGAGGGCGACGCATTCCTGAGACGCTGATCAGCCAGTATCTGTCGACCGCCTATGACGGCGTCGCCGCCGGCCGCGTCGAGCCTCTGGCGCCGGACCTCGTTCGCGCCGCCTTGTGGCGCGTGCTCGATCTCTACGCGGCGGCCTGCGGCGCCGACCCCCCAATCGGGCGCTGAAGGATCATGAGGGAGAGGCAACCCGGCCGGTAGCTGGGGACGCGGAGTCGCGTCCTGCGTAACCAAATGATTTTATGGTAGTACTTGGCATTTTTTGGTTGCCTTTTCATGATTTGGAACTTAGTTCTTAAATCCGAACCGCATCCTGCATCGAGGAGTTGAAATATGGTCGAGCCCTACACCGCGGTCGCGTTGTCGACGCGCAACTACGCCATCTCCAAACGTTCGGACGCGCTCGAGAACATCAAGCGCATAAACGATTTCATGGACCCCGCCGTGATGGTGGCCTCCACCGAGGGCGCGCCCGTCCGTCTCGTTGTGCTGCCGGAAATGGCGATTCAAGGCATGCCAATGGACTTCAAGGCGGGCAATCAGGAGGCGCACAAGGCCTTCGCAACCACAATACCTGGGCCGGAAACGCAGATGCTGTCGCAAAAGGCGAGGCAGTTGAACACCTATATCGCAGCCGAACTGCTGTGGGTGACCGACGAGGACTTCCCCGGCCACCTATTCAATGTCGCCTTCTTGATCGATCCGAAAGGCGAGGTCGTTTACCGCCGCGCAAAGGCGACGAGCGACGCCTATGAAGGAGGCGCGCTCGGGACAACCAACCCGCACGACATCTGGGACGCTTGGATCGAAAAGAAGGGCAACGGCGACAAGCTCGATGCATTCTTCCCCGTCGCCCGCACCGAGATCGGCAACATCGGTTATCTCATCTGCCACGAAGGCGCCTATCCGGAAACGGCGCGCGGCTTGGCGATGAATGGGGCCGAAATCATGATCCGCGCGACGCTCATCGAACCGCAGGTGATGCTGGGCATGTGGGAACTGCAGAACCGCGCCCACGCCATGTTCAACCAGATGATCGTGATCTCGCCCAACCTCGGCCCTCAGGTCGGCAAAGACGGCGGATTCTTCGACCTGTTCGGCGGCCAATCGATGATCGTCGATCACCGCGGCCATTTGATGGTCAAACAACCCGGCATGGCCAACGGCGATTCCTTCGTCAGCAGCGTGATTGACATCGAGGCGCTGCGGCGCGCTCGCATCGCCAACGGCGTCACCAATTGGTTCAAGGACCTGCGCACCGAGCAATATGCGGCGATCTACGAGAAGCCGATTTACGAGAAGAACCAGTACCTGAAGACGCTGCCTTCTGAAGGCTGGCTGGAGCGCGAGGACAAGCGCCGCGCCTCTAACATCGACACGCTCGTCGAGCGCGGCCTTTTGACGGCGCCCTCAAACTGACCAGCGCCGCCCGCGCGCTCGGCCCTCGATGCGTTTGGGCGCGCTTCGCCTGCCAACACGCCCGGACCCCGGAGCCCAGAGATGTTTCGATGCGATGGATACGCGGCGGGATCGGCGACGACCGCGCTTGCTCATTTTGAGTTCGAGCGGCGCTCGCCTGGCCCCAGAGACGTCGTGATCGAGATCGACTTCTGCGGCGTCTGCCACTCCGATCTCAATCGCGCCCGCAGTGTGTGGGGCGGCACGCTCTATCCATGCGTGCCCGGTCATGAGATCGTCGGCCGCGTGAAGCAAGTCGGCGCCGAGGTTCGTCGCTTCGCCGAACGGCAGCGCGTCGGGGTCGGCGTGCTCGTAGATTCGTGCCGGCATTGCGCGAATTGCAGCCAAGGCTTTCCTCAATACTGCGACGAGGGCGCCACCGAGACGTACAACAGCATGGACCGTCGAACCGGGGGACACACGTTTGGCGGCTATTCCAGCCATATCGTTGTCGACGAGGATTTCGTCCTCAGCCTGCCCGAGGCGCTGGAGTCCGCCGCGACGGCGCCGCTGCTTTGTGCGGGCATCACCACCTATTCGCCACTCAAGCGTTGGCAGGTGCGGCCCGGTTCCCGCGTCGCCGTCGTGGGTCTCGGCGGCCTTGGGCATGTCGGCGTCAAGATGGCGGCTGCGTTCGGCGCCGAGGTCGTCCTTTTCACAACGTCGCCGGGCAAGCTCGGCGAGGCGGCCCGGCTCGGCGCCTCGCGTGCGGTCCTCTCGAATGATCCCAAAGCTATCGCCGCCGAAACCAACAGCTTCGACTTCGTGCTCGACACCGTGTCGGCCGACCACGACGTTGACGCGCTGCTGGCTCTGTTGCGGCGGGACGGCGTGCTCGTGCAGGTCGGAGTGCCGGCCGAGCGGTATTCGATCCACGCCGGCAGTCTCATCGCCAAGCGCCGCAGTCTTGCCGGCTCTGGCATTGGCGGCCTCGCCGAGACACAGGAAATGCTGGAGTTTTGTGCGGCCAAGGGCGTGGCCGCGGATATTGAGATGATCGGAATTGATGAGATCGACGCGGCCTTCGACCGGATGCTGCGGCACGACATCAAATACCGCTTCGTCATTGACATGCGGAAGCTGGCTCGCGCCGCTGGCTGAAGGTCAGCGCCGCGGCGTGACGGTCAGTATCCGTTCGATCTCGGCCGCGGCGGCGAGCAGCGGCCTGGCCAGTTCCTTGAGTCGCGTCGCGGCGGCGCGCTGAAGCGGCACCGACAGGCTGATATGGGTCACCGGCCAGTTGGCGGCGGCGACCGCCGCCCCGACGCAGCGCACGCCGTGATAGGCCTCCTCCATATCGAGCGCGTAGCCCTGCGCACGCACTTGATCGAGGCGTTCGAGCAGCTGCGAGCGCGTCGAGATTGTGTTCTCGGTCAGTTTCGGCAGGTGTTCCGGCAGCGCTTCGAACATTTCCTCGTCGAGGCGCAACGCCATCGAGGCGAGCCCGCCAGCGGAGGCGTAGGCCGGATGCCGGCGGCCGATATTGAGATTAAGTCGGACGACCTGCTGTTCGGGGTCGATGCGGCTGAGGATGACTTCCTCGCTGCCGCTGAGGATGCCGAGATGACACGTCTCGTTGGTCTCCTTGACGAGCTTTTGCAGCACTGGACGCAGCAGCATCGGTAGGTCGCCCGGTCCCGCGGCGCCGGCCGCCGTCACTTCCAACGCAGCGAGCCCGAGCGTGTATTTTCCCGTGTCGTCGTCACGTCGGATGAAACGCAGCGACTCCAGCGTGAACAGAAGATTATGCAAGGTCGCCTTGGGAGTGCGATGCGCCTTCTGCAATTCGACAAAGCTCAGCGGCGCACGGCTGTGGGCGATGTAAACGAGCAGATCCAGCGCCCGCGTAACGCTGCGATTGAGCCCCGAGGGGCGCGCCGGCGTCTTGATCGCAGCCGCGATAGCCGCCGGCGGTTGCGCCCCGGCTTCCGGTTGTTTGCGCTTCTGCACTGGCACGTTCACTTAAAAGCCCCGCTCAATGTGCGCCTCGGCCGAAGGTAATACGCCGATTCGCGACCGCGCCAGCCCCGGCGCAGCGATGCCTAATAATGCGCCAAGCTCCCCGGGGACAGGCCGCCGATCAAGACAAAGCCGGCGGGCGGTCCGTTGTAGCCCGCGTCACGACGACGAGGCCACCTCGACGAGTTCGATGAGGTCGCGCACTTCAATTCTGTCGTCGACGCCGAGCGCCTCAACCGCGGATTTGTACATGACTTTATCCTTGGGGCAAGCAACGACGAACAGGCTCGCGTCGCCAAGCGACAAGGCCTCGCGGATGCGGTTTTCGCTTGGTCGTTCTTTAACTCCGGAGTCGTCTGCCCAGATGCGACCGCCTCCGGCCCCGCAGCAAAAGGAGTTTTCCCGGCAGCGCCCCATTTCGCGCAGCCTGTACCCGGCGAGCGCGATGACCTTACGCGGAGCGTCGAAGCCGCCGTTGTACCGGCCAAGGTAGCAGGGATCGTGGTACGTGACGGTCTGACCGGCGGCGGGTTTCAGCCTGAGACGGCCCGCCTCGATTAACTCCAGCAGCAGCTGCGCATAGTGTACGACGTCGAAGCGCGCGCCGAGTTGCCGGTAATCCTGCGCCAGAGCGTTGAAGCTGTGCGGATCGGTGGTGAGGATGCGACGGAACCGACAACCCGCGAGCGTCTCGATGTTGCGCTGCGCGAGGGTTTGGAACAGGCCCTCTTCGCCGGCCCGGCGCACGTCGTTGCCGCTGTTCTGTTCGCCGTCGTAGAGGATGCCGAAGTCGACGCCCGCTTCGCTCAGCGCGATCGCCACCTTTCGCGTCGTCTCCTGCACCCGTGGATCGTAAGAGGCGAAATCGCCGACGAACCACAATACGTCCACCGGCTCCTTGCGCGCATCCTTGATCTTGAAGGGCAGGCCGCGCGTCCAGCGCGCGCGCATCTTCGACGCCTGACCCATCGAATTGCCGCTGCGCTGCAGATTGGTCAGCGCGCTCTGCAGCAGCGGATCGACGTCTCCCGCGTCGACGAGCATGCGGCGCAGGTCGACGATCTTCGGCAGGTGCTCGATATGGACGGGACAGACCTCCATGCAAGCGCGGCAGGTGGTGCAGGCCCACAGCGTCTCCCGCGAGACCGCGCCGCCGATCAGCGGGCCGCGCTCGCCCTCGCCCCGCGCCGTCGCCCAGTCGCGAATATCCATGATCAGCAGCTTCGGACTCAGCGGTTGCCCGGCCGCATAGGCTGGGCAGGCCGCCTGACAGCGTCCGCACTCGGTGCAGGAATAAAGATCGAGCGCGTCCTTCCAACTGAGCGGATGCAGCGACGCGCTTGGCGCTTCGGGCGGCGCCAGTTCACCTTTCGGCTTCAGATCGCGGAAATAGACGTTCGCGAAGGCCAGGACCATGTGGCGATGTTTGGAGCCGGGAATATAGACAAGAAACGCGAGGATCGCGCAGACATGAACCCATCCCGCCGCCGCCGCTCCGCGCGCCGCCGCGGCCGCGGACAGGCCGGTCGCGGAGAGCAGCGCCGCAATCGATCGGCTGACCGGACGCCATGCCGCGGAGGCCGACGTTCCCGCCACAATCGATAAGGCCGCTTCGAGCAGCATGCCGCCGACGATGGCTGCGATCAGCAGGTAAATGACTGTTGCATCGGTCGTGTTCGAGCCGCGAAAGCGGTCCGGCTTGAGGACATAGCGCTGCCAGGCTGCCAGGGCGACGCCGGTCAGCATGACTACCGCGAACACGTCCTGCAACCATGCGAGCCAGGAGTCGCCGCCGACCGGCCGCAAGCTGAAGCCCGGCGCCAGCCCGGCTCCGAAGGATTGCACGATGGCGCTCGCCAGTACGAGGAAGCTCGTAAAGATCAGGATATGAACGATTCCAGCGAACCGTATCTGCAGTAGTCTTTCGTGCAGCCCGATGGCCCGCGCAAGCCCAGCCAGGCGCAGGCCCGGGCGGTCGAAACGCTGAGCGCGCGCCGTCATGCGTATCGGCGCGAACAGGCGCGAGGCCCTGAGAGCGAACAGACACGACGCGCCAAACAGGAGCAGGAGAAGGAAGGCGCCGCTCACCGTCATGGGTAATTCAGGCTCCTGCCTTGAGGGCCGCGCCCAGGGCGATCGCGAACGCGCCAAGATCGACGGTCGCGCCGTAATGAGCGACGCCGAAGATCGGCGCGGACGGGTCCGTATTGACCGCCACGATGAGTTCGGCGCCGGACATGCCCTCGAGATGTTCGGGGGCGCCGGAAACTCCGAGCGCGAGATAAAGCTTCGGCTTGATCTTGCGGCCCGACTTGCCGACCTGCCGCTCCTTCGGCAGCCAGCCCTTGTCGACGATCGGCCGGCTGCCTGCGATTTCGGCGCCAAGCGTGGCGGCCAACCCCCGGGCGAGCGCCAGCGTGCTTTCATCGGCTGCGCCGCGGCCGATGCAGACCACCTTTTCCGCAACGGTCAGATCGAAGCCGCTCGTGTCCTGGCGAGTCTCGGCGACGAATTCGGTGCGCAACCGATCGAGCCGTTCGGGCGGCTCAAGCTCCACAATTTCGGGCGCAGCCCTGCCGGCTGCTTCCTTGAAAGCGCCCGGCATGAGGGTGAGGACGACCGGAAATGCCGCGCGGGACTCGACAATCGCCTTACCGCCGTAGGCCTGGCTCCGGGCTTCGATCTGCCCGGCTTGGACGGCGAATCCGATCACATGGGAGAGCAGGGGGCGGTCCGCCCGCATGGCGAGACCCGAAGCGAGGTCCAGGCCGACGGCGTCATAGGTGAACACGATCGCCGCCGGCTCGCGCTGTCGGACGACGCTTTCTACGACCGCCAACGCCGCCTCGGGGCAAATATTGGCGAGAGTGGGATGAGTAACGCAGAGCAGGACATCGGCGCCGGGCGCTTCGATCGGCCGCGGCGCCGCTTCCGCGCGCAGCACGATGGCCTCCACTTGGCAGCCAACGCCCGCGGCGAAGGTTCGCGCCGCCCCCAACGCCTCGCGCGAGGTCGGCGCAATTTCGCCATCGCGCTCTTCGACAAAGACGAGAACGTTTCCCATGGCGGTTACGCCTTCCAAAGTCCGTGTTCGGTGAGGATTTGCCGCAGCGCTGCAGCCGCGGCGTTGACGTCGGAGGGGAGGAGATTCGCCCTTTGCGAAGAGTCCGGCAGGCTGACGCGAAGGCGCTCAGCCCTTTCGTCGGCAGCCTCGACCGAAAGCTGAAGCGTGGGGATATTGCGGCCGGCGGCCTCGCGCAGTTTGCTGCCCGAGACATAGCGAACGGGTCGCGAGGCCGTCTGCATTCCCGCTACTGCTGGCGTCGCCATACGGATCGTCGCCGTGGCGCCGCCGCTCAACTCCTGCACGACCTCACACACGCCGGCGCGCACGCGCACCTCGTTGACCGAACTAACGCAGGGCCAGTCGAGCGCCGCCGCGACGAAGGGTGCCAGCTGGCCATAGGTCTCCTCCGAAGAGAGCACGCCGGTGAGGACCAGATCGGCCGACAGGTCTCGCGCCCCCGCTGCGAACAGGCGCGCGGCGGTCCGCGACGAGGGCGGAGCGTCACCTTCCCAGGCGATCTTGACCGCTTCATCGGCGCCGCGCGCCAGCGCGCTTTGCAACATGCGTTCGACGCCGTCGCCGGCAATGGCGATCGCGGTCACCTTGGCGTCGCCCCGCTCCTTGAGGAGGATCGCCTCCTCCAACGCGTAATCGTCGAACTCGTTCAGGCGCAGGTCGAGCCACTCGCGGTCGATATCCTTCTCATCTTCGGTGATTTCGATCTCGCCGGAAACATCCGGGACCAATCTCAAGGCGACCAGTACGTTCATGGTTGTTTCCTGATGAGCGCAACTCGGCGGGCGGCGGCCGTCGAGTAGGTGGGTAACCGTCAGCGCGTGATCTATTGCGGCGTCCGGCGATAGATGGGGCCGCGGTCGATGACCGCTTGCAAAAGGCCGTTTTCCACGTATTCCGGCGTGGCGTCAGGGTCGAACTCGCGCCGTTCCTGGCCCGGATAGCCGAGCCGGCGCCGAACGTCCTCGCTCATGAGATAGGCGGCGGCCGCGACATAGCCGATCGCCTCATACGAAGCTGGCTGTGAGGCGCTCAGTTCGTCGAGCGCCTGCCGAGGCGCCTTGCCCTCGGCGAGGAGCAAACCCAGCGCGGTTGGCTCGACGAGATCGTGGCGCAGGGCCAGCGTCCGGTCCACCCAGAAGGAGATGTCCCCGGCCGCGCTGGCGCGAGGCATGCCCTCAGAATCAGGGATGAGCGCGTCGGCGAGCGCGAAGAAGGTCGCTCTGGCGTTTTCGTCGAGGCTCATGCCGCCACCTGCTGGTTCCTGCGCTCCGCGATCAGGCGCCGGACATTGCGCAACGCCACCGCGCAGATCGTTCCCGTCGGATTGAAGCCCGACGAGGTCACGAACACGCTGCCGTCGAAGATAAAGAGGTTGGGGACGTCGTGGGCCTGTCCCCAGCGGTTGACCACCGAGCGAGAGGGATCGTCGCCCATTCGGCAGGTGCCCATGAGGTGACCGGTCGCTGAATGCGTGCCTGAGTTCGGAGATTGCGGTCGGTCGCCGACGAGCGGGCTGACGACGATTTCAGCTGCGCCGGAAGCCTGCATCGCCTCTGTGGCACGGGCGATGTGGAAGTCGGCGAGCTTAAGGCTGTTCTTCGAATAGCGATAGAAGATCTTCGGCGCCGGCAGGCCGTCGCTGTCGGTCAGTTCCGGGTCGAGCGTTACGCGGTTCGCCTCTTCAGGCAGGTCCTCCACCAGGATGTGCCACTCGAACGTGCGGCCGAGTTCCTTGCGAATGTTACGATGAAAGTTCGCGCCCCACGTCTCGTCGAACGCTCCTCGCGCGTGAGCGGCCCAGTGGCCGAGCGGCCCTCCGCTCGAAAACGCCGCCCATTTGGCGCCGCGCACAAAACCGCGCGAGGCGTCCGTTTCGTAGAACTGCAACGACTGAATTGTCTGGCCCGAGGGGCCGAGCCAGCTCTCCAGTGGCTCGTCGAAGTGGCCGACGACCTTGGGAAACGGGTGCAACATGAGGTTCTTGCCCACCAGTCCGGAACTGTTGGCGAGACCGTCGGGAAAACGCGCTGATTTCGACATCAGCAGCAGCCGCGCGGTTCCGACCGCGTTGCAGCAGACGATGACGACCTGCGCCCGCTGCTCGCGCTCGCGCCCGCTGCGGTCAATATAGACGGCGCCGATCGCCAAGCCCTGATCGTCGACAAGAATCTCTCGCACTCGGGCGCCGGAAACGACGCGCGCGCCACGCCGCTCCGCGAAGGGAAGATGGGTCAGATCGAGCGAGGCCTTTGCGCGCTCGGGACAACCGTTGACGCAGACGCCACGGCGCACGCAGGCGTTGCGGCCTTCGTAAGCCTTGGACGGGATTGCATTCGGTCCGGGCCACCAGTGCCAGCCCAGCTTGTTCAGGCCCTCGGCGGCCTTCATGCCGATCTTGCCGATTGGCAGCGGCGGCAGCGGCGGCGCCCTGGTCGGCGGGTAGGCAGGATCTCCCGCCAGACCGGAAACGCCGATTTCGGCCTCCATCTCTTCGTAAAACGGCTGCAGTTCCTCGTAGGCAAAGGGCCAGTCGTCCCCCACCCCGTCCAGTGTCCTGACGCGGAAATCCGAGGGCAGAAAACGCTGCCAGTGACCTCCGTACACGATCGTCGTGCCGCCGACCGCATTGTACATGAGGATCGGCACGTCGGATTCCGACGTGTTGACCGGAAAATCAGCCTCAAGATCGCGCACGTTTGGGTTGCCGTGCCAGCGCTTCTGCGCCATGAGTTCCCATTCGGGCTTGTCGCCCCAGAACTCGCCGGGGTCGACCCGCGGCCCCTGCTCCAGACATACCACGTCAAAGCCGCTTTCCGCCAAATGCCGGGCAGCGACGAGGCCGGAAGCGCCGGCGCCGACGATGAGCACGTCGGCTTGCTTTGACTTGCGCGAAGAAGCCGCCATCCGCATTCCTCCGAATTCTTGTCGTACGGCATGGTCGCATGGCGCCCATGACTTCAGTCGCGCCCGCTGACCCGCAGTTAGTTCTTACTAATGAACTTAGTTCGGTTTTTGCATGGTTCCGAGTCCGTGTCAACACTCTGCAATCGAAGTCCGAAATGCGCGTCGCCAGCTCAGTCAGCCTCGGGCGTCGTTGCCGAAGCTCCTGGGGGTGGACAGTTCTCCCGCTTGTCGCCACGACCGCTCGGAGGCTCAACGGCGTAAATTTGGCGCCGCGACGAGTCGCAGACTGCGTTCCGGCATGCGTTTGTGTGCGCGTTGCGTTCGCATGACGCAGCCTCTATGCGCAATTTTCTAAGTAGGCGGGGTACTACGCTGCCGACAATAGCAGGTGGCGGGAGTCTGCATTGAGCGCTTCTCCGGTCGCGGCGCTCGTTCATCTGAGGCCTGCAAAGTTGAGCAGCTCCTTGCCCGAAGTCTCGCTGCCGAATTTGGAGGCCGACGCTTGCCAAACGTCTCCGTTACATCTGCTCCGTCGCGCGCAGACCCCTCACGTCCTCTTTCGGCTTGATCTGTCCGGGAACCGGCTTCGCCTCGATCGTCTGAGCCGCAACGCCGCCGCCGAACTTTCTTCCCATGCGTCAAGACGCATTCCTCGCGCGTAAGAACGTTCTTCGGATGGCGTCCTCCGCTGCGCCGCGGTCCGTTCCGGATGCGTCGCCGATCGTTCCCGGCCTGTCGATCGCCATCGAGGCCGCTGTGGTCGCGGGCTCTGAAGACAGACGGAGACTTACAATGACCAGCATCGGTACCTTCAAGAAGGCCGGCAACGAATTCCAGGGCCAGATCGCGACGCTCACCATTCAGACCAAGAACGTGCGCATCGCGCCCGAAGCCAACCGCGCCAACGGCGCGGCTCCCTCCCACCGCGTGTTCGTCGGCAAGGTCGAGATCGGCGCCGCCTGAACGAAGCGCTCCAACGAAAACCGCGACTACCTCTCGGTCAAACTCGATGATCGACGTCGGCCATAGCGGCGCGCCATGTTGGTCGTCGCCGAGGTCTCGTCGACGAACACCGGTTTCAGCGGGTCGAGGTCGAGTTGAGAGTCGAACCATCGCC
>Ga0181528_10000448_pt1 | contig 29840 bp, 32 predicted proteins | sample PEATcosm2014_Bin_47_FD_119742 | JGI IMG/M metagenome (GOLD analysis project Ga0181528, IMG submission 119742) | Peatland microbial communities from MTU Mesocosm Facility, Houghton, MI, USA - PEATcosm2014_Bin10_10_metaG | ecosystem: Environmental > Terrestrial > Soil > Wetlands > Peat | place...
ATGCTGATGCGACGGTGCGTTGAAGAGGGGATGTTTGAGCAAGACGCTAAGGTTGATATTCTCCTCACCAAATGGGATATCGCGCTTTCGCGTTGTGGGGAAGAAAAAGCCCAAGATACCAAGTTTTTGCTTTAAGACGAAAGAATCGAAGATCTTCGGGCCGCCTAGGGCGATGCCATTCTCGTCGCTTTGGTCAAGCGGGCGAGGAGCGGGAATGTTGATTTGGTCGATGGGTTGTTTAGGGGATTCGTCGACAGGGATAAAGTTGCGGCAACCGGCAGGAACTGTATAGATGCGAACATTGATGTCGTTTTCGGGGTCGAGACGTTTGTCGGCCCAGGAGTGGTTTTGCAGGTTGGCTTTGTCGTCCAGTAGCTTTGACACAACCTGTTGCGTTTGGCCGGCACTCGGCGGCCAGACTTCTCCAATAACGGGCATGTTGCCATTAATGACTACACGGAGGCTTGGTTCCCTCTCGAAGAAACTGTCGAGGTCGGGCGTGATGCGGAATTGCTTGCTGTCCCAATAGAGAAGCCGTTTCCAGGATTGCGTTTGACCTGCGGCACCGGTCTGAACCAGGAGTTCTACCGGGGAGCATTTTGATGAGTCGGAAGGGGGCGCCCCGCAGTCACCTCGCGCTACGAGAATGAAATGATCCGCGGAGGTGTGCCTGATGGAAAGCGTATGGCCAGACTCAGTGCCTTTTTTCCACGTCCCATCGCCGACGCGAAACCAAAGCGGCGGTTGAACGTACGGAAATTCCCTATTGAGAACGAAATAATCCGGCCGGCGAAGCGGGCTTGGTTGGTCACTCGCAGTTTGCGTAGGAGCGACTGATTGCAAAAAAAATAGGAGGGCGATAATGCTGGCGGCGGCGCGGCTCATGCTTACACTCCTGCTGGCGGATTGGGACAAAAGTCAAACCGACAATCGGTCAGCCGAAGAATGTAAGGCGGATGGGTTCATGAAGCAAGAGGGTAGCGAAGCTTGTTACGAAACTCGAACACACTTCGCGTAGGGGGCGAACTGAAGACGACGTTACCACTCTCTGAAGAACCCGCCGACGATTAGTGGTCCTTTATCAGGCATTAAAGAGACTATGCTCAGGCAGGGAACATTTCCCTTTTGTCCGAGGTATCGCGCTTAACTGTGAAGGAACAAAGTGTCGCTGGCGAAGAGCCGATTAAGGACATTTGCAGCTTTTGTTCTGATTTCGTAACAGAGCTCAATTATTATTGACAATACGGCTTGTCGAGTTGACAATTCCCCCTTCTGATGTAGCTAATTGGCCACCAGCCCTGGTCAGTTCTGATACCGAGCCCAAGGGATACCACCTGAAAGGGAACCACTTGATTTTTCCCAGAATCTAAATGGCGCCACCTCATATTTTGTTGTCATTGATGCAGGCGCGTTCTAGGAGCCCGTATGCGCAACGCTGTCGCCTTCGCTAACAATGATGTCATTACGATTGCTTGGAGCTATGGAGCCAAGCCCGACGGATGCATGGGCTTTGCGCTATATCGAATCGATACAAACATCTTCGTTGAAAAGATCATGGCTTGGCCAAGTATTACGGCGATAAGAATTGCCATCTATCTCTTGACGGGCGTTCGATAAGATCGACACTATGCGAGGCGAGGGCCCCCGTAAAATGTGGACACATGCTTTTCAAAGCATTCGAGGATTATTTGAGCCAGAACTCGTCGCTCTTCAAGTTAAACTGATCGGTGATCCAGGGCATTCAGAGAGGTTCGTCAGATTGCTCCCCTCAGGTGTAGATGAAATTGGTCGCCGAATGCGAAAGATACTCCGGCCTCGACCCACGCCGCCGGCAACTGGCAGCCGACATGAAGGATCATGTTGCCGTTGAACGGATTGCCGGTAACCGGATCGGTGACACTCGCGGCCCCGCGTACAATCTGCCCCTAAATGCGCTCGCGTGGCGCGGAGTTCTGACGAGGCACCGCTCATTAAATTCCTGACATTCGTATCAGGAGAAGCACGCTCGATGCACAAATCGCACCGACGGCACGCTGCAGTACAAACGAACGCGGAAACGAGCTATGTTCACGCGAAATGAATTACAACGGTGTGCAGCCACTTGAGCCAGCGTAAAGAACGCTCCTAGTCACCTACACCTCGCCGGCAGGAAGAATAGGGGGATTCGCCGCGCCGGTGACTGCGGCTGCGTTCGTTGCACTGCGAACGGAGTCTATACGGGTGAAGAACGTAGCCATGTCGCAGCCAACTGGAGCGCGGGGCATTGTCTTCGGAGCATTTTCGAAGTAAGTCGAGATCATCCATGATCCCAAGTGACGGTAGCTTTCAAACTGCGCTTCATTGAAGAACTGGTTCGACGTGGCCTCATGGGGGAAAGTCTGATGTGAAGAGGCATAGGCGCGAACGTCCGGTGGCTCGCTGCCGTTCAGAATCGGTTTGATGAACAATAGTCGACCTTTGGGCGCCCGGTCATCGACGCAGTTGTATTGGATCTCTCCGCGTACGCAGTAGAGATTGTCAGATTCAACTCCGCGTTTCATTGGCAGCCCATGCGGGAATTCAGGAAACGTAATCGGAACGCCGAGATCGACTTCGATTTTGCGAATCGCATTTCCCAGATCTTCAAACTGAAACTCGCTGTCCGCATCGGCGTCCACCACGATGATGTGCCGGCAACGGCGCAAAACCATCTCGTAAAGTCCGAGATTTTCGAAATGGCCGCCGTCGGAAAGCACGATCCACTTGTAAGAGTCATCGGTGTTCCCCATCGCCTCATTCAACAGGGGCAGTAAAGCCCACTTCGGGCCGCTCCTGCCGAGGAAGTGGCGTGTCTTGCCGCCGGCGGGCCACTTTCGCAAATGTGGCCAAACAGGATTGGGGAGCCACCAGCCCAGTCGCGCATTAAAAAAGGTCATCAAGAGCGTGACCAGCGGTGAAGAGTTGTAGCCCATGTTGGGATTGAAGGCGGCCCCGCTGATTGCCATCGCGGTACCGAGGCTTACGCCCCTGCTGCCACCGTAATCTTCCGTGGGCAAGTAACCCAGACGCCAACTTCCGACGCTGATTGGAGAGAAGGTAAAGGGTTCGGCCTTGCGCTGCTGCCATGCCATGTTACGGGTTGCGACGAGGTTCAATGCCGTGTTGATCACGTGCAGCGGCGCGTCTTTGCAGGGCAAGTCGGCTTCGTGCATGTTGTCACTGCTGTCGAAGTTGGTGAAATTGTCGGGATGGCGAGCGAAGTTCGAGGCGCCCAAGTAGGAGCGTGTGAGCCGCATGCGGTACATCCCGTGCAGCGAAAAAATATTGATGTTGATGAATATGTTGGCGAAAAGCGCGATCAAGCAGACCGCCGCAAAAACGATCATGGCGGCGAGTGAATCCAATTTGAGCCGGTCGATGGTCCCGACCCAGCGAACCGGCTTCGCCATATTGACTGTTACCCCGAGATAGTGGAACAGGTAATATTGCAGAAGAATAGGGTCTGGTGATTTCGCCGCGTCGATTAGCCGGTTGTATAAATTCACTCGCAGCCAACTAGTGAGCGCTGCCAATGCCAAGGTGAGGCAGACCAGTGCGATACCGGCCGCTACCGGCGCAATCATTCCATGCTTAGCCAGGAACGTTTCGAACTTCGTAAGCTGTTCCGCCTTGACGCGCTTGAGTCCGGAGGAGGTGGCCGCACTCAACCCCGCCGCGCTGCCCACGTAACCCGCGCCCACGCCCACCGCTCCGAGGATTGAGGCGTGCACGGCGTGTAACCAGTCGGCAGCAAAGAATGCGACGCAGTTCAGTGCTACCCAAGCCAGCAGGCACGAAAACACCAGTCCTCCCGCGCGCGCCCACCATTCCCGTTCCTCTTCCTGTTCGATGTCGGTCAACAACCCCGTTAACAGTGTCGATGACAGCATCATCACACCGATCACGATGGGGGTGGCCAGAACTACATACTTGTGGCCGATAACAAGATGCCAGCTATTGACCTGCATTAATCGACTGCCCACATTCAAGGTGCATTCGGCGAGCAACCAAGCGGCTAGCGCCGCCACAAGCAAAGGCGCGACGAACGACCAGACCAGCCTGCCCCAAGCCAGCCGACCGCTTCCGTCATGCTTGTGAAAAACAGTTGGCCCGCGATCCTGCTTATCATTGTTGTGCAAGAGCAGGCGCAGGCGCACCAGCGACATTGCCAAGGGAGGAACGGCAGTATAAAAGATCAACCATTCGGCCAGACGCAGGATGGGCCACTGATTTCCGTTTAGAACTCCGCTGACGTAAGCCCATGCTGAAGCCTCGCCGAGCAGCCAAGCACTCACCAGAACCGGCAAAGCGAAGAACCAGAACTCCAGAAAAGTGCTTCCTTCTTTTCGAGGACCCGCGGATTCCGACTCATATGGCGGTCGAGCCATTCGCCACACGGCAGTGGCCGAAGCGAACAAGACGAACCCGATGGCCAACCCCATTACTCCACGAAACCATGCCTCGCCAGATTGCGCATGGGCAAAGGCCCAGCCGTAAGAAAAGTTGTAGAAGAACTCCGGAAGGCACAATAAGGCCATCGCGAAGGGCACAAGAATCAGCCAATTCAGCATCATGTTGCGCATCACGATCGACAACAGCGTCAGCGTGTCGAGCGTGAAGCCGTAGCGTGGGGAGAGGTAGCTTGTGTACTCACGCAGATGGCGGATCGGCTGCGGCTCGGGATCGCCAGAGGTCGGTGCTGCAGCAGCCAAGTGATTGATGACCTGGTGGTAGTCGCTTCGCTGCGCCCAGGCCATCAGCCAGCTGCCAATGTAGCCCCCGCCGGAAACGGTAGAGAGGTAGTCCAGCGAATCCAAAAGGGGCCTCGGCTTGTCAGCGCATGGTGCGCGCCGGCTAAATCGTGCCAGTCCTTCGAGAATGCCCAGCGAAAAACTAGCACTGCGAATGCCCCCGCCCGAGAGGCACACGGCCGAGCCCTCCATGGCGTACAGAATAGATTTCAACGGCCCGTCACGAAGTTGGCAAATGCTTTCTGCAAGCAGTACTCGCTCGTATGCTTCGACATGTCTCTTCTTGAAACTCGTGTCTGGCTCACGCCCTTGTCGCTGGCCTTGCAGATGATCCTTTGCTAATTCCAGGTCTTGATACGCGCCCTCAGATTTCGTGATCTCGCCATCAAGCATCGTCCATACGGTTCCGAGGTCTTGCGAAGTGAGATCTAGTTGCAGGATGTATTTGGCCACTGCGACGGCAAGGTCTCCTCGCAAATGTTCCGATCCCAGAATTTGCTTCGCCAGACTTTCGGCAAGGCCTTCCGAATTGCGCGCCGCTTCCCAAAGTCCCGCCAGCGCTGCATTGACGTGGTTTTCCGGAGGGCGCCCCGCCTCCAAAGTCTGCTTCAATACCGCGCGGGCAAGATCCTCAGGACGGCGCACTCTGTATTCACCAAAGATAGTGCGGAAAGGAAGCGCATGCGGACGGGCCGGATAGGTCGTCCAGGTTTTCGAACTCAAGGCTCCGTTAGTCGCTGTGAGAGGTGGGGTTTCGGACATAGAAGTCCCTCGCGCCCCCTCGTGAGCTTGTGACAGGGGAATTTATCAGAGCAACTGGCGAAGTCAAGAGAATTTTCCAGAATCACGCGGAGCACCCCACCCTCGCGGAACAATCCAAATACCTCCTTGGCTCCGGTCGTCGCCAAGAGCAAGATTCACCCGGAAATCGCTTCTCCGAAGAGCAGCTCCCACCGAGGGGACAGGAGATCATCGCGAAGTAACGTGTCTATCCTTCGCACGGTCCTGCCTAAACAGGATTGCATGCAGAGCGGGTGATTGCTGCTCAAATTAATGCTTGTTCTTGGGTTAGCCGAGTTCTTTCGCCTAGCTAGGCTCCTTAAAGCAGCCAAACCAATGGACTCCAGCCAGACTGGGACGTGTTCTGTTTTCGTAACACCACAAAAGATTTGTTGCCGATGGATCGGAATTATCTATATTCTCGTTCACTTTCTCCCCAGCCGTACGTTTTGTGCATGCTGGGAATATTCTGGGAGATCACCATGCGCTTTCTCGTGACCATGGCTTATTGGGAAGTTGTGGTCCTGGTCGGTGGCCTCTTCGGGATCGTGTTCTGGAAGCTCTTTACTGGGGGCATCCCGCTGAAGGGCCTGCTGGACGGCGACGTTCGAGACCCGAACAGCGCGGACGGCTTCTCCACTCAAGCTAGCGTCGGGCGGACCCAATCGCTCACGGTCACGCTATTTCTAGCCTTGTGGTACCTGCTCCAAGTCATCCATAACCCAAGGGAGTTTCCCAGGCTGTCTGACACTCTGATGGGTGCCTTAGCAGGCAGTCAGGCTCTCTACCTAGCGGGAAAAGCAGGGGCGATGTTTCTGGGCCGGCTAAGAAACCTACTCAAATAGGAGAATGCTATGGCAAATCAGGACAATGGAAAAGGGTTTCTACCCATCTTTTTAGTGATGGTGATCGTCACGTTGGCCATCGCCTTCAGTGTCGCGATTTGGGTTCCAGGCGAACCCACACTAAAGCTGAGACTGGCAATTACTTATGGGTTGCTGATACTGATCTTCCTGTTCGGGTTCGTGATCCTAGCCGCGATCGCTAGCGGGAAGATTGATATCACCGAATTGCTTGAGGAGGAAACAGGAGGAGCCAGCACGTCACGGTTTCAGCTATTGATCTTCACGTTTGTGATCGGCCTCAGTTTTGTTCTCATTGTGGCTTGCAACTGTAAGTTCCCAGATGTGCCCACAAACGTCCTTGCCCTACTGGGTATTAGCGCCTCCACCTACGGAGTGAGCAAAGGAATACAAGCCGGCGCCAAGAATGGAAGTAGTGACACGAAGCCGTCGGGAACAGCAATAAATGATGGTGCAAGCACGGGCCTACCCGGCAGGACGATATAGAGTATGGGATTTCTGCAGCATGGATAAATGACATTTCCGTGAGCGATTGTTCTGAACCTAAAGGAGCAGACTATGCCCGCTAATAGTTCGCAGACGAGTCAGACGTTCCGTCGACACGTTGCGCCGTTTGCCCCCTTGGCGTTGGCCCTCCTGATGAATGCCGTACCATTCTCTTCTCCCAATGGTGACGGCTCCACTCTGGCTACGGTGGAGATTCCGGATAATGTAATGGCGGTGAAATGCGAGGATAATATCGCGGATTTTCGAGCATGCCATGCGAACTATCCGACCGGCTGCAGCAGGGCTGCTGGTTACGACGCGTATCTGAACTTTCTGAAGAATGGGACGCCGTCACCCGACTCTGGCGGGATCACGTTCCTGGACCAGCCGGCTTTCGACAATCTGAACGCTGGCACGCCTAAGGACTTGGGTAAGGGCAACAACCACGCCGACTTCAAAGACCAGCTCACCACCCTCGGGGAAGGAACTCAACGAGGCATAATTGGCTACCTCTACTATTTTCAGTCAACCGGAGCGGAGAGTAGCAATTGTGAATTGACCGGTCCTGACAAAGAAGGAGACAACGTCGATTTCCATATTGGAATCGGCTTTGACAAAATACTAACTAGCCAAGTGAATCTTACCAGCCCTGCAAACCCGCCAAAGGTACTCCAACAGAAGAGTGTGATCGTGGAGATGACCCCACACTACCGTGCACGATTTGAGGATGGCATCTGGACCCTGGCCAATCTAAAACCGGCGCTGGGCCACAAAGTGAGGGCTGTCGGCCAACTATTGGTCGACAGCGAGCACAACAAACCTGCCGACAACTGCGCTCTGGGCGGCACGACAGCGCAACAAAACCACTGTTGGCGTTATTCCATATGGGAGCTACATCCTGTGACGAGCTTCGAGTACTGCGAGGACGATTCATGCACAGAGAACTCCGGCGATTGGGTGCCGCTAGGGGGTAACTCAGGCCAATCTGCCAGTAGCAGCGAGTCAGGGGAGAACTCTAGTGGGGGGCAGCCTCCAGTTGGAGGGTCAAGTCGAAGACCCGGCAGCCCGAATCGAAGCACAGATCCTCACCGCGTCGGGACCTCTCGACCATGAACTGGTTGACATTTGTAACCTGCAGCGAAATGTAAAACGACGTTTTGCAAGAGAGGAATGACTTATGCCGCCCGGATTGGACAATCTCCGTCACATCGTTGTTCTGATGATGGAAAACCGGTCGTTCGACCACATGCTGGGATCGCTGACGGCCGTGGATTCACGCATCGACGGGATTACCGGCCAGTTGAGCAACCCGGACACGAACGGGAATCAGGTAAAACCGCAGCCACTGGCGGAGTTTCAGGGCCAGCTTGATCCTGATCCGGACCACCATTTCCCGGCGGTTGATCTGCAGATCTTCGGTGGAGATACGAGCCCTGCCCGCCAACCGAATATGCAGGGGTTCGTGAAGAGTTATTTCAACCAACAGAGAGACGTTGGTCATTCACAAAAGATCATGTATTACTTCGCCCAGAACCAGTTACCAGTGCTGACGACCCTGGCGCTGGAGTTTGCGGTGTTTAACCGGTGGTTTGCATCGATTCCAGGGCCGACAATTTGTAATCGCGCGTTCGCTCACTACGGCACGTCGTTCGGCAGGGTGGATATGAATCCTATCTATGTGAACGAGCCGTTCAAAAGCATTTACGACCGGCTGATCAACGCGACTCCCAAGCACACGGCCAAGCTGTATTACTACGACACAACCAGCTCGACGATGGAAGTCGCGAACCTGCTGCAGAACCAGCCGGAGTTGTTCGGCACCTACGATCAGTTTCTGCAAGACTGCGCCTCTGGCAACGTGCCTGATTATGCTTTTATTGAGCCGAACTATAGCGATCACGACACTGACAGCGGCGAGGAAGTGGCTAACGATCAGCATCCCGACCACAACATTCAGGCCGGAGAGTTGTTCATTGCCTCCGTATACAACGCGATCAAGCAGAACGCGAATCTGTGGCAGAGCACGGTGCTGCTGATTGTCTATGACGAGCACGGAGGAATCTACGATCACGTTATACCGCCCGCATGCACTCCAGACCAATTCACGGCTTCCGCGAATGACACCGGGACTGGAATGCAATTTGCATTTGACCGGCTGGGTGTACGTGTGCCCGCGATTCTAATTTCGCCGTGGATTCCGAAAGGTACAGTCGTCAATCGCACGTTCGATCACGCATCGATTCCGGCGACAATTACGAAGTTCTTTCTGGGCGATTACGCGCCGCGATCTCCACGCGAGACGAGCGCCGACATTTTCATTGAGGCGAACCCGCGGGCTGCCGATCCCGGACGCAACCTGCTGTCACTTTCCACGATGCGGACTGATTGCCCGGACTTCGACATTTAAACGCCAGCAGGACCCAAAGGAGCGCGCGAAATGACCGTTATCCATGTGCCCAAACCACCGCAAAGCGCCAGGAACCCTGGTCGGGCAGTGTCCTCGCTATTGTCGGCGCAGATTCAACACCTGCGCGAAGCTGAGAAGAATCTTCCGCTGCGCTATCGCAGCGAAAAATACGTCAATGCGATCAAAACGGAAGGCGAAGCGTCGGAGTACATCCGGGACGTAACCGAGGCGATCCATAAAGGGCATGGGGAGGCGGCAGCACAGCGGGTGAAGCGCGCTCTTGAGCGCAAGCGAGGGCTGGAGATTGCTGCTGTCGCCGAACGACCGTCGCCGAAGCGCAGGGGTGTTGCCATGGCTAAGCCAAACGCCACCAAAGGGGGCCGCAAGAGATAAAGGCGGAGTCCTTATACCCCGGATGCAACTCGGATTGGGGTTTGACACCGGTTGGCGAGCAAGGGCAGGTGCGTGCTTCTGATGGCGGTAACCTGGCTTCACACTTCGGATCTCCACGTTCGTAATGACGACTCTTACGACCGCCGTGTTGTGCTTAGAGCACTCGTGGGATCCGTGGCTCGCCTTCGCAAACGAGGGGAGCGGGCCGCGGACCTAATATTTGCAACAGGTGACATCGCGCATTCTGGTAGGCCGGAAGAATACGCCGTCGCGACTCGATTCCTTGATGAACTTCTTGAAGCTGCTGGGTTGAGCCGAACTCACCTCTACGTGGTGCCGGGGAACCACGACGTGGATCGAGTGATAGGGAATCAGTTGACCAGGACACTATATTCCCGGAACGAAGCGGACGTCTATTTTGCTCCGGGAGCCAAGAAGCTGCACCTGATCGAGAAGCTCGGCTCATTCCTAAGGTGGCATCGGTCCTATTTCGACGGCATTAGGACGATGCCCGATGACTCAACATGCGGGCCGGTGGAACTGGTGGACGTTCGGGGTCATAGGCTCGGCATATTGCCCATTAATACGGCCCTGTTCTGTCAGGATGATAGCGACCACGAGAAGCTATTTGTCGGAAGACGCTGCTTGGAAGCTGCTCTGCAAGAGCTTAAGACCTTCGACACGCACCTCAAGATAGTGTTGATGCACCATCCCTTGCATTTCCTTAGCTGGTTTGAGTGTCAACACATCGAAGCTGCGTTGATCGATGATGTCGACATCGTCCTGTCGGGACACGTTCACGCGGCCGGCATCAAGAATGTGCAAATGTCGAACGGTCGGAACCTACTCTGCTCCGCTGGAGCGACGTACCAAACTCGCGACTGGCCAAACACGGCGTACTACGCCACGTTCGAGGGGAGTCAAGTCAGGATCTTTCCGATTTGTTACGTGGACCGCTCGCGTGAGATGTGGGCGTTAGACACTGGCCTCGCTCCCGCACCGCCGTTTGAGCTGAGTTACCCGGTTCCGCGTGAACCGGACTTCAGAACTTTTCGGCTTCCGGGACTGCGACGCAGTGAAGTGGTTGCTAGTCTCGCTGCGCTCGCAGAGGCCCAAGAAGCACCCGACGAGCCGGAACTCTCGAAGCGCGCAATCGCGGTTAAGGGTAACAGGAACACCACGGCCAACCGTGGGCCGAAGAGGTAGCAGCGGATTTTTGCAGGAGGCAGTATGCGTCGTAGTGTGGTGATCTTGCTGTGGCTTGCATCCACGATGGCTTTAGCTCAGGAAGGCAAAATTCAGGCCGATTTCCGCCGTGAGGGCGAACGCGTTACCGATGCTTGCGATGAGTTCAGCTTCAAGTTAGTGACCGGATGCGCCTATGAGCTTTTTACCGATCATCCTCTGCACATTGCGGCGGGGAGCATGCCACCCCAAAACGGCTTCGGTCTGGGTGGGGCGTTCGTCGCTGATAAGAACACGAAGAATTGGCGTTTGACCTGGGACGTGGATGCGGTCGCTTCGACGAATGCCTCGTGGCGGGCAGGCGGCTATATGAAGATGATCCACACGCCGCATGAGGCGATCCACGTCATCACGCCGGTGAATCCGCAGCCTGGGGAACCGACGGCAACCGAGCCGGCCAGGAAACCGCGCACCAATTTGGTTCATCCCTACACTGTATATAACCTCTACGCGCAGTCGATTTCCCTCAACAAGATTAACTTCTTTGGGTTGGGCAACGAGTCGACGCCTGCCGGAGCGTCGGTGTTTGGCATGACGCAGACGATCGTCGGAGGCAGCATCATTAAGCCGGTTTTCGAATGGGCGGCGATCCGTAAACTGAATCTCGTGCTACTGGGCGAAGTGAATGGGCGTTTCGTCAAGATTAGGGGCGAGTATGGACAATCGTTTCCGTCGATTGAAACTCTGTACACGAATGTGACCGCGCCCGGCCTGAGCAGTCAACCCGGATTTGTCCAATTGGGGGAGGGCTTTCGCATCAAGCCGGTGTTCGGTGACCACCTTCAGTTGAACTACCTGGCAAACTTTCAGCAGTTCTTTGCGCCGTCGAACTCGCAGTATTCCTTCCGGCGATGGACGACGGACCTGAACCACACGTTCTATCTTTACGGCTACACCGAAACAGCGCCCGTGAACACGGACCCAAATGGCCCCGATCATTGCGCACCCACGAGCGAGAAGTGTCCACCGATCTCGCATTCGCGCAACCTGAACGGCTCGATTAACTTGCGCCTCCTGGTTTCGGAATCGATTGCGTCGGAAGCTAGTGCCGTACCGTTCTATTTCCAGCAGACGCTGGGCGGCTCAGACATCGATGGCGCCCCGTCGCTGAGCGGCTATCAGGATTACCGCTTTCGCGCTCCCAACGTCCTTCTACTGCAGGAAAGTTTCGAACACTCGATTTGGGGACCGTTCGGATTTCGCTCCATAACGGACCAGGGTAGGGTCGCCCTCGACCGCGGGGATCTTGGGTTCAGCCACATGAAACACAGCTTCGCCACCGGACTTACTCTGCGCGCCGGTGGTTTTCCCATGGTCTCCGTGATGTTCGCATGGAGCGGCAACGAGGGAAACCATACGATCTTTAATATGAACACCGCGCTGCTTGGTGGGTCGTCCCGTCCTTCGCAGTACTGAGAGTACCTCTGGCTGGCTATAGCTATTGGTCGAGTCGGAATAGTCATTGGAGATATCCGCCGCATAGAAGTGACCCCTGAACGAATGCATTTGAAACGGTTGATAACCGAGTATGTGCACCCATCACCAGGATCGGACCCGATGCGAGGCTCGCGAAAGGATACGCCAGTTGCTGTCCTCAGCGATATAAGCAGGATACACATGCACATCTTTTAACTTCTCTTGAATCTTGTTGAGAAATAGCACTAAGAAGGAGGATTACAAATGAGCGACACGAACCCCAGAGCATCTATAAAGCTGCCCAGTGATTTCGTATTCGGGCACCTTCGAGCGGATCATACCGCGCCTGCCGCACCTGCACCGCCCCCGCCCCTGGGTCCACTTTCCGCATTTGTTGGAGATTGGGTGGGTAACGGCTTCAACACAATCTTTCGGCCAGATAGCACTGCCTCACCGACGCAATTGCCAAATCCGGTTCCGCCGCCACCGCCGCCGCGCGACAACATTCTCGAACTCAACCTCACCTCCGAGTCCCTCTCGTTTTCAAAGAGTCTGGGTTCGGTTCCGAATCGCGGAACGGGTACGCAGCCAGATGCCTTCCTCAATGGCGTGCCTTACCTGCAGACTATCAACGACATTACGATTCACGGGGAAAAAGTCGGGATCCACTTCGAGCCGGGAATGTGGATTCACGTTCCTCCGACCACCATTCCTTCATTGGGAGAAACAGTCACGCGCATGGCCTCCATCCCCCACGGCACGACCGTTGAGGCTCAGGGCCTCGTCGACCCCGCGAAGCCCGGGCCCCCGACCATCGCCGCCGTCGACATCACGCCGTTCATAACCGCAACCGGCGCAAAGGTCCCTAAGTTCGCCAGCCAGACTGCCGGTAACCCGAACACGCCTAGAATCCCTCAAGATCTAGGACCGTTCATTACCCGCGGGACCATCACGCAGGCTATGTTGGATGATCCCAACAGTTTGTTGCGAGATCACATCAGCAAACAAACGATCGTCAGCACGGCCACTATCTTCATTTCCACTGCTCCGCCGCCTCCGGTTGGGCTGTTCGGCGGCGGAACCGACAACATCGCCTTCCTGCTCGGCCAGGCTGCCATTACCGCACCGAACGCCCAGGCCACACAGATGGTCGCCGTCTTCTGGATCGAAACTGTCGAAGAGACCATTTTGGTCCCTCCTTATCGAGTAGGCGAGCCGCCCTTCGCGATCAGAGCCAAGCGGAGTATTCAGGGTCAGCGTGTACCGACGTTCTCCGTCACGCCACCCTACGACCTCGACAAGCCGCGCGAGCTTAAGGTCACGTTCACGCAAATTCAGTACTCGCAAACGGTCCTGCTGAATTTTGCCAAGCTGACTTGGCCGCATGTATCGGTGAACACGCTTGTGCCAGCCGACGACATCGTGGTCCCTGCGTCCGCCTGGAAGTGAATCGGGTCCACTGTCTTGGGCGGGCCGCTGCCCAGCCCGCCGATAGCATATCCGGCAGCCATGATCGCCGTATTCTCCTTACGGTCGAATTCTGCTACGCCGAGGACACTAACTCGATACGAGGCGCGGGTGCAAACAACCGTCATCGCGCCAAGCTAGTCTTGATTTGACGGATGCACGAGAACGTTCTGCAACTGCCTGATTTGGAGGGCACGTGAAGCTCTGTCATGTATGCCTGCTTATTCTTATGTTTCTTGCGGTCACCGAGAAGTGTGTCTCCCAATCAACCATGGTGCCGTGGCTCACCCGTTCTGCTGACAACTCAAGAAGCGGTTGGAATCCGCACGAGACCCAATTGACGCAAGCGTCAGTTGCTTCGAAGGGAATTTTCCGAGCGACGATTATTCCCGTTATCGGGGATGCGCGCGGTATGGAAGCGCAACCTCTCATCTTGCCGAAAGTGAAGACCGCACGCGGAACGCGCGATGTGATGGTGCTTCCGTCGATGGCGGATGTAGTGCGTGGAGTTGACGCACATGATGGCTCCGGCATCTGGCAGGTCACGCTGGGAAAGCCAATCACCGGGTCACAAAGTATCGACAGCCATCAAATCAATCAATTTTGGGGCTGCATCTCCACAGGGGTGATCGACGCTGACACGAAACGCCTCTACCAGGTTTGCTGGGTCTCACCAGACAAGACCGGCAACCCGAAAACGGGACGCTACTTTATGTTCGTGCTGAACGTGGCAGATGGGAAACAGGTGGTTCCACCCGTGCTGATTCAAGGAAAGAGTGGAACACAAGACTTCAACGCTGCGATGCGCAAACAGCGATCATCTCTGGTGGAGACCAATGTCAACGGAGTGAAAACGATATTTGGGTGCTCGGGGACAATCTTCGAGACTCAAGCGGGGGCTGCTTCGGGCTATTGCTTCGCCTTCGATGTGGCGAGCAACAAGGTGAGCGCGATGCTGGCAATGACCGCGGGCGAGGGTGCTGGCGTGTGGATGGCTGGACAAGGCGCAGCTGCGGACGCACAAGGCAATCTCTACGTGCTGACGGGCAATGGCGACTTCGACGGTACGACTCAGTGGGGTGAATCGTTCGTCAAACTGAAGTACACGCCTTCTTCGGGGGGAGTTCCTGCCAGCCTGCAAGTCGTAGACCATTGGACGCCATGGACTGACCTCGTAAGAAGCGGACAAGCGGCGGTGCCGGCGGAAAAACTGGCCGGAGTGAGTGCTCCCTCGGAAGCTATCAAGCCGGTTGGCGGCAGGATGAACGTTGCGCTGAAGAATGCAAAACTCGTGCCGATGGTGAGCGACCGAGGCACTCCAATTGTCCTCGTTTTTCCGGAGATGGCCTCCGGCAATTGGTCTGATGAAGATTGGGGATCAGCTGGCCCGGCTTGCTTCTTCTCGATTGGCGTCTGCGTTGCCACAGGAAAGGACGGAATCGCCTATCCGATCAAAACGGCGAGCCTGGGCGGAACGACTCCTGCCGATCTCGCAAACCCTAAAGCGAACTGCGCAAAACTCGCGGCCCCGCCGGTCTGGCTGACCATGAGTCCGGGACCGGTTGATCCCTGCCCAACAGATGCCCGTACATTGAACTTCTTTCCGTTGGGCGACACGGCACATCTCCACATGACACCTGTGCAGTTCTTCGATCCCGTGCTGAAATCGTGGACAATTTTCGCCTGGGGCGAGAACTCGCAGTTGCACAAATGGGCTGTTAGTTCGGCGGGAAGTCTAACCTACATTGCACAAAGTAACGAATTCGCGAGCGTTGACGCGCGGGGAAATCCACCGGGAGGAATGCCCGGTGGATTCTGTTCTGGATCGAGCAATGGAGCGGACCCTAACTCAGCGATCATGGTCTGCACGATCCCATACGGTGACGCGAATGCTCACGTAGTGAACGGCCGTTTGCTCGTCTACGATGCTGTACACCTTGCCGCGGATGGATCATTAAAAGTTCTCTGGGACTCGCAACGATTTGCCATCCAGTTTCTGTTCAACAAGTTTGATCCACCGGTGATTGACGGAGGCCAAATCTATGTGCCCAATTACAACGGCGGCGTGGATCTTTACCGTCTGGTGCAATAGTGCAACACGGCTGATCGTCCTTAAGAGTCGTCCATCACCCAAGGATTTCACCTTGGGCGCTACTTGCAACAGTTCGAGAAAGCGGTGTTTGGAAGTAGACACAGTTTCGATTGACTTCGATATACCGGGTTAGGGTTTCTGGCATCAGCGCTTTAGTACGAATTCCAAGACGCGAGACACCTTGATTGAGGCTATGCAGACCTTTGATGGCATGTCGGATTTTGATCGCAAACAGAAACATCAATATATTGAGCGAAAATTCCCCGCAGTTTGGCCCGCAGTACTTTCGCGCCTGTAAAGGAGCGTGCCCTGGGCTGCCGATCCTTTGCTACAATGTCCGCCTGAAAGGCGAAAAATGTCACAGATCCAAGAGGTAATGGCTCAACTACAGAAGCATCGCAAACAATTGCAAAATGAACTCCATCAGGTTGATCATGCGATCTCGATGCTTGCCGGGTTGGACGGCACGGCTAATCGAAGAAAGGCAATAAGGCAGCGAACCTTGTCGGCAGCCGGAAAGAGAAGAATCGCGGCTGCGCAAAGAGCCCGCTGGGCGAAGTGGAGGAAGGAATCTCGATAAATGTGAGATTGAAATGTTGAATCAGTCCGACCGTAAATTCATACCGCTGCAATTCTTAGGGATGGAAAGTTCCTACCGACGAAGGCCACGTTATCGTGGTGCATTTCCGGTCAGGTTCAAGACGAACTCACACTCCTCTGTATTTACTTCGGAAGGCAGTGCGCTTAGGGTGTCTGGAGCTGATGAGAATACCTTTCTGGCATATCCTCGAAGTGTCCTTAGAACGGCGGACTGCGGCACGCTCGAAAAGAAAATAACCTTAATAGAAAGCTTATTTATAATCTCGCGAAACTCAGTGAGGAGTGCCAGCGTAGCTTGTGCACTGATTGATCCTTTCGATGCAGCGAGCTGCCATACAAACATCGAATCCACCGGTCCTTCTATCGGAACAGCGATTAGATATCCGAGTAGACCAGCGCTGCTGTGCTCAGCGACTAGGGACACGGCGCCTTTTATTTTGAGCATTAACCACAAGACATAAACTGGAGGTACGGTGAAGTTCGGTTGCCTCGAGGCCAACTCCCGAACAAAATTGAAGTCTCCAATTTCGAGTGGCCGAACGTGAATGTGGGATACGGTAGCCATTGGTGCTCAATACACTCTCGTCTGCGTACTCTTACTCTAACTGCCCTATATGACATGTCAAGAACGAACCAGTGTCTTGCGACATATCTGCGACTCCACAATGCAGAACTAAATTTGGAAGTCTTGCTTCAGTCTTGCATGTGCTATCACGGCTGCAGCCGCATCGAATATGGATAGCCGTCGTTGCTCACTTTGCCATGGTTTTCGCTTCTGGGGCAGGCGCCATCCGAGTTCTGGCAGGATTTTAACAACCGTCTGTGCTATTTCGTATTTTGTGCCAGCATCGAATTGACGGAAGTATCGGCGCACGGCTGCCCCCCGTAGCCGGGCTAGAACCACATTGCCCTGATTCGTTTTCTTTGTGATAACACTCACGATTGAATTCCTCTTTGCCGTCGCTAGAGGTGATCCCGTTGTGAGAAGGACCACCGTTGAAGGGTGGTACATTTTTACAATCCTCTGGAACTGTTGACCTAAACAATCCTCCGACTGATCACGGTCGCACGCTCGTACGCCGCAGTCGAGAGCAATGGCGTCCTCGATGACTACAAAGCCAAAACCGTCCGGGCGAACGCTGATTCCGAGATGACGCGCGGATGCCATTTGTGCAAGTGGCTCGATATCGATGTCCATGGGTTTGTTCTGAAGCCGTAATGTGCTTGGTTTTGTATCCTTTCATCGGCCTCCCAAATAGTTTGGCGGACCCGACAGAGTCTATTCGCCAACGAGAGGCCGATGAAAGGGTGCTGGATTATTTGAATCCAAACGTACTTCGGGTCCACGTATGCAATTCGATCCTGCTGATGGGACTTTTCTACTGGTGTGGAGAATCTCAGTTCCTGAGGCCTGCGCGACGCGTCTTGAGCCACTTCAATTTCTGAAGGTCCGCAGCTGATGGCTTGGTTTTCGTCTTCGCGATCCGACTTAAGAGATTATTCTCGAATTCGGTAATCTGATTCTCAATGGAGTTCTCGACAGCCTCGCGCAATCCTGCAAACAATTCGGAGATTGGCACTTCAAAGATAGCCTGGTACCCAAAGGCCATGATAAGCGGTGGAACGGATCGGAAGATTTCATGTTGTGATATTGCGTCTTCGCTCGCATAACCAAGGAGGAAGGCTACTTCGCGTTGGCTCAGTCCTACTCGTTTTCGTTGCGCCCGCAGATAGTTTACGAGTCGATTCGTCATGTTCAGTGCTTGTGTTCCGACCTTTTCTTTAGCCTACCAACGCCACCAGAGCTTGCCAGGAGCCGGAATTCGCTTGGCAGGCGACCCCGGGGGTGTTTTCGTAATGGCTTTTACATGTAGAAACCTTCATCCATGCCGGAAAATCGCATATGCGAACGATTTGTCTTGGGGATATCAGGTGTATTAGGGGTGTGCTTTCTGTGCACATATCTTGATCGAAAAGCCGAATCTCCAGCGTGATATGACGTCTTTGCAGGAATCCGCAAGGGTCTACAATTCCTCCCTGATGACTGAGAATCGGGAGAACAATATCGAACTACATCGTGCCCCCGCTGATACAGATTTGGATACCCCCGCGCTATTAAGCCCCGCACCAAATATTGATGCGGGGCCCAGTGTCCGCAGTACGGCGGAGGACAAACTGCAGCATCTGTTCCCACGCCTTCGCGATGATCAATTGAAAGATGTCGCCGAGACCCTACACGGCTATTCTACGATTGCATGGCGTATCTACCAAAGGCTCCTGCGCGAACAGCCAGAAGTCATTGACGAGCTTATGCGCAGACGTAGTATTAAGGGAAAGGTCGATTCCTCACAATAAGACACTCGTATTTATGGAGAAACACTATTTCGGGTACATCCGCGTTTCCACCGCGAAACAAGGAGAAAAGGGAGTATCCCTTCAGGAACAGAAGAGCGCGATCCAGAATTACGCCCAGCGATACGGCCTGATCATCCTTCAATGGTTTGAAGAGCGCGAGAGCGCCGCAAAACGGGGCCGTCCAATCTTCGCGCAGATGATGAGGCAACTGCGTCAGGGCAAGGCTCAGGGAGTCATCATCCACAAGATCGATCGGAGCGCTAGGAACTTGAAAGATTGGGCTGACCTTGGAGAATTGATTGACTCGGGAGTGGAAGTGCATTTTGCGAACGAAAGTCTGGACCTCCACACGCGAGGAGGACGGCTTTCGGCAGACATCCAGGCCGTCGTGGCCGCAGACTACATTCGCAATCTACGGGAAGAGACCCGCAAGGGATTCTATGGCCGCCTGAAACAGGGCCTTTATCCTCTGCCCGCTCCGCTCGGCTATCTCGATCGCGGCAAAGGCAAGGTCAAGGAGATCGACTCTGTGATGGCGCCTATCGTCGCCCGAGCATTCGAACTCTACTCTTCTCAACAGTACTCTCTGCACCGCCTACTCGCGGAGGTGAACCGTACGGGACTTCGCAACCGACAAGGTTCACCTATCAGTCTCACGGGTCTAAGCACGATCCTAAACAATCCCTTCTACATGGGACTGGTTCGCGTGAGACGTACCGGCGAACTGTTCCCCGGCGCTCACCGTCCGCTCGTGAGCAAAGCACTGTTTGATCGGGTTCAGATGATTCTCGAGGGCAAGACCGTGGATCGTCACGTCCGACATAATTTCGCGTACCGGCGGCTAGTGCACTGCGCCGGTTGCGGAAGGTCGCTCATTGGAGAATTGCAGAAAGGGCACGTGTATTACCGCTGCCAGACGCAAGCCTGCTCGACCAAAACGGTTCGCGAAGAAGTAATCGAGAGCGCGATGAGCGAGGCGATGGCGCTATTGCAACTCGACGATGAAGAGCTGGCGTACGTGCGAGGATGGATGGAAGATGCCCACACACACCAAGATTCGCTACGCGAAAAAGAACTGCAACATGCCAGACTCGGGCTCGATGCCGGTCGAAACCGGCTGAATCGGCTTACAGACGCTTTTATCGATGGCGTCCTCGATAAACCAATTTTCGAGGAACGGAAGGCTGCGCTCGTCATTGAAGAGCGGGAAATCCGGGACAAAATCCACGATTTGGAGGCCGGAAACGGCCTGGCCCTCAGAAAACTGGAAGAGTTTCTCGAACTCATAAAAAACGCGCCATTCCTGTACAAAAACGCGAATACGGACGAAAAGCGCGAATTGGTCAGAAATCTCTTCTCGAACCTAAAAGTGATCGATAAAAATGTAAGCCTAGAGCCTAATGCGGGCGTTCAACTTCTTATAAATCGGCAACAAATCTCATACGGTGCCCCGTCTCGAGGCGTACATCGAACTTGGGACACAATCCTGAACAAACTCTTGGAGTATTTCAGTGAAGCGATAAAAGAGCCATCATCCCCACCGCAACATCTCAAGGTGGCGGCCTAACACTCTGGCGTGATTGTCGTTTTCTTGAGATTCGTTAACAAACAATTAGGTGACCCTGAGGATCCCGGCGCAATACCATTGGCGGAACCTCGGTGAGTGCGTCGCCTTGGAGCACGTAAACGTCACCCACGTATCCAGGACCACCGGAAACGATGTCAAATTTGGCTCCATAAACAAGACTCGCGAATTCGAGCGGATCGGAATCGTCTTCAAGACCCCAGGCATCGCGCACGGCTGCCAAGGAGACAACTTCTTTCCATTCAGCCTCGGTTATGAATCGTGGTCGAGTGTCCATTGGTCAAATTTGGTCAAATCCGGTAGGTAGACCGATATCCTTGATAATAAGGATAGAGGCCTTTATTGCAAGTGAACCTAAATAGCCGCCAAATCATGAAGGCGCATCGCGTGTCCTGGGGCGGGCCTCCAGATTGCAGACAGTATCGGTGAGTCGCTCAAATTCGTTGTTCCAACGCGATGCATATACGGAGACTCGATCTCCCAGGCGTTCAATCGCGCGAAGGATGTTGTCTTCGGTCGCTTCCAGTTCCTCTCGCGTCGCCATCTCGTCGCGGATACTCTCAAATTCCCGTTGCGAGCTCGCCGCCAGTTCTTCAATCGTCATGCCTTCACTCTAGAGCAAGTACAGGATGCGTAAAGGTGCCGGGAATCGCTTCGCGTGCGAGATTCAAGCCACTGTTCTCACGCATCGCAGGCGAATTCCGGCACCTTTTATTTCTCCGTCAATCCGTTAAAGTGAAATCCACGCTTCGGCCTCTGGGCCGGTCGAGGCGTTTAACCGGGAAGGCCCGTCGTTGAAATCTCCCGTCGTTGAAATCTCGCAAATGGCTGCACCGTTGTCATACATAGGTGGGAAGAACCGTCTGGCAAAGGGTATCATTGAGATCTTTCCGAAACACACGACGTATGTAGAAGCATTCGCGGGAGGCGCGCAAGTATTTTTCCGCAAGGAGCCATCGAAGGTTGAGGTGCTGAACGACCTCGACGGTGAGATCGTGAATTTCTACCGCGTCTGCCAGCAGCACTATGAAGAGTTGCTTCGGTATTTCCGCTTCGCGCTCGTGAGTCGCGAGTGGTTCGATCTCCTGAAAAAGACCGACCCCGCGTCCCTGACCGACATCCAGCGGGCCGCACGGCATCTTTATTTATTGCGGAACTGCTTTGCGAGCCTGGTGCGAAATCCGGTCTATCACCGCAACGTGATCCAGCCACCGAGTTTCAATCTGGAGAGCCTTCCCGAGCTCATTGAAAACGCCCATAAACGATTACAGCGGGTCCAACTGGAATGCGCACCGTATGAGGAGGTCATGAAGCGCTTTGACCGCCCGACGACGCTGTTCTATTTGGACCCGCCGTATTTTGAAAGGAAGCTCTACCGCCACAACCTCAGCGAGGCCGATTTTCGGGAGCTGGCGGACCGGCTCGGAAAGGTCCGCGGGAAGTTCGTGTTGTCCCTCAATGACATGCCGGAGGTGAGGAAACTCTTTGGGAAGTTTCACATCCGAGGAGTCGAACTGCACTATACGTCCCAGAAGTCTGCAGGACGACGCTATAAAGAGGTGTTGATCACGAATTTTCCAACCTAGGCCGCTTCCTTTCCTCCGCCTCCATTGCGCGGCCTCGCTACCCAGGAGATCGGCATTTCAGTCGACTCCTGGGTTTTTTGTCTACCCGCACTAGCCCTCAGCTCCGGATGTTACCGATCTCGTCGGTGCCCCCTGGACAATGAATCCATGCTGATTCGCTTCTTTGAACAACGCATAGCAGCCATGTGGAACCGCCTCATCGGTCGGCGACGCGAAGCACGGTTCCAGGGTGGAAGTTTGGATCTGGGCTTTCGGGTGGTCGATGACGAGACCACGAAACGGCACGTGACTCTCACGAGTCAGGACCGGATGCGGCATGTGGTCGTGCTTGGGAAAACCGGCAGCGGCAAGAGCTATCTGCTTCGTCACATGAGCCAGCAGGATATCGAGAAGGGTCGCGGGTTCATTTACTTCGACCTGCACGGGGATGCCACGCCGTTTCTCATGCAAGTAATTAATGCCCGCGAACGGCGGGAACACCGTCACTTGAGCGACAAGCTGGTTGTGATCGATCCCTCGGACCCGATCATGTCGGTCGGGCTCAATCCCCTCGAACAGGAATCACCGGACTTTGTCCGCATTGCGGACGTCGCGGAGATCCTCAAGCGCCACTGGGCCCTCGACCATTTCGGGGCTCGAACGGATGAACTGCTCCGAAACACGTTGTATGCGCTCTCGGCCAACAACTTTACGCTCGTGGAATTGGTGCCATTTCTCACGAACGGTGCATTTCGCACGGCGTGTCTGAAGCGCGTACCGAATGACGATATTCGCCAGTATTTCGAGTTGCGCTATGACCAGGCAAGCGAAGCCATGCAGGCCACCATGCGGGAGCCGATCCTCAATAAGACCTCGGCCTTCACGGCCGATCCCAAGTTTCGCCACATCGTGGGCCAACCGCAATCAACCTTCTCGTTCCGGGAGGCCATGGATGATGGCTATTGGATCATCGTGAATCTTGCCAAAGGTCGACTGGGTGCGCAGGCGCTCACGCTCGGCAGCCTGATCTTCACGATGGTGAAGAATGCGCTCTTCTCGCGCACGACGGATCGATTGTGCAGCCTCTACTGCGACGAGATCCAGAACTTCGTCGCCCAGGGTAGCGAGATTGAAACAGTACTGTCAGAAGCACGCAAGACAAGAACCGGCTTTGTTTCGGCGAATCAGTTCCTGGACCAGCTGCCGGTTGAGATGCGAGCAGCGCTTCTCTCAGCCGGCACCTACATCTTCTTTCAGCTTTCGAGCGGCGATGCCACGCAAGTCTCGCAGGCGCTCGACGGCGGCAAGCCTCTTGCCGAGCGGCTGAAGAACCTCTACCAGCGTCACGCGATCGTGAAGATCGGGGCCAATCGGTGGACAGAACTCCGCGTTCCCGATGTTCAGACTCCCCGCGTCGACTACACCGACCTTCTGAACCGGGTACGTTACACGCGCGGCCGCGTGCGAGCGCACGTCGAGCGCGACATCGCGAAACGGCGGGAATCGTTTCTCGCGGCCCATAACGAGGTGATTGACGACTATGAGTGACGGACCTCGTTTGGTGCTTCAGGAACGCGACTTGCGCATCATACGCGAGTTGCAATATCTCCGAATCGTTGACCGCGAGCAGGTGAAAACCGTGGGTGGCTTCGGCTCGCCGTCGCGTACGAATCGCAGGTTGCACAAGTTGGTCGAAGCGGGACTTCTGCGGCGGGTATTTCTCGGCACGACCGCAGGCGGCGCAAAGGCACTCTACTCACTCTCCGAAAAAGGTGCTCGCCTTGCCGAAGTCCCTCACCGAGGTTTCCGTCGGACGCGGGATCAAGCGCTCGTCGCTGATTTCTTCGTGAAGCACCAGCTCGCGGTGAATGACGTTTATTGCGCGCTGAAGTACGGGACATCGCCGATAGCATCGGTGACCTTCAAACGGTGGGTCGCTTTTCAAGAGCCAATCCGCGTCGGCCTTCCTCTTATCCCGGACGGCTATGTCGAATTCCAGACTCCCACCGAGACCGTCGCCGCATTCCTCGAAGTCGATCTCGGACACGAGCGCCTGAAAGTCTGGAAGCGGAAGATCGAAAACTATTTCGCGCTCGCGCTCTCGGGAAGTTTTGCAACGCTTTTCGGCTCGAGGCGCTTTCGCACCCTCGTCATTGCCCAATCGGTGGGACGGATGCAGTCAATCAGAAAGGTCGCCGCGCCCGTCACGGAGAAAATCTTCTGGTTTTCGAATCTCACGGCGATAGCGCGGGAAGGAATCTTTGGCCCGATCTGGCTCCGTCCCCGTGAGGACGAGCCACAACCTCTGTTTCGGGAAACGCCATGAAGTACTGCTACCACTGCGGGCGCGTAACCGGCGGCGAACCGCTCTTTTGCCAATTCTGTGGGCGGAGCTACGACGTAAAGCTCTGTCCGCGACTTCACCAGAATCCGCGGTTCGCCACCGTCTGCTCCGAGTGCGGGAGCCGAGAACTTTCGACGCCTCAGCCGAACGTTTCCATTTGGTGGAAAGTCCTGGGATTCCTTCTCCAGATTTTTTTCGGCGTTGTACTCGCGTATGTCTCGCTTTCCGTCCTTCTGACATTGCTCAAGAGCCCAATGGTCCAAGCAGGTTTCGTCCTCCTGCTCCTTCTCCTCGGTCTTCTTTGGGCTCTCTGGCTCATGCTCCCCGAGTGGTTCCGCAACCTTATTTACAGGCTACTCAGGCGCAAGGAGCGACGGCATGAGCGATGAGCGCCATGAGGAGGCCAGATTGCATGCAAACAGGCTGAAGTACGCCCTGCCTCAAGTCGCCAAAGCCACGGAAACATTGGGCTTTCCGGAGACCGAGCTAGCGCAGAAGGGTGCTAGGCATTGTGCTAGTCCCGGCGAATCCCATTTGGGCCTACCCATGTCGATCCGCGAGGTCGCCCGCATGTTCGGATGCTCCGAATGGACCATCCGCCAGCAATACCTGCCGAAAGGCCTTCCGTATTTCAGGCTCTCCCCTGCTGGGAAGCTCCTGTTCTTTCACAACCAAATCGTCCGCTGGGTCCTGGAGATTCAGCGACAGAAAGGAGGCATGATCCGATGACACTCTTCAGGCGCGGAAACGTGTTCTGGGCCTACGTCTATATCGATGGCGTACGCCATGCAAAATCGACCGGGACGACGAACCGCCGTCTGGCCGAACAGATCGAACAGCGCTTCAAGGACGAATTAAACCTGAAGCGCCAGGGCATGAGCCAGCTTGCTCCCGAAACAACCTTTGGCGCACTGGCCGCCCGCTTCCTCGCCGAAGGCCAACCGCGTCCATATCATCTCGACCGCCTGAAGGTGCTTCTTCCGTATTTCGCGGAGACGCCCATCGGACGGATCACGAAGAACCTCGCCATCGGCTATCGCAAGCATCGCCATGCCAAAAAGCAGCTCACCGGCACGACCGTGAACCGTGACTTGGAGGCCCTGCGTAGCATCCTCTTCTGGGCGGTCGACGAAGGGTTGCTATCGGCAAATCCCTTGAGCCGGGTGCGCATGACGCGGGAACGCAAGAAACCCCGCTTCGTCATCTCGGTCGCCGAAGAAGAATTGCTGCTCCAATCGGCCGCCCCGCACCTGCGCCTGATCATTGTCGCCGCGCTCGACACCGGAATGCGGCGTGGCGAGATCCTCACCCAACGATGGGAGCACATCGACTTCAACCGCCAAGTGCTCTCGGTCACGCACTCGAAAACCCCCGAGGGCGAAGCCCGCGAGGTTCCTCTCAGCTCGCGTCTCATGGACCTGCTTCGCGCGCAACGGAAGCCGGAAGGCTTGGTCTTTACCTACGACGACAAGCCAATCCACAAAATCAAAACGGCCTGGAAAACGGCGATCCGTAAGGCGGGAATTCGATACTACCGCTTCCACGATCTTCGGCACGCCTTCAACTGCCGAATGATGGAAGCCGGTGTTCTGCAGGAAGTCCGCAAAGCCTTGATGGGGCACTCCTCGGGCGAGGACGTGCACTCCATCTATGTCCACGTCGAGCTGCCGATGAAGCGTGACGCCATCCGCAAGCTCGAAACATGGTTCCACCAGCAACGCGAAAACCTAAAAGAAGGAGAACGGAACGATGAACCACCCGAACCAGCAACCAGTGACTCCCCAGTCGCTGATGCGGGTGCTCTCGGAGGACTGCGAGCACCATGCCCAAGCGGCGCGGGAGAAACTGCGCGAGGTCATCGAACGATTTCACGCGGGCGATCCCCTTGGCGCCATCGGCGCTTTTGAGGGAACCACCGAGATGGTCGTCTACATGGACGCCATCGTGAAACGCCTCGCCGCGATCGCGAGTAAATCGTAACCTGCAACCACAATTGAGCCGGCTCGAAAATCTAACGCCCGAAACACAGCCAGAAATAAAGGAGGAAACGATGTGACCGACAAACAACTGCTGAAATTGGTCGTCGCCTACGACCGCAACCGCAACGAGTATTCCATTGCAGCCCACAACCGGACGTCGGAAGAGGCCGAAGCGCACGTTGCACATTCCTGGTGCTGGCTCAGACCAGGCAGCACCGGACCGAAGAGCCTCAGGAGTGCCGCGCCTGCCGCGAAACCGTGACCCGCACGGCACATCTTGAGCCGCAACCAAAGTTCACAAGGAGAAGCGAATGACCGCACAAAAGTCCGCGGACACGGGATCGTCCCGGTCCTCAACCGCAACCCCAGCCGCTGCGACGAGTACACCAGGGAGGAAAGCTTGGAAGAAAAAAACTCCGACCGAGGTCGTGCTCGATCAGATCAACCGGCTGAAGGACGACGTCGCCAAGAAAGAAGAGGAATTCAAGCAGGCAAAACGCCAACTTGAAAAGCTCGAAGCGGCACGGAAAGTCCTCGAAGCCACCTAGTTCTTTGTACTCAGGAGCTTGCCCATTCGGCACGCTCCTTTTTATTGGCGGTAACGGTCTCGAAAGGGACCGTTTGTTACCGATCCTGACAATCACCGTGCGACAGTCGGAATTGAGAGCGTCCCGTTGCAGCAAAGGGTCGATCTGGGCAGTCGAAAAGCGAACGAGGATTTAACGCAGATGATCGGACAGACTATCTCGGCATTTTGCGTATTGGGAATCGTGATCCTCGGCATGCTCGTCATGACGCAGGCAATCACCTTCGACCAGCTCGTGAGTGGCGTTGGACGGTTTCTGATTGTCGTGATCGGCATCCTGGTTGTGCTTTGTTTCCTGAAAGCCATCCTGGTCACGGTAATTCTGCCCTGGCTTGTATCGCTGAAGGCGGCTCTTCTGTGGTTAGCGGTTGCGGTCCTCGTGGTCATCGCTCTCGCGCTGATCGTACGGATCGCCATTTCAAAATTTCAAAACTGAGTGCCGCTACCGGGAACTCAAATGGGGTGAGTCATGAAGCAACTTAAGAAAACTAAAGAAGTCGATTTTGAAGAGCTCGGCTATACAACCCGGCTCGAGACTGAAAACCAAGAAAGCGCAAAGGAGATTTGCGCCCTGCGAATTCATGAGTATGTGCAAGCATTGCAGCCCATGATTTCGGAGACTCGCTCTCACATTCAGGAATACAAAAACCGGGACCATGCCCTCCACGTGCAGTTGTATGACCGCCCGATTCCGATCAATGACGCCGCCATGCTCGTACGGTCAATGGGCGCGCGGACGCTCCTCGTACTCGCGGTCTTGGTGGGGATTGCGAGTCTCACAGGAAACGTGGCGCTGTTTCTCCTCTTTGGCTTCGGCCTGCTAGTTACACTCCTCCTGGCTGCCGGCGCAACTGCCCTCCCTCTCGGTATCGGTCACCTTGCCTACGAGAAGATCATCGCGTCGAGCAAGGCGCTACAAATCGCCCTGATTCTCGGCGTGGCTGCGCTCTGCGCTGTCGGCGTGATGCAGCTAGGGCAGGCTCGCCGCACCGCTGTCGATAAAGCGGTCGCGAACGAGAATACGGCCTCCTATGTAGACCAAGCTGCGCCTGATGCGGCAGCCGCTGACGAGCCCGAGAAAGCGCAGCCCGCGTCCGAATCGAAAGCCCGTCAGACTCTCGGTGGCGCAATGTTCACCATGCTCGTCGCCGCCGACCTCGTGCTCGGATTTCTCGCCGGGCTTCTCGCGAAGCTTGGCAGTGACGAGGACTATGCGGCATGGCGCGAGCTGAAGAAGATACGAAAAGAGCTTACGCTGCTTGAAAAAGAGCTGTCGGAATTGATCACCTCAATTGAGATCGCAAAAGTGCGCTGCATGGCTGGAATTTTGCGGGCAGAAAGCGTGCTCCGCAGACGCCGGCCGCCTTATTACAAGGCTCTCGCGCTATTCGTTCTCGGCGCATCGTTGTTCTTATTGTCACCGGGTTTGCTCCCACTTCTTGCGCAAATCATCGAGCGGGAGGAGGGCGGACTCCTCGATAGCAGCGCGTCGATTGCGAAGGCCGGATCGACCGATCTTTTTCGGGAATATCTGTTTGCAACCAGAAAGCTCCTCTTCACCGAGCCGGCGGCTACAAGGGTTTGGGTGTCTGTTATTTCGACCGACTCATTTGGGACCCAGGACATTCTGAAGGGTTGGACACCACAAGTCCACGGGGTGTTTACCGATGACCTCACCCGGGCGCGGCATCAGCTCGCAGAAAGTTTTGAGCGAAAATCCTCAGGAATGGCACCGGTGGCCGCAGGCACGGACATCATCGGTGGCTTATGGCATATGAAGGCGCTGTTCGAGTCGGATCAGAAACCGGGAGACTCTCGCCCCGTGACAAAGACCATTTGGATTTTCTCGGACATGATGAACGAGACGCCGAGCTTTCCTATGCCAGCGCTCCTGGGAACCGGGTCGGAGCGGATGCTCGAACACGTGAAGACCAATGGACTCATAGTCCCCTTGAATGGCTACACAATTTATATTCAGGGCGCGTCGACAAGCGGCCTCTCGCCGCGGGCTTGGCTTACCATCAAGCGATTCTGGGAACTGTACTTCGAGGCGGCTGGCGCACAACTCTTGTCCTATTCGCCTGAGTGCAATCCCGAGCGATGATCTGGCATGGCACACTAATCCCAGTTCGCCCGCAACGCTGTTACCCGAGCGGAATAACCGAATAGTCACAGCTCGTGATCGCTGTAAGGGCGGCACGCGGTACGGCGTCAGCGAACGAACAGAAATAGCGAACCCCCGTTTGGTTGGGCGAAATCGGCGCCGCGATCACTTGATAGGTCGCTGCGGGCGTGCCGGACACGCCCGAGATCGCGAACGTGTACCCACTCTTCGTGCCGGAAGCGAGTTGCGAATCGATCAAGCACGCACTCGCAGCGGTCGGCGGGGCGCAGCTCGTGCCGCCCAACGCGCCGATTGTGCTTGCATAGCCCACGGTCGGATACGACGAGCTATATGTAATCTGAACGGCATTGATTGTGCGAACAGCCGCGACCGCAGAAGCCTCATTGGCCGACATGCGGGCTCGCAGGAGGTTGGGAATAGCAATCGAGGCGATGATAAGAATGATTGCCACCACAATCAGTAATTCAATTAGCGAGAAACCTCTCTCTTTTCGCATCGGCAATCTCCACACACTGATTATTTGCCGAAACGTGACATCATCGGCGGCATCGATTTACACTCTTCGCCAGTTTAGACGGAGGTTTAGCCTGTTATGAGGTTCACTCCACCTTGATGTTCGAGACCGCGATGATTAATGTATCTAGATAATGTCGGTTTGAGATTGAAAGGAAAGGAGTAACCCAGCCGGAATGTGTTTGCTGTCACGCCATCATGTGATTACTGCATTTTGGGCTTGACAACAATGGGGGTATTGTCTGTTATCTGAGTCTGAAAGCCTCGGAA
>Ga0181528_10000450_pt1 | contig 29746 bp, 26 predicted proteins | sample PEATcosm2014_Bin_47_FD_119742 | JGI IMG/M metagenome (GOLD analysis project Ga0181528, IMG submission 119742) | Peatland microbial communities from MTU Mesocosm Facility, Houghton, MI, USA - PEATcosm2014_Bin10_10_metaG | ecosystem: Environmental > Terrestrial > Soil > Wetlands > Peat | place...
CGGCTCGGCCGATCTGGACGACCTCGGATCACACGCCGCAAGCGCGGCCGCGCACCTGCCCTTAGGCGAGTTCCTGCGCGTGGTCTGGACCACGCCCACGCTACTGTTCTTGATGGGAACCTTCTGCCTCGCCAACTTCGTGGCGATGGTGCTGCTGTCATGGATGCCGATGTTCCTGTACAGCCGCTTCCACATGGGCCTTGCCGTTGCCGGGTTCACCGCCACGGTCTTCGTGCAACTCGCCAGCATGGTTGGTTCGCCATTGGGCGGCTGGGCGGCGGACAGCTTGCGCAGGCGCTTCGTGGGCGGACGGCTCGCCGTACAGATGCTCGGGCTGCTGGGCGCCGCGCCGTTTGTCATCTGGTGCGGACAGACGATGGCGGTCTCCTCGCTGGTCATCGCGCTGGCCGCCTGGGGCCTGTTCAAAGGCATGTACGACGCGAATATCTATGCCTCCGCGCTGGACGTGATCCGGCCCGAAGCACGCGGTACGGCGGTCGGCTTTATGAACATGACGGGCTGGCTATTTGGTGCGGCAACCGCGCCGGTGCTGACCGGCTACGTAGCGCAGCGCGCCGGTCTCGGATTTGCGATTTCGCTGGCGGCAGTCGCGCTCTTTCTCGCCGCCGGGCTGCTGCTAGTTGCCATGAGCACGACCTTGCGCCGCGACGTGGAGCGGATGAAAGCGGAGTTGGCACAACCCGCGCCGACGGCCTGAGCGCTCAGTCAGGCTGCGTTCTTCGGAGATCAGCGTGGTTTGTTGCCCGCGGACCGGTCGAGGTAAGAGCGACCGCCCGCGGCGAGGAAATCGAGATCGGTGGGGGCTTGAAAAAGCTGAAAGCCCTGCGCGCGCAACGCTTCGAACTCCGCCGGGTCGCGCAGCGGACGGCCGAGGAATTTACCGTGGCGTTTGGCGGCGGCTACGATCTTCTCGATCGCCGAGTTTAGCAGCGGATGGTCTTGCTGGCCGCGCAAGCCCAGCGAGAACGACAGATCGCTGGTTCCGATGAAGATCACGTCGACGCCCGGCGTCGCGGCGATCTCGTCGATCCGCTCCACGGCGGCTGCCTCTTCCACCACGGTGATCACGACGACGTTCGCGTCGGCGGAATCGTAATAATCGCCCGCGCCGGGCCACGAGCGCACAGCCAGACCGGCGCCCGAGCCACGCCGCCCGGCCAACGGATAATGGCAGGCATCGGCGGCGCGGCGCGCCAGCTCCGGCGTCGTGGTGAAGGGAAAGATGACGCCGCAAACGCCGGCGTCGAGCACGCGCTTGGCGGTCCACAACTCATTCACCGGTACCCGCGCAAACGGCACGGTCGCGCTCGCGCGCGTCGCCAGCACGATGTTGCGCAGCGTTTCCAGCGTGATGGGCGAGTGCTCCATCTCGATCCACAGGAAGTCGAAGCCGAGCGAAGCCGCCTGAACCGCCGCGTCGAGGCTGTTGGTTGTCAGCGTGATCGCGAAAACGGCCTCGCCGGCCGCGAGCCGCGCCTTTACCGGGCTGGTCCATTCCGCGTTGTTTCCGGGTTGTTGTTTTGTCGAATGAGCCATACTTCCGCCACCTGATTGCCGCGTCCGTTGCCGCCCAGACCGGGCGTTCCAAACCACTTTAAACTCAAACTACCACCCACGGTTGCCGCGCGCGGGATGTCGAATTCCAGGGGACGCGGCGGAAACTCTTTCTTGCGAAACGGGTGAATCTCAATGAGGCCGTTGGCGACGAGACGAATCTCAATCGGCCGCTGCTCGCCGGCGTAAATGACGCGCACTTTGTATCCGGCCGCCGGATCGAGCCCCGTGTAGCGCAGCTCGAGCGGCGCGTTGCGCATCGCCTCGGCATAAGTCCATGTGGACTTGCGCCAATCGAGATCCGGTCCGTCTTCGTTGCCTACGCCGGACACGGCCGTCGCGGCGTAAGTGGGATCGTGCGCGAAGCCAACGCCCTTGACCAGGTGCGCTGAGTTGACCGGATCGCCCAGGTCGTCATAGAAACCGCCGGGGCCGGGATTGGTCCAATTCACAATCGCATCCAACGCGCGCAGACGTTCGTCTTCGCTGCTCAAACGGCGAATCTCGGCGAACTGCGCGACGAGCCAGCAGCGACTGTTCAACGGCAGGTCGATGGCGTCGAGGTTGGCGCCGCGATCAAGCGCTTCGGCCTGGTAGCGCGGCACGCTCAATTGCATGCGGATGCTCTGGAACAGCGCCTCGGCGAGTTCAAAGGCGCGCGCCCGTGTGGCGCTCGCTGCCGGGTCAGGGTTCCGTTCAGCCAGCACGTGTTCCGCCTGGTCCATCGCGGCGAGAGCGCCCAGGTCCTTCGCGCCGGCCAGGATCTGCATGGCCCGCTCTTCGAGCGAAGTCTCAAACAACAGGCGGCTGCGCACGTAAGCGTCGTAGTGCGCGCGATACTGCGCCTGCTGGAAGCGCCAGTTGGTCAGCTCCAGCGGTGAAGCCTCCGCGGCTAGCGTCTGAAACTGCCGCAGCGTCGTGTCTACGCCGGTGTTGGCGGCGAGCGGTCCGCGCCAGTTCTGTTCAAGCGCGAGCAGGCCATGCGCGAAAGCGTCGCCGTGGCGCGCGCCGATGAAATAGCGCGCGTAGTCGCGCATGATTTCGGCCACATCGGCTTCGGGGTTCCAGGCGAGCGCCGACCACAGCATCTTATTGACGTCGTCGTTGCAGCCTTCGGAATAGCTGATGAAGCCGATCGTGCCGGGATAGGTCGCGCGGAAGATCACCGCCTCGTCCACCGGGCGCGGGTTGATCGTCTCGCGGCCCAGCGTCACGGCGAAGGCCGGGTCCCAGTCCGGAACCGGGAACTGGCAATGCAGGCTGTGCGTGATGTCGGGGTAGTTGCGGATGGGGTAGCGCGCCGGCACGCGCTGGCGCAGCACGGCGATGGAGTCGCGCACCTGCGGCCCATGCACCACGCCGGTCAGCCAGCGCGGCTGCTTCGCCAGCAGGGCGTAGAATTCCTCCATCCGCTCCCGGCCGAAGCCCTGCGGCGACATCCACATCTGCAGCTTCGGATGATGCCGGCGCAGGTTCGTGGCCTGTTTCTCCAGGAATGCCATGAGCACGCCGGGCGGCGTGTTGCCGGGGTCTCCGCCGGGCACGAAGATCGCATCCACGCGCGGCAGGCTGTCGATCACGGTGGCCCAGGCGGCAAGCTCGTTTTCGATGGTCTTCGGGTCCGAGTTGTCGCGCTCCATCGCCGGATACCAGACCCACACGTCCATGCCGTAGTCGTTCGCGATGCGCGACATCTCGCCCATCATGCGGTCTTGCGGTAAGGGAAAATGCGGACTGTCGGGATCGTCGTCCGAGCGCGGCGGAATCAATTCAATCGCGTTCGTGCCGAACACCGCCAGGTCGCGAATGTACTGCTCCCACATGGCCACGTTCCAGCCGTCGTAGGCGTTGGTCTTCGGCCGGTAGCCGAGCTGATGGCCGCGCAGCGCCAGACGCGGCGCGGTTGAGATGTCGAGTTCTTGCGGCAGGACGACTTTTTCGCGAGAGATTTCGAGCGATCGCAGCAACCCGCCCGCCCCATAAAGGACGCCGCGCGCATCGTTGCCCGTAATCGTCACTACGGTCCGCGCGCCATGCAGTCTGGCCTGCAACCGGTAGCCTTCGGCTGGGCCGCTGCCACGCCGGATGGCGATGAGCGGTGAGTTGTCCGCGGGTGGCGCTTCCGCGACTCGCCACTGGACCCAACCGCGCCTGGCGACCTCTTCGACCAGCATCGCGGCGGCCTTCTTCTCCAGCGGCGCGGCCTGCACGGGCAGGGTAATGACGGCCCCGGTCAGATCGAGCGCGGTGGCGTGCAGCGGCGCTACCACCGGCAGCAACAGAAGCAGCGCGGCGAGCAAGACGCGGCGCGAACTCCGGCGCTCATTGCGCCACTTGCCGGACGTGATGCGAAGGTGAGGCATGGAAAGATTGAACCTCAACTATAAATCATGAAACAACAAAACGAAAATTATTCCATCCGCATCCCACCGCAGCCATGTCGCTGCCAATTGCGGAGGGTGTCCGACCAGAAGGGGACGCCGGCGGGATTCGCTGGCAAAGTGCCGGGAAGCCGAGCGTAAGGCACGCTGGGAAGAGGGCGCAGTTGTGGGGCAGCTTGGCAAGCTGCGGCCGATTGGCAATCGGCCAACTGGCAGCGGGTCCACTTCTATGTCGCACACCCAATTGCGGGACGCCCGAGCCGCATGCCGTGGCTTCGTTCGTCCGCAAGAATGGCGCTAGGACGGCGGGGCCGGCGCGTGGGCCGTGCCCGTCTGCATTCCAGACCGGCAGTTCAAACCCAACTTCGATCGGTTCGGACGACCTCGTCGCGAATGCCTGCCGGTGATAGACTGAGGCCGCCTGAAGATCCAGTCAGCCGCTGCGCCGGGCGAGCGGCGGAAAGATTAGGCGATGCGAAAAATCGAATCGATCTTAACGGTAGCTATACTCGCCGGCTGCATTTGCAGTTGTGGCCCCAACCGAACGGCCGGCGCCGCCGGGCAGGAGCCGAAGCGGCTGACGGCCCGCGTGTTCAACTCGGGCTTTCCGCAGGGGCACTCGGCGTTCAACGGGATGCTCAGCGCCAGCGACGGGAAAATCTATTACGTGCTTTGCACGGATTCTCTCGACACCGGCGCGCAGATGTTCTCCTACGACCCCGCGACCGGCAAGATCACGCACGTGGGCGACCTCACGGAGGCTGCGGGAGAGAAAGGTCTCAAGGCGATTCCGCAAGGCAAGAGCCACGTGAACTTCGTGGAATCCAACGGCAAGCTGTATTTCTCCACGCACCTCGGCTATTACTCGATCCAGGAAGGCATGGAGAAGTCGGGCGTTGCGCCGGCCGGATACAAGCCTTATCCCGGCGGTCACTTCCTGGCCTACGATCTGGCGTCAGGCAAGTTTGAAAACCTGGCGACCGCGCCCCCGGGCGAAGGCATCATCACAATGAACATGGACCGGAAGCGTGGCCGTCTGTACGGCCTGACGTGGCCCTCCGGCAACTTCCTGCGCTATGACCTGGCCACCCGGAACCTGAAGAACCTCGGCCCGACTTCGAAACAGGGAGAGGCCGGCAGCGGGCCGACGTTCCGCGCCATTTGCCGGTCGCTGGCGGTCGATCCGGAAGACGGCTCTGTCTATATGACGACGTCGGATGGGGACATTCTGCGTTACCGGTACGATGGCGACGCCATCGAGACCGTCCAGGGCGTGGACCTGCGTAAAGATTACTTCGGCTCGTTCGATCCTTCAAAGCCGGGACACATGGGCTTCAACTGGCGGCAGACCGTGTGGGATCCGGCGGAAAGGGCGATCTACGGAGTCCACGGCAACTCGGGTTATCTGTTTCGCTTTGACCCGCGCGTGCCCCGTGTGGATGTGCTCGAACGGATTACCTCGGAACCGTCGCGGCGGAGCGGCATGTTCGACAAGTTCCCGTACGGCTATCTCGGCTTCGCTCTGGGACCGGATGGACACACCTTGTATTACCTGACTGGCGGCGCGATCTACGAAGGCGGAAGGCCCGACGCAGTGAACAAGAGCAAGGCGGGCGTGGAGGACATTCACCTGGTCACCTACGACATTCCATCGGCGAAGTACATCGATCACGGGCCGATCTTCTTTCCCAATGGGCAAAGACCCGCCGATGTGAATTCCATCGCGGTGGCGAAGGACGGGACTGTCTATTCGCTTTCGCTCGTCCACGAGAACGGCAAACATCGCGCGGATCTGATCAGCATCAAACCCGATTGAACGGGTCTGCGCCCCATGCAAGCCAAACCAGCCCGCGCCTGCGAACTCCCGCGGCGGGAGAGCATCGAAATAGCGCAGGATCGGCCTAGCCGCGCGAGCCGAAACGTCATAATGTGGAGTCATGCCAACCGCGGAAAAGGTGGATCTCTACAAACTTCATAAGAACGAATACGTGACACCGAAGAAGCCCGTGCTTCTCGACGTCCAGCCGGCAAAGTACCTGTCCATCTCCGGCACCGGGGCGCCGGGAGGCGAGGAGTACCAGAAGAAGATCGGTGCACTCTACGGCACCGCATTCACGCTGAAGTTCGATTCGAAATTCGCGGGATGCGACTACGCCGTCTGCAAGCTCGAAGGCATCTACTGGACCGATCCGGGCGGTCCGGGCTTCCAGTCCCTCCCCATGGATCAGTGGCACTGGGATCTCATCATTCGCACGCCGGATTCCGTGACTGCGACACAGTTGAAGGCCGCCCAGTCGAAGATGCTCGGCAAGGGCGTGCCGGAGGCCGCGGATGTGGTATTTCAAACGATTCGCGAAGGCCAGTGCGTGCAGATGTTGCATGTCGGTCCGTACACAGCGGAGACAGCGACCATCGAAAGCATGCGCGCCTTCGCCGGGAGCGAGGGGTATGAGTTCGCGGAAAGGCACCACGAAATCTATCTCTCGGATCCACGCCGTGTCGCGCCGGAGAAGCTGAAGACGATTCTGCGGATTCCCGTCCGCCGCCTGAAATAGAGCTGGCGGCTTGCCCTGGAACAACCACCGCGGCCCGTTCGCGCTTCCCGCAGCCAGCACTGACCCGCGACCGTGAGGGAGTGGTAGTATCCGGCATTGACCGCTCGCTTTGCTTAGTTCCATCTTCCAGGTCTAAACCCACCGCCTTTCAGGCGGTCAGCTTTCAGCCAACTGCGCGTTGGTGGGGCGGACCCCCAGGACCCGCTTCCGGACGGCGTCACAGAGGCCGCGCCGAGGCAAGACGACCAAACGGCCGACGTGGGCGTTGGCCCCCATTTCCGGAGGTGGCCTGGGGGTCCGCCCCACCACGAATCACGCCCTCACGTCAGGTTCCGGCGGCTTCAGCCGCAACCCGGCTTTCAGTCGGAACCCAACCCACCGCTTTATAGGCGGTGGTAGTTTAGGTTTCGGTGCCGGGGGACAGGCACACGATTTTCAGCCTTAGGGGGTGAACGGTCTGCCGGTCATGGAGAGATCTGTGCCCGTCATTTGCGGGACCACTGCGGGCGGGTCCGCTGGCTGATGCGGCCGCATCACCTGGATGTCAGCCAGGCGATATCCGGATTCAGATCTCTAAGGCCTATAGCGTCTATGAATTCTGAGCCGGGTAGCATCCGGAAAGCCGGCAGAAGGTCTCCGCCACGCCTATACCAGGCCTGAGCCGGCCGTTGTCGGCTGGCAAAATGGGACGCGCCGACCTTGAGACGCGGTCAAACCACTGCTAGGCTTATGAATTAGGCTCCGCGGGGACTCCAACCCTGCGGCAAGCAGAGGTGTGCCATGTCCGGACATTCTAAGTGGGCAACGATCAAGCACAAAAAGGGCGCGCTTGACGCAAAACGTGGGAAGATTTTCACGCGGCTGATCAAAGAAATCGTCATCTCCGCGCGCGGCGGCGGAAACCCCGACGCCAACTCCCGCCTCCGCACGGCCATCGTGGCGGCGAAGGCCATGTCGATGCCTGCCGAAAACATCAAGCGCGCCATCATGCGCGGTACCGGCGAGATTGAAGGCGGGCAGATCGACGAAATCATGTTCGAAGGGTACGGTCCCGGCGGCGCGGCAGTGCTCGTGATGAGCGCAACGGACAACCGCAACCGCACTGTGAGCGAAATCCGTCACGCCTTTTCGAAAAATGGCGGCAACCTCGGTGAACAGGGCAGCGTTGCCTGGATGTTCGAACGCAAAAGCCAGATCATCATCGAGAAAGACAAGGCAACCGAAGACCAGTTGATGGAGATCGCACTCGACGCCGGCGCCGACGACGTTCGCGACGAGGGCGATAGCTGGGAAGTGCTCTCGGCGCCTGAGTCCCATGCCGTCGTTCTGGAGGCTATCCACAAGGCCGGTGTCCCGACCGTGGAGGCCGAGATCGCCATGATCCCCAAGAATCCGATGAAAGTCGACGCCAAGCACGTGGGGGGCATGTTGCGGATGCTCGAAGTGATGGAAGATCACGACGACACGCAGAACGTTTACACCAACTTCGACTACGACGAGGACGAGGCCAACGGCTAAGCCAACGGTCATGAAGGATGCCCGCCGGGCCGCGGCCGCTGCGAGCCGGCCGTGAGGATTCTTGGAGTTGACTGCGGCAGTCGCTTCACCGGCTACGGCGTAATTGAAACCGGTTCGCCCCGCCATCGGCTGATTGTGGCGGGGGTGGTAAAGACCAATATCCGCGACACCTTTCCGAAGCGTTTGCTCACGATCGCCAGGGAGTTGCGGGCCGTTCTCGCGGAGCACGTGCCCGAAGAGGCTGCCGTGGAGGAGACGTTCTATTCGCCGAACTCCTCCAGTTCCAGTTCCCTCCGGCTCACCCATGTGAGGGGCGCAGTCTTGCTGGTGCTGGCCGAGGCGGGGTTGAAGGTCGGCGAGTACCCGCCGGCGCGCGTGAAACTGGCTGTCACCGGCAACGGGAGAGCGGAAAAAGCGGAGGTGCAATCGATGGTGCGGATCCTTCTGAACCTGTCCGAACCGATCGCCTCCTTTGACGCTTCCGATGCCGTGGCTGTGGCGCTGTGCCACGCCGCAATGCGTGCCACGGAGGGACTGCGATGAGCTGGCGCGCCTGCCTGCTGACTGGATTGTTGGCCGCCTCCGGATTGACTCTCCTGGCCGAGCCGCGGCTGTTCCTCTCGAAGCGCTTTCCCCATAGCAGCCCGGAGTATGCGGAGCTGCGGATCGAGCGCGACGGACGGGTCGAATACCGCGAGACACCGGAAGAGGAACCGTTGCGAGTCAAGCTGACCCGCGAAGAGGCGGACGCAGTTTTCGACCTCGCCGAGAAATGCGACCGTTTCCGCAAGCCTCTGGAATCGGAACTCAAGGTTGCGCGCATGGGTGACAAGCTTTTCCGCTGGGAAGACGGCGACGAAAAGCACGAGGTCAAGTTCAATTACACGATCGATCCGACCGGGCAGGCCTTGCTGGACTGGTACGAGAAAATCGTCGAATCAGAACTGTACCTGATCGATCTCGAACGCACGGCACGTTACGACGTGCTGGGAGTGAACCAGTCGCTGCTTCAGCTTGAGGCCGGCTACGACAGGAAACGGCTGGTGTCCGTCGAGCAATACCTGCCGATGCTCGACCGGATCGCCAAGAACGAGAAATATATGAATATGGCGCGGGAGAGAGCTGCCCGGCTGGCAGAAGCGCTCCGCGCGGTCCCGGCGCCAAAGGCTGGTCAATGATCCTTCGTCACTGTTTCTACCTTGGTCTCTTGTTCTCTATCGTGCCGGCGCTGGCCGCGCCGCCCATCAAGGTCTCGCCTCCCTCGGCTGAGGTCACCGCGCAAAAACCGGCGGACGGCAAGACGCCGCCGGACAGCGACGCCGGTCCCGACGCAACGCTGGACCAGGAATTGAGCGAAACGGGCGGCAGCCCGGCCGACGTGCTCAGCGTGCTCGAGAGGCATCTCAAGGCCCATCCGGATTGCAAGAAAAGGCCGGAGATCATTCGTGTTCTGGCTAGAATCGCCGTGGAGCAACACGACCGGGCGAGAGAACTGCAATACGGCCCCGCGGCGATTGACGGCGGCAGCGACGACCCGCGCCTGCTCGAGCACATCAGCCAGGCCTTGCTGGAAAGCAGCGATCCGGAGAGCCTGGGCAAGGCCCTGAAGTACGCCACCCGGCTGGCCGTGAAGATGCGAGACGAGAGAAAGAGCCAGCTCGACTCCAAGACATACGATCCCGGGCAGGGCAAGCACCTTGACGAGACGGATTCCGCGTTGGGGAACGCGCTGATCTATGTCGCCCGCGCTCAGGGAAAGCTCGGCCAGAACGAGGAAGCTCTCAAAGCGGCGGACGAAGCCTGGCAGGTCTTCCCCTCGCTGGAGTCGGCGCTCGAACGCTCTCGCGTGCTGGAACGCCTGGGGCGCTCCGCCGAAGCGCTCGACGCGGCGGCGGACGCCTTCGCCGTTGAAGACGAACGAGCCACCAGCAAGGATAAGCAACTCGCGCGCGAACGGCTGGCGGAACTGGCGCCTAAGGACAATGTGGCCGACCCGTCGACGCGGGTGCTGCCCGCCTGGGACCGCACCCACCAGCAGCTAGAGGCCCGCAGCAAGCGTCTGCGCGAGTTCGACCCGAACATGTCCGCGTCCTCGCCCCTGGAGTTCACGCTGTCGAAACTTGAAGGCGGCCGCATGCCGATGAACAGCATGAAGGGTAAGGTGGTCGTGCTCGATTTCTGGGCTACCTGGTGTGGACCGTGCCGCATCCAGCATCCGCTCTACGAGCAAGTCAAAACCCGCTTCAAGAACAACCCCGACGTCGTCTTTCTGGCCGTGGACACGGATGAGGACCGCTCGCTGGTGAAACCGTTCCTGGAACACCAGAAGTGGTCGAAAGACGTCCTGTACGACGACGGTTTAGGCGGCTTTTTCCGCGTCAGTTCCATCCCGACCACCATCGTGCTCGACCGCACCGGAGAGGTGAAAAGCCGCATGCCGGGCTTCATCGCCGACCGATTCGTGGAAATGCTCTCCGACCGCATCAAATCCGCGTTGGCGCAGAACTGATACCGCAGAGTGGGGCGGCGCTCCAGGGTGGGGCGGACCTCCAGGTCCGCGCGGGCTCTCCAGAGCCCGCTCCGGACAAACTCGCTGGTCCTGGAGGCCCCACGCGGCCCTGGAGAGCCGCCCCACCGCCAAACGTCGATGGTGCGCCTCCCTCGTTCGCGCCAGAATAGAGGCAGAGGGATGGGATGGCATTCCGGCGCATCATCTGGATTGTTCTCGATAGCGTAGGCATCGGCGCGATGACCGACTGGCAGGCCTACGGTGACCCGGTCCCCGGGGACACACTCGGCCACTGCGCCGCGCTCCGCCCGCTGAAATTGCCCAACCTGGTCTCGCTCGGCCTGGCAAATATCAGGCCCTTCGAGCATCTGGAGCCCGCCTCGCACCCGCTCGGCGATTATGGGCGGGCAGCCCTTGCTTCACCCGGTAAGGACACGACCACGGGGCATTGGGAGATGGCGGGGATCATCCTCGACCAGCCTTTCCCCATCTATCCGCATGGCTTCCCGCCGGAGTTCATGGCTGAATATGAACGCCGGATCGGACGCGGGACGCTGGGCAACAAGCCGGCGTCCGGCACGCAGATCATCGAGGAACTTGGGCCCCAGCACATGGCGACGGGCAAGCCGATCGTCTATACCTCGGCCGACAGCGTCTTCCAGGTCGCCGCGCACGAGGAAGTCATCCCGATTGCGGAGCAGTACCGGCTGTGCGAGATCGCGCGCGCGATGTTGCGCGGCGAGCACGAGGTCGGGCGCGTCATCGCGCGGCCGTTCACCGGTACGCCGGGCCACTTCACGCGCACCTCGAACCGGCACGATTTCGCCGTCCCGCCGCCCTCGGGCATGTTGCTCGACCGGCTGGCCGAAGCTGGGACGCAGGTCTGGGGCGTGGGTAAGATCTCCGACATCTTCCTGGGTCGCGGGATCACGCGATCCTTCAAAACGAAATCGAACGCCGACGGGATGGCAAAAACCCTGGATGCGATGGCGGCCCTCGATCGCGGCCTGATCTGGGTCAATCTAGTCGATTTCGATATGCTGTACGGCCACCGCAACGATCCCGAGGGCTACTCCCGGGCGCTCGAAGAGGTGGATGCCTGGCTGCCGCAACTCATTGAGGCTCTGGGCAAAGAGGACCTGGTGATCTTTACGGCCGATCACGGCTGCGATCCGACCTCTCCGTCCACCGACCATTCCCGCGAATATGTGCCCGTGCTGTGCTATGGGAAGCAGGCCCGAAGCGGCGTGAATCTCGGCACGCGGGCGAGCATGGCCGATATGGGCGAGACGATTGCCGGGAACTTCGGCGCGGCTCCCGGGCCGGGGCAGAGCTTCCTGTCGTCGATTACTGCCGAATGAGGCCGACGGAGCCCTGTGGCGCACGCTTTAGCGTGCTGCGGCGAGATTCATCTCGCCGTCCGGCATGGTGGCATGAATGCCACCACGGCACGCTAAAGCGCGCGCCACAACGGGCAGCGTCCGGCTAAACGGCCAGGTGAGTTTTGCCCAAGCCGCATGAGCGCGGAACTATGGGCGGCGGGATCTCGTACCTGCATTCAGAGAGTGGCTGGAGAAAGACAATGCAACTGCGTTCATTGATGATGGCCCTGGCGGGCGCGGCATCGCTGGCTCTTGCCGGCCCGGCTTTGGCCGGGACTGGCGACTGGTCGAAGGACTTCAAGATCTCGGGCAAAGCGGAACTGCGTGTGGAAGTGGACGACGGGCGAGTCACGCTCACCGGCGCCGACACTAAGCAAATTGAGGCGCGCGTCTTCGTGACGGGATGGAAGATGGGGCCCGACGGTGTCCAGGTTTACGACCGGCAGGTCGGCGACCGCGTCGAATTGGATGTCCGCGTGGCGAAGATGAACCGCTGGTTTAACGTCGGCGACCGTTCGGTACGGGTGGAGATCCGCGTTCCAAACGGGCTGATCGCCAATGTACACACCCGCGACGGCGCCATCTCCGTGGACGGCGTGAGCGGCGCTCTCAGGCTGAGAACTGGCGATGGCCGCATTGAAGCGACGCGCATCGACGGCACGCTCAACGCCGACACCGGCGACGGGAGCATTCGCGTTCGGGGGCGCCTGGACTCGCTGGCGCTGCACACCGGCGATGGCAGCATCGAAGCCGACGTGCTTTCAGGATCGAAGATCACCACGGGCTGGGACGTCGGCACGGGCGACGGTCACGTCACATTGCGCTTGCCGGCGAGCCTCAACGCGGAACTCGACGCGCACACCAACGACGGTAAGATCGAGACCGACTTTGCCGTCACCACCTCGCGCGTGAGCGGAAGCGACATTCGCGGCAAGCTGAACGGAGGCGGGCCGACGTTGAAGATCCGCACCGGCGACGGCGCCATCCGGGTTCTGAAAAACTAGCGAAGTCCCCTCGCGGCTGCGGACCTTCACTCTTTGACGATGAGGCCTTGGCCAGTGGGCAGGGACAGGACCTCGGCGCCTTTGGCGCGTGCAACGGTGTCGATGGCATCGCGCTGGCAGTCCTGTCCGTAGTACGTATAGTCGTCGAACAGGACCACGGCTCCGGGCGATAGCCGGTCCCAGAAGAACTCCAGCGCGGCCCGCTCCGGTAAGGCACAGTTCATGTCGATGTGCAGGAACGCGATCGCGCCGAATTCGACCCGGTCGAGAACCTCGGGGACTGCGCCTTGCACGATCACCACCTTCTCCCACTCCGCGAAATTCGCCCGGACTCGGTCCATGTCGGTGACGTAGGCTCCGGCTTCGATCGCACGCTGAGCGACCAGCGGCCGCTCCTTCCGGACTTCCTCCTGCGAGTACTGCGTGAGAACGGGGCCGGCGAAGGTATCGATCAGATAAAAGCGTCGCCCCAGTGAATTCCACTGCAGCTTTTCCATGATGGCCGAGCTGACGAAGCCGGCGTTGACTCCGCATTCTACGAAATCGCCCTCGACATGCGAGGCCGTTGTCGCGGCCCACAGGGCAACGTGAACGCGCCACTCGATACCGGGCTCAACGCCGTGGCTGGCCTGTACTCCGCGCCTGTAAGCAGCCTGGAACGCGGGATCGGCGCGAAAATGATCGCTATGAATGGTGAAGAGACCGTCCTGATCGTAGCGTCCCCGGACGTTGAAGATTCCTAAGCCGGCCCTTGCGAAAAGCGCTTTGATCAAAGTCTTGAACGCGCGTGACGGCACGCTCACCATCTTACTGAGAACGGTCCCGGCGAATTGCCGTCGCGGCGGAATGACTCGGGCCTTTCGGTTTCCACGGGAACTTGGGACTTGATTTCAACGTTCTGAGGTCTGTATGGTCACTAACGCCACAATGAGTACGCCAATTCAGACGAAACCCCGCCTCGACTTCATCGACAACCTGCGCTGGGTGATGATCGTGCTCGTTGTGAGCATGCACGCCGCGGTCACCTACAGCCACCTGGGTGGCTGGTACTTCATGGAAGACCCCAAGCCGGGTCAACTCCAGACGCTGTTCTTCGCCTACTACCAGATGGGTCTGCAGGCGTTCTTCATGGGCTTCCTGTTCCTGATCGCAGGCTACTTCGTCCCGAAAGCGTTCGACCGCAAGGGCAGCGGCAAGTTCCTCGGCGACCGGTTCGTGCGGCTGGGGATTCCTTCGTTGTTCTATATGCTGGTGGTCCATCCGTTCACGGTGTACTGGCTCCTCCACGACTACTATAAGATCCAGGCCTCTCCCGCCGCGGCCTATCTCGTTTTCTTCAAGACGTTCCGCTGGGTGGGCAGCTCCGGCCCGATGTGGTTTGCCGTCGCTTTGCTGATCTTCTGCGCGGTCTACGCGCTGGTTCGGGCCGCCGGCAGGCAGACACCCGCGAACCAGCCCGAAGCCCCGCTCCCCACTCACATTCAGGTCGTCGGACTCGTGTTGGTCATGGGGCTCTGCTCGTTTCTCGTGCGCATCGTGCAGCCGATGGGCACCAACATCCTGAACATGCAGCTCTGCTTCTTCTCGCAGTACATCCTGCTCTTCACTGTCGGCATCATCGCTTACCGTCGCAACTGGCTGCTGCGAATCCCGTACGAGTTCGGCATGCGCTGGTTCCGTCTGGCGCTGATCGCAGGCAGCCTGATGTGGGCGGTCGTAATCGGGGGCGCCGGCGCGACGCACACCGAGAAAGCCCTCGATGGCCGGTTTACCTGGCAGAGCGCGGGCGTCTGCTTCTGGGAAGCATTTTTCTGCCTCGGGTTCTGCCTGGGCCTGACCGTCCTGTTTCGGGAGAAGTTCAACCGGCAGGGCGCGTTCGCGAAGTGGATGAGCGACAACAGCTTCTCCGTCTATCTGTTCCACACCCCGGTGCTGGTTGCCGTGACGCTGGGAATGCAGGGCTTCGCCGCGCCGAAACCGGTCAAGTTTCTGGTGGCCACGTTGCTGGCCGCGACGGTGACTTTCCTGGCCAGCAACTACGTCTTCCGGCGCATTCCGCTGCTGCGGCGTGTGCTGTAACAACCGGTGGCAGGATCGGCGAAACGGGAAGGGGGTTCCCGTTCTTGAACGCAAGATCAAGCACTTGCATCGGAGAATGCCTGCGCGTCACTTTCCCCGCGGCGGCGGCACGGCACGCAAGTCCCAAATATCCCGCGCGTATTCGAGGATAGTGCGGTCGCTTGAAAACCAGCCCATGCCTGCCACGTTGCAGAGCGCTTTGCGAGCCCATACCTCGGGCTGTACAAAATCGGCCGCCGACCGCCGGCGGGCGTCGAGGTGCGAGTCCAGATCGGCCAGGTGCACATACGGATCGTTGCGGCTCAGCAGTTCATTGAGGATCGGCTCGAAGAGCCCCGGATCCTGGGCACTGAAGCGGTTGCCGCGAATCGCATCAATCACGCGGCGCGCCGGCTGGCTCTCGTAGTAATGCTTCCAAGGATCGTAAGCGCCGCGGGTGCGCAACTCACGAACCTCCTCGGTGGTGAGACCGAACAGATAGAAGTTCTCCGCGCCCACGCGTTCCCGGATCTCGATATTCGCTCCATCGTAAGTGCCGATGGTCAGCGCTCCATTGAGCGACAGTTTCATGTTGCCGGTACCGGAGGCCTCTGTGCCGGCGGTCGAAATCTGCTCGCTGATATCGGCGGCGGGAATCATGCGCTCGGCGAGCGAAACTCGATAGTCGGGAAGGAACGCGACGGCCAGGAATTGCCGTGCGCGCGGGTCGGCCTGAATGGTCTGTGAGACGCCGTAGATCAGGCGCATGATGAGCTTCGCCATGCGATAACTTGGCGCCGCTTTGCCCGCGAATAGGCAGGTCCGCGCGACCTCGGGGGTCCAGCCGTCCTCGGAGATTCGCAGATACTCGTAGATCACCGAGAGGATATTCAGAAGCTGGCGCTTATATTGATGGATGCGCTTGATCTGGATGTCGAACAGGCTCGCGGGATCGAGGCGGAGCGAGAGCGACATGCGCACGTAATCCGCCAGACGGGTCTTCGCCGCCAGCTTGCAGGCCAGGAAGCGCTCTCCGAGAGCTGGATCATTCGCGAGCGGGGCCAGCCGTTCCAGTTGTTGCGGTTCCCGGACCCATGCCTCGCCGATCGTTTCGGTGAGCAGCGCAGCCAGGGGCGGATTGATCTCTTTCAACCATCGGCGATGCGTCACGCCATTGGTCTTGTTCTGAAAACGCTCGGGCCACAGCGCCGCGAAATCCGGCACGAGCGACTCGGCGACCAGCCTGGAATGCAGCGCGGATACGCCGTTCACCGCGTGGCTCCCGACAATCGCGAGGTGCGCCATGCGGACGCGCTTCCCCCCGCTTTCCCCGATCAGGGACATGCGCTGAACGCGCTCCTCGTCGCCGGGCCAGCGCTCTCGGACCTGTTGAAGGAAGCGATCGTTAATCTCGTAAATGATCTGGAGGTGGCGCGGCAGGACCTTCTCCAGCAATTCGACCGGCCACGTCTCCAGGGCCTCCGCCATCAGCGTGTGGTTGGTGTACCCGCAAATCGCGCGCGTCCACTCCCAGGCCTGATCCCATTCGACGCCGTGCTCGTCGATCAGCGTCCGCATCAGTTCCGCCACGGCCAGCGTGGGATGCGTATCGTTCATCTGCAGCGCCACGCGCTCGGGCAGCTTGTCCAGGGTCTCGTTGTCCCTGAGATAGCGGCTCATGATGTCGCGCACGGCGCACGCCACCAGAAAATACTCCTGCAACAGGCGCAGCTCACGTCCCTGCGGCACTTCGTCGGCGGGATAGAGCACGCGGGAGATCGTCTCCGACTCGATCTTCTGTTGAACGGCGCGCAGGTAGTCGCCGACATTGAAGATCTGCATGTCGAAATCGTTCGACGAGCGCGCGCTGTACAGGCGCAAGAATTGGACCGTCTCGCCGTCGGCCCCGATCACCGGCAGGTCGTAGGGCACACCGGCGACAAGCTGCCAGTCCATCCACATCGGGTTATAGCGGCCCTCGCGATCCACCGAATGCTCGACGTGCCCGTACATCGGGATCCAGACCATCTCGTCGAAGCGGCCGATCAGCCACGGATAGCGATGCCAATCCCATTCGTCGGGCCGCTCAAACTGCCAGCCGTGCCGCATCTCCTGCCGGAAGAGCCCGTAGTCATAGAGGATGCCGTAGCCTTTGGCTGGCAGCGACAGCGAAGTCAGGGATTCGAGAAAGCACGCGGCCAGGCGGCCCAGTCCGCCATTGCCGAGCGCCGGATCCGGCTCGCGCTCCAGCACGTCGGACAGATCGACTCCGCGTCCCTTCAGCGCCTCGCGCAACGGTTCGAGCAACCCCAACGCCGACAGGTTGCTGCGCAGGCAGCGCCCGACCAGGAACTCCAGCGACAGGTACGCGACTTCCTTTGCGCCGGCCGCACGGTAGCGGGACTCAGTGCTCCACCCCAACTGCACCACCTGATCCCGCAACGCGAAGCCGGCGGCTCGGCAATAGTCCTCGGCTGTGGCCAGCTCAGGTTTCTTCCCGAGGAAGGTCACGACGGCGGAATCGAGATGCTCCCGGATCGATTGAGAATCGGCAAAGGCTGAAATCATACTTGTCGCCCCCTCGTCTGGCACATCGACCAACGGCAGCAAGGCCATGGGTGCGCGACATAGAAGTGGGATCGCCGGCGTGAGGTGGGGCAGGCTGGTAGCCTGCGCGGCGGTTGGCTACCGCCGCAGTCCTCTTGAAGCGCGGCAGTTGACCGATTGACAACCGGCCGCAGCTTCCCAAGCCGACCCGCAGGAGCGCGCTGCGCCTTGCGTAAGCCTACGCTCAGATTAAGCCCGTTTTGCAGATCAATCGCGGCGGCATCCACTTTCATCTCGCACACCCCAAAGCTACATCCATCCGCACCCGCGAGTATCGTTAAAATGAAACGACAGGCAGGGAGGCGCACGGATGGCAGGATATTACCACACAGAAGACCTGGCGCACTTTGGAGATATGGGCAAGGACGCGCCGGAACTGTGGCGCAAATTCTCGGAGTGGTATGGCGCGGTCTTCGCCGAAGGCGCTCTGACCGAGCGCGAAAAGTGCCTGATCGCTCTCGGTGTGGCGCATGCCGTCCAGTGCCCCTATTGCATCGACGCTTACACGCAAGCGTGCCTTGAAAAGGGTTCGAATCTCGAACAAATGACCGAGGCCGTGCATGTGGCGAGCGCGATTCGCGGCGGCGCAACGCTCGTCCACGGCCTGCAAATGCGCAACGCCGCGGCCAAGGTGAGCATGTGAGCGCTGCTTTCCCGTTGTTTGAAGACAAGTTGCGCACCGCCGGGCTGTTCCCGCTAACGGCGACGGGCATTTCCGTCTTTCAAATCAACGTGGGCAAGCTGTGCAACCAGACCTGCCGGCATTGTCACGTCGAAGCGGGCCCCGACCGCAAAGAACGCATGACCCGCGAGACCGCCGAACTCTGTATGGCCGCGCTTGAGAAGACGAGCATTCCGACAGTGGACATCACCGGCGGAGCGCCGGAGTTGAACGCAAACTTCCGCTACCTGGTCGAGCGTTCGCGCGAACTCGGCCGGCATGTGATGGACCGCTCGAACCTAACCGTGCTCCTGCTGCCGTCGCAAGCCGGTCTGGCCGAATTCCTTGCGCAGCATCAGGTCGAGATCATCGCGAGCCTGCCCTATTTCCTGGAGCAGCAGACCGACGCCCAGCGCGGACTGGGCGTCTTCTCGAAATCGATCGAGGCAATCCGCATGTTGAACGCGCTCGGCTATGGCACGCCCGGCAGCGGGTTGACACTGAATTTCGTTTTCAATCCTGCCGGTGCGTTTCTGCCGCCCGCGCAGCACGCCATCGAGGCAGATTTCCGGCGCGAGCTGCGCCGCCGCTACGGCATCGAATTCAACTCACTCTACGCGCTGGCGAACGTGCCAATCGGACGCTTTCGCGACTTCCTCGACGCGAGCGGCAACTATGAACCCTACATGCAACGTCTGGTGCAGGCCTATAACCCCGTCGCCGCGGCGGGCGTGATGTGCCGCTACACGCTGTCCATCGGCTGGGACGGGACGCTCTACGACTGCGACTTCAACCAGATGCTCGGCCTCGAAACGAACCATGGCGCGCCGGCCCACATCCGCGACTTCTCGGTGGAAATGCTCAACCGCCGCCAGATCGTCACCGGCCAGCACTGCTACGCCTGCACAGCCGGCGGCGGGTCGAGCTGCACCGGCGCGAGTGTAAAGTGATCGCGAGCATCCGCGGATTTGAGTGCACCGTCTCCGGGTTCAAGGGTTCAAACAGGAAACTCAGGAACCGGGACGCGGCGGCCGTCCCTGCTCCCAGCGACGCCGAACGGTTTCGCATAGAATGTGCTTGCCATAGCCATGGAAAAATCACCAGACAGCGCCCTTCCCTCCGTTACGGCTCACAAGGCGGTCGAATTGTTGCGTCAGCGACTTGAAGACATCGACAGAATAGCGGTACTTCGCAGTGACGACCCTGACGTCCGGAAATGGCGCGACACAACAGAAGCGGTTTTGGATGCAGCCTTCGGTAAGCCCAATGGCGAGCCTCATCGAATGACGAGCAAATTCACGAATGCGGGTTCTTTCGCGGCTCGGCGTGTTGGACGCTCGGGACGCGGAGGAATGCCAGATTCTGTTATTCAACGGCAGCACCATGAGCGCTTGCGAGAGAGAAAGGCGGTGCTGGAGTCGTGCATCGAACAACTTGAGCTATTAGCTCCGCCAGCGGCGCTCCTCCCTGATATCGAAGCTGCTCTCGAACTCCGAGACGCCGGTGGGTTGTCGGCGGGAACGAATTTGTGGATCGTTGCCCCGGATCTCATCACACGTCTGGCAGAGGTGGAATCAGACCGCGTTGATATTGCGTCCCTGGTTCGAATGTGCAAAGAGATTAACTCCTCCCACGAGCACGGGAACGTTCTAGCGGCAGTTTTACTGATGCGCACAGTGCTTAACCATGTACCCCCAGTGTTTGGCTACCAAGCGTTTGAGCAGGTGGTTGCGGCGCAGAAGAAAAGCCTGAAGGAAAGCTTCGATCATCTCGAGAATGGTTTACGGAAGATAGCCGATTTTCATGCTCATCGGAGGATCGGAGCGTTTGAGTCCTACCCTTCTGTCGCGCAGGTAGAGCCCTTTAAGCCCCAGTTCGAATTGCTCCTCCAACAAGTCGAAATACGGCTCAGGAGCGAGACTAGGCCAGGTAACTAGCAAGACATACCGCCTTAATGAGAAGAAGTTGTTGACGCCGGACAGACGTATCGGAGGCACGGGTATGAATGTCAAAGAAGGTATGAGCCGACTGGCCATCGTACTTGGCCTTTCCGGGTTCATTTCAGGCTGTTTCTTCAGCTACGGCGACGCTCAGACGCTCTGGAACGCCCGCACTGCCTATCGGAGATTTGAATCCCTCATGGCCTTGACGACCATGCAGAAGGTGGCCAAGGCTGCGCGGGATGATGCTAACAGCCGAACCAAAGGATACCTGCCGCAAGCCACCACCCACGGGCATGTTTCTAAGTACGGCGGAATTCCCGTAGACGACGAAAGCGAAGCAGCGCCACAGGGAGCACATATGCCGCGATCGACAGACCCTTGGGAAGCGGCAGCTAAGGAATACAAGCAAGAAGAATTCGCAGGGTTCACTGGTTTGATAAACCTTGACGGTATCAAGCAGGTGACGGTGGACAAAGTCGGTGTTGTCTCTTCGATCGAACTCTCAACGGGCGAGTCCGTTCAGAGAGTTGCCCCGCCGGCCCTGAAAGCCTACCTGATCCCCCTTCTCTATCCCGTCCTTGGCTTTCTGATTCCGTGGGGCGGCATTCGGTTGCTCACGTGGGTCGGAAGCGGGTTCGTTGAGCCGCGCCGGTAGACCTACTTTCGGAAGTGATTCCCTCAGGAGGAGGAAGAAGCCATGAATCTCAGCGAGGGGATGCGGCGGTTCGGACTGGTTGCTGGATTGCTGGGGGCTGCCGGTGGCGCATTTCTTTCATTCATCCAATTGCGGCCCTTGTTAGCGCAACGCGCGCAATCCAGAACCTTCAAAATGCTGGTTGCATCCCCAGTTGTCACACAGGAACTTGAGGATCTTAACGCCAACAGCGCCGTCGCAACTGCTACTAGTCCTAGGCTTGCGGACCCGATACTTTCCGCAGAGATTAACCGGGGCGGAGTACGGGAAATCCATTTCGGCCCATGGATAGGATACCGGGGTGTTGATCCCACTGGGCGGAAGACGGAGAAATATCGAATCGAAACTGATAAAGGCACCTACGAGGTAGAAACAATCGCGCCTGTTGACCTCTCAAAGCTATCGATTGAGCAACTTGAGGCGTACCGGCGGGTGCTGTCGGCTAAGCAAAGGCAGCACTACAGCGCCAACGATGTAATTGAGATAGAAACGGAGGACGGCAATACGGTGCATCGCACCGATCCACCCCCCCTGTGGACCTACCTCCTCGCTCCAGTCTTCCTTGTTTTGGGGTTCTTCGTCCCTTGGGGCACGCTCAAGGTGCTTACTTGGATTGGGGCGGGATTCTCCCTGCCCGGAAGACCGAATCCACCTGCGAGTTGATTGAGCGTGCCGGGCCCTCCGCTTGTGCCCGATTTTGTGCCCACCCCCTGCTTAGAAGGGTTGCTCAAGATTGCTATTCCGCACTGTTCTGCGGGCGCCACGTTTCCCGGAAGCCACTTGAGCACTCGCAACTTAGAGCAATGGCTGAGAATGGAAAGCCACACTTGTGTGCCTATGGCTAAGTTATTGCTTTTCCGTGGCTTATTGGCTTACAAGCAGGATGTCTGGGGTTCTAGTCCCTCACCGCCCACCATCCCCTCGCTGATGGCAACCACCTGGACGGCCACCCTGGGAACCCCAGTCTCCCGACTGGCCCAGATTGCCGCGCGAGCGGCGCGCCCACGACGCGAGACCCACTCCATAGCGCGACACGCTGTTGATTCAGTGCTCGTTCGAGCACGCGTTGCCAAACACTATGCCTAGACGCGTTAAGTTGTCACCGTTCCTCGCTTCAGGACGCATATTGCGCTGCGCGGCCTCACTTAAGAAGGCTGCCGATCTTGTCCCACGGAATTGAAACTCCAAGTTTTGTCCCGACCAAGGCGATGAGAACGAACATGCCTAGGCGGAGCAACCAAGCAACTGCCTGAACTCCACTCGATGAAGCATCTTCCATGGGTACGCCTGCTCGCTCAAGAACTAGGATCGGTAAGCTTACAGCCCAAGCGAGCCACGTTATTGGGCTGAACATTTCGCGGAACGCACGCTCGCGTCGCGCGGAATAGACGCCTATGCCGCGTTCTAAAGCCTGCATCTGAAAGATGAACGTGTCGCTTCGCCCTTCGAGCTCAAAGTAGCTCTCAAACAGATCGTATGGCCGATCCACATGACGCTGAATGATCCGCTCATTGTCTAGACGCTGATCTAGTTCCTGAACAATGACCTCCGTATTAACTTCGGCTGTACCTAAGTGTTCAACAACTAACGGAATAAGGCGGTTTATCTCCCGGTCCAGCAGGATACGACGTTGTGGTGCCTGCTTGGGGATGGTCGGGTCCTCTTGTGCAAGATTCTGCTCCCACGGCTCTCGCAGTCGGATGAGGTTTTGCATTCGTCGCAGTCGCTGGAGTATTCGACCGCATTTTTTGTACCCCGGTGGCCTGACGAAAGGGACTTGTTGCGGCGATGGAGCGGTGGTATGTGCAGCCATCCTACTTTCGGTCTCCTCCCGTCTTGCTGCGTGGATTGAGCGTGAAATCCGGGGACAGAAATCCGGAATCCGGGGACAATCCGAATCCGGGGACAGTATACTCAAATCCCAAGTCCCACGCCGCTTGGAGCTCTTCTTGCGCGCCGGTGACGCCGATACACACAGAGTTTTCTGATTCTTTTCAGCAACTTACGTCAACTCATCCCCACCCGCCCTTGCCAGGCGCTGTCTACTGATCGCGGGTTGATCTTCTTTGCTGGCCAGCAACGTTTGACCCACGCTCAGGTGGCTGAACTGCCCCAAGTAGCGGCCTTCCGGCTTTCTAAGCCCGCCTCGATTCATCGGAGCGGGTTTGGCCCCCCAGGATGGGACCCCGGATGTGCTTAACAGTCCGTTCCGCTCGATCCTTTTACGAGTGGAGCCAGCGCACCGGTCCAGACGACCCAAGCGAAACAAATTTGCCGGTCTTCCAACGCCCCTCAGAAAGCGGGCACATGCCGGCAGGCGGCCAGGTCCGTATACGCGACCTGGCAACAGAGCGTCACTAAAAAGCAGGGCGAAGCAAGCAGACCCGGGAGAGGTCAGCGAAGCGGAACCCTGCCCTGGGATCCTTCAAATCAAATCCACGAGCAGCCGCAGTGTGCCCGAAGTAGGGCGGCGCTCCAGCGCCGCGCGGGCCCTCCAGGGCCCGCCCATACTCGCGCTCAAGACCAGTACCGGCCAGGAACTGAACTCGCAGAGAACCAAAGCTCACGTCGGTCAGGAGTTTCCCGACTAGGGAAGTGGGGCCTCGAATTCCTCGACTCGCCAGGCGGCGTAGGCGAGAGCCTGCCGAATGTCTTCTTCTTCGAGGTAAGGGTACGCGGCCAGAATCTCAGAGTAGGAGTGGCCCGAAGCAACGAGCCCCACGATCATCCCGACCGTCACCCGCATGCCGCGTACGCAAGGCATGCCGCCCATCACTTCCGGGTTTCGCGTGATTCGATCGAGCACCATATTACCTGCACTCAGTTGCTGGCGGGCGCTGGAGCGCCCACGCGGCTCTGGAGAGCCGCCCTACCAGGCGAATTACGCCTCGATATGCCGCTTGACGGCGTCGGTAAACTGCCGCGTCGTGGCTGTTCCGCCCAAGTCGCGCGTCAGCACGTCGCCCTGCCGGAACGCCGCCATGATCGCTTGCTGCAGACGGTCGGCGGCTGCGCCCTCGCCCAGATGCCGCAGCATCAAAATCGAGGAAGACATCAGCGCCGTGGGATTCGCGACGCCCTGCCCGGCAATGTCGGGCGCCGAGCCATGGACGGCTTCAAACACCGCACACTTCTCGCCCATGTTGGCTCCTGGCACTACGCCCAACCCGCCGACGAGGCCCGCCGCGAGATCGGAGACGATATCGCCATACAGGTTCGGCAGCAGCAGCACGTCGAAGGTCTCGGGCCGCATGACGAGTTGCATGGAAGCGTTGTCCACGATCAGCTCGTTATAGGCGATCTCCGGATAATTGGCGGCGACTTCGCGGCAGCAGCGGATGAAGAGCCCGTCCGAGAGCTTCATGATGTTGGCCTTGTGCACGGCCGTGATCTTCTTGCGCCCGTTCTTCTGCGCGTACGCAAACGCGTAATTGGCAATGCGCATCGAGGCGTAGCGCGTGATGATCTTCAGGCTCTCGACGACATCCTTGATCACCTCGTGCTCCAGGCCCGAATACAGGTCCTCCGTGTTTTCCCGGAAGATCACCATGTCGATGTTGACGTCCTGAAAGCGCGTCTTCAACCCCGGCAGAGTGAAGACCGGACGCACGTTGGCGAACAGGTCGAGCTGCTTGCGGATGGCGACGTTTACGCTCTTGAAGCCGCCGGCAATCGGCGTAGTGACGGGGCCTTTCAGAGCCACGCCGGTGCGCTCGACCGATTCGAGAACGTGCGGCGGCAACGATACGCCGGCCTTTTCGATGATGGCCGCGCTCAGCTCCACGCGCTCCCATTCGATCGGAACGCCGAGCGTGCTTAGGACCTCAACAGTCGCATCGGCCACCTCGGGCCCGATGCCGTCGCCGGGGATGAGCGTGATCTTGTGTGCCACGGCTTTATCGTAACTCGGGGGCGTAACTCGTAGTGGATCCCATGGACGCTAATCATGCGCCGCGCGAACTCCAGCGTGGGAAAATAGAAACCACATGGCAGTTATCAAACGCGTTCTATTGAGTGTCACCGACAAGACTGGGCTGGTTGAGTTCGCGCAAGGACTCGCCGGATTCGGCGCGGAACTGATCTCGACGGGCGGCACGGCGAAGCTGCTGCGCGGCGCCGGCCTCAACGTCAAAGATGTGGCCGAAGTGACTGGCTTCCCGGAGATGCTCGACGGACGCGTGAAGACGATTCACCCGCGCATCGCAGGCGGCATCCTCGCCCGGCGCGACGATTCCGGGCACATGGCCGCGCTGGCCGAGCATGATATCCCGACCATCGACATGGTGGTGGTGAACCTCTACGACTTCGCCGCCGCTGCCGCGAAACCAGGCGCCTCCATCGACTATCTCATCGAGAACATCGACATCGGCGGGCCGACCATGATTCGCGCGGCGGCCAAGAACTTCCAGGACGTCGCCGTAGTCACGTCCATCGCGGACTATCCCGCGCTGCTCCAGGAGATGGAGACGGGCGAGGGTTCGCTTTCCCAGAAGACGCTCTGGGACCTGGCGCGAAAGGCTTTCGCGCTAACGGCGCGCTACGACGCGGCGATCACCACGCGGCTGGCTCGCCTGGAAGTGGAGGCCGGCGAATTCGTCGAGCAACCCGAGGAATTGCCTGCGAACTTGAGCATCGTGCTGCCGCGTCGCCAGGTACTGCGCTACGGTGAGAACCCGCACCAGCAAGCCGCGCTCTACGCCACGGGCTCCACGGGCATCGCCGGGGCCGAACAGTTGCAGGGCAAGGAACTGTCCTACAACAACCTGGTGGACCTGGACGCCGCGTGGCAGCTCATCTGCGAGTTCAGCGGCCCGGCCGCGGCGATCATCAAACACACTAATCCGTGTGGTTGCGCGCAGCAGGACACGCTGGTCGAAGCGTACAGGAAGGCCTATGCCGCCGACCCGGTTTCGGCCTACGGCGGCGTCCTCGCCTTCAATCGCGAACTGGATGGCGAGACGGCTGAGGAAGCCGCGAAGTTGTTCGTCGAGGCCATCGCCGCACCCTCCTATTCGGAAGCGGCGCTCGCCCGTCTGGGCGCGAAGAAGAATCTGCGGCTGGTGCAAGTGACAGGCTGCCTCGGTGACGGCGAGTTGTGTGTCAAATCAATCACGGGCGGCATGCTCGTTCAATCGCCCGACCGGGAGACGTACCGCAAAGAGACCGCACGCGTCGTCACTCAGACGCAGCCCACCGAGGAACAGTGGCGGGCGCTGGAATTCGCCTGGAAGGTCTGCAAGCACGTCAAGTCGAATGCGATTGTCTATGCCGGCGCGGGCCAGTTGCTCTCGGCGGGCGCGGGCCAGATGAGCCGCGTCTTCTCTGTCGAGATCGGCGCCAAAAAGTCGGTGCTGCCTCTGGACGGCTGCGTCGTCGCGAGCGATGCGTTCTTCCCGTTCGCCGATGGTCTGGAAGCGGCCGTCGCTAACGGAGCGCGAGCCGTCATTCAGCCCGGCGGCTCGGTGCGGGACGCCGAAGTCATCGCGGCAGCCGACCGTCTGGGCGTCGCCATGGTCTTCACCGGCGTCCGGCACTTCCGCCACTAACCTGAATGCTGTTCACTTTGTGGGACAGACCATCGCCTTGTGTGGTCTGTCGCGTCCGGAACCCGGCAGACGACACAAAGTGATCGTCTGCCCCACCATATTGCCCTGCAAGTAAACAGTATTGCTACTAACCTGCGTTGCGGTGGGGCGGCGCTCCGTTGTGGGGCGGACGCCCACGTCCGCGCCGGACCCCCAGGTCCGGCCCTTCGTCGCTCACGGCTCTGGCAGCGCTACCGCCGCGCCCAGCGCAGCGCGTCTAATCTGCGTTCGAGATAGTCGACGAAGCGCGCAGTCGGATTGAAGCCGACGATCGACTCCGCGTTGGCGACGAAGTTCGATAGCGCGTTGATGTCGTAAAACAGCACTTCGCCCGTTGCGGCGTCTTCGAGGTATTCCACTCCTCCGACGTCCAGGCGTGCCGTGCGAGCGAGCGCCAGCGAGGCCGTGACGATCTCCTGTGAAGGTTCGTAGCGTTCCACCTTGTGCGGCGTCAAGCCGCAGACGTCGGCTGGACAGAGATTGAACGATTTTGCCTCGATGCGGATTGCGTACAGCACTTCGCCGCCGAGCACCTCCACGCGCTGGATGAAGCCTCCGCGCGGAGCGTGATACTCCTGCACCAGCCCGACATTGTCGGCGCCGAAGTCGATCTGGGCCGCGGCTCGTTCCAGGTCGCCCTGAGAGTCGAAGCGCTGCATGGCGCTGCCCGCGCCTCCGCAGTTGGGCTTCACCATCACCGGGAATCGCAATTGGGCGGCGGCGGAAGCCAGCAGTTTCGGACAGTTCACGGCCCGGGTGCGCGGTGCTGCGACACCGCAGCGGCGGCAGAGCTCCAACTGGCGCAGCTTCGAGATCTCGACCTCGTACGCGGCGGAACCGTTGATGACTTCGACGCGGCGCGCTTCGAGCAGGCGCAGCATTTCGAGCACGGCGAACTGCCCGCAGCCGTGGTCGCGCCAGCGCGCCGACGGGCTCATCCGGTTGAGCACCAGATCGGGCCACTCGGCGCGCTCGGGGTCCAGTGTCAGCGACTCGGCCTTCCACTCTTCAAACGCAATGCCGCGCGCGCGGAGTTCGGCAAACAGAGGCTCAAACCAGCGCGGGTGTTCGTAAAGGATGGCAAGTCGTGGCGTCACGGGTACTCTTATCATTGTGCATCGTCTGCGCCAGGCGCTTCACGGACCCTGAAGTTTCGGTTGCCGACGCTCGCGGGGCGGCGACGTTGGGGAGCCGCTGCTCGGGACGAAATGGCAACCGCAGGTTCCGTTCGTATTGCTAAGTAACTGATTCTACAACCGCAATTTCGGGCAAATGGAACCTGCGGTTGCCGTTTTGCCCCCACACAGAGGCGAATCGCGACACCGGAAGCCGGGTGGGGTTCCGATCTTTGGAACGTAGATGGGGCGCCAACCGGCTCCGGCTGGAACGTGGCCAGCGAGGATCGTTGGGAGCTCGCACGCGGTCAATTCGTCTCTGCGGAAATCACCAGGACTCGGTAGATGCTCAGTCCAACGCGGCGATCTCGCCGGGCACGATCTTCTGCGTGCGCGGCAGGTAGCCCCGGTAGCTGAAGTAGGCCACCATGCCGAGCAACCCGACGTAGACCACGAGTTCGAGAATATCCGTCGTGCGCTTGCGCGGCAGCAGCAGGTAAAGGAACCACAGCACGGGCTGTGCGATGCACATGGCCCACACCGTCCCGTAGAAGTAGCGCCGCTCGTCGCCTTCGCCTTGCGTCGAGCGTTTCACTCTCGGCAACTGGCCCAGCAATCCCAGGATCCAGATAGGCACGGCGATGGGGAAGTAGGCGGCTTGATAGATCTGCTTCATCATCCACTTGCCGGTGGAGATGGCTATGACCAGGCCAGCCAGGTTCAGCACGCCATAGGTGATGGCGGCGCTCCAGGCGAAGGTGTAGCAAACGCGCCGGTAGAGCAGGTTCGGCTTGTCCTCGGTGAAGCGGATGATGTACGGCGCGGGCTCGCAACCCGGCAGACTGCCCCTGAGCCCGGCAATGCCCGTTCCGATCATCACCACGGCCAGCCAATAAGCCATGTTGCTGTGGAAGCCGTGCGCGAAGAGATCGAACGTCATCGGCCCGGGGATCAGAAAGAAGACAAAAATCCAGATGGGCCAGTGATTGTAGCGGTAATAGGTTTTGTTCCGCGTGCGGATCTTCCGCTCCGTGTCGAGCTGGATCTTCACACCGTTTGTCGGGTTGGTACTCATGACAGCAAAGCCTTAGTTTGGCATAGCAGGCAGGCTTGCCGTAAGCGGCCTGATCGGCCTTGACAAAATCAGGCCCATTGCACAAAGAGCAAATCGCAAACCAGCGCCGGAATCCCTGTCAACCGCGGGCAGGCCGCGCCGTTGACAACTGACAACATACGGTTTACAGTATATCCTGGTGATCAGGAGCCTCAAGCACCGCGGACTGAAGCGGCTCTATGAACGCGGCGACCGGAGCGGGATACGCTCCGACCTGTTGGACGTGGTTGAAGATATTCTCGCGCGCCTTGATGCAGCCGATACGCCGCAGGCCATGAACCTTCCCGGCTATTGTCTGCATCCGCTCAAAGGCGAGCTAAAAGGGTTCTGGTCTGTCACGGTGCGGGCCAACTGGCGCGTTGTTTTCCGCTTTCAGGGCGCGGATGCGTTCGACGTCGAATTGACCGATTACCACTAACGGAAAGGACCGGACACCATGCCCATGAAGAACCCGCCACACCCCGGACGCAGCATCAGGACCGCGTGCCTGGAGCCTCTGGGACTTTCTGTCACCGAGGGGGCAAAGGTCCTCGGCGTCAGCCGGCAGACGCTCACCAAGGTGATCAGTGGCAAGTCCGGCATCAGCCCCGAGATGGCGATCCGGCTCACCAAAGCATTTGGCAGCACGCCCGAAACGTGGTTGCGAATGCAGATTGCCTACGACCTCGCGGCCGCCCGGAAAGACGAAAGCAAAATTAATGTGCAGCGGCAGCGCGTGCCGCAAGAACTGCAAATGCAGTAACTCCACGCGGCTTGCTTAAACCTTGCCTGCCCGGTGACGGCCTCAATCGTCCCCGGCGCATTGCCTTCCAACCGGTTGTTCACAAACAGGAACGCCAGTTGCTTCTTTCGCGCGGCCCGCTCCATCAGAGCTTTCAGAGCGTCGCGCGCGCCGGGGTTCGGCTCCTGCACGCGCTCATAGGGCTGGAACTTTTCCACGGCCTCCGCATAGGGACGCCCATGCCGCAGCAGCGCCCGCGCCACCAGGAAATCGGCGGTGAAAGCTTCTTCGATCGCGATCTGCTCGCTCAGCTCCGGCATGCGC
>Ga0181528_10000451_pt1 | contig 29731 bp, 23 predicted proteins | sample PEATcosm2014_Bin_47_FD_119742 | JGI IMG/M metagenome (GOLD analysis project Ga0181528, IMG submission 119742) | Peatland microbial communities from MTU Mesocosm Facility, Houghton, MI, USA - PEATcosm2014_Bin10_10_metaG | ecosystem: Environmental > Terrestrial > Soil > Wetlands > Peat | place...
GGCCTTCTCGGAATCGCCGCCGCCGACCACCGACAACGCGCCACTCTCGGCCACCGCCAGGCCGACCGCGATGGTGCCCTTGTCGAACGGTTTCTTCTCGAACACGCCCATGGGGCCGTTCCAAATGATGGTCTTGGCGCCGCGCAGCACCGCGCCAAACGCCGCGGCGGTTTTCGGGCCGATGTCCATGCCCATCATGCCGTCAGGGATCTCGTCAACGGCCTCGTTCGGAGCGTTCTCGGCAAACTCGGCGGCCACGATGTGATCCACCGGCAGCATCAGCTTGTCGCCGAACTTGTCCAGCAGACTCTTGGCCAGTTCCACCTTATCGGCCTCGACCAACGACTTGCCAGTGGGCTTGCCCTGCGCCTTCAGGAACGTGTAGGCCATCGCGCCGCCGATCAGCAGCCGGTCGGCGAACTTCAGCAGGTTCTCGATGACTTCGATCTTGTCCGATACCTTCGCGCCGCCCAGGATGCCGACGCACGGGTGAGCCGGGTTCTTCGTGCACTTTTCGAGATAGGTGAGTTCCTTCTCCATCAAGAGTCCGGCCGCGGCGGGCTTCAGGAATTGGATGATGCCTTCCGTGGAGGCGTGCGCGCGGTGCGCGGTGCCGAACGCGTCGTTGACGTAAACATCGCCCAATTTCGCCAATTGCGCTGAGAATCCGGGGTCGTTCTTCTCTTCCTCGGGGTGATAGCGCAGGTTTTCGAGCAACAGGATCTCACCCGGCTTCGGAAGCATCGCTTCCACGGCGGCGCCGACGCAATCCGGGGCAAACGCAACCGGCTTACCCAGCAGTTCGCTCAGGCGCACGGCCACGGGCTTCAGGCTCATCTCGGGGTTGATCTTGCCCTTGGGGCGGCCCAGGTGGCTCGCGAGCACGAGTCCAGCGCCGTGATCGAGAGCGTATTGAATGGTTGGCAACGCAGCCTTGATGCGCTTATCGGAGGTAATCTCCTGGCCGCCGGGGGCGAGCGGCACGTTAAAGTCCACACGCATGAAGACGCGCTTCCCTTTGAGATCGAGATCGCGGATTGAGAGTTTAGGCATAGTCGTTGTTAGGGCCTCATTCAAGATCCTAACATCCGGTACAGGCTGGCCGCCCTCTCGCGAAAATCACTTCTCCGCTTCGGGCAATCCGCTCAGCACGGCGGTAATGCCCGCCATGCGGTAGGCCTCCAGCAGAGCGCCGGCCGCCGGTCCGTGCTTCGGTGGAGCGACGGTGGCGAGACCATCGCGCTCCAGCAGAGTACGAAACCGCTCCAGCAGACCGGCGGATTTGAACACGCCGCCGATGTAGGCCACCGGTGCGCATTCCTTTGCACCAAACGTTTTTTTACGCACTGCGAGCGAAATTCCCGCCAGTTGCTGAGCCGCCTCCGTGAGGATCCCGTAGGCCACGACATCTCCCGCCAAGGCGGCCTTATCCACCAGACGCGACAATGCCGCCATCTGCGGGCGCGTGAGTTTGCCGCCATAGAACTGGTGCATCAACTCGTTCGCGTCTTTCGCGCCCGTCGCCTTCAGGAGTGCGTCGCGCAGCAACGTCGGCGGGCCCCAGCCCTCGTCAACACGCAGTGCCGCCCGGAGTGCTTGCCGTGTGAGGTCGAAGCCGCCGCCCTCGTCGCCAAAGACGTAGCCCCAGCCCCCGGCCCGCATCAGGCGGCCGTTCGCACCGCGGCCAAAGCTGATCGACCCGGTTCCCGCAATCGTGATAATGCCCGGCGCGCCGGCGTGCGCTCCGCACAGCGCGATGAAGGCGTCGTGCGTGACCAGGCGTTTGCCCGCGCGGAACATCTCCGCCACCAGCGAGTCCTTGTCGGCGGGTCCGCCCGAGAAGCCATAGCAGGCAGTTTCGTACCGCACGTCTCCACCAAGGCCTGCCGCCTGGCGGGCCTGCGCCACGCATCCGCCGACGGCTGAAGTGAACCTCGCGCGAGCTTCTTCCGCCGAGACGTGGTTGCATGGACCGCCCCGGCCGAAGCCGATCACGCGTCCGCTCTCGTCGCCGATGAGCGCCGTGGTGCTGGACTGCCCGCCATCCACGCCGAGAAAATACTGAGGCATTTCCTTTCAGCCTAGACGAGTCCGGACTGGACAAGAGCCTTGTCCTTCGCATAGCAAAGGCCTTCGATGGGACATTGGCCGCACTTGGGCTTGCGCGCCGCGCACAACTCGCGGCCGAAGTGGATCACCTGGTGGGAGAACTGAATCCAATGCTCGCGGGGAACCTGTTTCATCAGGTCCTGTTCGATCTTGACCGGGGCGTCTTCCCTGGTCAGGTCGAGACGCTGCGCGATGCGCGCAACATGCGTGTCCACAACTACGCCGCTGGGGATGCCGAAGGCCGTTCCGAGCACGACGTTCGCGGTCTTGCGGGCCGCGCCCGGCACGGTCAACAGCTCGTCTATATCGCGCGGGATCTCCCCGCCGAACTCCGTGAGAATTGTCTTGGCCGCCCCCACGATGCTCTTCGCCTTGTTGTTGAAGAAGCCGGTGGAGTAAACATCCGCTGCAAGTTCCTGGACGTTGACCGCCGCGAAATCCCGCATCGTGGGGTACTTCGCGAACAGGCCGGGCGTGACCTTATTGACTCGTTCATCGGTGCACTGCGCCGATAGAATCGTGGCCACCAGGAGTTCCCAGGCATTGCGATGGTGCAGGGCGCAGGTGACGCTGGCGTAGCGTTGGTCCAATGCCTTCACAATCGCGGCGACGCGTAGTTTACGCTCCGCTGCGGTCTTTGGCTTACATGGACCGCCAGGCCGGGGCTTGGATGGAGCGTTGGTCTTGCTCTGATCGAGTTCTTTCATGGTTCGCTTATGCACCATGCGGAGCGGACTTGGGGTCCATTACGATTGCGCCTCAGTAGTATGGAGCCGCGTACGACAGAGAGCGGTCAATGCAAGATACAACCACTCCCTCACGGTCGCGGCACCATTCCGGGGCGCTAGTGCGACGACTTCATCGAGAACGACGCCCTCAGGAATTGCCAGTCGGGCAACTCATAGGCGCGGAGCTTCGTATTCAACGGCGCGGAAACGTCCTTGGAGCCATTCGCCGGAACCGGACCGGTTTTCACCGTCATGACGGCCAGCGGATCGTCTCCGGCCTTGGCCGTAGTGGTCGTCAGGATCACTTCCAGTTCGAGATCCGGCAGGTCCGCCGGCGAGTGGTTCACGATCAGGAGCTGGGCATTGGCGTGCTTCTTTGCGTCCTCCACGATTCGAACGCCGGTGACCTCCAGAATTTTCGCGTACGGGTTAGCGCTGTCGCTCGCGGCCGCCGATTGCTGCTGGGCGGTTGCCGCCGTGTCAGAGCCTGAGCCGCTCTTGCCGCCCAGAAGCTTCACGATGCCAAAGATGACTCCGATGGCTATACCGGCAACCAGGATCGTCACCAGCCAGGCGGGCAAACCTCTGCGCTGAGGCGCCTCCGGCAGAGTATAAGAGGGCTGGGGCGGCACTGGGGCGGTCTGCCACTGTGGCGGCGGAGGTGGAGCGTATTGGGGCTGAGGTTGCGGCTGGGGCTGTGGCTGTGGCGGGTAAGGCTGTTGCTGTGGCTGTGGCGGGTAAGGCGCCTGCTGTTGGTATGGACTGGCCGGCGGGTAGCCTTGCTGGTACGGCTGGGGCGGCGGCGCTACAGGTTCCGAACCAACCGGCGGAAGGCTCTGCGCCGCGCGTTGCCGGTTCTCCGCACAGTTGGGGCATTCCGAATACGATGGCGGCACTTCGCGGCCGCATTGGGGACAGATCCAGGTGAACATTGCTTAGTCTTGACTCTAGCCTAGTGATGCATCCGGCTGCACGCCGGTTGCCATCGTTGGCCGAGTTCCTCTCTTTCTTCAACACAATCTCACGGAGCTGACCGGTTCACCGCAGCCGCATGAGTGTCCGCGCCAATCGGGGGATTGGCGTTCCCGGAGCGGTGCTCATCCCGCTACGATCATGGCATGGATCTTGTGCGCCGGGGAGCCCGCGACGCGCGCCGGGTTGCAATGCTTCCCGCAGCCTGGAACCCGCCCACGCTCGCGCATCTGGCACTCGCGGAGGCTGCCCTCAAATTCGCGGACGAAGTGCTGCTGGTGCTGCCGCGGGTCTTCCCGCACAAGGGGTTTGAGCACGCCGGATTCGACCTGCGGCTGGAGTGGTTGCGCCGGATCGCCGCCGCTCGAGCAGGGCTGGGCGTTGGCGTGACCGAGGGCGGCCTGTTTCTGGATATGGCTCGCGCGCTGCGTGCGGCCGACACGCGGATAGAACACGTCTATGTGGTCTGCGGTCGCGATGCCGCCGAGCGCTTTCTGAACTGGCCCTATGAGCGTGAACCCGGCGCCGGGGAGCAGCTACGGGAGTTCTCGCTGCTGGTGGCGCCCCGCGGCGAACCTTTTGAACCGCCGGATTCGCTCCGCTGCTCTATCCGCGCATTGGACCTGGATCCCAGCCTGTGCGGCATCAGCTCGACCGAAATACGCCAGCGTATCGGACGCGGCGAGCCCTGGGCCCATCTGGTGCCGGATGAAATCGCCGGGGAGGCTGGCGCCATTTACCGTTGAGCCGGATCTATTCGCGCGGGTTACGATCGAGGAACGCTCTGAGCTTATGACTCCGGCTGGGATGACGCAGCTTTCTGAGCGCCTTGGCTTCGATCTGGCGGATGCGTTCGCGCGTTACCGCGAAGTGCTGGCCGACCTCTTCGAGCGTGTGCTCGCTGCCGTCCTGCAAGCCGAAGCGCATTTTGATGATCTTCTCCTCACGCGGCGTGAGGGTTTTCAGGACCTCGGCGGTCTGCTCCCGCAGGTTGAGGTTGATGACCGCCTCGGAGGGCGACACAACCCGTTTATCCACGATGAAATCGCCGAGGTGCGACTCTTCTTCCTCGCCGACCGGCGTTTCCAGCGAGATCGGCTCCTGCGCGATGCGCAGAACCTTTCTCACTTTGGGAATGCTCAGATCGAGCCGGCGGGCCAATTCCTCGTGAGTCGGGTCGCGGCCGAACTCCTGCTGGAGCAGGCGCTGCGTCCGCACCAGCTTGTTGATGGTCTCGATCATGTGGACCGGAATGCGAATCGTACGCGCCTGATCGGCGATGGCGCGCGTGATGGCCTGCCGGACCCACCAGGTTGCGTAGGTCGAGAACTTGTAGCCGCGCCGGTAGTCGAACTTATCCACGGCCTTCATCAGACCGATGTTGCCTTCCTGAATCAGGTCCAGAAACTGGAGCCCACGGTTCGTGTAGCGCTTGGCGATGGAGACGACCAACCGCAGATTGGCTTCGATCAGGCGTTTTTTCGCCTCATCGGCGTCTTTCTCGCCACGATCCGTAATGCTCAGCGTCCGTCGCTGGTCGGCGGCGGGCGCGCCGAACAGCTTCTCCAACTCCGCAAGCCGGTCGAGAGATACCTTGGCCTCACGCTTCAATTCCCTGGAGCTGACGCCATGCTGCTCGGAATCTTCTGCTGCCCTTTGCAGACGGGCAACCTCTTTTTCAAGCGGCTTGAGCTGCTCGACGGCGGCCCGGAGACGACTGGAAAAACGGCGCCACGCCGTTGAGCTGAGCTGCAGCGCGCGAATGTCCTGGCTTATGCGGACGACTGCCCGGGCCAGCTTCCAGCGCAGCTCGCGACCCAGTTTCTGCTTGGCTCCGGCTGACTTCGCGAACATCTGATGGCGCAGCTTGTCGGCTTCGCGAGATTTCTCTTCGATAGCGGCGATGGCTGCCCGGAAATCGCGAATCTGATCGTCGGCATCTTCGTCGGCGGTCATCGCGTCGGGGGTCGAAAGAACATCGCGCAGACTGAGCCGTCCGTCCTCAACTTCCAGGGCGAGTCCGGCAAGCTCGCGAACGACCAGAGACGAACGCGACAGCGCGCGGATCACCCGGTTCTGGCCCTTTTCGATGCGGCGCGCGAGTTCGATTTCGCCATCCCGCGTGAGCAACGCAACGGTGCCCATCTCGCGCAGATACATGCGCACGGGATCGTTGGTCTTGTCGCCGGTTTCCTGGGCTTCCTGGGTTTCCTGGACGACGTCGAGGTCGCCAAACTCCTCGGTTTCCTCCGGCTTTTTGTTGAATTCGGCCTTGGGCTCTTCGAGCAGATCGACGCCCGCGGCGTCCAGCCCCGCAAGCAGATCGTCCAGCTCGGCGCCCGTAGCCGCCTCGTCCGGGAGGGCCTCGGACACGTCGTCATAGAGCACGTAACCGCGCTCCTTGCCCATTGCAATGAGGTGCTGAAACCGGCTGTAGCGTTCGTCAGCAGCCACGACTCGACCTCTTCCTCCGAATCAATCCATTCAGAACCGAACGTTGCGTTTTTCTTTATCCACCAAAACGTCAACGTATCTGAGTCATATTACAACACGCGGCTAAGAGACGTGGGCGGCAAGGTCAATTGCCGTTGTCGCCGTGCTTGAGTTCAGCGGCGAGCCGAAGAGCTTCGGCCATATCCCCGGCCCGTTCCGCGGCCTTGATTCGAGTGCGAAGATCCGCCGTTTCACCTCGCCGCGCATCGCTCTCCAGCCGTTGTACACACGCTCTCGCCTGTTCAATCGAGGGCGTCTCCGCAACCTCTTCGTCGTCCAGCAGTGCTTTCGCGAGCAGGTCCTTATCTGTCTCGCTGAGGCGTCCCTCAATGGAGGAATGGGTCAGCGGCGCTCCCTCGGCGGCCAGCTTCAGGATCGTTTCGAAGATGCGCGCCGAGACGAAGCCACTCAACGGACCCAGGGCCCGCAAGCGGGCGGGGAGTTCCTCTTGCGCTTCGGGATTCTCCAACAGGGCACGCAGGAGTTGCCGTTCGCTGGTCTTGAATAGTGACGTAAGTTTGGGCAGGTTGCGCACTTCCCGGCGCTCCGCGGCTGCCTTGCGAAACTCGTCGAGCACAACACTGGCCTCAACCCTCAGGTACTCGGCCAGATCGTTGACCACCTCCAACCGGTCGAGCCGGTCGGGCATCTTGTGGATCTGCGGGAGCAGGAACTGGAAGATCCCGACCCGGCCTTCGGGCGTGCGGGTATCGAACTTGCCGCGCGCGCGTTCGGCGAGCCAGTGAAAATAGCGCTGTGTGTGGTTCTTTACCAGGTCGGCGTATGCCTCGGCCGAATTGGCGAGGATGTATTCGTCGGGATCCACGCCATCGGGCAGTTCCAGCACCCGGACCTGCATCCGTTCGTTCAACAGAATTTCGATGGATTTCTCGGTTGCGTTGCGGCCAGCCTTGTCCGGGTCAAAATTAACCACTATTTCGGGCGCATGCCGGCGTAAAGACGCTACCTGTTGTTGGGTCAAAGCCGTGCCGCAAGGCGCGACGACATTCTTGACGCCGGCTGAGTAGACGCCGATGACGTCCATATAGCCTTCGACGACAATTGTAAATCCTGCCTCCTGGGCCGCTTTCCGGGCGCGGTTCAGGTTATATAAGACATTACCTTTGTGATATACGGCCGTTTCAGGGGAATTGAGATACTTCGGCTCTTCCCCATCACCCAAGGCTCGCCCGCCGAAGGCAATGATCTTGCCGGATTCGGAGTGGATCGGAAACATGAGGCGGTTCCGGAAACGGTCGAAGAAACCGGATCCGTCCGTACGGCGGAGAACCAGGCCGCTCTCTTCCATCTCTTCGCCGGTAAAGCCCTGTTTCTCCAGCGCCCGCACTAAAGCCTGGCCGCCGCGTTCGGCGTATCCCAACCCGAACTCCTCGATACTCTCCGCCCGGACTCCGCGGCGGACCAGATAAGCACGCGCCTCGGCTCCAGCGGAGCCCGTAAGACTGCGCACAAAATAATGCGCGGTGAAATCGTGAATATCCAGTGTGCGTGCACGCCGTTTTGCTTCCTCATCGGCGAGGTCATTCCGCTTAGGCAGGGGAATGCCATTGCGTTCGGCGAGGTGACGGAGGGCTTCCCAGAAGCTCATGCGCTCCATCTCCATGACGAATTTGATGACGTCTCCGCCGGCGCCGCAGCCGAAGCACTTATAGAATTGATGACCGGAATGGACAGAAAAGGAGGCGGTCTTCTCCGCATGGAACGGGCAGAGTCCCATGTACCGCTGGCCGTTCCCAATCCGGCGCAAGTGCACGTATTCGCCAATCACGCCGACAATGTCGACGGACGATTTTAAATGTTCGACAAAGTCCATCCTGCTGCCACGATCCGATCTTGATTATCCCTCACGGCCAGACGATTCTCCATGAGCCGGGTGGCGCGGAAGGTAATCGCAAGGATCCCCAAGAATTTTGCTTCATGATCGTGACATATTTGAAATAGCGGGATAGACTGTTTATGGAGTCTGCTTGGATCAACCATTCGGTGAGCGAATAATTCGGGAGCTGTCGCCTTTCGAGTGTCTTCAGCGTATTTCGCACCGGCAGATCCGCCCCCCGCGCACAGTAGAACCGGGTGAGTTCGCAAGCCGGGCGGTCGTACCGTTCGGTACCAAGTTGAGCATGACCTAGAGGTATAGAAATGGACACTCTTCAGGAATTACTGAACACGATGGAAGCGGTCAGCCAGAAAGTCGCTGACCTTGAAAAGCAACTCGCGGAAGCGCGCGCCGAAGGAAAGAAACTCTTTTCGGAGTTTCAGAAGCGCCAGGGTGAACTGGCCGGCAAGTTCGGGTTCGGCGGCTCTTCCGATGTAGTCAAAACCCGCAGCGGCCGGAAACCCCGGTCAGCGGCTGCCAACATTGCGGTCGGCGGATCCCGCATGGTTACGAATTATTCCCAGGCCGGTAAGAGCCAGAGCGAAGCGAAGAAGGCGGGCATGGATCGCGCGCTGGAACTGGCCAAGAAGAATGGGCTGACGGCCATTCCCGAGGATGCAGTGAAGATGATTGAGGCGACGGTAAAGCGTCGTTACGCGAAGTCGAAGTAGTCAGGCGGGCAGAAGCCCAGCCTTTCTTCGCAAAAGCCTTTGAGATCCAGGGCAAGCGGCGCGGTAAAGCGCCGCTTGCCCTGGATTGCGTCTGAATTGAACTCGACCAATGAACAGTGTAGCGCCTGCCGTTTCAACCCCAGCAGGCGATGGTGCCTCTCCGTCCAGCCTCGTTCGATAAACTCCACAAACAGGCTCTCGTCCGGACCGTATATCTTGTCACCGAACAACGGGTGGCCTATCGCTGAGGCGTGAACGCGGATCTGGTGCAACCTGCCGGTGGCAGGCAGTACGAGCGCCAGCGTGCCCTTGCTGTTCGATTCTACCGGCGCGAAAACCGTAAGCGCCTGTTGCCCCGCTCCATCCTGGCCTGTAGCTCGTTTCAGTCTTACCAGGGACCCCACGGCTCCGGCTATGGGCAGAGCGACGGTAGTTCGCCCCCTGAGTTGCCCTTCCATCAAGGCCGTGTAAGCTTTTCGGTACTGCCCCTTCTGGACGGCATGTTGCAGACGTTTACCCGTCTGCTCGCATCCAGTCACCAGCATCACGCCACTCGTCTCGCGATCCAGACGGAAGGGCATGTGGAGTTTCCGGGCGCCGAGAAACTCGCGGGCGGCCCCGGCAAGGCTGGACCAGACTCCGTGTTTGGACGGATGGCAGACTACCCCGGCGGGCTTATTGAGCACTAATACGTCTCCGGTATCTTCGAGGATCCAGGACGCCAGTTCTTCGGGTGTGATTCGCCAGCCCCAATCTTCTTCGGGCATTTACAGCCTTCGCCGCTCCATCCCGAGGATAGCCCTTTGCGCCCGGCCGGCACCGGAGCTAATGGGTTCCAGTGACGCCGATTCTCATCGACCGCCGGGCGGACGTGGCTGCGCACGTGAGAGTTCCTTCGGCCGGTACGTCTGGCACTCGGCTGTCAACCAACTGAAACCATTGGTGTTATGAGCTAGATTAAGATTTTTTATTGGACTTCTGGAAATGCGTCCCGTAGCCTGAAATCAGATCGCATCACACCGAAACCGTCGCGGAATAGCGCGCCAGAGGTTTCGCCCCGTAGAAACAAACAAGCTCCACGATAAGGAGCATCACTCGTAGCCGGGACTATCGCCTGGATGCATCGATCCGGCCATATTGGCCGGTGGTGGCGCAGCCGCAATGCCGCTGTGCATTCTGTTCCCCAAAACCTCAGGAGGTTTTATTTTGAAGAAGTCTATTCTGGCCTTCGCTCTTGCTTCGTTCGTATCCGGTCTGGCTGGCGCAGCGCCGCTCAGCGAGTTCCGAATCAAGGCTCCTCAGCCGTTCACAGTGGGAGGGACCGCCATGCCCGCGGGCGTATACAACATTGAGTTGATTTCTCCCGCCGGCGTTCTGGAAGTCACCAACGCGGCGACTCATGCTACGGTCATGGTGATCGGAAGTCCGATCAGCAGAACTCCTGGCACTCAGCCCGGCGAAGTGACACTCACCCCGGTGGGTGGCAAGCTCGCACTGACCCAGGTCTACCTGCCCAACGGCGCCGGATTCGGTGTTCCAACGCATACCGCAAGCCGTTAGAAGTACGGGGGGCCGTCAAAGGACGGCCCCCTGTTTCGTTTTGGGATCTCCGCGGAAGGCCGTAGAATCAAATGGTATATGGCAACGGCGACACTCGGCGGGGGCTGCTTTTGGTGCATGGAGGCGGTCTACAAAGAGCTGCGGGGCGTGGACTCCGTAGTATCCGGATATATGGGCGGCCACGTGGAGCGACCCTCCTACCAGGACGTTTGCACCGGCGACACCGGTCACGCCGAAGTAATTCAAGTCGTATTCGATCCTTCCCTGATTCGATATCGAGACATCCTCGACGTGTTCTTTTCCACGCACGATCCAACGACGCTGAACCGCCAGGGCAACGACGCAGGGACGCAGTACCGCTCAGCGATCTTCTGGCACGACGAGGAGCAGAAGAGCGCCGCCGCGTCGCTGATTGAAGAGTTGACCCGCAACGGCAAGCACCGGGATCCCATCGTTACCGAGCTGGTGGAGGCGTCAACCTTCTGGCCCGCCGAGGATTACCATCAGAATTATCTGCGCGATCATCCCCTCCAGCCTTACTGCGCCTACGTGGTTCAGCCGAAGGTGGAGAAGTTCCGGGAGCATTTCGCGTCTCTCCGGAAACAGGACTGACTTGTGGACCTGGCGGCTTTGGCATCTCCGCCCCTGCGCATTGGAAGTACTCAGTTCAGCACCCAAGAGCCGCGAAATGGAACATTGGCGAGCTATCTGATTTCGTTGCCGGTTTGGCCGCCATTAACTTAAGAACACGTGGTCCGGCTGGCGGTTTCGAGCGTCTCTACTAAACTGTGCAGACCAATATGACTATCTTTCGGACCCGGCAATACGACAGCTATGTCGAGGCTGCGGCCGCAGGGCGAGCCAGGCTGGGTTTCAGTTTCCCGCCTGAAATTGTAAATTAATCGTAAATCCTCTGTTTGCGACTAGATTTTTCAATAAATAATCCCAAAGCTATGTCAAATACCTCGTGCGGCAGATGACTGGCGCAATTTCATTTCAATTGCTATGGCAGGGGCGAACGGCAACTCTCGGAGATACGGCCAGCCTTCCCGGGACCAAATGTAAGGTGGCGGGATGGGCTTCTTATGCCATGTCTCAAGTGGGTGAGTCTGCCCCACGATGTTGAAGTCCCTCGCCTGGAGCCAGCCCGACCGCCCCTCCCGCCGCCCATGCCTGTGGCTTCGACGGGGCACATTCAGACCGCCAGCCATCTCAAAGGGCCGCCTTCCCGGAGCACTACACTAGAATGCAAATTGGGAAAGCGAGCGAACATTGCCTATTCGAATTAGCATTTTGGCGCTGCGCGGTGCGTTGAGCCTGGCGATCGTGGCGGGGATTACACTGCTCTGCGGCCGCTTGTTCTCGGTCAACGCAACCACTGCCGGATTCGCCTATCTGTTGGGCGTCCTGTGGATCGCCACCACCTGGGGTATCGTTGAAGCGGTCCTGGCCAGCACGGTGGCCATGCTCTGTTTCAATTATTTCTTTCTCCCGCCCATCGGGCGACTGGTCATCGCGGACCCTCAAAACTGGGTTGCGCTGTTCTCCTTTCTGGCCACGGCGCTCGTGGCCAGCCATCTCTCGGACCGGGCGAAGAAGCAGGCCCTGGAGGCTCGAAGCCACCAGCGCGACATGGAACAACTTTACGCGCTGAGCCGGGCGATCCTCCTGAGCCATCCGGACCACTCCACGGGCAGACAGGTGGCGATCCAAATTGCCAGGATCTTCGATTGCCAGGCTGTGGCGTTGTACGATGCCCCATCGGGTGAAGTTTACTCGGGCGGATCGGAGGATCTGACAGGCATCGAAGCGAAGTTGAAGCAGGCAGTACTCCAGGCGATGCCGCTGCACGACGCCGGCTCGGACCTGCTGGTGGCGCCGGTCACCCTGGGAGGCCGGCCGATCGGGAGCCTGGCCCTGAGCCGCGGCTCGCTCTCCGACGGAGCATTGCAGGCACTGCTCAATCTGGTGGCGATTGCCCTGGAACGGGTTCGCTCGGAGGAGACCGCCAATCGCGCGGAGGTTGCACGGCAGAGCGAGGAGTTCAAATCGACGCTACTGGATGCGATCGCCCACGAGTTCAAAACGCCGCTGACGTCCATCAAGGCCGCTTCCACTTCATTGCTCTCGGAGGGCGGCGCTATGCCCGCGCCCTGGCGCGAACTCACCACGATCATTGATGAGGAGACGGATCGCCTGAGTCTGCTGGTCTCCGATGCGGTCCGCATGGCTCAGATTGACGCGGGCAAGATCCGCCTGGAACGCAGGCGCGTCGGCATACGCGAGCTCTGCGAAGGAGCGCTCGCCCATTTCGGAGAACGTCTCGAAGGCAGGACCTTATCGAATAGCATTGGCGGCGAGCTGCCTTTGGTACTCGTCGATAAGGACTTGATTCAACTTGCGCTGCGCCAGCTTATCGACAATGCGTTGAAGTATTCGGCCCCCGCCTCACCGCTGGAGATCTCGGCGCAGGCGGAAGGCGACCGGGTGCTGATCCTGCTGCGGGATCGCGGGCCGGGGATTCCAGAGAAATACCTGGACCGGATTTTCGAAAAGTTCTACCGCAAGGATTCGGGGAAGCAGCATATTCCCGGCAGTGGATTGGGGCTGCACATTGCCCGGGAGATCGTCCGCGCGCATGGCGGAGATCTCTGGGCAAAGAGCGAGCCTGGCCACGGCTCGGAGTTTTGCATGGCGCTGCCCGCGCCGCAGGAGGGCCGTGAGGCATGAACGGACGCATTCTGGTAATCGACGACGAGCCGCAGATCCGCCGGGTGCTTCGCGCCACGTTAACCGCCAGCGGTTATGAGGTCCTGGACGCCCGCACCGGCGAGGATGCGCTGGAGATGGTGCGCGACAGCCGGTTCAGCCTGATCCTGCTGGACATCAACATGCCGGGGATGGGCGGGCTGGAGACCTGCCGCCAGATTCGCGAAAGTTCCGAGGTAGCCATTATCATGCTCACCGTGCGGGACACGGAGCAGGACAAGGTCGACGCTCTGGATGCCGGCGCGGACGACTACATTACCAAGCCGTTCGGCACTCCGGAGCTCCTGGCGCGCATCCGGGCCGCGATGCGCCGCCAACCGGCCGCGGGGGAGGGCGCGGCAGAGACGGTGCGGCTCGGGGAGGTCGAGATCAGCCTGGCAACGCGGCGCGTGTTCCTGGATGGCAAGGAGAGGCGGTTGACCCCGAAGGAGTTCGATCTACTGCAACACCTGCTCGCCAATCCGAACGTGGCGATCCCGCACGCGCGCCTGCTTCAGGCGGTCTGGGGACCGGACTACGGCAACCAGGTGGAATACCTGCGCGTCTTCGTTAACCAGCTCAGGAAGAAAATCGAGCCCGACCCGGCGCACCCGCGCTACCTGCTAACAGAGCCGTGGATCGGCTACCGGCTGATGTTGCCCGGCAAGGCTTCGTAGGCGTGGTGGGGCGGCGCTCCAGCGCCGCGCGGGCTCTCCCAGAGCCCGCTCCAAACCTGTGGGGCCTGGAGGCCCCATGCGGCGCTGGAGCGCCGCCCCACCAGCATTAGGCGAACTCGACCCCAGCCTCTGCCGCGACTTTGCGGATATAAGCAGCGCCCTCGGCGTATTCTTCCGCCTTGGTGAGGTGTTCGAGCATCAGCGGCGTCTCGCGCGGCAAGGCGGCGAGGGCCTCCAGATAGGCGCGATAGTCTACCGAGCCTCGTCCCGGCACCACTTCGATGAAGTGGAGATTCATCTCGGGCTGCCATATCAAGTCCTTCGCGTGGCAGGACAGGATCCAAGGCGCCAGTTTTGAAATCGTCTCACGAATGAACGCGCCGGTATTGTAGAAGCGTTCGGGAGAACTGATGACGTTGCAGACGTCGATGTGCACACCAAAGGCCTGGCGATCCACGGCGCGGAGCAGGCGGATATAACTGTCGGCCGAATCCGGCACCGAGGAACTCATCATCTCGATGCTGAACTTGGTCCGTTTCGGCTTCACCTGGTCGATCAGGTTGCGGCAGTTCTCTACGGTTGCGTCGAAGAACTCGCGGCTCAGGTTCTTCGGGTGCGGCCCGTACCAGACGGTCGGGTTGTAGGAGCCGGCGATGTCCACGCAGCAGGTTGCTCCGACGGCCTCCGCAATTGCGAGCCGCGAGGCGACGTAGTCGAAGTTCTTTCTGCGCTTGTCCCCGTCCGGGTCGAGCAGGTTCACCCATGCCCCGACCTCGGAGATGACGACGTTCTCCGCTTTAAACGCAGCTTCAATCGCCTGGATGCGGCTCGCGTCCTCGATCTTGACGTCCGGGCAGTAGGCTGCCGAGTAGCCCCGCGCGCGGTGCGCACGGGCGAGTTCGCGCGGGTCTTCGATTTTGCCGAAAACCGGCCCGCCCAATCGGATCTTGGAAGTTCCCTTAGTATTGGCCGCAACCGCGGCCGTTACGGCCATACCCGTGAATAAAGTCCGTCTCGTCATGGGGAATACTCTATCGCTCCTGCGATCTGCGTGCAGGCCGTTTCCCCAAATCCCCTTGCCGTGGCCATAAGCGGAAAAAATAGTCTTGATTTGACCGAAACAGGCTCGCATAATCGCTTTGATCCGCATCCCGGATCTACCGGAGGAACATGAATGAGAGCGATCTTGTGCCTAATGTTGTCGATCGGTCCATTGCCGGCGCTGTTCGGCTTAGCGGCCGCGGACAACCCGAAGAAGGAAGAAGAGGAGTCGTTGAAGGCCTGCGCAAGTATGGCTTTAGATGGGTTTCGCAAGATCGCGGAGACGCGCGACACGAGATTTCAGGGCAAGGTTCAGGATGCGACCGCACTCTGCCGTGGAGGGCAGAAGGCCCTGCAGTTCCGCAACACGCCGTGGGTAGACTGGTCGAATTACTGGGGAGCGGGCGACGAGACCAGCCGTCCGCCCGGGCTGATCACGAAGGGCGGCCCCTCTTTGCGCGGCGTCAGCGGGGCGCTGCTGGACCTCGAATTCCAGCGAGTCGAGCTGATCAAGTTCAATCTCTTCGACAACAATAAGACCTACCAGCAATTCGTTACCGGGAGGAGCGGAGTACCCGGTCCTTCGCTCAAGACCTGGCCCGAAATGCGCCTGCCGCCGGACCACCCGCAGTACCAGGCGGTGGGGGGCGACGGGACGCAGACCTGCAATGGCAACCTGATCCGCAGCCGCACGGTGAGCGGAATCTGTAACGACATTCTGAATCCCCTGATGGGTTCAACCGGCCAGCTTTTTGCGCGCAACGTGGAGTTCGACACCACGTATCCCGATCTCGGACAAAATGAGCTGACGCGGAACCGGCACGGCAATCGCTTGGGGCTGCTGACGCCCGATCCGCAGGTGATCAGCCGGAAACTGTTCACCCGTCCGCAAACCAATCCCGATGCCTGTCATGCGGGCTATGGGTTGCCGGACAACTCGAAAGCGGCCGATTGCGACTACAAGAAGGCGCCGTTCTTTAACGTACTCGCCGCGTTCTGGATCCAGTTCATGACGCACGACTGGTTCTCGCATCTCGAGGAAGGCCATAACCAGGCTGAGTACATGAAGGTCGGCTGCGAGAGCCAGAAGGTGAACAACGTCGAGACGCCCCTGACTCCGGATGACATCCAGAAACTGGGCTGCCGGCCGGACGACCGCATGGACAAAGCGTACGTCGCGGAAGATTCCGAGCCAGGCAAGTTCAGCGCCGGAGGCAAAGAGTATCTGGCGCGCGCTCCGAAGACGATGCGCAACACGAACACCGCATGGTGGGACGCCTCGCAGATTTACGGCTACGACGACCGCTCGCGCCAGCGGGTGAAACGCGATCCGGCTGACACCGCGAAGTTGCTGCTCACGCCGGCGGGCTCAACCGGGCAGGGCTACCTGCCGGTGTTCGCGCCGGACGCGCCGATCAACCCGGAGTGGACAGGCCAGGAGGTGGCAGCGTTTCCGGACAACTGGACCATCGGAACGAGCTTCTACCACAACCTCTTCACGCGCGAACACAACACCTTCGTCACGGAGTTCCGCGCATTAACCGCTAAGACGCCGAACGCGGACTCGGGGCTGCGCGATCCCGCCAAGCCCAAACAGGTCATCCACTACAAGGACGTGAGCGCCGATGAACTGTTCGAGGCTGCGCGCCTGGTGGTGTCGGCTGAAATCGCGAAAATCCACACCATCGAATGGACCCCGCAGTTGCTCTACAACGAGCCGCTGTACAAGGGCATGAACGCCAATTGGAACGGGCTGCTGGGCGATAGCGGCAGCGACGTCTCGAAGGCCTTGAGCACGGTGGTTACCAAGGGCTTGGGGAAATCCGAGAATGCCGACAAAGCTACCGCCTGGTACTCGGTGCTGGCCTCCGGACCCGGCATCTTCGGTATCGGCAGCAGGGTACACGGCTACGACATCACGAAGCCGCAGTACACCAACGGTGGCGTGAACCACTTCGGATCGCCCTTTAACTTTCCCGAAGAGTTCGTGACCGTCTACAGGCTGCACCCGCTGGTGCCCGACCTGATCGAGTATCGTGAGGCAGACAAGGATCCAAACAAGATTGTCGCCAAGGTCCCCATTGTGGAGACCTTCCAGGCGAAGGCGACCGATGCGATGCACTCCAGAGGCCTGGCCAACTGGGCGCTGAGCATGGGACGGCAGCGTCTGGGCCTGCTGACGCTTCACAACCATCCGCAGTTCCTGCAGAACCTGAAACTGGGACGGCTGGATAGCCCGACGCAGCAGATCGACATTGCGGCGCTGGATCTCATTCGCGACCGCGAGCACGGGGTGCCACGGTTCAATGAGTTCCGGCGCCAGTACGGACTGCGGCAGCTCACCAGCTACGACGACTTTGTAGACAGGCACGTGGCTGCCGGTACGCCCGAATGGCAGGAACAGCAGGACATGGTTCGCAGCCTGCGCGAGGTCTACGGGCAGCACGTCTGCGACGCCTCGAAGGTGATCACGGACGCTCAACGGAATGAGGACGGCACGCCGATCAACGATTGCCTCGGCAAGCCCAACGGCTCGACGGTGGACAACATCGAGGACGTGGACACCGTAGTCGGATGGCTGGCCGAATCGACCCGCCCGCACGGCTACGCCATCTCGGAGACGCAGTTCGTCGTCTTCATTCTCAACGCCTCCCGGCGGCTGTTCAGCGACCGCTTCTTCACCTCGTCGTTCCGGCCGGAGTTCTACACGAAACTCGGCGTGGACTGGGTGAACAACAACGGTCCCGGACCCGCGCAGATGGAGAAGGGCGCGCCCAACGGCCATACGCAGCCAGTGTCGCCGCTGAAGCGCGTGCTGCTGCGCAACGTTCCGGAGCTGAGTGCGGAGCTACAGAGCGTGGTGAACGTGTTCGATCCGTGGGCGCGCGACCGGGGCGAATACTATAGCCTGGACTGGAAGCCGCGTCCGGGAGCGGAGTCAGATGAGGCGTTCCAGAATGCGCCCGCGGTGAAGTGACGAGGGGCTTCGAGCCACTTCGAATCTGCCTGCTTTTCGCCGGCGGATCCGTTTCCGAGCACGATTTCGTCTCTCACGGAGCCTGAGGCACGAACTGGTCGCCAAACGTCCAGAGCCCGAGCAGCTTCTGAATGGCTAAGCCGAGGCTCTGGGCAGGTGTGAATCCTCGCCAGTGTTCGACGATGGCGCCATTCGCGGAGACCAGGAACGTCTCGATCCGCGCGTGAGGGCTGGATGGGGGGCTGCGCAACGGGATCCCGTCCAGGCGCCAGTTCGGATCGGGCGAGCCCACGATGCGGACCTTTAATCCGAGGCTCGCATATTGCTCATGCATGCTGCGCAAGAACACGAGTTGGCTGTGCCCGTCGGCCGAGTTGTCGAGCAGTGACACCAGGGCAGGACTGCCCGCGGCGTCGCCTAGCAGCGAACGACCCAGCTTGCCTTTGGCTTTTGCCGCCACGCGGGATCGAAGCGGCGCGAAGCGGCTGTGCGTGTCCTGGCCGGAATTGGCCTGATATTCTGCGAAGTTCGCGGGCTTCGCCCCTCCATACTCAAACTTCCCTGGAGCATCACCGGCGACCGAATATCCGTTTCCGTCGAAATGGAGCGAAGCGTTGCTGAGGATCAGGCCAGGCACGCGTGAAACGACGGTGTTCTGTTCGAAGCTGTTAGTCGCGGCTCCCGTAAAATCGGCCGTGTTATTCAGCGCATAAGAGTCGCCGTCCGGATTCCAATAGATGGCGTTGTCATGGATGGAAACTCCGTCGAGTTTCCCGTTGTCCCACGTGCTCAGAAACAAATCGCCCTGCCGCTTGGCGAGCCCGGCGTCGCGTCCATTGTTCGCGCAGACGTTTTTGCGGATGACGCTGTTCACGGTGGTAAGGCCGCTCGCGCCGAACACGGCCGCGCAATAGCCCTTCGAGTCGTGGCCGTAATTGAACTGGACCGTGTTGTCGCGGTTGCCCCAGTCGATGTCGAACGCGCCTCCGTCAACAGACGGCGACGAGCTGAGCCAGCTCTCGTTGTATTGAACCACGCAATCGTTGCACATCCAGGTCCAGATGGCGCTGGGCGTGCCGACGGTTTCTTTCGGCTGCTGGCCGGTGCGCCAGGCCGCCGACCGCTCGATCAAGCCGTGCTCCACGATGAAGAGGATGATGCCGTCTCCGTAGACGTCGTGCACGACCGAATTGCGGACGGTGACGTTCGTCCCGTGGGATCCGTCCATTCTGTTGCTGTAGGCCGCACCAACCACTTCAATGCCTGCCCACTGGGTCGTGTTCCAAGCGGTCGCTCCGTCGATTACCACGTCGTCGAAGGCGCCTGAGCCCGAGGCGCTGAAAACGATCAGGCCGGAGTCCTTGGAGGTCAAAGCGCCGTGGACGTCGTGCACGGCGACTTCGGCAATGCGGAAATGGCTCATCCGCGCCTTGTCTCCACCCACGTGGATGCCGTAGCGCGAGCCGCCCGTGGTTTCGATGTTCTCGATCTGCCAGCCCTGCTGATTGAAGAGGCGAATGGCGCTCTCGTTCGCGCCTCCATCGATCACCGGCGCGAGGCCGGAACCGTAAGCGCCGAGCGTCACCGGCGCTTGCGCGGTCCCCGACCCGGAAGGCGACAACATGCCCGCACAGGTTATCCCGCGCCGCAGCAGGATCGAGTCGCCCGCGGAAAACGTACGCTTGTTTACGGCGGCAATCGTACGCACCGCAGTCGCCGGCGAGAGGCCGTCGCGATCGTCGTTGCCTCCCGCACAATCCACGAACAGCGTGCCGGCGGGCATGGCCAGGGCGGTACAGCAGACGAGCACCGCGGCGCGCATCGATTGATTGGTCATCGAGTGCAATCGTATTGAACCATGAGCATGCCGTCAGTCTGTTTTCGAGTACACAAGAACAATCGCCCCAGCATGATGTGAGATGTTCACGGCGAGGCCGGTTTCCATCAGCGACTTGCCCGTGTGCTTCGTCCCGGCAGCCGAATCGAGATCGCGGACCACGTAGACCGCATCCGGTTCGAGACCACTCAACCGAAAGCGCGCCGACTCGAATGGACTCTCCGGCCGGCGGAATGCCTGGATCATGCCTCTGTGTGCGGCCGGATCATTGAACTGCCAGGCCAGCCACGCTGTGGGCTCCGTGCTGAAAGGCGTCAGCGGGTAGTAGTCGCCGTAGTAGAGACCGGCGATGGAGCGCCACTCGCCGGTGAGCTTGCGAAGCTGCGCGGCGTCGGACTCGATACGTTCGATGTCCAGCCCGATGCCCGGCGCGGGCGTCATCTGGCTCCAGAAGATGTAAGGATCGGTCGAATTGAAGCCGGTGCCGAAATACGGCACCCACAGCGCGAGACCGTAGGTGAGTTGCTGCATGGCCGGCGGGTCATAGGCGTAGTCGCTCCGCCAGAGAGGCACGGAACGGCGCAGCGTTTCCAGATCCAGCCGGCGGCCACCAGAGGCGCACGTGTCGATGAGCAGGCTCGGGAAACGCCGCCGCAGTTCGTCCCAATAGGCAAGGTAGCCGGTGATGTGCTGGATCTCCGTGATGCCCTGCCGGTCTTCCGCGTCGTTCGCGCGCCAGATGTCCAGCGGCGGAAAGTTGAAGTCCTGGCGGTAGGTGTCGATTCCCTGCTCCGCGATCATGCGGGCGACGTGATCGGTGAGCCACGCGCGCGCTTCGGGGTTGCCCAGGAAGAGCAGCCTATCGTGGTCCTTTTTCCCTAACAACCACTCGGGATGCTTCTCCCAGAGCCACGATCCGGCGGTCACGCGCTCGGGTTCGAACCAGACGATGATCTTGACGCCGCGCGCGTGCGCTTCTTTGGAGACAGGCGTAAAACCGTTGGGAAAGCGGCGCGGATCGGGATCCCACGTGCCCGTGTTCCACCAACCCGTCGGGAAGGAATACCAGCCAGCGTCCATCCACCAGTAGTCGATCTTGAGGCCGGTCTTCAGCACCCGGTTGAGAAACGACTTCTGGTTTTCTTCGTTCGCGCCCTGCATCTCAATCGTCTGGCGTCCGCTGCCGCCCGCGAGCTGAGGGGGCGGCAGCTTGTCGCCGGGACGAGGAACGTTGTGCGCAATCATCCAACGGCGCCAGACGTTCTGGGAATCGATCCAGGTCCCCTCCCAGAACAGCAGCGCGACCAGCGGCGTGCGAACCTCCTCGCCGGGCAATAGACGGAAGTGCGTCAACTCCTGACCGGCGGCAACGCGCAGGCCCCGCTGCTTGTCGCGCGTGAACGTGGCCGCCCACTGCCCGGGCCAGCCGATCCCCAGAATGACGCCCTGCTTGGCCCACTCCAGGTTGAAGTAGCTGAGGTCGGCATCGGTGGGACGGCCTCCGGCGGCAACGAAGCGCTGTACATCGCCGGATGACATGGGCGTTACGAAGGGCTGGAAATCGGTTGGTGAATTGGGACTGCCTTTCGAGTGGTGCAGCACAAACTCGCCCTCGGCCGTGCGTTCAAACTCGGTGTCGATAGCCTGGAGTTGTTCGACGATAGGCGTGGGCGCGGAGCCCGTGTTCTTGAGAAACACCGTCCACTCGACGACAGGAAAATCAGAATAGGCCACACCCACGCAACGTACCAACAGGCCCGTCTGCGGGTCAGTGTAGGTCACCACATGCTCCGTGCGGATTGCATCGAGCTGACGGCTCAGACGTTCCTGACGCCAGCTCTGCAGCAGTTCCGTCGAGTCCTTTCCCCCGTAACGGAAAGAGAAAGGCGGTGCGGCCGAATATGCGCCCGAGAGTGGTCCGAGCGGCAAGTCGGCCAGCCAGAGCTTAGAACCTCCCGCGAGAGTCACCTGAGCATCGGCCCAATCGGCCTGGTCCCATTCGGCTTGATCCGTGGGCTTGCGTTCACCTACCGCTGTCAACTTCAAAGTGAACTCGCGTGCGCCCTTCAAATCGACGTCGATGGGGATCCCGGCAAGTCCCTCGTGCAGGCCTGGCGAGCGGAATGCCTCCTGGCCGTTCACCTCGACGCTGGCAACGACGCTGCCGCGTCCGCCGTTGGAGTAGTAACCGATGTCGTTGCTGTCCACTCCGACCACGGCCCGGAAACGTTCGGCGGGGCCGGTCAGCCGCACGACGATCTCGCCCGGCGAAGGCATGGCCACACCACGCTCGAAGTGGCTTCCGGCAATCAGAAAGCGCCGGTCCTGGATCCGGTTGCGCCGCAGCGCACCCGACTTCAGACGGACCAGAAGATGCGAGGACGCCGGGTTCGGATCGGCAACGCCGAGGAGCTTGGCATCCACCCAGCGGCGTGTGGCCGCGATTGGCTCGGAAGACGCGAACGAGCCTAGCAGTAGAGCCGCGGCTACCAGACGCGCCGGCAATTTCGGGACCGAATTACGAAGGTACATGGGCTTCCGCGAAGTATACATCAGCGGGCTGTAGTGCGGCGTTGAGAGTCTGGCTCAGATGATGCCATGGTGAGCCTTGTTGTAGGCCGCCCGGCCTAAATGGAACCGCACGCTGGCTACCAGCTCCTCCGCGTCGACCGGTTTGCCAAGAATGGCATCCATGCCATTGCGGCGGCAACTCTCGCGCAGTTCCTCGGTCACACCTGCAGTGATTCCAACCACCGGGATGCCCGCACAATTGGGCAGTTCGCGAATGCGAGCCGTAGCAACGTCGCCGTCCATTCCGGGCATGGCGAGATCGAGCAGAACCAAGTCGAAATCGTGAAGCGCCAGCGCCTCAACCGCGGCCTGGCCGCTGTTCACGGCCACGCTCTCGAACTCTGCCCGGTTGAGAATGGAGGACAGGACACGTAGCGAGATCTGGTTGTCGTCGGCAATCAGGACGGCCGGGCGCGCGTTTGATTCGCTTGCCCGATCCTCCTGCAACTCAGAGTCACACAACGCGATCGGGAGCACGACTCGGAGGGCAATCGGCGCATGGGGTTCCGAGGTAATCCGGATGGATCCTCGCAGGAGTTCGACGAGGTGGTGCACCAATGCGATTTCGAGAGTTTCAATGCGGAACGACCCTCCGAGGAGTTCCTTGGAAGGCTTGACGGCAAGTTGCTGCAACCGCTCCACGTGGGTCTCGGATTCTGTCTCCCGCCACGCCTCCAGGGTCAGCTCGCCAAAATGGAGACCCCAAGGGGCGAGCGTGGCCCGGAACAGGATTCGTCCGTTGGACACCGAATGAATTGCGACCCGCGCCAGGAGAGCGATCAGATCCCGCAGGCGCAACGCATCCGAGCGCACGATCCGGTCCAGACCGATGGTCAGTTCGGCTTCCAGAGGAATTGCATGGTCCTCGGCTCGTTGTCGTGCGTCCCGAAGACCCGCCTCAATGGCCGTGTTCAGCGGAAAGTCCTGCTCCTCCAAGCGGATCGCCCCCGAGACATGCGAGGCGTAGTCCAGTGTCGCGGAAAGCAGGTCGTTCAGCGCCGCGGCGCAGGATCGGATCGAGATCAGGTATTCGCGATTCTCCGCGCCGGTTGGATCCTCCAGCATCAGCTCGGACAGCCCCAAAATGCCGCTCAAGGGAGTCCGTATGGCATGGTTCAGACTGGTGAGAAACTCAACGCCAAAGCCTGGGGACCGAAACGGAACGAACGTCTCGGACTTCGCAACGAGATTGACAGGCGGAGTGAATACAGGTGACGTCATCTTAGTTCCGACCATGGGTGGCACTCTGATTCAGATCGACCGGTTTTGACATTTTTTTAGAAAAACTGACCCGCTGAGTATCGATAAAACCAGCCGGGCGTGAACGCGGCACGGAGACCAGCGCGGACCCCTAATTGTCTGGAAGCCCTGCACCGTCAGGATCGAGGGAGTATGCAGCGCGGTTCAGTACTTGAGCGCTGCGTAAATGACGTACAGCCAGGAGAGCAAGCCATGGATGATGGCCCACAAAATGGAATGGTTATGGACGTAGCTGATGGCGATCGCCAGCGCGCACCCGAAGGTGACTCCCGACGTGGCGCCTTGTCTCATATCCATGGATTGCCGTCCTTTCCCCGCATGCAGTCTACGCCCGAAGCGCTGGGCGCGCGACGCGGCTTCAAAGCCCTCGCAGCACGTCGTAGCCGTGATCGGGAATGTGAGCCACCAGCGTTTCACTGGCATGGCCGTGGGAGGCGAAAACGGCGTTGAACCGTTCTACCACCTCCTCATGCCCGCGTTCATAAAAAACAAGAACTGACGGCCCTGCGCCCGACAGAGCCGCGCCGAGCAGGCCCTCCGCGCGCAACTCGATCATCTCGGCGAGGCCGGGTACGAGCCGGGCCCGGTAGGGCTGGTGCAAACGGTCCTCAAGCGCGGCGTGGAACGCGTCGGTGGTTTGCGTCAGCATGGCCGCGATCAGCAGCGCCGAGCGCTGAATGTTGAACACGGCGTCGGCGCGCGAATACGACTCCGGGAGCACCGCTCTGGCTTCCGATGTGGGCAGGATGAAGTCGGGCACAACGACGGCGATGCCATACCGCGCCGGCAACTGCATCCGCACGGCGCGTGTCACGCCTTCGCTATCTATGGCGCTGGCAACAATGGAGCCGAGCGCGGCGGCGGCAACGTTGTCGGGATGGCCCTCGATGCGCGCCGCCTCGTCGAGAATGCGGTCGCGGGACCATTCCAGACCGAGTACCTCGTCGGCGATGACGACGCCGGCCAGCAACGCCGCGGCGCTCGATCCGAGCCCTTTGCCGATGGGAATGCCGTTATTGATCTCGATCTCAACGACAGGCATCGGACGTCCGGCGTGCTCGGCCACCGCCACCGCAGTCTGCCAGATCAGGTTGCTCTCTTCGGATGGAATCAACGCCGCATCCCGTCCCGTGGCTCGGATGCTCAGCGTTTCGGCGGGCCGAAAGCGAACTTCCAGATAAATGCTCAGCGCCATGCCGAGCGCATCGAATCCAGGCCCGAGATTGGCGCTCGTGGCCGGTACGCGTACCTCTGTCCAACTCATCTCTTTTAGCTTAATGGCCAGAGGCTACATACCGCCAATTTACGGATTGCGCGAACGCTCGAACTGGACGCGCGAGACGGTTACCCCGAATCCTTCCTGGCCGTGCCCCCTGGGAACGCCGATCTCCAGATCGGCTCCAACGGCACGCGTGAGCGGCAGCTCTAATGCACAATCGCGCCGGAACCTCGGTGGCAGCCGCCGACGATCCAAGTGTGAGCCGGACGGAGCCGATCTGGAGATCGGCGTTCCCAGGGGGCACGGCGCAATCCACCCGGCTTTCATCCCCGTCGGCGGCCCACAGGACCATGTCGACTCACGCCCGCGCCTCACGCTCCCCGTGAGGCCCAAAGGGAACCTTGTGGTCCCATTCTTGCTTATTCCATCTTTTAGAATCAGTAACTTGAAGAACAAAAAGGGAACCTCAGGTTCCACCCGGCCCGAAGCGAAGAGGTCCTCCGCTCAGAGCATTGTATTCGAATCGAAGATCGACGTGGGCGGTTGCGCGGCCGCCGGTCAGGCGCTCATCTTGACAGGCTGGCCGGTGCGGCAGGACTGGTAAACGCCGAGTACGATCTCGAGCGCCTTCAATCCCTCCTCCCCGGAGGTCAGCGGCTCGCGGTGTTCCCGGCAGGCCGCGCCGAAGTCGAGGAACTGGCGCTCGAACGGCGTGAGCGGAATCGCCATGGGATCCGACGAGCCGCTCATCGTGTTCGCCTCGACGGGAGCCGGATCGCCAACATCGCCATCCCCCACGTCCCAGGCGGTCAGGGCATAGCCCGTGAAGATCGCCGTGCCCTTCGTCCCGTGGATCTCGATCCGTTCGCTGTAGCCGGGCCAAAACGCCGTGGAAGCCTGAATCACGCCCGTGGCGCCGCAGTTGTACTTGAGCACGGCGCTGACTACGTCCTCGCTCTCGATCTTGTGACGCGCGGCGAGCTGCCAGTAGCCGAACAGTTCGTCCACGCCGCCGATCAGGTAGCGCAGGATATCGACCTGGTGCACGGCCTGGTTAATCAGTGCCCCGCCGCCTTCGACCGCCCAACTACCCTTGATCGGGCGTGAGTAATACTCGTCGGAACGCCACCATTTCACATACGCGTCGGCCTGCAGGATCTTGCCCAAACGCCCGTCGGCGATGGCCTGCTTCACAAATTGCGTGGAATCGTCGAAGCGGTGCTGGCTGGCCACGCCGAGCACGATGCCGCCCGAGCGCGCAGTCTCGACGATCTTCCGCGCAGTCTCAAGGTTGGTGGCAATCGGCTTCTGCAATTGAATGTGCTTGCCATACTTCACCGCCTCTTCCACCGGCTCCAGACGGAAGTTCGGGAAGGTGCAGACGTCAATGTAGTCCACATCGGCGCGGCTGCACAGATCCTTGTAATCCGGCACGAATCCGCAGCCCCAGCGGGCCGCGTACTTCTCGCCCGCCGGCGCGTAAACGTCGGTGCAGGCCGTGACCTCGTAGCCGATATTCTTGTACGCCTGGGCGTGCATATTCGCGATGGCGCCCGTACCGATGATTCCGACTCGCATGACTTCCCTCCAGGAAACTCAATGGAACGCATCCGCCTGCGCGGCGAAGCAACCGACCGTAGTTCAAAGCGGAGCCCGTTTCAAGGCGAGCTCCGCGATTTCTCACACTTGCAAAGGCTCTGCCGTAGCGCGCTACTCGAGGCCGGTTCCGGTCCCGCAGATGGCCACTTCAATGCCCAGTTCGCGGAACATGGCCGCCTTCGTAGCGAGCGCCTTGTTAGCGTCCTCGGCCGACGGCGCATAAGCCACCTGAATGTGGTTGGCCTTGTGACGCGCCATGAACTGGTCGCGCGTGACGCCATAAAGCACGGCGTTCACCAACGGCCATTGAGGCGTGGTGGCGGCCCAACGCTTCTCATTTTCCTCGGCGGGCAACTCGACCACTTTCCCGCGGCCGATATCGGCGCGCAGGATCCCGGCGTCGACGAAAATGCGGCTCCAGACAATCTCACCCGCTTTGCCGACGCCCTTGATGGTGCCTCCGCCATATTTGAAATACATGGGTGGCTGGCGTTCGCTGACCGCGCCGGCATAGCCGCCCGCCAGATGGGCAGGCGGAACCGCGCCGGAAATCTGGAAGATCCAGACGTAGTCGTCGCCGTAGGGCTCGCCGTAACGCACGTCGTGCAACGTGGTCTCGGGTTCATAGCCCAGTTTGGTCCAGACCCGGTTGGTCACCAGAGCATCGAGGCCGGCGCACTCGTCAACTTCATTGAAGTGCGGCAGGGCCTTGCCTTCATACAGCACCCGGCCATTGCCGCGAGCCGTGACCGGCGGACGGTCGACGCTGTTAAACAATCCTTCGGGCAAATCCGAAGCGGGCACCAGATCTTTGAGACCTTGCTGATACTGGATTCCGATAATGGAGCAGCCGAAATCGTCCGCAATTCGCATCGCGGCGATGTACATCTTGCACTGGCCCAGGATCTGGTCGTCTGTGAGATCGGTCTCCGGATTCGGGCTCGTGACGAACTTCATGCCCTTTGCGTCGAGCCAGGCGCGGACGGCGAGAGCGTCCTCGTCGGATGTGGCCTGCATCTCGGCATACAGCGCCGACTGGCTCAGCCGCTCCTTGAAGACACCCAGATTATGCACGAGTTCGTCGGGCAGAATGGCGTTGTACATGCCCATGCAGCCCTCGTCGAAGATGCCCATGATGGCCTTCTCGCGGCGCAGTTGCTTGCCCAGGCCGGAGCCGGTCTCCTCGGCCTGGCGCGGCAGCTTGAGACTGCCCAGCGCATGCACGTGGGAGGTGTCGTGTACGAGCTTCTCGCCGCGCAACCAGCGCTTCAGGCCGTTGAGGAAGAACTCGTCGTCGAAATTCTCCGACCACAGCGTGGAGTAAGGGATGCCGGCCTTGGTCATGGAGGCATTGAGGTTCAACATGCCCACCAGTCCAGGCCATTGTCCGCTCCAGTTGGCGACGGTCAGGATGGGTCCCTGGTGGGTGTATAGGCCCGGGAGCACGTGGTGGGTATACTGCCAGACGGCCTCGACGACAATCAGGGGGGCGGTTGGCGAGATACGCCGGAAGATCTCCATGCCCTGCTGCTGGCTTCCGATGAAGCCGTGCCCAGCGGCTTCATTGTAAGGATGCCCGCGCTCGATCGCGGAACCGAAGCCCCGGACTGCGCTCATCACCTTCTCTTCGACTTCATGCTGGGCCGGCCAGCACTGCTGGTTAGCCGAGAGGCGTAGGTCGCCGCTCGCAATTACAAGGATTGGCTCTGCCATGCGCACTATTCAATCACATGCCGGAGGCGGTGAGGAAGGGCAGTCGCGCATGGTAGACTGAAACAAAACGTTCCCTCTTGTCTTCCAAGGTGTTGGGCCGGTAGCTCAGTGGTAGAGCATCTGACTTTTAATCAGAGGGTCGTGGGTTCGAGACCCACCCGGCTCACCAACAGAACCAACCGCTTCCGGACAGTATCCAAGGCCGAAATGGCCACTCGAAACGGAACGCGGCGCGGTTTTCCGGCTCTCCGCAACGTCCGGAGGAAGACCCTACGCTCCATTGCCGGGTCCCGTTCGGGCCTAGCCTCGAACTCGTATGGGGTGCGGAGCAACTCCCGTACCATCATGCCTGACGCCAGAGCCGCTTCTGCTTGACCGGCGCACCCAGCATCAGCGAGAGGCTGGGCAGCCTTTGTCCATACCTCAGCGAAACTGAGGCACGGTCCAGCCACCAATTCGTCGCACGGCGCGAGTCGGACCGTAGGAGAGTCACCGCTCGCTCACGGTCATGGCGCTTTGCCGAATGTCTTGTCGAGTATCATGCGTGGACCGGTTCAGCACCGATCGATCGGATATAAAATAGATTTCGAGCCCACTCCGGCTCATCGAAAGGGAACGTACGAATGGCAAATCAGATGGGCGGAAAGATCGGCAGGCGAGGACTCTTCAAATCCTCCGCCGCGCTAGTGGGTGGCGCTTTGCTCGGAGGGACCGCGCGGGCCGAGCAGGAGGTGGAGATTCGGAATGTCAATACGAATTCCAGCCCTTCAAGCCTGAAGATCACGGATCTGCGCATTGCCAATGTGAAGAAGCCAGGCCCGAGCCCGTGCCCCATCGTGAAGCTTTACACGAACCAGGGCGTGTACGGACTGGGCGAGGTGCGGGACGGCGCAAGTGCAACGTTCGCGCTGATGCTGAAGAGCCGGATCGTGGGCCAGAACCCGCTCAACATCACCGCGCTGTTCAACCGGATCAAACAATTCGGCGGCCACTCGCGGCAGGCCGGCGGCGTGGTCGCCATCGAGGAAGCGTTGTGGGACATCGCGGGTAAGGTTTACGGCGTGCCAATTTATCAGATGCTGGGCGGAAAGTTCCGCGACAAGGTCCGCATCTACGCCGACACCGAGGAGTCCAAGGATCCCAAGATTTATGCCCAGCGCATGAAGGAACGCAAGGAGGAAATGGGCCTCACCTGGCTGAAGATGGACCTCGGCATCGAAATGGTGCAGGACATCCCTGGCACCGTGATGCGCCCCTCCGGGATGAGCCGCTGGGAGAACTACTCGTTGCCGCACCCGCTCACGGGCATCGAGGTGACCGACAAGGGCGTCGAGAAGCTATGCGAATTCGTCGCGGCCATCCGCGAGGCGGTGGGCTATGAGATTCCGCTTTCCATGGATCACCTGGGCCACATCGGCGTGCAGTCCATCATCCGCCTGGGCAAGGCGTATGCGAAGTACAACCTGGAGTGGATGGAGGACGTGGTTCCGTGGCAATACACCGAGATGTTGAAACACATCACGGAAGAGAGCCCCACGCCCATTGCCACCGGCGAGGACATCTACCTGAAGGAAGACTTTATCAACCTGTGCCGGAATCACGCCATCAACAAGATTCACCACGACATCTCCACGTCGGGCGGAATCCTGGAAACGCATA
>Ga0181528_10000452_pt1 | contig 29730 bp, 27 predicted proteins | sample PEATcosm2014_Bin_47_FD_119742 | JGI IMG/M metagenome (GOLD analysis project Ga0181528, IMG submission 119742) | Peatland microbial communities from MTU Mesocosm Facility, Houghton, MI, USA - PEATcosm2014_Bin10_10_metaG | ecosystem: Environmental > Terrestrial > Soil > Wetlands > Peat | place...
CTACGGCGGCGACGTGGTGGCGACGGCCGAGGCGGGCCCGGTGTGGGGCACGCAGTTCCACCCCGAGAAGTCCGGGGCCGTCGGCCTCGGCATCCTGGCCAACTTCGTGGCGGCGGTACGCGGGGTGGCGGCCTGATGGACCTCTACCCGGCCATCGACATCCGCGACGGGGGAGCGGTGCGCCTGACCCAGGGCGATTTCGACCGCCAGACCGAGTACGGCGACCCGGTGGCACTCGCCGTCCGGTTCGCCACCGGGGGGGCCCCGTGGCTGCACGTCGTGGACCTCGACGGGGCCCGCACGGGCCGACCGGTCAACCGCGCCGTGGTGACGGCTGTCGCCCGCGCCGTCGGCGTGCCCGTCGAGACGGGGGGCGGCGTCCGCACCGTGGACGACATCGCCGAACTGCTCGACGCCGGGCTGGCCCGCGTCATCCTCGGCACGGCCGCCCTCGACGACCCGGGCCTGGTGCGCCGGGCCACCGCCGCCTTCCCCGGCCGGGTGGCCCTCGGGCTCGACTACCGCCGGGGCGAGGACGGACGGGCCGAGGTCGCCGTGCGCGGGTGGGAGGAAGGCTCCGGGCGGTCCGTGGGGGAGCTGCTCGACGAGGTCGCCGGGGCCGGCCTGGCTGCGGTCGTCGTCACGTCGATCGAACGGGACGGGATGCTGACCGGTCCCGACCTCGAGGGGCTGGCCGCGGTGCTCGCCTCCACCGACGTCCCGGTCATCGCTTCGGGAGGCGTGGGCTCGGTGGCCGACGTCGCCGCCCTGGCCGCCCTCGGGGCAACCACCTCCGACGGTCGCCGCCGCGCGCTGGCCGGTGCCATCACGGGCCGGGCCCTCGTCGACGGCCGGCTGACGGTGGAGGAGGGGGTGGCGGCGTGCGCACCGTCCGGGTGATCCCCTGTCTCGACGTCGACGCCGGGCGCGTGGTCAAGGGCGTGCGCTTCACCGATCTCTTCGACGCGGGCGACCCCGTGGAGCTCGCCGCCCGCTACGACGCCCAGGGCGCGGACGAGCTGGTCTTCCTCGACATCACGGCGTCGTCGGACAACCGCTCCACCATGGTCGACGTGGTGGCCCGCACCGCCGAGCAGGTGTTCATCCCCTTCACGGTGGGTGGGGGCGTCCGCGCCGTCGACGACGCCCGACGGTTGCTGCGCGCCGGGGCCGACAAGGTCGGGGTGAACTCCGCCGCTGTGGACCGACCCGGACTCGTCACGGAGTTGGCCGACGAGTTCGGCAGCCAGTGCGTGGTGGTGGCGATCGACGCCCGCCGGCGACCGGGAGAGGGGGGCGCGGCGTCCTGGGAGGTCTTCACCCACGGCGGCCGCACGGCGACCGGTGTCGACGCCGTGGCCTGGGCCGAGCGGTGCGCCGGGCTGGGCGCCGGCGAGCTGCTGGTGACCTCCATGGACCGCGACGGGACCCGCGACGGCTTCGACCTCGAGCTGACCCGGACGATCGCCGGACGCTGTCCGGTGCCCCTGGTGGCGTCGGGTGGGGTGGGGGAGCTCGACCACCTGGTCGAGGGGGCGGTGCAGGGCGCGGCCGACGCGGTGCTGGCGGCGTCGATCTTCCATCTGGGCGAGTTCACCGTGGCCGAGGCCAAGGCCCACCTGGCCGCCGCCGGGGTCGCCGTCCGCCCCGCCTGACGCCACGCGCCGCCGCCCGGGTGGGTGCGGGGCCCGCCCGGGTACGTCCGGGCGCTTCCGGGCCTGCGGTAGCCTGCGGGCGTGGCGACCACTACCTCGGAGGCCCCCCTCACGGGGGCGAACGGCGACGATGCACCGCTGGCCATCAACGTGCTCGCCGACCGCGTGCTCGTCCAGGTGTCCCAGTCCGACGGCGAGCGGCGGTCCCGGGCCGGAATCCTCATCCCGGCCACGGCGCAGGTCTCGCGCCGGCTCACCTGGGCCCGGGCGGTCGCCGTCGGGCCGCACGTGCGCTCGGTCAAGGTCGGCGACAACGTGCTGTTCAACCCCGAGGACCGGTTCGAGGTCGAGGTCCAGGGCGACGAGTACGTCATCCTCCGGGAGCGGGACATCCACGCCGTGGCCGCCACCCGATTCGACGGTGGGACCGGTCTCTACCTCTGACCCGAGTCGCACCGAGCACCGACCAGATCCGCACCATCAGGGAGCCCCCGTGACCACCCCCGCCACCCCGCCCGCCTTCACCACCACCCCCGTGCCCCACACCGCCGAGGAGCTGGCGGCCGTCACGTACAACGCCGACGGTCTGGTGGGCGCCATCGTCCAGGACGCGGCGGACGGCACGGTGCTGATGTTCGCCTGGATGAACGCCGCGTCCCTCGAGCGGACCCTCGAGACCGGGCGGACGTGGTTCTGGAGCCGGAGCCGGCAGGAGTACTGGTGCAAGGGGGAGACGTCGGGGGACCGGCAGTACGTCCGCGACGTCCGCTACGACTGCGACGGCGACGCGTTGCTCGTGACCGTCGACCAGGAGGGCGCCGGCGCGTGCCACACCGGCCACCGCAGCTGTTTCTACCGGGCGTTCGGCGAGGCGGCGGAGGCCGCCTCGCCCGGTTCGTGAGCCGGTCCACCGGCCCCGGGGTCGAGGGCTTCCGGGCGCTCGCCCGGGCCCACCGCATCGTCCCCGTCTGGCGGGAGCTCGTCGCCGACACGGTCACCCCGGTCGGCGCCTTCCTCTCGATGGTCGGCACGGACGACACCCCGGGCTTCCTGTTGGAGTCGGTGGAGGGCGGCGAGCGCTGGGGCCGCTATTCCTTCGTCGGCCGTAACCCCCTGGCCACCCTGGTGGCCCAGGGTCACCGGGTGACGACCCGGGGAGCGGTGGACCTCGACGACCTGGTCGGCGGCGGCGTCACCGGCCACCACGGCGTACTGGCCGCCATCGAGGCCATCCTGGACGTCATCGACTCGCCCGACCTGCCCGACCTGCCACCCCTGCACGGAGGTCTGGTCGGCTACCTCGGCTACGACGTCGTGCGGGAGGTCGAGCACCTGCCCGACACGCCCCCCGACGACCTCGGCCAGCCGGACGCCGTGCTCTGCGTGATCGGCCAGCTGGCGGCCTTCGACCACTGGCGTCAACGCGTCGTCCTGGTCGACAACGTGGTCGTGGACCCCGAGTGGGGCGACGCCGAGCTGGACGCCGCCCACGCCGCGGCCAACGGGCGCCTCGACGGGCTGGCCGCGGACTGCGTCCGCCCGACGGCGGAGGACCCCCGGCTGCTGCCGGTGCGCCTACCCCCTCCGCCCGACGTGACCCGGACGATGTCCGACGAGCTGTACATGGACGCCGTGCGGGCGGCCAAGGAGCACGTGCTGGCCGGTGACATCTTCCAGGTGGTGCTGTCGCAGCGGTTCGACATCGGCGAGCTCGGCGTCGATCCCTTCGACGTGTACCGGGTGCTCCGCCTCGTGAACCCGAGCCCGTACCTCTACTTCCTCCGCTTCCCCGAGGTCACCGTGGTCGGGGCCTCGCCCGAGCCCATGGTGCGCCTGCGGGACGGCACGGTCATCTCGCGTCCCATCGCCGGGTCGCGACCCCGGGGGAGCACCCCCGAGGAGGACGCCCGGCTCGAGGGGGAGCTGGTCGAGGACCCGAAGGAGGTCGCCGAGCACGTCATGCTCATCGACCTCGCCCGCAACGACGTGGGCCGGGTGGTGAGCTTCGGGACCGAGGTGGTCGACGAGGTGATGGTGGTCGAGCGCTACAGCCACATCATGCACCTGACCTCGCAGGTCTCGGGGAGCCTGGCCCCCGGGCGGGGTCCGGTGGACGTGCTGCGGGCCACCCTTCCGGCCGGCACGCTGTCCGGCGCGCCCAAGGTGCGGGCCATGCAGATCATCGACGACATGGAGCCGACCAAGCGAGGTGTCTACGGCGGAGTGGTCGGCTATCTCGACTTCAGCGGCAACCTGGACACCGCCATCGCCATCCGCACCATGACGGTCGCCCCCGACGGTCGGGCCTCCATGCAGGCCGGTGCCGGCATCGTGGCCGACAGCGATCCCGCCACCGAGAACGCCGAGTGCGCCCACAAGGCCGCCGCCATGCTCTCGGCGGTGGCCACGGCGCGGGCCGCGGTGGCGGCGCGGTGACGACCGTGCCCGATCCCGACGACGGGGCGGCCGAACGGGCGTTCGACGACGGTGTCGCCGCCCGGGTGACGCCCCGTGACGTCCTGTCCGTCGTCGGCCCGGATGCCGAGTCGTACCTCCAGGGCCAGTGCAGCCAGGACCTCGTCGGTCTGGCCACCGGGGCCGCCACCGAGGCCCTGCTGCTCAGTCCGCAGGGCAAGGTGGACGCCTACGTGCGCGTGGTCCGCACCGGCGACGACGCGTTCGTACTCGACTGCGACCCCGGAGGTGGCGACGACGCCCGGGCGCGCCTCGAGCGCTTCCGCCTCCGTACCAAGGTCGACGTCGACCCCCTCGACTGGGTGTGCCTGGCGCTGCGCGGACCCCGGGTGGCGGCCACCGCGTCGCCCGGTCCCGGGGTCCTGGTGCTGCCCGTGGACTGGCCGGGCTGGTCGGGGGTGGACCTCCTCGGGCCACCGCCGCCGGACGACCCCGAGCTGGAGACGTGGCTCCCGCCCGGCGCGGTGCGCTGCCCGTCGGGGCCGTGGGAGGCGGCCCGCATCGAGGCCGGCGTGCCGGTGGGGGGGCGCGAGGTGACCAGCACCACCATCGCCGCCGAGGTCGGCCTCGTCGAGCGCACGGTGTCCTTCACCAAGGGCTGCTTCACCGGGCAGGAGCTGGTGGCCCGCCTGGACTCCCGCGGGTCGAACGTGGCCCGGCACCTGTGGGGCCTGGTGGTGGTGGACGGCTCACGACCCCCCGTCGGCGCCGCGGTGTGGACCTCCGACGGGGCCCACGAGGTCGGCTCGCTCAGCTCGGTGGCCCATTCGGCGCACCTCGGGGTCGAGGTGGCACTCGCCACCCTCCACCGGAGGGTCGGCCCGGGCGACCGGGTGGAGGTTCGCTGGGACGGCGGGACCGCCCCCGCCGATGTCGCCGCCCTGCCCCTGGCGCGGACCTGACCGTCACTTGGGCGGGTCCGGGACGCGCTACGTTGCCCCGCAGGCCGGAGCGCGCGGTGGGGAGCCGGGCGCCGTCCGGGCCAGGGGAGAGGACATGACGAGCGGAGCACAGACAGACGGGTCGGAGTCCGGCGGCCCGGGTGGTGGCGTGGAGATGGACGCCGAACGCATCACGACGTCGACACGCGACGCCACCGAGATGGGGAAGCAGTTCGAGCGGTGGCTGCGGGACACCCTGCCCCCGGGCAGCGGTGCCCGGATCGTGGACCTCACCAGCCCCCAGAGCAACGGCATGTCATCGGAGACGTTGCTGGTCGAGGCCGTGTGGACCGCGGACGGGGTCGAGGAGACCCACCAGCTGGTGGCCCGCGTGGAGCCGCCGGCCTCGGACTACCCGGTGTTCACCACCTACGACCTGGACATGCAGTTCCGGGTCATGCGGCTCGTGTCGGAGCACACCGACGTGCCCGTGCCCGCCACCCACTGGTTCGAACCGGACCCCGCCGTCCTGGGTGGTGCCTTCTTCGTCATGGACCGGGTCGACGGCCTCGTCCCACCCGACGTCCTTCCGTACACGTTCGGTGACAACTGGGTCTTCGACGGGACCGAGCAGGCCCGCCGCACCATCCAGGAGTCGGCCGTGCGGGCCATGGCCGGCATCCACTCGATCACCCCGGGGGACCACGATCTGTCCTTCCTCGAGCTCGACCGGCCCGGCACCTCGGCCCTCGAGCGCAGTCTCAACCACTGGAAGGCATACCTCGAGTGGGTGGTCGGGGACCGACGGTCGCCCCTGCTCGACGACTGCTTCGCCTGGCTGACCGACAACCTGCCGACCGACACACTCCCCGACGCGCTGTCCTGGGGCGACGGTCGCATCGGCAACATGATGTTCCGCGAGAACGAGGTGGTCGCCGTCCTGGACTGGGAGATGGCCTCGGTCGCCCCACCCGAGGTCGACCTCGGGTGGATGTGCTACCTCCACCTCTTCTTCCAGGACCTGACCGTCGACATGGGCGCGCCGGGGCTCCCGGACATGTTCCGCCCGGTGGACGTGCGGAGGTCCTACGCGGCCACCGCCGGCCACGAGCCGGGGGACCTGACCTGGCACATCGCCTATTCGGCCATGCGCCACGGCGTGATCATGCGCCGGGTGACCGAGCGCTCGATCCACTTCGGGGAGGCGGCCGACCCCGACGACGTCGAGGAACTGATCATGCACCGGGGAACGCTGGCCGCCATGCTCGACGGGTCCTACTGGAAGGGCCTCGACCTCTAGCCGTAGAGGGTCGCCCCAGCCGATCAGACACAACTCTCGACCATTGATCGAGAGTCAGGTCTGATCCTCGACTGGAGGTTCATGGTCACGGGGTCGGTAGCGGACCGTCGGGCGACGCGAGCTCGACCACCATGCGCGTCCCGGGAAGACGGTCGGGACCGATCGGCGACTCGGCGTGCACGGTGGCGCCCATGGCGACGGCCAGTTCCGCCACGATGGCCAGACCGAGCCCCGACCCCTGATGTCGGCCGGTGGCCCGGTCGGTGGTGAAATGACGGTCGAAGACCCGGGTGATCCGGTCCGGGGGGATGCCGGGCCCGTCGTCGTCCACCCACAGGACCGCCCCGGCCGGGCCGCCGGCCAGGCCCACCACGATCCCGGCGGTGGCGAAGCTGGCGGCGTTCTCCACCAGGTTGGCCAGGATCTGGGCCAGGCGGTCCCGATCGGCCCGCACCGGGCAGGGTCGGTCGGAGCCGGGAGCGAGTCCCAGGCCGACGCCCAGGGCCGATGCCTGGGGCTGGAAGCCCCCCACCACCTGGCGGACGACCTCCGAGGCGTCGACCGTTCGCACGTCGAGGGTGAACCGGTCGGCGTCGAGGCGGGCCAGGTCGAGCAGGTCCTGGACGAGGCGTTCGAGGCGGACCGCCTCGGCGCTGATGACGACCGCGGCGGCGTGGGGATCGTCGGTCGCCCCGTCGAGCACGGCGTCGGCGTACCCCCGGATCGAGGTGAGCGGTGTCCGCAACTCGTGGGAGACCGACAGCAGGAACTGCCGCTCCTGGTCGCGGGCGCGGGCCAGGTTCGCCCCCATCGTGTTCACGGACTCGGCCAACTGGGCGAACTCGGGGTCCTCGTGCGGCCGCACGGGCATCCGGGCCTCCAGGTCGCCCGAGGCGACGCGCCGCGTGGTGTCGACGGCCTCTTCGACCGGACGCGTGAAGCGGCGGGCCAGCGCGGCCGCCACGAGGGCGGCGACGACCACGGCGATGAGCCCGACGACCCCGAAGTAGCGGATCCCGTCGACCGGGTTGCGTATCTGGCGGGTGACGACGAGGACGGGGGTGCCGTCGGTGGTGGCCTGGAGCCGGGTGGGCACCGCCGAGTAGGCCAGGAGCGAGGACGTGTGACCGGTGACCTGGCTGCCGGCCAGCAGGGCCCCGGGGTCGATCTCGCCCGCCGTCAACCCGGCCTTGAGCGGCTGCTCCACGGTCCCGTCGGGGGAGACGAGGACGAACTGCACCGAGTTGAAGTTGCCGGCGCTGGTGACCACGGCCAGCTCCCGGCGGAACGCCGTCGCCGTCAGGTCGGAGCGGTCGGCGAAGGTGGTCGAGATGGCCTGGGCCTCACCGGCCAGCTCCCGGGTGGACGTGGAGACGGTGGCCCGGCGGATGAGCACGTAGCTGCCGACACTGGTGACGGCCACCGTCGCCACCACCAGAGCGATGATGGCGACGGTGAGCCGACGCCTCACGGGTGCCCCCGGTGGGCAGGGGCGACGGTCGGAACGGCCACGTCGGGGTGGGTGATGGTCATCCGAGCCGGTACCCGACGCCCCAGACGGTGGCGAGCGGCAGGTCGGGGCCGAGCTTCTTGCGCAGCTGGCGGACGTGGACGTCGACGGTGCGCTCGTCGCCGTACCACCCCTCGCCCCACACGCCGTCGAGCAGCTGTCGGCGCGAGAGGGCCAGTCCCCGGTTCTCGACCAGGAAGGCCAACAGGTCGTACTCGCGGGTGGCCAGCGGGACCACCTCGCCGTCGAGGGTCACCTCGCGTCGTCCGGAGTCCACGCACACGGGCCCGATGGCGACCACCGCCGGCGCCGTGGCGTCGGTCGGGCCGGCGGTGCGCCGGAGGATGGCGTGCACCCGGGCCACGAGCTCGCGGGCGCTGAAGGGCTTGGTGACGTAGTCGTCCGCACCGAGTTCCAGGCCCAGGATCCGGTCGACCTCGTCGTCGCGGGCGCTGAGGATCAGCACGGGGACCGGCGGAGTCGACGCCGCCAACCGACGGCAGACGTCGAGGCCGTCGAGCTCGCCGGGCAGCCCGATGTCCACGATCACGAGCCGGGGCGCCTCGCGGCCGATGGCGGCCAGCCCGCGCTCGGCGTCCCCGGCCTGCACCACCCGGAAGCCGTCGCGCCGGAGATACATGGCCACCAGGTCACTGATGTGGGGGTCGTCCTCGATCACCACCACGCTGACCTCGGGGTTCACCATCGGACCAGCCTGCCATCGCCGGTCGCCCGCGTGGCGACACCGTTAGGGAAGTGTGAGGCGGCTCCCTCGGTGGGGGTGGCCCGGGCGACCCCGGACACCACCGTGGCGGGGCGGCGCGCCGGTAGGCTGGCCCGGCATGCCGGCCTACCTCGACTCGATCCTCGTCGCCCACCGCGCCGCCGCGGCGGCCGACGGCCGCGACGTGGCGGCCGCGGTCGAGGCGGCTCGCGCCCACGTCGCCTCGCCCACCGGGGCCCCCGCCACCGGGGCCCCCCGGGACTTCGTCGCCGCCCTGGTGGGGGGTCGCGCCGACCGCGGGATGGCCGTCATCTCCGAGATCAAGCGGCGCTCCCCGTCCAAGGGGGACCTCGACCCGGACCTCGACCCCGCCCTCGTGGCCGCCGAGTACGAGGCCGGCGGGGCGTCCTGCCTGTCGGTGCTCACCGACGAGGCGTTCTTCGGCGGCTGTCGGGCCGATCTGGAGGCCGCCCGCGCCGCCTGCGGCCTCCCGGTGCTGCGCAAGGACTTCACCGTGTCGGCCCTCGACGTGTGCGACGCCCGGATCATGGGGGCCGACGCCGTCCTGCTGATCGTGGCCGCCCTCGATGACGCCGAACTGGCGTCGCTCTCCGACCTGGCCCGGGCCCTCGGACTGGCCGCCCTGGTCGAGGTGCACGACGAGCTCGAGCTCGAGCGGGCGCTCGCCGTCGGCGCCGATCTCGTGGGGGTGAACCAGCGGGACCTGCGGACCTTCGAGGTCGACCGGGAGCGTGCGCTGCGGATGGGGGAGCGGATGCCCGAGGGCGTGGTGGCGGTCGCCGAGTCCGGCATCCGGGACGCCGCCGACGTGTCCCGCCTGGCGGACGCCGGGTACTCGGCCGTCCTGGTGGGCGAGGCGCTGGTCCGCTCGGCCGACCGGACCTCGGCCGTCGACGGCCTGCTGGGGGCGGCGACGTGACCGCCCTGCCGCCCGACCAGCCCGAGCTGTTCGTCAAGATCTGCGGCGTCACCTCCGAAGCCGACGCGCTGCTGGCGGTCGGCATGGGCGCGTCGGCCGTCGGGTTCATCTTCGCCCCGTCGCCGCGCCAGATGGCCCCGGCCGCCGTCGCCGACATCGTGAAGCGCCTGCCCCATGAGACGGTCACCGTCGGCGTGTTCCGGGACGAGTCGCCCCGTCGGGTGGTGGAGATAGCCGGCCAGATCGGGCTGCGGGCGGTGCAACTGCACGGCTTCGAATCGGCCGAGGACGCCCGGTGGGTGGCCGAGCGCGTGCCCTGGACGATCAAGGCCTTTCCCGCCGGGCACCGCAACATCGAGCGGTTCCCCGAGTACGGCGCCCGGACGCTCCTCGTCGACGGACCCAATCCCGGTTCGGGCGAGCTCTTCGACTGGCGGCTGGCCGAAGGGGTGGTGGACCCGGGTCGCCTGCTCCTGTCCGGAGGCCTGCGGCCCGACAACGTGGCCGCCGCCGTGGCCCATCTCCACCCCTGGGGCGTGGATGTCGCCAGCGGCGTGGAGTCGGCCCCGGGCGTGAAGGACCCCGCCCGGATCCGGGACTTCGTGCTGGCCGCCCGGGAGGCGGGGCGCGAGGTGGCGGCAGCTCACGCCGAGGCGGGCTCGACGGCTGCCGACGACGGCATGGCCCGCCAGGCCACCGACCTGTTCGACTGGCAGGACGACACCTGACCCCGGTGGACGCGGACCGCGCCGTCCCGTCCCGCCGCCCCGACACCCACCGCCGGGCCTCGACCCGGCACCGACCACCGACCCACTCCGAACGGCAGGCCATGACCACTGACACGACGACTTCCGGGACCATCATGGGCGATCCGGGACCGAGCGGGCGCTTCGGCGACTTCGGGGGCCGCTACGTCCCCGAGTCGTTGATGCCCGCCTGCATCGAGCTCGAGACCGCCTTCCGCTCCGCCTGGGGCGACCCCGCCTTCCGCGACGAGCTCGACGGGATCCTCCGCAACTACGGGGGCCGGCCCACCCCGGTGACCGAGTGCGGTCGGCTGTCGGACCACCTGGGCGTGACCGTCCTCCTGAAGCGCGAGGACCTCGCGCACACCGGGTCCCACAAGCTCAACAACGTGATCGGCCAGGGGCTGCTGGCCCGGCGCATGGGCAAGGCCAAGCTCATCGCCGAGACCGGGGCAGGCCAGCACGGCGTCGCCACGGCCACCGCCGCCGCCCTGTTCGGCATGGAGTGCACCGTCTACATGGGCGAGGTCGACACGCAACGTCAGGAGCTCAACGTCTTCCGGATGGAGCTCCTGGGGGCGACGGTGGTGCCGGTGACGAGCGGCAGTCGCACCCTGAAGGACGCGGTCAACGAGGCCATGCGGTCCTGGGTGGCGTCGGTGGCCGACACCCACTACTGCCTCGGGTCGGTGATGGGACCGCATCCCTATCCGTGGATGGTCCGGGAGTTCCAACGGGTCATCGGCGACGAGGCACGCCAGCAGTGCCGCGACCTCCTGGACGGGGCCGACCCCGATCTGGTGGTCGCCTGCGCCGGCGGCGGGTCCAACGCCGCCGGCATCTTCGCCGGCTTCGCCGACGCCACGGCCTCGGGCCTCGTGGCCGTCGAGGCCGCCGGCGGGGCCGCCGTCACCACGGGCATCCCCGGGATCCTCCACGGGATGCGGAGTGCCCTCATCCAGGACGAGGAGGGGCAGATCCTCGAGGCCGAGTCCATCTCGGCCGGGCTCGACTACCCCGGCATCGGGCCCGAGCACGCCCACCTCGCCGACCTCGGGCGCGCCCGGTACGTCGCCGCCGGCGACGAGGCGGTCCTCGAGGCCTTCCAACTGCTGGCCCGCACCGAGGGCATCCTGCCGGCCCTCGAGTCGGCGCACGCCCTGGCCTGGGTCGTCGGGGCGGCGGCCTCGGGGGAGATCGCCCCCGGGTCCACCGTGCTGGTGAACCTGTCCGGTCGTGGCGACAAGGACGTGGCCCAGGTGCGCGACATCCTGCGGGGGCGACCATGACCCCGACGACCGCCACCCACCGGCCCGGGACCCTGGAGGCGGCCCTGCGGTCGGCGCGCGACGCCGGGCGGAAGCTCCTCGTCCCCTACCTCACCGGCGGTCTCGACGACGACTGGCTCCTGGTCCTCGAGGCGCTGGCCGGAGCGGGGGCCGACGCCATCGAGGTGGGGATCCCCTTCTCCGACCCGATGATCGACGGGACCGTCATCCAGGAGTCGTCGCTGCGCGCCCTGCAGCGCGGCACGACGCCCGAGGGGGTCCTGGCCGACCTGAGCCGGGTCGACGTCGGGGTACCCCTCGTGGTCATGACCTACTACAACCTCGTCTACCGGGCGGGCCACGAGCGGATCGCCGGCGCGATGCGCGAGTCGCGGGTGCGCGGGGCGATCATCCCGGACCTGCCGCTCGAGGAGTCGGGGGCCTGGGCCCGGGCCGCCGACGCCGAGGACGTCGCCACCGTGCTCCTCGTGGCCCCGTCGACGCCCGACGAGCGGATCGCCGCCATCTGCGAGCGGACGCGGGGTTTCGTGTACGCCGTCGGACGGATGGGTGTGACCGGCGAGCAGGCGGTGCTGGCCGACTCGGCCCGCCAGGTGGCGGCCCGCATCCAGGCGCACACCGACCTGCCGGTGTGCGTGGGCATCGGGGTGTCGACCCCCGACCAGGCCGCCACCGTGTGTGAGGTGGCCGACGGCGTGGTGGTCGGCTCGGCGCTCGTGCGGCGCCTGCTGGAGGGGGCCGGACCCGACGGCGCCGCCGAGTTCGTGGGCTCCCTGCGGGCCGCTCTCGACGCCGGTTGACGGCGCCGGCCACCCTGGGTTCCCGGTCCGGGCCCGCCACCCGGGTACCGTGGCTCCGAGCAGGCAGCACCGTGAGCACAGGGGGTGGTCCGTGACCGCAGCAGACAGCACCACGGCGGCGTCGGGCGACGCGGTGCCACCGGGCGCGGGGGAGGGCACCACCGGTGCCCCGGCGACCGGTGCCCCGGCGACCGGTGCCCCGGCGACCGGTGCCCCGGCGTCGGCGCCGTCGGCCTCCGCCGAGTACTTCCCACCCCAGGAGCCCGTCATCAGCGCCGCGTCGCTGTGGCTGGTCTTCGCCATCGTGCTGGTCGTCATCGTCGTGCTGGCGTTCGCCATCGGGGGCATCCGCCACTGGGTGGCGTTCCACACCGGCATCCTCCACGGCGGACCCGACGTCTTCTACAACTTCTGGTCCGGCTTCGGCTCCGACCTCGGCGAGGCCACGCTGATCAGCGCGGTGGGGATCGGCGTGTACACCGGCGTGCGGAAGGTCAACTGCCACACCAAGGGCTGCTGGCGCATCGGCCACCACCAGCTCGAGGGCACCCCCTACATCCTCTGTCGCCACCACCACCCGGGCGTCCCGTCGAAGGGCGCCTCGCACGAGCACATCCTCGAGCAGCACCGGCGCTTCAAGGAGGCCTCCGGCCGCTGAGGCGTCTCCGCTCAGGTCCGGAGGGCCACCACCGTGCGACAGGCCATGGGCAGCACCAGGACGCCACCTTCGGCCCGCTCCTCGGCCGCCACCCGCACGGCGGACGTCACCCGGTCCCGGGTGGCCGGGTCCGTGACGATCGTGCCCGAGTAGGTGCCGAGCAGGCCCACCACCTGCTCGGGGGTGCGCTCCCAGGTCCAGCGCAGGACCTCCGTGCTCGGCTCGCCGAACAGGTCGTCGGGAAGGTCGACGACCCGCCGGGAGGGATCGGTGGCGCGGCCCCCGGCCACCTCCTGGCGCAGTTCGCGCATCCACTCGACCCGGCCGTAGTCCAGGCTGTTCCAGAACACGGCGAGCCGCCCTCCGGGACGCAGCACCCGCGCGAACTCCGCCGCCGCCCGGTCGTGGTCGAACCAGTGCCAGGCCGAGGACACGGTGACGAGGTCCACGGAGGACGAGTCCACGGGCAACGCCTCGGCCGAGCCGGCCACCACCGAGACACCGCTCGAACGGGCCGCCAGGACCGCGGCCATGCGGGTGTCCGGCTCGACGGCCGTGACCCGGGCCCCGAGCCCGGCCAGGAACCGGGTCACGAGTCCGGTGCCGGCGGCCACGTCCACCGCCGTCGACCCGGCGACGGGACCGAGCCTCCGGGCCAGTTCGGCCGGCGGCCCCGGACGGAACGTGTCGTAGGCGACGGCCGCCGAACCGAAGCTCGAGGCCCGTTCGGTGTCGGGGGGCGAGGTGGCCATGGGGTCGATCCTACGGCGCGGGCCCCGGGCCAGGTCGTCGGTCAGGTACCCGGACCCGGCGGCGTCGAGATTCCCACGCCGTCGGTACGGTGCCGCGGAAGGTGGCCCGGGCCCGGACGGCAACCGGTGACGCCGCGGCTCAGTCCTTCGGCGCCCGGAGCACCCGGTAGGCCGCCCGCAGGAAGGCGACCCGGCGCCTCGGGTGCTCGTGGGCCTCGAGGCGCTTGGCGATGAGCTCGCGGCGCTCCTGGAGGTCACGGAAGGTGATGGCCTCGGTCTCGTCGGTGAAGCCCATCGCCGCCCGGTAGCCGTCGAGGTCGATGGTGTCGGCGGTGACCTCGAAGCCGACCTCGCGGGCGATCCGCTCGCCGTGTCTCTCGGTGAAGTACGTCACGACGGCGAGGATCTCACCCAGGATGTCCACGTCGGGGGCCATGGCGGCCATGGCCCCGTTCAGGAACAGCATGTTCTTCACGAACAGCATGAGCTCCTTGGGCAATTTGGCCCCGTAGGCCAACAGCGCCTTGGTCACCTCCCGCAGCTCGGCCATCATCTCCTCGGCCGTCAGCGTGGTCGGGTCGATGGGGGGCCGGTCGAGGTTGAGGTCGCGGATGACCGCCTCGATGTCCGAGTCGGCGGGCAGGGCACCGAGGTCCCGCAGCGCCTCGACCTGCACGGCCACGTTGTTGGTGGTGGCCCCCATCTCGAGTCGGAGGAACGCCTGGCGCTTCTTCTCGTCGAGGCGGGCGGTGATGCCGAAGTCGAGGAGGGCCACGGTGCCGTCCGCCTGGACGAGGAGGTTGCCCCCGTGGAGGTCCCCGTGGAACACGCCGTAGAGCAGGGCCCCCTCGAGGAAGGCGATCAGGCTGGAGCGGAGCACCGCCGCCGTGTCGATGCCCGCCGCCCGCATCCCCTCGGCATCGCTCCACGGGAAGCCGTGCAGGTGCTCCATGACCAGCACCCGCCGGGTGACGAGTTCGGGATGGGGACGGGGCACCACGACGCTGCGCTGCCCGGTTCCGGCGAACACCGCGGCGATGTCGAGCATGTTCTGGGCCTCGAGGCGGAAGTCGAGCTCCTCCACGATGGTCTCGGCGAACAGCTCGACCAGGGCGGGGGGATTGGTCAGCGCCGCCACCGGGATGCGGCCCACCAGGAACGGCGCGATCCAGGCCATGGCGGCCACGTCGAGCCGGACGAGCGGCGCCACCCGGCTGCGTTGCACCTTCACCACCACCCGCTCACCGGACCGGAGGGTGGCCGAGTGCACCTGGGCGATGGAGGCCGACGCCACGGGGGTGCGGTCGATCGACGTGAACACGTCGGCCAGCGGCCGGCCGAGGTCCTCCTCGATCGTCCGTCGCACGACGGCGAACGGCTCGGGTGGCACCCGGTCACGCAGGAGCCGGAACTCGTTCACCAGCTCCTCGGGGAAGATCCCCTCGCCCGACGAGATGATCTGGCCGAGCTTGATGTACGTCGGGCCGAGGTGCTCGAACGCGGGCCGCAACCGCCGCGACAGTCCCGCCCGCGACTGCGGCGTGCCACGCTCCTTGGCCCCCCACAGCACGAGGGGCACCCCGAGTCGCCACGCCACGCTCAGCACCCGGCCCAGCGACGGCAGGTGCTGGGGGTGGACGAGCGTGCGCGCCAGATCGGCGGCCTGGTGCCGGAGCGTGTCGACGTCCGGCTCCCCCCGGCCCCCGGTCCGCCAGGACATGGCGTCCGGATCGACCAGCCACGGTGCATCCGGGGTGAAGGCGCCGAGGACCAGGTCGGTCGGGCCGTCGGGGACGGACGGGTCGGTGGGGACGGGGTCGATCATGGGGACCCCACGCTACGTGCGCCCGGACTGGGCCGGGTCGCCCCGGTGTCCGGCGGTCCCGATCGGGGACCGCTAGGCAGGGGAGATGACCAGGCAGCCGTTGTGGCCGCCGAACCCGAACGAGTTCGAGAGGATCGGGCCCGGCTCCCAGGGGCGGGCGGTGCCGGCCACGACGTCGAGGTGGATCTCGGGGTCCGGTTCCTCGAAGCCGAGGGTCGGCGGGATGCTCCGGCGGTCGAGGGTCAGCACGCAGGCCACGGCCTCGATGGCGCCACTCGCACCGAGCCCGTGGCCCGTCGCCCCCTTGACGGAGGTGACGGGCGGCGAGTCCGGTCCGAAGACCTTGCCGATGGCGTCCGACTCCGCCTGGTCGTTGAGCGGGGTCGACGTCCCGTGGGCGTTGATGTGCCGGATGTCCTCGGGCGGGACCGCCGCGTCCTCCATGGCGAGCCGCATGCACGCCGCCGCACCGGCGCCGCCCGGCGCGGGGGCGGTGATGTGGTGGGCGTCGGCCGTGCTGGCCGCCCCGGCGAGCACGCCGTAGACGCGCGCGCCGCGGGCCACGGCCCGGTCCCAGTCCTCGAGGACCAGGGCGCCGGCCCCCTCCGTCATGACGAAGCCGTCGCGCCGCACGTCGAAGGGCATCGAGCGACCCGTCGTGGACAGGGCCGTCATGTTGGCGAACGCGGCGATCCCGACGTTGGTCATGCCCGCCTCGGCGGCCCCGCCGATGGCCACGTCGCAGCGTCCCGAGGCCACCAGGTGCGCAGCGTGGGCGATGGAGTGCGCGCCGGCGGCGCAGGCGGTGATGACCGTCTCGGAGGGCCCGTGCCAGCCCAGCCTCATGGAGACGGCGGCGGCCCCGGCGTTCGACATCATCATGGGGACGAGGCGGGGGGAGACCCGGCGGGCGCCCTTGTCGGCGTAGACGAGGATCTGGGTCTCGAGGGTCTGGAGGCCGCCGACCCCCGTGCCCATGATCACCCCCGACCGCCCGGGGTCGGCGTCGAGCTCGCCGGCGTCGGCCAGCGCCATGTCGGCGACGGCCAGGCTGAACTGGGCGAAGCGGTCGACGTTGCGGGCCTCCTTGGTGGAGAACCACTGCTCGGGATCGAAGTCCGGGACCCGCCGCCCGGCCTCGGGGGCCGGGCCGTGCAGGCCGTCCCAGAACGCGTCGGGACCCGTCCCCACCGACGAGATGACCCCGATCCCGGTGATGGCGACGGTGCGCCCGACGACGGGCCCGTCCGGGCCGCGGCCCAACAGCATCAGAGCTTGGCGACGATCAGGTCGTAGGCCTGGCCGATGGTCTCGATGCCCTCGAGTTCGGACTCGTCCACCGAGACGTCGAAGGTCTCCTCGAGGGCCATCACCAGTTCGACGAGGTCCAGCGAGTCGGCGTCGAGGTCGTCGGCGAACCGGGCCTCCCGGGTGATCTTGTCCTCGGGGACCTGCAGCACCTCCACGGCACAGCCCTTGAACTTCTCGAACGTCTCGTCGTTGCTCACTACGTCTCCTTGGTCTGTGTCTCGGTACTGATCGGATGCGATGGTCGCGTCCGTCCTCGGTGCTGCCGGGTCAGAGACCCATCCCCAGTCCTCCGTCGACCGGGAGCACGGCGCCCGTCACGTAACCGGCGCCGTCGGAGGCGACGAACCCGACGACCTCGGCGATGTCTTCGGGGCTCCCCACCCGTCCCAGTGGGACCTGGGCGGCGAAATCGGCACGACGGCCCTCGTCGAGTGCGGCCAGCATATTCGTTTCGACGAGGCCCGGAGCCACCACGTTCACGGTGATGCTCCGGCTGCCCACCTCCCGGGCCATGGCCCGGGCCATGCCCACGAGCCCCGCCTTGGACGCCGCGTAGTTGGCCTGTCCGGCCGAGCCGAGGAAGGCGCCGACCGAGGAGATCATGATCACCCGGCCCCGCCGGAGGCGCAGCATCTTGGCGAGGGCCCGCTTCGTCACCCGGAAGACGGCGGTGAGGTTGGTGTCGATGACCTCGGACCACGCGTCCTCGCTCATCCGCAGCACCAGGGTGTCCCGGGTGATCCCGGCGTTGGCCACCAGCACTTCGACCGGCCCCCAGGCGTCCTCCACCGTGGCGAAGGCCGCCTCGACCTGGTCGACGTCGGTCATGTCACAGGTCAGCGGGAGGAACCGCTCCGGACCGGCGGCGACCTCTCGCTCGGGGGCACCCGAACGGGAGGTGATGGCCACCCGGTCACCGTGCGCCAGGAACCACTCGGCACAGGCCAGGCCGATCCCCCGCGATCCGCCGGTCACCAGTACCACGCGTCCGGGCCCCGCCGGGGTCTCGTCGCTCATCGGGCACCGTCCACGGGGCGGCCGGCGCCCCTCACGAGCCCGCCGCCTTCGTGCGGATCCACGCCACCGGTTGACCCTCGACGACCCGCTCGCCCCGCATGGCGAGCCACCGGACCAGGATCCCCTCGAACGGGGTGCGGACGTCGGTGAGGCCGACGGTGCCGACCTGGTCGCCGACCGCGAGGCGAGATCCGGGCTCCACGCCCACCCCACTCCCGGGGGCGGCGGTGGCCTCGGCCAGCGCCGTGCTCTCGAGGGCGGCGAGGTGGGCGGCGGGCTCGAAGACGCCCGGGGCCGGGCTCACCACCACCCGCTCGGAGGTGTACAGGTGCTCACCCTGCCCGTCGGGCCCCGAACCGGCCCACTCGTCCCCCCCGGACAGCGTGTCCATCAGCTTGTCGAGGTCGCCCGGAACGGCCACGGGCACGCCCCGGACGTCGGGTGTGGTCCTGCGCACCATTCCCGTCAAGACGCCTCCCGGGCCGAGTTCGATGACGAGGGTGGCGCCTCGGCCGCTCAGGGCCTCGAGGGAGTGGCGCCAACGGACGGGACTGCACAGCTGGGCCGACAGCAGTCCTGGCCACTCGGCGGCGTCGGTGTGGACACGCGCGTCGACATTGGCCACGACGGGGACCTCGGGTGCGTGGAACGTCACCTCGCCGAGGCTGTCGCGCAGCCGGGTGCGGGCGGGCAGCATCATCGGGGTGTGGAAGGCACCCGAGACGGGGATGGGCAGCACCTTGCGGGCGCCGAGCTCCTTGGCGTGGGCCGTCGCCAGGTCGATCCCCTCCTGGGTCCCGGCGATCACGACCTGGCCCGGGGCGTTGTAGTTGGCGACCCAGACGTCGGACTCGGCCCGCTGGCAGGCCGCCTCCGCGTCGTCGTCGGCGATGCCGATCAGGGCGGCCATCGTGCCGGGGCGGGCGTCGGCGGCCTCCTGCATGGCCGCCCCCCGCTCGATGACCAGGGCGGTGCCGTCGGCCAGCGACAGGGCGCCGGAGGCGACGAGCGCGGTGTACTCGCCCAGGCTGTGGCCGGCACAGGCGCCCGGGGTGAGCCCGAGGCGCTCGACGGCGTCCAGCACCACCAGGCTCGTCACGAAGGTGGCGAGCTGGGCGTTGGCCGTGAGGGTGAGCTCCTCCATCGGGGCGTCGAGGAGGAGGGCGGTCAGGTCCCGCCCGGCGATCTCGGAGGCCTCACCCGCCACCTCCCACGAGGGGTGATCCACCCAGGCCCGGCCCATGCCGGACCGCTGGGACCCCTGTCCCGGGAAGGTGAAGGCCAGCACCCACGAGCTCCTCTCGCATCGGACCGGTGCGCGGCGCGACCGGTGGACGGCCCAGTGTGTCACGGTCGTGACGCGAACCGGTGGTTCACCGGGGTCGTGGTGAGCGGCGCGCACGGGGGAGGGCGGGACGGCTCCCGTCTACTGTCGGGACATGGCCGGTGCGGACGCGACCCCCGAGAAGCCCCCCCAGGGGTGGTTCGCCGATCCGTTCGGTGTCCACGAGGCCCGCTGGTTCTCCCAGGGGACGGCGACCGCCCTGGTGCGCGACGGTCGCACCGAGTCCCAGGACCCCCCGCCCGACCGGGACTTCGACCAGCCCCTCGTGCCGGCCCGGGCGGCCCCTTCGACGGGCCCGGTGACGCCCCCCTCCGACGACGTGCGCCGGGCGGGCGACGACGGGTCCGATCCGGAGCCCGGCAGCCAGCTCGACTTCTTCGGCAATCCGACGGACCTCGGCGCCGGCACGACCCCCTCGATGTTCGCGCCGGGCGTGGGCGGAGCGCTGATCTCGAACCTGCAGGGCGCACCACCCCCCACGCCGCGGCGGATCCTGCGGGTCCGCTGGGTCACCTTCGGCTTCGCCTGCGTGTGGACGGCCCTGGTGTCGGGCCTCTTGTTCACCGCCACCACGACCACCAGGGCCGGTTCGGGCTCCGCCGCCCACGACGTCACCCGCACGGTGTTCTCGACCGACCGGGTGGGCGTCATCCTGTTCGTGGCCGCCCTGGTCGGGGCCTGTGTGGTCACCGGGGCCGGGCTCGTGCGCCGCATCCAGCGGGGGAGCGAGGCGTCGAGCCGGATCGGCTACGTGTGCGCCGGCATCCTCGGCCTCCTCGGCGTCCTCTCGCTCGCCAGCATCGGGCTGGCCCTGATCATCCTCGGCGCCGCCCTCGGCGTGGTGGCCCGGCCCATCCGCCGGCCCCGCCCCCTGCCGGGCGAACGCGTCGTCTGACCGGTCCCGGGTCGGTCAGCGGCGACGGTCGAGGTCGTCGTCGAGCCGGGTGGACCACAGCCGGTAGTACGCCTCGGCGAGAGCGAGACCCAGGCCCCAGGTGAGCAGGCCCCAGAGCAGGAGGGCGACGCTGTAGTCCCAGCGGCGGCGGCGGTCGGCGTGGTGGAAGATCCGGTCGGCCAGGGCCAGCTCGGGCACGTGCCAGAACTTCAGCAGCAGGTAGTACACGACGTACGGGGCGATCAGGCAGACCACGAAGCGCGGCCACGTCCGCATCGCGGCCAGGCGCCCCCGAACGCCGAGGGGCCGGAACGGCAGGAGCACCGACAGCAGGCAGCCGAAGCCGAGCCAGACGGTGATGTCGGCCAGGTCGCGCACCAGCGCCATCGGGATGGAATCGGGTGGATGGGCGACGACGAGGCGGAGCACGATCGACGACAACAGGATCGGCGGGGTCAGGACCACGAACACGGACAGGTTCTTGAGGAACAGGACGCGCCAGGCCGTGTCACCGGCCCGGAACGACGCCGCGGCCCGGTCGGCGTCGAAGCCGAGCTGGTTGGTGTTGAGCGCACTGGCCAGCACCCACCCCGCCAACGAGGTGGCGAACCCGCCGACCCGGACGTCGTCGGTGTGGTGGTTCCACGTGGTGGCGATCACGACCGGGACGCCGATGGCCAGGTTGATGGCGATCTGGGCGATCCATCCCCAGCGCCGGGTGAACGTCCAGCGGATCTCGTCGAGGACGTCGCCCACCAGGCCGACCCGCGGCTCCAGGGCGGCATCGGCCGCCGGACCGGACGGGTCGTCCGGTCGGGGCGTGGGGGAGGGGTCGCGGTCGACGATGGCCACGTCCACCTATCGGCATCCCGGGGCCCGAACCGGAGTCGGCCGTCCGCCGAGCCGGCTCCGTCGCCCGTGGTCCGCCGTGGTGCCCGGGGCGGGAGTCGAACCCGCACACCCTTTCGGATAGTGGATTTTGAGTCCACCGCGTCTGCCGTTCCGCCACCCGGGCCGGTGGTCTGGTGCCGGGGCCGACGCTACCCGCACCGGACGGTACCGGGGCACAGATCCGGGGTCCGGTGACCGTAGGCTCGGGCCATGGACGAGCCCGCGCCGATGCCATCGGGGCTGCACGGGGAGCGGTGGCGCTCCCTCGGTGCCGCCGGCGGCCTCCGCCTCGAACAGGTCGAGTTGCTGGAGGTGGAACTGCCCTTCCGACGTCCCGTCACCACGGCCATCGGCATCCATCGCGTCCGGCCCCTGGTGCTCGTACACCTGACCTGTCGAGACGACGCCGGAGTGGAGGTGGAGGGGTGGGGCGAATGTGCCGCCCTCGCCGACACCACCTACGATCCCGAGGACGCGGCGACGGCCTGGACGACACTCGAACGCGACCTGGTGCCGGCCCTCGCCGCCGATGCCGGCCGACGCGGCGCGCTCGTCCCCGTCGGGGGACTGCCCGGCGTCGCCGCCCCGACCGGTCGACCCCTGGCGTGGTCGGCCCTCGAGATGGCGGTCGGCGACGCCTGGCTGCGTGCGGCCGGCCGGTCGCTGGCCGGCCTGCTCGGGGTCGACGGCGCGACCGTCCCGCCCGGGGCCGTGCTCGGCCTCCCGGCGTCGAGTGACACCCTCCGGGCCGACCTGGCGGACCTCGACGACCAGGGCTTCGCCCGGGTCAAGGTGAAGGTGGCGCCCGGCACCGAGGAGGTGATCGTCGGGGCCCTCGGTGACCGGCCAAGCCCCGCCCTCCCGGTCCAGGTCGACGCCAACGGGGCCTACGGTCCCCTCACCGTCGCCGGCCTCCAGACCCTCGACCGGCTCGGGCTGCTCTGTATCGAACAGCCACTGGCCCGTGACGACCTCGCCGGTCACCGGGACCTGGCGGCCACCCTCACCACCCCGATCTGCCTCGACGAGTCCCTCGACGCGCCGGCCCGGGTGCTCGAGGCGGTGCGTACGCAAGCCTGCTCGGTCGTGTGCGTCAAGCCGGCCCGACTCGGGGGCATCGGGGCCGCCCTCGACGTGATCGACTGGTGCCGGGCCGCCGGCGTGACCTGGTGGATGGGTGGGATGTTCGAGTCCGGCTTCGCCCGGCGCACCCTCGTGGCCCTCGCCGCCCTTCCGGGCCCGACGATCCCCGGGGACCTCGCCCCGCCCACGGGTTATCTCACCGACGACCTGGTCGCGCCGATGGTGACCGGCCGGGACCCGGACACCGGTCGCCTGGCCGTGGCGGTGCACGACGGCCCCGGCCTGGCTCCCGAGCCGTCGTCCGCGACGCGGCGGGCGGCCCGGGTGAGCCGCACCGCCCCCCTCCGGGTCCGCCCCTGAGAGGCCGTCCCGGAACGTCCCGCGGCAGATTCCTGGAGAATTCCGGTGGGAAGCGCCGCCGGGCGTGCGTAGAATTGCCCTCCCATGCACCGGACCACCATCGAGCGCCGCCTGAACGATGCCCACCAGCGGCTCGTGCGCGCCCGGAGCGAGCTCGCCGTGCTCGACGAGCAGCTGATGGTGGTCAACGAGATCGCCGACGACACCCGCCTGCGGGCCCTCGTCGCCGAGACCCCGGTGGCCGCCAAGGAACACGACGAGGCCAGCCGGCAGGCCGGCGCCATGCTGCGCACCCGTCAGGCGCTGGTCGAACGGATCGCCGATCTGGAGCGTCGCCAGGACGACCTGCTCGAGCGGCTCGTGGTCGGACCCGGGTAGGTTCCCCGTCGGGCAGAATGGGGGGGCGGACCGCGCCCGGCGGACCCTCCCGCACCTGATCGCGTCCGGTCCGTCACCGGACCGCGGTACGCCGTCCGTCGCATCCGGGTGCAAGAATCCCCATCTCAGACAACAGCACCCATCCGCGTGGCAAGGAGCGAACACACCATGAGCAGGCGTGTGGTCATCGCCGAGGACGAGGCGATCATTCGACTGGATCTCAAGGAGATCCTGCTCGACGAAGGGTACGACGTGGTGGGGGAGACCGGCCGGGGTGACGAGGCCGTCGAGCTGGTGCGCGCCCACAAGCCCGAGCTCGTGATCCTCGACGTCAAGATGCCCGGCGCCGACGGCCTCCAGGCGGCCCGCGACATCCGCGACCTCGACATCAAGGTGGCGGTCCTCATCCTCACCGCCTTCAGCCAGCGCAACCTCATCGACGAGGCGCGCGACGCCGGCGTGGCCGCGTACCTGGTGAAGCCGTTCCAGCGCATCGAACTGATTCCCGCCATCGACCAGGCCATGGCCCGGTGCGAGCAGGAGTGGGCCATCGACGCCGAGGCCCGCCAGGCCGTCGACGACGGTCTCCTCGGTCAGCAGGGGATCGCCGAGGACAAGCTCGAGACCCGCCGGCTCGTCGACGGGGCCAAGGGCGTCCTCATGGAACGCCACGCCATGTCCGAGTCGGACGCGTTCAACTTCATCCAGAAGACGGCCATGGGCTCGCGCACCCGCATGGTCGACGTCGCCCGCCAGGTCCTCGAGGGGACGCTCGAGCCCTAGGCCGGAGCCAGCCACCATGCCCGCACCGAAGACGCCCGCCCCTGCCACCGACGTGGAGTCGCGGCCGCTCATCCTGCTGGACGGCATGTCGCTCGCCTTCCGGGCCTACTTCGCCCTGCCGGACTCGCTGAAGACGACCACCGGCGTCACCACCAACGCCGTCAACGGCTTCGCCTCGATGGTGCTCAACCTGGTCCGGGACCACGGTCCCGTGGGTCTGGCCGTGGCCTTCGACCTGCCCGGTGGCACCTTCCGGGACGAGATCGTCGCCGACTACAAGGCCGGTCGGGACGAGACGCCGGCCGACCTGCCGCCCCAGTTCGACATGATCCGGAACGTGCTCGACTCCCTCGCCATCCCGGTGATCGGGGCGGAGGGGTTCGAGGCGGACGACGTGCTCGCCACCTTGGCGACCGAGGCCCGCGACCGCGGCCACCCCGTCATCATCGTCACCGGCGACCGCGACTCGTACCAGCTGGTCGAGGACCCCTACATCCGGGTGCTGTACAACCGGCGCGGGGTCAGCGACTACGCGCTCTACGACGAGGCCGGCATCCAGGAGCGCACCGGGGTGCTGCCCCACAAGTACCCGCTGCTCGCCGCGCTGCGGGGTGACCCGTCGGACAACCTCCCCGGGGTGCCCGGGGTGGGCGAGAAGACCGCGGCCAAGCTCATCAACGAGTACGGCGACCTCGACGCGCTCTACGCCCACCTCGACGCGCTCTCCCCCAAGCTCCGCCAGAACCTGGCCGATCACGCCGACCGGGTCCGGATCAACGCGGAGATGATCCCGCTGGTGCGCGACGTGCCACTCGACGTCGACGTCGACGACCTGGTGCTCGGCGGGTGGGACCACGAGGCCGCCCGCCAGGCCTTCGCCGACCTCGAGATGAAGGGGGCCTGGACCCGGTTCGAGTCCGCCATGCGCGACGGGCTGTTCGGCGCCCCGGCGGCCGGCTCCGCGGGACCCGGGCCCGCAGCCGCGGGGGCCGAGGACACCCCGGCGACGGCCGACGAGGACCCGGAGTGGCTGGCCGCGCCGGTGTGTGCGGTGCCCTCCGACGTCGACCAGGCCTGTTCGGACCTCGACGCCCTGTTCGCCTCCGTGCGGGCGACCGGGGGGAACGTCGCCCTCGCCCCGCTGTGGGAGGGGGATCCCGGCCGGTCCCCCCTGTTGGCCCTGGCGCTGGTGTCCGAGGCGGTCGACGCCGGACCGGCGCCCACCCCGGCCGTCTATCTCGGGTCCCACCCCGGCGGCCACCTCGTGGCCGAGCCCCGGGTGCTCGCCCGACTCGCCGCCGGGCTCGGACGCGACGGTGTGGGCGCGGTGGCCCACGACGCCAAGGAGTTGATGCGCACGTTCCTGCCCCTCGGCATCGACATCTCGGGGCTGGCCATGGACACGGCGGTGGCCGCCTACCTGCTCGACCCGTCCGAGGACCACTACCGACTCTCCGACCTGGCGCCCCGGCTCCTCGGGGTGTCCGTCGACGACGGCACCGGGGCCAAGGGCCAGGGCGCGTTCCTGCTCGAGGAGCCGGCCGGTGCCGACGACGGCGCGGACGCACCGGCCGGGCTCGACCACACCGCGCTCCGACTCGTACGCATGGCCGCCACGCTGGCCCGGCTGCGGGGCCCACTGGCCGCCGCCCTCGACGCCATCGGCGAGGCACAGTTGTTCGACGACATGGAGCGTCCCCTCGTGCGGGTGCTCGCCCGCATGGAGGTCGTGGGGATCCCCGTCGACCGCGATGTCCTGCGCACCATCGCCACCGAGCTGACGACCGAGTGCGACACACTCGAGGCCACCATGCACGAGCTGGCGGGCTCGCCGTTCAACGTCAACTCGGTCAAGCAGCTCCGCACCGTGCTGTACGACGACCTCGGACTGCAGCCGGGCCGCAAGACCAAGACGGGGTACTCGACCGACGCCCGCACCCTCGAGTCGCTCCGCGGCCAGCACCCCATCGTCGAGGTGCTGCTCCGCTACCGCGAGGTGGAGAAGCTGCGGTCCACCTACGGCGAGACGCTGGCCGCCGAGGTCGCCCCCGACGGCCGGATCCACGCCACCTTCCGCCAGACCGTGGCCCGGACGGGACGACTGTCGTCGGACCGGCCCAACCTGCACAACATCCCGGTGCGCACCGACGAGGGCCGGCGCTTCCGGGAGGCGTTCGTGCCGTCGGCCGGGCGTCGCCTGCTGGTGGCCGACTACGACCAGGTCGAACTGCGGGCCATCGCCCACCTGTCGGGCGATCCGGGCCTCACCGCCGCCTTCGCGGCGGGAGAGGACATCCACCGGACGGTGGCGGCCCGCGTCTTCGGTGTCGACCGCGACGCGGTCACCCACGAGCAGCGGTCCACGGCCAAGATGGTCTCCTACGGCCTCGCCTACGGCATGGAGTCCTACGGCCTGGCCCAGCGCCTAGGCGTCCCCGTGGAGGAGGCGAGGGGGATCCTCGACGCCTTCTTCGGGGCGTTCCCCTCGGTCCACGACTACATGGACCGGGCGGTCGCCGAGGCCCGGTCCAACGGCTACACCTTGACCACCTTCGGTCGTCGGCGACCCCTGCCCGACCTGGTGTCGTCGAACCACCAGGTGCGCCAGGCCGCCGAGCGCCAGGCCATGAACGCCGGCATCCAGGGCCTGGCCGCCGACCTGTTCAAGATGGCCCTGATCCGGCTCGACTCGGGCCTGGAGGAGGGCGGCTACCGCTCCGACCTGGTGCTCCAGGTCCACGACGAGGTCCTGGTGGACGTCGAACCCGACGAGGCCGACGCCGTCGAGCGGCTCACCGAGACCGCGCTCACCGGGGCGGCCGACCTCGACGTGCCCCTCAAGGTGGCCATGGCGTGGGGCTCCTCGTGGGCCGAGGCGAAGGGCTGAATCCGGGCCCGTCACCGGGCATCGCCCTGACCTGCGACTCCACCCCTCCCGTGCGGTAGCATGGATCCCCTGCCACAACGGTTGTGGCGCGTGTCTTGCACGTTCCCGTCGTCGGCCCACCGACCGACGGGGCGCACCTGTCCGGAAAGCGAGCTACCTACCTGATGTCCGATACCCACGTCGTGCCTGCCGGCACCGACCTGCTGTCCCCCGAGGCCATGGGCCACTTCGACGAGAACGGGGTGTACATTCCCCGCTCCATCACCGAGGACGACCTCGGTGGAGGCTCCCTCGAAGACGCCATGGCCGGCACCATCGTCGAGTTCGAGGACGGTGACCTCGTCGAGGGGACCGTCGTCAAGATCGACCGGGACGAGGTCCTGCTCGACATCGGCTTCAAGTCCGAAGGGGTCATCCCCGTCCGGGAGCTGTCCATCCGCAACGACGTGGACCCCTCCGAGATCGTCACCCTCGGCGAGGCCGTCGAGGCCCTCGTCCTCCAGAAGGAGGACAAGGAGGGTCGCCTGATCCTCTCGAAGAAGCGGGCCCAGTACGAGCGGGCCTGGGGCACCATCGAGAAGCTCAAGGAGGCCGACGAGGTCGTGACCGGGCCGGTCATCGAGGTCGTCAAGGGCGGTCTCATCGTCGACATCGGGCTGCGCGGCTTCCTGCCGGCGTCCCTCGTCGAGCTGCGCCGTGTCCGCGAGCTCCAGCCCTACGAGGGTCGCACCATCGAGGCCAAGATCATCGAGCTCGACCGCAACCGCAACAACGTCGTGCTGTCCCGCCGGGCCTGGCTGGAGGAGACCCAGAAGGAGCAGCGCGGCGAGTTCCTCGTCAACCTGAAGCCCGGCGAGCGTCGCCGCGGCGTCGTCTCCTCGGTCGTCAACTTCGGTGCCTTCGTCGACCTGGGCGGCATGGACGGACTCGTCCACGTGTCCGAGCTGTCGTGGAAGCACGTCGACCATCCGTCCTCGGTCGTGTCGGTCGGCGACGAGATCGACGTGGAGGTGCTGGACGTCGACCTGTCCAAGGAGCGCATCAGCCTCTCGCTCAAGGCCACCCAGACCGATCCGTGGCAGGAGTTCGCCAACTCCCACCAGGTCGGCGAGCTGGTCTACGGCCGCATCACCAAGCTGGTGCCCTTCGGCTCCTTCGTCCAGGTGGGCGACGGCATCGAGGGCCTCGTGCACATCTCGGAGATGGCCGGCCACCACGTCGACCTCCCCGAGCAGGTCGTCACGCCCGGCGAGGAGCTGTGGGTGAAGATCATCGACATCGACCTCCAGCGTCGTCGGATCAGCCTTTCGATCAAGCAGGCCGCCGAGGGCGGAGAGGTGTCCGAGGAGTACCGCGAGGCGTTCGGCGAGCACGCCTACGACGATGAGGGCAACTACGTGGGCCCCGTCTTCGCCGAAACGGAGTTCACCCCCGAGACCGAGGCCCAGGCCGCCTGGGCGGACTACGTGGCCGAGCACGGTCCCGTCGACGGCGAGGGTGGCGAGGCGGCTCCCGCCGGCGCGGCGCCGACCGAGGTCGGAGCGGTCGCCGAGGCTCCGGTCGCCGAGGCTGCTGCGGTGGTCGAGCCGGCCCCCGAGTCTCCGGCCCCCGAGGCTCCGGTCGCCGAGGCGCCCGTCGCAGAGCCGGCCACCGAGGGCTGACGACTCCGACGGGTGCCGCGCGCGGGCCCGGCCGGAAGGCCGGTTCGTGCGTGGGGACGACCCGGCCGGCGCCCTAGGTGGGCAGCCGGACGATGTCCAGGTCCTTCGACGTGTAGATGGTCTGCCCCCCCGGCACGGCCACGCCGGGGTTGACCTCGAACCGCGCCGCCGTCCCCGTGACGCCGGCCGGACAGACGTGCTGGGGCGCGTACACGAACGCCGAGCCGGCGTTGTAGCGGACGGCGCACGAGGCGACACCGGTCTGGACGTCCTCGAGCAGCATGCCGTCGATCCAGATCCAGTTGTCCGAGTTGGCGCTCACGTAGGCGATCGACCGCCCGGCGGCCGACCTGACGATCGCCGCCTGGGCCGCGCCCATGTCCAGGTAGCCCACGGCCGGAGGGGCGCCGAAGTCGCCGAAGACGAGGAGCGCCGGCACGACGGCGTAGGCGATCCACCACCGGAGGACGGCGACGGCCACGGCCCCGTAGCCGAGGGCCACCACGCCCAGGTAGAACGACAGCTCGTAGGCGTGCAGCTGGTCGACGTCCGAGTTGACCCCGTACGTCATCAAGACGGCCAGGGCGGTGCCGACGTAGAGCACGGCGATGATGGCCAGGTAGCCGCTCCGCTCGGCCGAGGACCGCATCCGGTACACGAGGACGGCCACCCCGACGCCGACCACCAGCAGCACACCGAAGACCCAGGCGTGGTGGAGTCCCCAGAAGCTGGCGACGAGGGCGAAGGACTGGCCGACGGTCCGGGGGCTCTTTTCGGGATGGGCCACCGCGTGCCAGTAGTTGGCGAACTGCCACGGCCAGCCGAACGCGATGCCGATCAGGTTGGGGAGGCACAGCACCACCACCGAAGCGACGCCCCACCCCAGGTACCGTCCCCGGCGTCGGCGCTCGACCGTGCGCCACGCCACGAACCACCCGAAGGCGAGGCAGGCCACGGCGATGGGGACGAGCACCACGTAGCGCTGGGCCACCCACGTAGCGGCGATCCCCACCAGGACGAACGCCGAGGGCCTGCGCGCCAGCAGGTAGACGAGCGAGCAGATGAGGAACAGGACGCACCACAGCGTCTGGACCGGGATCCACGACTCCACCAGCAACCCGTTCAGCGACTGGGCGAACGTCCGGGTCGGTTCGATGGCGAAGACCAGGAAGCCGGCCGTCGAGGCCAGGATCACCCGCGTCGAGTCGAACGCCACGCCCAGGCAGAACGCCGACAGGGCGATCAGGACGGCGTTCACCAGGAGGACCGTGGCCCAGGTGGCGTCGTAGGCGGTGGGGAAGAGGTGGAACCAGTTGTGGAACACGGTCTCGCCGGCCGCCTCCACGTAGAACATGGCGGCCCCGGGGTGGAAGAACCCGAACTGGCTGTAGTGCCCGTGGTCCAGCTTGAAGTGGCGGGCCAGTTCCACCATGAGACCGTCCGAGGCCAGGTCACCGATGGGGTGGGTAGGGGTGCGGAGCTCGGACCAGTAGCGGACCCAAAGGGCGACGGCCACGACGACACCGGTCAGCGAGGCGGTGACACCCATCACGTGGTCGTTCGA
>Ga0181528_10000453_pt1 | contig 29694 bp, 28 predicted proteins | sample PEATcosm2014_Bin_47_FD_119742 | JGI IMG/M metagenome (GOLD analysis project Ga0181528, IMG submission 119742) | Peatland microbial communities from MTU Mesocosm Facility, Houghton, MI, USA - PEATcosm2014_Bin10_10_metaG | ecosystem: Environmental > Terrestrial > Soil > Wetlands > Peat | place...
GCGGCCGCTGAGTGCCGGGCCAACGCCATGCTGCCGGCCAGGCCGGCGAGGAAATTCCTGCGTGAAGAAGATGCACTCATGCTGAACCTCATTTTAGCTTGTTAGACGCGTCTTCCATGCCAATAGTTCTGGTGCGATGGGGGCTTCGATCGTAAGCGGCTCCCCCGTGGCAGGCGAATCGAAGCGGATGCGCAACGCGTGCAGCCAGGGCCGGTTCAACTCAGGCTGTGCGACCGCGCCGTAAAGCGTGTCGCCTGCAACCGGATGGCCCAGCGCAGCAAGGTGGACGCGAATCTGGTGAGTTCGCCCCGTACCGATGTGCACTTCGAGCAAGGTGAACCTGTCGTATCGCTCCAACACCCTGTACTCCGTGTGCGCGTGACGGCCGGATGAAAGGCGCGCGGTCATCCGGGTGCGCCGCTCGGGATCGCGGGAGATCGGCAGATCGATCGTGCCCCGGTCGCTATCGGGCCGGCCCTGCACCAGCGCCAGGTACGTTTTTTCGACGGTGCGCCCCGAGAATTGAGCCGCCAGGCTGCGATGCGCCGCGTCGGTCCGCGCGACCAGCAGAACTCCACTGGTGCCCTTGTCGAGCCGGTGTACGATGCCCGGACGCAGATCGCCTCCGACGCTGGACAGGCTCTTGAAATGATGCAGCAGCGCATTCACGAGCGTGCCTGACGAGCAGCCCGCTCCCGCGTGGACCACCAGTCCTGCCGGCTTGTTCACCGCCACGACGCTGGCATCTTCGTAGAGGATGTCGAGCGGAATCTCTTCGGCGAAGGCGTGCAGAGGTTTCAACTCGGCCGGCTCCACATCCACGCGCTCGCCGCCGCGCAGTTTCAGAGACGCCTTGGACGCCGTGACGCCATTCAGTTTGACGCGCCCCGCTTCGATCCAGCTCTGCAAACGCGCCCGGCTATACTCGGGCAGGCGCGCGGCCAGGAACTGATCCAGGCGCAGACCGGCGTCGGAATCGGAGGCCTGACACTTCACGTGTTCAGCGGATTTTCCGCGGATTTCCACGACAACCAGGATAGCGGTGCGCGATAGAGCCCGTTGCCGTTATGCGAGAATCGCGTTGGCGGAGTCGAATGTGAGCCGCCAGACCTTGTGATGCGACTTCAGATGGCGGACAAGCGGGTGGTTGGCGGACTGGTGGCGTGCCTCGCCGCGGTGCGCTTCTGCCACACCGGCGTTTTGTGGGTGGAAGAAGCCTACCCCATGGCCGCCGCCCGGGCCATGCTCTCCGGGAAAACGCTCTACCGCGACGTCTGGTTCGACAAGCCGCCGCTCTTCCCCGGTTTCTATACCCTGTTCAACGCCGCCATGGGGTGGCCGCTCCGCCTGGCAGGAGCGCTGTTCGTCGGGTTCGCCGCCTGGGCGGCATGGCGGGCGGCGAGGCAGCTCTGGGGCCGGCAGGGCGATGCAGCCGGATGGGCGGCGCTGCTCACAGCTTTCTTTTTGACGTTCGACTTTCCCGCGGCGGCCATGGCGTTGACGCCGGATCTGCTCGCCCTGCCATTTCACTTGCTCGCCGTCGGAGCGCTCGCGGCCGGGCAGCCTTTGCTCGCCGGAGTCTTCTGCGGCGTTGGGCTTGGTTTCAACAGCAAGGCGCTCTTCATCCTGTTGCTCTGTTTGCTTTGGCGCTGGTGGGAAACGCCCCGGATCCTGGCGGGGTTTGCGCTGCCCGTCGCCGTCCTCGCGGGCTGGATGGCCGTGCAGGGCAGCTTGGTTGACCACTGGCAGCAGGTGTGGGTCTGGGGTGCGGCCTATTCGCGCGATACTCCGCTGGTTGACCCGCTGGTCGAAGGCCTGCGGCGCACGCTGAATTGGGCTGGGTTTCACGTCGCTATCGTCGCAGCGGCGGCCTGGGCGCTCGTTCGGGAAAGGGACCGGCGCTGGCGTCTGCTGGGCTGGATCGCCATCAGCCTGGGATCGGCGTGGATGGGCTGGCGGTTCTTCCCGCGCTACTTCTTCCAACTGCTGCCCGCGCTGGCTTTGCCGGCCGCGCGCGGCATCTCGATTGCGCCGCCGCGCTGGCGTGCTGCGCTCGTCGCACTGCTCGCCATCCCGCTGATTCGTTTCCTGCCGCCTTCGGTTCAGATCGCCGCGGAGACGCTTCAGCGCCGCCCGCACGCCTCGCGCGACCTGGCGCTGTTTGAGGATTCCCGTCGTGCCGCGGGAATCGTCACCAGTGTCCCCGAGAGCGACCGGACAGCTCTGGTCTGGGGCTACCGGCCGGAGCTTTACGCCTTGGCGGGCCTCACGCCCGGCACGCGCTATCTGGACTCGCAGCCGCTCAGCGGAGTGCTCGCGGACCGCCATCTTACGGAGAGCCGGCAGACGTTTCCGGAACTCTCCCGCCAGAATCGCGAAGCGGTGCTCGCCACCAGGCCGCCGGAATGGATTCTCGATGGACTAGGCCCGATCAACGGACAACTTTCGGTCTTCAACCCTTCCACCGGGCTGGCCGCCTGGCGTCCGCTGTATGACGAGGCAGGCCGAACCGCGACCGTGATCGTCTACGCTCGTGTCCGCTGAAGTGGGGCGGCGCTCCAGCGCCGCGCAGGTTTCCGGAGCCCGCAAGTAACTACGACTAGGGCACCGGGAGCCGCACGGCGCTGGAGCGTCTCTCCACAACGGTTCGGCCACCTTCATCCTCGCGGGGCATGGAGGCCCCGTTTCATGGCCGCTACCTGGCCAGGAAGGCTCGCCCCATCGTTGCTTCTGCTCCCGTCATCTGAGGCTCCTGCGCGTAGTCGGCCTGTTTCAACGCGGCCTCCACTGTGGAGACGACCGCAGTCAGCGGCTTAGCCAGTGACAGCGGCGCATTCAGCGCTTGAAGCAGATAGTACGTGAACGCACCGTTCGGCCTGCCGCCAAATGTCGCGTCCGCTGCCGTCTGGTCCGACCTGCACGCTGACACAAGCGCCAGATTCAGTCCGTCCGTAGAGTGGACAAAGTCCGCGGGCGCGATCTGGTTCTCGATGGCCGCGATGGCGCGCCAGGCCAGATCGGCGGGCGGAACCAGGAAACGTTGAGACACCGGCGGTGCGCCAGGTCCGGGAAACGTGCGGTCCAAATCGCCCGAATGGCAGGAGTCTGAAACCCAGACGAACTCGACGCCTTTGGGGACGGCCGCGAAGATGTGCTTGAATTGCAGGCCAGTGATCATGTGCGGCTCGGTCCAGTCGAAATCCACCGGGCAGATCGCGTCATCCATTCGGTCCACCGCGCCGGATTCGTCGCGCAGGGCTATCTGCGTTCCGTGACCGCTGTAGTGAAACAGGATCCGGTCCCCGGGCGTCAGGCCGTCCAGCAGCCAGTACAGCCGTTCCAGAATCGCTTGAGTGGTCGCGCGCGAATCCGTTAACAAGCGGATAGAATCCGCCGCGAAGCCGCACTTCCCGCTGAGAAATGCCGCCATGTCCGTCACGTCGTTCAGGCACCCGGCGAGCGGCGCGCCCGGGTATGCATTGATGCCAACCAGTAATGCTCGGTCCATATAAAAGCCTCCATGCGGCGCCGGGGCCGAGCAACAGCCCGCCGGCGCCAGTTGAATGTCTGTGAGCGTGCCCGTCGTCTTGGGCTGCCGTTCAGAGACTAGGCCCATGCGTCAAGCGATTCCGTCCGGTTCGCGGGGCGGCTAAGCACCGCGGCTGCAGTTTCGCAAGCGCTCTATCTGCTCGCCATCTCACTCAACGGTTGGGCTTTGCTCGACCAGCGGGGCCGAAGCCCCCGGTGCCGCAACCCCATTTCTCGATAGAATGAAGTCGCTGTCACCCGCTTGGTGAAAACCGCCCGGCTGTGGCGTCGGAGGGCCTCTTGGCCTTCACCGCCCGCCGTCGCGCTGCTCTCGGGGTGAGGCCCGTGCAACGCTAGCGGAAGCGGAGCGTCGCGCGGTAATTCCATAGGGAGTCTATATGCCACAGGCAACTTGCGATATCGGTCTTATCGGGCTGGCCGTGATGGGTCAGAATCTCGTGCTGAACATGAACGACCACGGATACAAAGTGGCGGTCTTTAACCGGACCGTCTCCAAGGTCGATGACTTCGTGAACAACGAAGCCAAAGGCACGCAGGTTGTCGGCGCGCACTCGATTGAAGAAATGGCAGCGCTGCTGAAGCGCCCGCGCCGCGTCATGCTGATGGTCAAGGCGGGCTCTACGGTGGACGACATGATCGGCCAGATCGTGCCGCACCTTGAAGCCGGCGACATCATCATCGACGGCGGGAACTCGCACTTCCCGGACACCACCCGCCGCACGCAGGAGCTGGCCGCGCAAGGCATCCTGTTCATTGGCACCGGCGTCTCCGGCGGCGAAGAGGGCGCGCGCCGCGGCCCGTCCATCATGCCCGGCGGCAATCCCGCTGCCTGGCCGCACGTCAAAGAGATATTCCAGGCCATCTCCGCCAAGGTCGAAGACGGCTCGCCGTGCTGCGAGTGGGTCGGCGAAAACGGCGCGGGCCATTACGTGAAGATGGTCCACAACGGCATTGAATATGGCGACATTCAGCTCATCTGTGAGGCCTATCAGCTCCTGAAGGATGCTTTGGGATTGACCCCCGACGAGCTGCACGACGTCTTCGCCGAGTGGAACAAGGGCGAGCTCGACAGCTATCTGATCGAGATCACGCGCGACATCTTCGGCAAAAAAGACGAGGACGGCTCCGCGGTTGTGGACAAGATCCTCGACACCGCGGGCCAGAAGGGCACCGGCAAGTGGACCGCCGTCAACTCACTGGACCTCGGCATCCCCGTGACCCTGATCGGCGAGGCCGTTTTCGCGCGTTGCCTGTCGGCGATGAAGGACGAGCGCGTCGAAGCTTCGAAGATTCTCTCCGGCCCGTCGCCGGCGCGTCCGGCCGACCGCGCCGCGTTTATCGAAGACGTCCGCCGCGCGCTGTATTGCTCCAAGATGATCTCCTACGCTCAGGGCTACATGCTGCTGCGCGAGGCCGCGAAAGAGTACAAGTGGAATCTTAACTTCGGCGGCATCGCACTGATGTGGCGCGGCGGCTGCATCATCCGCAGCCAGTTCCTCGGCAAGATCAAGCTCGCGTTCGACAAGAATCCGCAGCTCGAAAACCTGCTGCTCGATGAGTTCTTCTCCTCGACGCTGATGAAGTACCAGGCTTCCTGGAGAAGCGGAATTATCAGCGCGATCAATTTCGGCGTGCCGACCCCGGCCTTCAGCACCGCGCTCGCTTTCTTCGACGGATACCGCACCGCGCGCCTGCCGGCGAACCTGTTGCAGGCCCAGCGCGATTACTTCGGAGCGCATACCTACGAGCGCATCGACCAGCCTCGCGGTAAGTTCTTCCACACGAACTGGACCGGCCACGGCGGCCGCGTTTCTTCCTCGACGTACACGGCATAACGCGTGGTGGGGCGGCTCTCCAGAGCCGCGCGGGGCCTCCAGGCCCCGCCGTGTTGTTGTAGCCGCTTTTTTCGTTCTTTCGGAGTACTCATGAAATACGGTTTGAATATCAAGCAGGACGCCGCGCTCGATCTGGTGAGCCTTGGCGCTCTCGTGCATCGTCTCGATCCCGGCATCATTCCTTTTCGCAAGGCGCACGAGTGCCAGATCCACGTCAGCGGCGGCGAGTTCAATGTCGCCGCCAACCTGTCCGATTGCTTCCGTCTCAACACGGGGCTAGTCAGCGCCATGGTCGATTATCCCGTGGGCGATCTGATCGCCGAGCGCGTCCGCGCCATGGGCGTGAAGCCCTTCTACAAGCGCTTCAAACACAACGGCGTGAACGGGCCCAACATGGCAACGGTCTATTCCGACCGCGGCCAGGGCGTGCGCGCTCCAGTGGTTTTCTACAACCGCTGCAACGAAGCGGCGGCGCACTTGAAGCCCGGCGATTTCGATTGGGCGTCGATCTTTGCCGGCGGCGTCAAGTGGTTCCACTCGGGCGGCATCTTCGCGGCGCTTTCCGAGACTACCGGCGAGGTGATCATCGAGGGCATGAAGGCCGCCAAGGCAGCCGGCGCGGTCACCTCTTTCGATTTGAATTACCGGGCCAAGCTCTGGAACATCTGGGGTGGTCACGAGAAAGCGCTAAGCGTCATCGCGCGCATCGTGGAGCACGTCGATGTCCTGGTTGGCAACGAAGAGGACCTGCAGATGGGCCTTGGCATCCCTGGACCCGAAGTCGCCGCGAAGTCCAAGCTCGATCCGAGCGTCTTCTTCGGCATGATCGACAGCGTTGTGAAGAAGTATCCCAAGGTGAAAATCGTCGCTACAACGTTGCGCGAGGTGAAATCCACCAACCGCCATGCCTGGGGCGCGGTGGCCTGGATCGACGGCAAGACCTACACCACTCCGACGGCTGAACTCGACGTGCTCGATCGCGTGGGTGGCGGCGACGGCTACGCCTCGGGCTTCATCTACGGCCTGCTGAGCGGCGAAGAGCCGGAAGATGCCGTGAAGCTCGGCTGGGCGCACGGCGCGCTGCTGACCACGTTCCCCGGCGACACCTCCATGGCGACCGTCGAGCAGGTTCGTGCCTTCGCCCAGGGCGGCTCGGCGCGCATTCAGCGCTAACGAATCTCACACTACTTCCTCACGGCCCGAAACAGAGCCGCGCCGTGAGGGAGTCGGGATGGTCCGCCGGGCCACCTACAGGGATGAAAGTGGCCGGAGAGTGGTGGGGCAGACCTTCAGTCTGCAGACCGGCTTCAGCCGGTCTCTCCGGCGAGTCTTGCGGGGCTGAAGCCCCGCGCAGAATGAATTCTGCCCCACCACGCAGGCCGTGACTTTCGCGTGAGCGGTGGCATCCCTGATTCCTGCTTGGTCTTCGCTAGAGTTGCATGCACAAGGCCTGTTAGGTTTGCATTTCCTCACGAATAGAAAGGCTCTCTGTGCGCCTGCGTTGATAGCCTGAAGTTGTGACTGGCACATCGCAGCCGCCCCGACCAGGGCGGCGTTTTACGCGCAACCGCATGGGCTGGATCTCCGAACAGATCAGCGCGCAGAGTGAGCTATTCCTGGACTTCTGCCGCGAGGGTCATTGCGCGTCGAGCGAGTCTGCCGCGCTCGACATCGGGACCGGCTACGGGCTGGTAGCTTTGGCCGCACTGCACGCGGGCGCCTGGGTCATCGCGAACGACGTGGAGCCGAGTCATCTGCGCGAGCTGCAGCGGCGTGCGGAGCGCGAGACCAGCCCGGAGGAACGCGCCCGGCTGACCCTGCGTCAAGGCCACTTCCCGCGCGACCTGTTCTTTCCGGAAGGCACGCTGGGTGCAGTGCACTGCGCCAACGTTCTGCACTTCCTCACGGGCCGTCAACTCACGCTGGGCCTGAGCCGCATCGCTCGCTGGCTGCGGCCCGGAGGCAAACTCTTCGTGCAGGCCTCCACGCCCTATCGCGCGCCCTTCGCTCCCTTTATTGCCGAATACGAGCGGCGCGTGGCTGCGGCCGAGAAGTGGCCCGGCTGGGTGGAGAAACTGAGCGTCTACTGCACGCACCGGCAGGTCAGCCACATGCCGCGCACGATGCACTTTCTCGATGACCGTATCCTTGAACGCGTGGCCGTGGAAGCCGGCCTCACCGTGGAGCGAGCGTGGCTCGCCCCAGGCGACGATCTGCCCGCCGACCTGCGCTTGGACGGGCGCGAGACGGCGTGCCTGATTGCGCGGAAGAGCGTCTGAGCGCTCGTGCCGATCTGGAGATCTGCGCTCCCGAGTTCCGACAAGTTACGCCGCATCCTCGAATCGGACAACGATTCGCTTGCCGAGCACTGCCAGTGCGGCTTGAATCTTCTCGGGCTTCGTATCGTGTTTTGGGTCGAGCATCCGGCGGACAACGGTTTCGCTGACGCCAAGCCGTTTCGCCAACTCCGTATTTCGCATTTCACCCTCGCGCATGGCGAGGTACAGGGCAAGCTTCGGCGCCAGGTAAAGCGGAACGCTGATCGGGTGTTGCCCCCGCTTCAGCTTCGAAGGAGTTGGAATCGAGTCGCCACGGGTAATTCGTCCCGCAATGGCTTCGGCCAGGCAGTCGGCGGCCTCGACCATCGTTTCGTCGAGATCCGCGCCTCCCGTAAGAGCTTCGGGCAGATCCTGGAACCGGACGTGAAAGCCTTTGCCATTCTCTTCGGGCAAGAAGCTGGCGGGATAGGTGGCGGTGAACATTACAATTCCTCCTTGCTTATGCTGAGTTGCCTGAGCATGTCAGACAGCAAGCCAGGGCCGAGTTCCTTCTTGAGGTCTTTGACAACGGTGAAACGGTCGCCAACGTAGAGCGTGCTGTGGCTGCCCGAGCCACGTTCTGGAACCCAGCGGTACGTGAGCTTGTTGCGCCTGGCGACAGCTTTCACTTTGCGAAGAAACTCGCTGGCCTTCACGTATCTACTATCGAACAGTTCTGTTCGATTCGCAATATGGCTCGTGGGGCGGAATTGTAACGCCGAATAAGTCCTCCGGAGCCCCACAGCAACAGGCAATAGAGGCGGCGCGTTGCCGATCTGGAGAGCGGCGGTCCCAGGCGAGGGCTATGGCAGGCTGGTCGTGCCCATCAGGTACTTGTCGATGCCGCGTGCCGCGCTGCCGGTTCCCCTTTGATGTGCCCTCTACGCCCTGTGAATCGCCTCCACCGCCAGTCGTGGCTCGTGCGCGATGATCCTCAACAGGGCCGCCGCCGGCCCGGTTGGTTGACGCCGCGCTTGCTCCCAGTTCTGAATCGTCTTCACGCTGACGCCAATCAAGAGCGCGAACTCCGACTGCGAGAGGCTGGTTCGTTCGCGGATCGCCCGTATCCCCGAAGAGCCGATTTCCAACCGGCGCGAGGTTTTGCTCCGACCGCGCAGAATCGCTCCACCTTCGCGCACGCTCTGCAGCAGTTCGTCAAACATTTTCGATTTCATCGCGGAATTCCTCCTTGACCACCCTGGCGAGTTGCTCCACCTGCCTCGGGGTCAGATTGGCCGACACATTCTTGGGGTATGCAGAGAGCAGCAGGATCAAGTCTTTCCGGACTGCCCAATAGTAAATGACGCGGGCGCCGCCGCGCTTGCCGCGCGAACCAACCGCTACGCGCACCTTGCGTATTCCGCCACCGCCTTTTATGAGAGCGCCGAGAGCCGGATTGGCGGCGAGCCGGGACTGAAACTCCCCGTATTCTTCGTCGTTAAGCAGATCCGTAATCTACCACGCAAAGACGGAAGTTTCGATCAACTCCACTTGGCCGATTATCCGCCATTGGCGGATAGCCGTCAAGGCTCAGTACTGTGGGGCGGCTCTCCAGAGCCGCGTGGGCGCTCCAGCGCCCGCCCGCAACGTCTCCGCCAGACTGCCGGTTTGAGCCGGTCCACGCTTGCGGGCTCTGGAGAGCCCGCGCGGTCCTGGAGGACCGCCCCACTTCCGCTGCTTAAGGCAGGCTGGTCGCGCCCATCAGGTACTTGTCGATACCGCGTGCCGCGCTGCGGCCTTCGGCGATGGCCCAGACCACCAGCGATTGGCCCCGGCGCGTGTCTCCGGCGGCGAAGACTCCGGGCACGGTGGTCATGTAGTCGTCGTCCGCTTTCACGTTGCCTCGGGCGTCGAGTTCCACGCCTAGCTCATCCACCAGGCCGCTTCTCACCGGTCCGGTGAAGCCCATGGCCAGCAACACCAGATCGGCAGGGAACTCCTGTTCCGAGCCTGAAACCAGCTCGAAACTGGGCGGAGCGCCGACATCCACCGTGCACAGCTTCTTCACGTTGCCTTGCTCGTCGCCTTCGAAACGCGTGGTCAGGATCGACCAGATGCGGTTGCCGCCCTCTTCGTGGGCGCTCTCGGTGCGCAGCATCAGCGGCCACAGCGGCCAGGGCGTCGAATCGGCGCGGGAGTTTGGCGGCTTGGGCATGATTTCGAACTGGGTGATGGAGGCCGCATGCTGGCGGATGCTGGTGCCCAGACAATCGGCGCCGGTGTCGCCGCCGCCGATGATGATGACGTGCTTGCCCTTGGCGCTGATCCACTGCTCGTCCGGGATCCGGTCGCCGGCGTTGCGCTTGTTGTGCTGCGGCAGGAACTCCATCGCGAAGTAAATGCCCTTCAGCTCACGACCCGGGATCGGCAGGTTGCGAGGCTGTTCGGAGCCCGCGGCCAGCAGAATGGCGTGGAAGTCGTGGCGCAGTGCCTCGATGGAGACGTTCACGCCGACGTGCGCACCCGTGCGGAAGGTGACGCCTTCCGCTTCCATCTGGCTCAGGCGCCGGTCGATGTGATGCTTTTCCATCTTGAAGTCGGGAATGCCGTACCGCAGCAAGCCTCCGACGCGATCGCTCTTCTCGAAGACCGTGACCAGGTGTCCGGCGCGCGCCAGTTGCTGCGCGGCGGCGAGGCCCGCGGGACCGCTGCCCACCACTGCCACTCGCTTGCCCGAGCGCTGCGACGGCAATTCAGGCTTGATCCAGCCCTCGTTCCAGGCGTGATCGACGATGCTGCGTTCGATGTTCTTGATGGTGACCGGTGGCTCGTTGATGCCCAGCACGCAGGCGGCTTCGCACGGAGCGGGGCAGATGCGTCCGGTGAACTCGGGGAAGTTGTTGGTCGCGTGGAGGACGCGGATCGCATCCCTCCAGCGGTCTCTGTAAACCAGGTCGTTCCAGTCCGGGATGATGTTCGTCAGGGGACAGCCGGTGTGGCAGAAAGGCACTCCGCAATCCATGCAGCGCGCGCCCTGAGAGCGCACTTTCTCATCCGGGAACGGCTGATAAACCTCGAACCAATCGTTGATCCGCTCCGTCACGGGACGGCGTTCCGGTACTTCCCGCTCGATTTCCTTGAAGCCAGTGATCTTACCCATGGAGCACCTCTAACGCCGGATGCGAATCCGGGCGCGTGAGTGTAATCTTCGGCATGTCCGCCGTTCTCGGCGCGCCCAGAACCCGCTTGAATTCATGCGGGAACACCTTCACGAAGCGCGGCAGCATGGCGTACCAGTTATCGAGAATCCAGCGCGCGCGCGGCGAGCCGGTCAACTCCGAATGTTTCTCGATCAGTTGATGCAGTTGGTTGACGTCCTTCGGGTCGAAGAGCGGGTCGAGATCGACGCTCGATCGGTTGCAGAGCCTTGACACGAACTCGCCCGTCTCGTCCAGCACGTAGGCGATTCCGCCCGACATGCCGGCCGCGAAGTTCTTGCCGGTGCGTCCCAGCACGACCACCAGCCCGTTGGTCATGTATTCGCAGCCATGGTCGCCGACGCTCTCGACGACTGCCGTGGCGCCCGAGTTGCGGACGGCGAAACGTTCGCCCGCCATCCCGTTGAAGAAGCACTCGCCGCTAGTCGCGCCGTACAGCACGACGTTGCCGATCAGGATGTTGTCTTCGGGCACGAAGGTCGAAGTCTTCGGCGGATAGATGATGATTCGTCCGCCGCTCAGGCCTTTGCCGACGTAATCGTTGGCGTCGCCTTCCAGCGTCAGCGTGACGCCCTTGGCAAGAAACGCTCCGAAGCTCTGTCCCGCGCTGCCGGTGAACTGGAAGCGGATCGTGTCTTCGGGCAGACCCTTCGAGCCATACTTTCTTGCAATCTCACCCGAAAGCATCGCGCCGACCGTGCGGTGCGTGTTCCGGATGGCGAGGTTGAATTCCAGCGGAGTACCGTCCTCGATCGCCTCCTGCGCGTGTTCGATGAGGCTGTAGTCGAGAGCCTGGTCGAGGCCGTGATCCTGCTTGATGGTGCAGCGGCGTCCGACCCTGCTGGGAGCCGGCGGGTAGTAGAGAATCGAACTCAGGTCGATGCCCTTAGCCTTCCAGTGATCGGTGGCCGGACGAGTCTCCAGCATGTCGACGCGCCCCACCATCTCGTCGACGGTGCGGAAGCCGAGCCGGGCCATGATTTCGCGCAATTCCTCGGCCACGTAGAAGAAGAAGCGGATGACGCCTTCGGGGGTTCCCGTGAACTTCTTGCGCAACTCCGGATCTTGCGTGGCGATGCCCACCGGGCACGTATTCAGATGGCACTTGCGCATCATGATGCAGCCCATGGCGACCAGCGGCATGGTGGCGAAGCCGAACTCCTCGGCTCCGAGCAGCGCGCCGATGGCGACATCGCGCCCGGTCTGGAACTTGCCGTCCACCTGCACGCGGATGCGGCTGCGCAGGTCGTTCATCACCAGCACCTGCTGCGTCTCGGCAAGGCCGAGTTCCCAGGGAATGCCGGCATGCTTGATGGAGGTCAGCGGGCTGGCGCCGGTGCCGCCGTTGTCTCCGGAGATCAGCACCAGGTCGGCGTGCGCTTTGGAGACGCCCGCGGCGACGGTGCCGACGCCCACTTCGGCTACCAGCTTCACCGAGATCCGTGCTCTCGGGTTCACGTTCTTCAGGTCGTAGATGAGCTGGGCCAGATCCTCGATGGAGTAGATGTCGTGGTGCGGCGGCGGCGAGACCAGGCCGACACCCGGAATCGAGTGGCGGACTCGTGCGATCTCCGCGTCCACCTTGTGGCCGGGCAACTGCCCGCCCTCGCCGGGCTTGGCGCCCTGGGCGACTTTGATCTGCAACTCATCCGCGTTCACCATGTAATTCACGGTGACGCCGAATCGTCCGGAGGCCACCTGTTTGATGGAGCTGCGCCGCGAGTCGCCATTGGCGTCGGGGACGAAGCGCGCTTCGTCTTCGCCGCCCTCGCCCGTGTTGGAACGCGCGCCGATGCGGTTCATGGCGATGGCCAGCGTCTCGTGGGCTTCCTTGCTGATGGAGCCGAAAGACATCGCGCCGGTCGCGAAGCGCTTGACGATCTCGCTGGCCGGTTCGACTTCTTCGAGCGGTACTGGCTCGTCGGAATACTTGAAGTCCATCAGGCCGCGCAAGGTGCTGAGGTGCCTGGACTGATTGTTGATGTGCTCCGCATATTCCTTGTAAGTCGAATAGCTGTCGTTGCGGATGGCATGCTGCAGCTTGGAGATCGTAAACGGATTCAATAGATGGAGCTCGCCCTTGGCGCGATAGGCATAATTGCCTCCCACGTCCAGGTCGGTTTCCGATTCGGTCATGGGCCGGAATGCGAACTCGTGTTTACGCCGGGCCTCTTCGGCCAGCACGTCGAAGCCAATGCCCTCGATGCGCGATGACGTGCCCGTGAAGTACTTGTCGACGACGCTGTGCGAAAGCCCGATCGCTTCGAAGACCTGCGCGCCGCGATAGCTTTGGAGCGTCGAGATGCCCATCTTCGAAAAGACCTTCAGCAGCCCCTTGTTGATGGCTTTCTTGTAGTTCTTCAGCGCGGTCTGGAACGTCAGTCCATCCGGCAGCAGGCGGCGCAGAGCCAGGTTCTCCAGCGATTCGATCGCCAGGTACGGGTTCACCGCGCTGGCGCCGTAGCCGATGAGCAGGCAGAAGTGCATCACCTCGCGCGGCTCGCCGCTTTCGATAATCAGGCAAACTTGGGTGCGCGTTCCCTCCCGCACCAGGTGGTTGTGAACCGCGCTGAGCGTGAGCAGCGATGGGATCGGCGCCAGCTCCTGGTCCACTCCACGGTCGGAGAGGATCAGAACGGTGTAGCCGTTCTTGATGGCGAGCGAAGTGCGGCGGCAGAGGCTGTCGAGCGACCGCTGCAATTCAGCCGCTCCGCCTTCCACGCGGTACAGCATCGGAATCGTGGTGGCCAGGAAGTCGCCCATGCTGACGCGGCGCAGCTTTTCCAGGTCGTAGTTGGTCAGGATCGGGTGATCGAGTTTCAGCGTGTGGCTATGCTGCGGCGTTTCGGCCAGGATGTTGCGCTCCGTGCCAATGTAGCTGGTCAGCGACATCACCAGCTCTTCGCGGATGGGGTCGATGGGCGGGTTCGTGACCTGCGCAAAAAGCTGTTTGAAGTAATGGAATAGCGGCTGCGGCTTGTCCGACAGGCACGCCAGCGGAGTGTCGGCGCCCATCGAGCCGACGGGGTCCAGGCCTTGCACCGCCATCGGAACCAGGAACTGCTTGATATCGTCTTCCGTGTAACCGAAACAGCGCTGCCGCTGGAGCACCGTCTCATGCTCGGTCTGAAACACGCGCGGAGGTTGAGGCAGATTGTCCACGCGGATCTGCTGCTGCTCGATCCACTTGCCGTAGGGTTGCCGCGCAGCCAGCGTGCTCTTGATCTCTTCATCCGGGACGATGCGCTGCTGCGTTGTATCGCAGAGCAGCATGCGGCCGGGCTGCAGCCGGCCCTTGTAGACGACATCCTCGGGCTTCACCGGAAGCACGCCCGTCTCCGAGGACATGATCAACACATTGTCCTTCGTCACCATGTAGCGTGCCGGCCGCAATCCGTTGCGGTCGAGCGTGGCGCCGATCACGCGGCCATCAGTGAACGCGACCGCCGCCGGACCATCCCAGGGCTCCATCAACGACGCATGGTATTCGTAGAACGCCCGCTTCTCGGCAGGCATGTTCGGGTCCGCGTCCCAGGCCTCGGGAATCAGCATCGCCATCACGTGCGCCATGCTGCGGCCGGAGAGATACAGCATCTCAATGACGTTATCGAGCGTGGCCGAATCCGAACCGCCCGGCTGGATCACCGGCAAGAGCTTCTTGATGTCCGGTCCGAACAGCGGGGACTCGAGGATCGGCTGGCGTGCGTGCATCCACGCCGCATTGCCGCGGACCGTATTGATCTCGCCGTTGTGGCAGATGTAGCGGAAGGGGTGGGCGAGCTGCCAGGTTGGAAAGGTGTTGGTAGAGAAACGCTGGTGCACCATGCACAGCGCGCTGAGACACTCGGCGTCGGAGAGGTCGCCGTAGAACCGCGTGATTTGAGGCGCCAGCAGCAGCCCCTTGTAGACGATCGTCCGGCAGCTTAGCGAAGGCACGTAAAAGAAGGTCTTGTCGCGGATGTCCGACTCGCAAATCTCGCGCTCGACCCGCTTTCGCACGACGTACAGCTTGCGCTCGAGCTCGTCTTCGCTCATCTCCGCGGCGCGTCCGATGAAGATCTGCTGAATGTAGGGTTGCGAGGCTCGCGCAACGCGGCCAATCGCGTTCACATCTAATGGCGTATCGCGCCAGCCGAGCAGAGTGAGCCCCTCCTCGTGGACGATGCGTTCGACGATGCCTTCGCACAACAGGCGTTGTCGCGGTTCGACGGGCAGAAAGACAAACCCGGCGCCGTATTCACCGCGCCCGGGGAGCTTGAATCCGAGCTTGCGGCACTCGCGTGCGAACAACTCATGCGGAATCTGGATCAACACGCCGGCGCCGTCGCCGGTCTCGGGATCGCAGCCGCAAGCGCCGCGATGCGTGAGGTTGATCAGAATCTGAATTCCCTTGGAGATGATATCGTGGGATCGGTTGCCGTGAATGTTCACGACGAAGCCGATGCCACACGCGTCACGCTCGTTCCGGGGATGATACAGGCCCGCTGGCGCGGGCAAACCCTGAGGTGTGTGGTCGTCGAACATGGTGGCAAGACCCGCTTTCTGTCGGATATAAGTGGGTCTTTCGATTATACGCCCACTCCTGTATCAGGCGAAGTGAAATTATCAACTTGTCCTATGAGATCATCTTATGGTACCATCTGCGCGGTGGACTTTACTCAACTGCTCCTCTATAGGGACATCGTCCAAAGCCGCAGCATCAGCCGTGGCGCTGTAATGAATGGCGTCACTCAGTCCGCGGCCAGTCAGGCTCTGCAGGAGTTGGAGCGGCAGCTTGGCGTGCGCCTTCTGGACCGCTCGCGGCGGCCCCTCGAGGTGCTCGCGGCGGGACGCCTTTTTTATGATTTCGCTCGCGATGTGCTGCGCCGCCAGCAGGATTTCACAGCGGCTCTGGATGAGATGAAGGGCAGCGAAGGCGGCACTGTGCGCATCGCCGCGATTTACTCTGTCGGCATCTCGGAGATGTCCAAGCTGGAGCAGGAATTCTACCGCCGCCTTCCCACGGCGCAGTTGGAAGTCAACTATTTGCGGCCGGAAAAGGTCTATCAGGCGGTCGCCGAGGAGCGCGTGGACATCGGTCTGGTCAGCTATCCCGAGCCGACCCGGGAGATCACCGCCCTGCCTTGGCGCGAAGAGATGATGGTCGTGGCCTGTTCTCCCACGCATGCCTTCGCGGGCCGCGAGAGCATGAGTCCGGTGGAACTCGAAGGTTCCGAGTTCATTGGCTTCGACGAAGACCTGCCCATCAGCCGTGACATCGAGCGTTTTCTGCGCGAACACTCCGTGCATGTTCACATCTCGAGCCGTTTTGACAACATTCAGAGCATGAAGGAGGCTTTGCGGCTGGGCTCGGCCGTCAGCATCCTGCCGGAGCCGATGTTGCACAACGAGGTGCTGGAAGGCAGGCTGTGCGCCATCCGCCTCGAAGACCTGCTCATCCGGCCTCTCGGCATCATTCATCGCCGCCGGCGCAGCTTTCCGCGCGCCGCGCAGGTGTTCCTGGACCTGCTGCGCGCGCCGGCCGCCTGACACTGACACGTCCGGGATGGGAGTCGGACTGTTGTGCGCTCCCAGGGGTGTTTGACACTCTATTGGGCTGCCTCCTACAATTCAGATTGGAATGGAGTGCCTGCGGCTGCGCGCAGTCGTGTGTGCTCCGGAACTGGTTCCGCGCGCCGGTGTCCAATCTGTTTGCACGAACCGAAGTCATGAATCCGCGCCCACTCTGTGATCGCTTGCTGTCAATCGGATCGAGGCGGCGGAAGCGGGTACTCCGGATGCGGAAGTGACGCACGGAAGTGAAGATAGACGGTCAGGAATACCTGATTCTGCGCGATGACGACATTCTCGCCGTTCCCGGCTAACCGGGTCGGCGGCAGGGAGAGTAGGCATTACAATGGCATTCTCGCGGTTAATGATGGCAGGGGCGATAGCGGCCCTGTTCGTGGGTCTGAGTGCGACGGCGGCCGCACAGGCACCCCTCAAAGTGGGCGTGGTCAACCTCCAGAGGGCGCTGGAAGGCACTGCCGAGCTGAAGCAGGCCGAACTTGATCTTCGCGCCAAATTCGGACCTCGCCAGGATCAAATCAGTGAAATGGAAAAAGACGTCGCCAAGATGCAGCAGGACTACAGCGGAAACCAGGGCAAGTACAATGAAGCCGCCCTGGCCGAGCTCGGCCAGCGCATCCAGCGGCGTCAGCTTCAACTCCAGCGCAATTCGCAGGCGCTTCAGGAAGAAGTGAACCGCGACCGGCAGGACGTGCTCCAGCGCATTGGCAAGAACCTGCAGGACGTCATCAAGAAGGTGGCCGATGAGAAGGGCCTCGACATGGTTATCGATTCCAGCGCCGCCCTCTTCTCCAAGCCGGCCATGGACATTTCAGCCGACGTCACTGCCGGCTACGACAAAGCGTTCCCGGTCAAGAAGTAACCGCGGCGGGAGGCAGGCGAGTGAGCGAGTACCTCTCACAGTACGGCGCGAGCGGACAGACGCGCGAAAAAGTGGTCCGCTGGATCCTCATCGTGCTGGCGGCCGCCGCTGTACTGTGGGTGGTGGACTGGGGGCTGTCACTCTACGGCACCTACAATCTCCGCGACGTCCGCGAGCAATGGCGCGCCCGCCAGTTTTTCAGCTTGCTTCGCGACAAGCAGTATGATGCCGCGTACCGGCTGTGGGGGTGCGAGCCTGCTAAGCCCTGCCGCGACTATAACTTCCAGAAGTTTATGGAGGATTGGGGGCCCAAGGGCGCGGTCCCCGATAGCTCTTCCAGGAAGACTCAGGCCGTCCGCCACTGCAAAGCAGGCATCATCGAAGTCCTCGACTTTGGAAACGGCGACCCCATCAACCTTTATGTGGACTCAAAGGACCTCACCCTGAGCTTCGCCCCCTGGCCGGTGTGCAATCCCCGCATGCAGGTGCCCACGCCCTGAGAACGTCTATGAGCCCGAGCTTGTCGACTCCATTCGCTCCGCTTCTCTGTTTCCCGGCCACCCCCTTCGGCAGTCTGGTTTGCTCCCGGATTCCCGCCCTCCCGTTTTCAGTGGACAAATGACGACGTCCGTGCGTACCTTAGACTCGTTGGAATTGGGGAGAACATGGACACTTTGCCCGCGATCGAACTGGAAAGCCGTCTTGCCAACCTGGACAAGCTGGTTGCCGATCTCATCGCCGGCCAGTTTCACCGCACGACTTTTCAGCCTTGGGAGGTTGAGGTCCTGCTCGATATCCAGGCCTGCAAGCTGGGCGATTCGAACAAGAAGGAACTGCTGAAGCGCTACCAGAAGGCGGCCCACCGCTGGTTCGATCGCGGCGGCCGGACGCTGCTGTTGCTCTCCGACTATCGGGCCAAGCGGCATTGCCGCACCCCTGTCAATGGCGGCTACGCGCCGGACAACGCGCCGTTGGAAGACGAGATCAATGAGCTATCCTGACAGGTGAATCGCCTTAGCTCAGGCTTCAAGGCAGAAACACATTATGCCCACCGAAAACGCTCCCAAACGCATGGTTTATTGCGTCAAGCTGAAGCAGACGCTCGAAGGACTCAGCGAGCCGCCGTTCGACGGTCACCCTCTCGGCCAGCGCATCTATGAAAACGTCAGCAAAGAGGCGTGGGGCCAGTGGGTCGACCACATGAAGATGATTATGAACGAATACCGTCTCAATCTCGGCACGCGCGAGGCGCAGGAGTTCCTGCTCAAACAGATGGAGATCTACTTCTTCGGCGAAGGCGTGGCGCTGCCCGCGGATTACGTTCCCCCGGCCCAGTGATTCTCCAGCCCCAGCATCGGGCCGCGGACGAAGCGAGCGGTCAATGCCAATATTCACCGCTCCCTGACGGTCGTGCCTCCTGGGATCGCCGATCTCCAGATCGGCTCCGATCACCCGTGTGGGTGGTGACTCCAATGCGCCTTCGCGCACCCGTGAGCGGACCCGAAGTTGCTGACTGTCGAACTGCGAACTGAACCGGGCCGATCTGGAGATCGGCGTTCTCCGGGGCGCCGGCGCGTTCATTTTAGATCTCCACGTATGGGATGCTGCGGGCGTCTTTTCATTAGATGGTCTGGAAACGTGCGGCCAGAGCGCTGTTGGTGTGTCTCCTTGCGGGGACGCTCCTGCCCGTGCTCGCCGGCGAGTCGGAGGCTTCCGAACTGGCCCGCCGCGCCCGGAGGCTGGCGCTAAAGGGCGACTATGCCGGCGCCTGGATTCTGGCCGAGCAGGCCGTTGCCCGCCAGCCGCACGATCCCTCGCTGCGCGCTCTCGCCGATGCGTACCAGCGTCGCGGCCTCCAGTCACTCTACTCTGCCTCCCCCATGCGCCCCGCTCCTGGCAGTGTGGATTTGGCCGAGCCTGAATCGCCCGCGCCGGTCTTGCCCGAGATGGACGCCGCGGATCGCCGTGATTTGGCCGCCCCGCCCGACCTCATGCCAGATCGCGTCCGGCACAGCTTCGAATTCAACGACGTTCCCCGGGCGCTGATCGAGAAAGTAGCTGGCGCTTACGGGATTACCGCAGTCTTTGACTCCGACTTCCCCGCCACCGAGACGAAGCAACGGTTGCACCTGGACAACGTCCCCTGGTCGGAGGCCGTCTATGCCTTGGAACTGGTTACCAACAGCTTCCACGTGCCCGTGAACGCGCATATGGCCCTGTTTGCCAAGGAGACCGCGGTGAAACGCGGCGAAGTCGAGCCCAATGTGGCCGTGGCCATTCCTTTTCCTGAATCCATGACCGCTCAGGAACTCCAGGATGTCGCAAACGCCGTTCGCCAGGCCTTCGCGTTGACCAAGGTGGCTCTGGATTCGACTCAGCATGCGATGGTGCTCCGCGATCGTGTGAGCCGCGTCCGCCCCGCCATGGAGGTGGCCCGGCAATTACTCTCCGGCCCGGCGGAAGTCTATGTTGACGTCGAGTTGTTCAGCATGGATCGTTCCTCCGATCTGAGCCGTGGCATGAGTCTCCAGACCAGCTACCCGATTGTCGATTTCCACGGACCGTCCGGCCTGACCTTCACGCCGCCAGTCGTCCCCAGCGGCATTAGCACGTTCCTGACCTTTGGCGGAGGTCTGACGTCGCTCGGAGTCGGGCTGTCGAATGCAACGATCCTCGCTTCGTTGACGGGACAAATGGCCACATCCATCACCCGCGCCTCTCTGCGCAGCGTGAGCGGCCAGCAGGCGACGCTGCACATCGGAGATCGCTATCCGATCATCCAGCAAGAGTGGGGCGCCGGGTCGGGCGCGGCCGCTACCGGTTACGCCACCGTGCCCAGCATCACTTTCGAGGATTTGGGGCTTGTTCTGAAACTGACGCCCCGCGTTCACGACGCCTCGTCGCTCACATTGGACTTCGACGCCGAGTACAAGGTGCTCTCCGGCGAAACCTCGGACAGCATTCCGATCATTTCGAACCGCAAGTTCACCGTGCAGGTTCGCATGAAGTTCGGCGAATCTGCCGTTATCGCGGGCCTCATGCAGGACAGCGATTCCAAAACCGACAGCGGGATTCCGGGACTGATGTGGATGCCTCTGCTCAAGACGCACACGGATTCGCGTGATAGTCAGAGCTTTCTGCTGGTTCTGAGCCCCACACTGCTCCGTCTGCCTCCCTCCGAGTTTCCCTCCCACCCCGTGTGGAGCGGCACCGAGGTGCGTGGTCTGCCTTTTGAATTCAAGGACCGTGCGGCGGAGTCCCGCCCCGGCGGCTTACCATAGTCTTGAAGGGTTCAGATTCATGTCGAAAATGCTTGATGAAATCCGGCAACAGCCTCAGACGCTGGAGCGGACGTTGCGCAGCGAATTGCGCGGATTTGAGAAGCTGAAGCGTCATTTCGAGGAGAAGCCTCCCCGGATGGTGGTCCTTGCCGCCCGTGGAACCTCGGATAACGCGGCCCAGTTCGGCCGTTACCTGATTGAGATCACGACTGGCATTCCGGTCTCGCTCGCGGCGCCTTCCGTCTCCACGCTGTATCACAGCAACCTGCGCCTGGACGATTCGCTGCTGGTGGCCATCTCGCAATCCGGAGAGTCCACCGACACCAACGTCATTCTCGAAGAGGGACGCCAGCGCGGCGCCTTCACCATTGGCATCACCAACGAAAAGGACAGCACCATGGCCCACATCTCGGACCATACCGTGCTGGTGCGCGCGGGCAAAGAAAAGAGCGTCGCCGCAACGAAGACCTATACCGGGCAGTTGCTCTCGTTCTACCTGCTGGCCTGGGCGCTGGGCGCCAAGATTGACATCGACGATCTCCGCTGCCTGCCGGAGTGGACCGCTGCCGCGCTTACCCTGGAGCCTTTGATTCGTACCCGCGCCGAGCGCTTCCGCTTCATGGACCATGCCGTCGTCATCGGGCGCGGATTGAACTATGCCAATGCCTTTGAATGGGCGCTCAAGCTGATGGAGACGAATTACATCGTCGCCGAGCGCTTCTCTCAGGCCGATATCCTGCATGGGCCCATCGCCATGGTCGGCTCGGCGTTCCCCGCTTTCCTGCTCTGCCCGGGTGGCGTTACCTGGCAAGGGATGAAGGAACTCGCCCAGCGCCTGGACGGTCTGAAGGCCGAGAGCCTGTCTATTACGGATCAATCCAACAAAGAGGCTGCGACGCCTACGGCCCTGGTAATTCCCGCCAGGCTCGGCTTCTCCGGACCTCTGCCGGCCGATGTCTTTACCCCGATCCCGTATATCATCCCGGCGCAGTTGTTTGCCGCGACACTGGCCGAGGTGAAAGGTCTCAATCCGGACGAGCCGCGCGGACTCAGCAAAGTCACGCTGACGATGTAGCGTTTTGCGCGCCGGCCCTGTGGCGCACACATCAACGTGGCGTGCCGGAATTCCGTCGGCATCTTTCCCGCGTCCGGGAAGAATCTCGACGCTGCACGCTGAAGTGTGCGCCGCGGCCCGCACTTCGCGCGCAGGGACTATCGGCGGACATCCACAGACGCAGCATCGGGCGCAGCCGTGCAATTCCGAAGTGAAAGCCTTTTCATCGGTTCAACCATCGGCGCTTGGGCACTTTGAGCGATTTTCTTAACTGGGGTTCCGTTGTGGCCTGAATTCGCGGTAGGATACAGATTCTTTGGCGGCTCAGTATGACGCTTACTCTCACCCTGCTTGACTACTCGATTCTCGTTACCTACTTTCTTTTCGTCTTAGGTATCGGATGGTTCCTGCGCAAGAGCGTCAGCTCAAGCTCGGACTTCCTCACCTCGGGCCACTCGCTTCCGCTTTGGATCACCAGCCTCGCGTTTCTCGCCGCCAACATGGGCGCGCTCGAAATGATCGGTATGTGCGGTTCGGGCGCAAAGTACGGGATGCTGACGTCCCACTTCTATTGGATCGGCGCCATCCCTGCCATGTTGTTCGTCGGCGTCTTCATGATGCCGTTCTACTACGGCAGCAAGGCCCGCTCGGTTCCCGAGTACCTGAAGTTGCGCTTCGATGAGAAAACCCGCGGCTTTAATGCCATCACGTTCGCCGTGATGACCATCTTTTCTTCGGGCATCTCGATGTATGCGCTGGGCATCCTGTTGCAGGGCATCTTCGGCTGGAGTTTCACATTTTCGGTCTGCGCATCGGCGGCAATCGTTCTGGCCTATACCTATCTCGGCGGTCTCAACAGCGCGATCTACAACGAAGTGCTGCAGTTCTTCCTGATCGTCGCCGGCTTCTCGCCCTTGACCATTCTGGCGGTCAAAAAGGCGGGCGGCTGGCAGGGCATCACGCACACTCTCGGGCCAAAGATGACCCAGAGCTGGGGCCACATGGCGCACGCTTCAGACAACGCCATGGGCGTCGAGCTCATCGGGCTGTTCATGGGGCTCGGGTTCGTGTTGAGTTTTGGCTACTGGTGCACCAATTACCTGGTCGTGCAGCGCGCCATGGCCGCGCGCAATATGACTGATGCCCGCAATACGCCCATCGTCGGCGCGTTCCCCAAGATGTTGATCCCCTTCGTCGTCATCCTGCCTGGCATCGCGGCCGTGGCGCTCGGTCAAATGAACCTCGGCTTCGCCATCCCCTTGAAGCCCGCGGGCGGCCCGGACTACGACAAAGTTCTGTTCACCCTCATCCAGCACTTCTACTCGCCCGGCATGCTCGGCGTCGGCCTGACCGCGCTCATCGCATCCTTCATGTCGGGCATGGCGGGCAACGTTACGGCCTTCAACACCGTCTGGACCTACGACATTTATCAGAGCTACATCCGCAAAGACGCGCCGGATTCCCACTACCTTTGGGTCGGCCGCATGGCGACCATATTCGGCGTCACCCTCTCCATCGGAGCGGCCTATCTGGCCACACAGTTCAACAACATGATGGATTTCCTGCAGCTCATCTTCGGCTTTGTGAACGCGCCGCTCTTCGCCACGTTCCTGCTGGGTATGTTCTGGAAGCGGGCCACGGGCCACGCGGCTTTTACGGGCCTGGTCTCGGGCACTTGCGCGGCGGGTGTGACTTATTGCCTGACGCTCGCCGAGGGTAAGGGCGGCTACATCGCCCACCTCTGGGAGTTCAAGACCTCCATGGCGCAGAATTTCTGGGTGGCCATTTTCGCTTTTTGGGTCTGTTTCCTCGTCACCATCGTGGTCAGCTATTTCACCTGCCCGAAGCCGGTGGAAGAACTCGCGGGGCTGGTCTACGGCGTCAGGAAGGTCGAGATCGAACCCTCCGTCTGGTACAAGCGGCCGGCCGTTCTCGCTACTGCCGCGGCCTTGGCCTGTATCGCGCTGAACTTCGTCTTCTTCTAAAGCGCGCGTGGTAAATGGATACTGGAGGCAATCGTGCTTGACCTGAGAAAACCCGCCGGATTCTTCTTCCTCCTGCTCGGCCTTATGCTCGCGGGAGCCGGCCTGCTGCGCCCCGACCTGAGGGGTGCGGCGGTGCTGCTCGACATCAACCTGAACCTGTATTTCGGGATCTTCTGCATCTGCTTCGGAGGTGTCTTCCTGTGGCTGTCGCGCAAGGCGTAACCGCGTTCCACGCGCCAGGCCGCGTTAATCTGATCGGGGAGCATACCGACTACAACGGCGGTTACGTTCTGCCGGCGGCGCTGAGTTTGGGCTGCACCATTCGAGTCAGTCCCGCGCCAGCAGGCAAGCTTGTGCTTCGTTCCAAGCAGATGCCGGACACGGTTGAAGCGGACATCGCGTCGGTACTCGACGCCAAGCCGCGCAAACATTGGAGCGACTATGTCATCGGCGTCGCTCGTGAGATCGCCTCGCTCGGCTTGCCCATCGCGCCTGCCACGCTCGAGATCGACGCCACTGTGCCGACGGGCAGCGGCCTGAGTTCTTCGGCGGCGCTCGAAGTGGCTACGGCTTATGCCCTGCTGGCCGGCCGTCCGCTCGAAAAGCTGGAAATCGCCAGGCTCTGCCAGCGCGCCGAACGCAATTTCGTCGGCATGCCCTGCGGCATCATGGACCAGTACGCGTCCGTCTTCGGCGTGGCGCAGCATGCCATCCTGCTCGACTGCCGCGAACTGACGCATCAGCTTGTGCCCATCCCCGATGGCGTTGAAATTGTGGCCGTCAATACAATGGTGAAGCACGAACTGGGCAGTTCTGCTTACCGCCAGCGCGTTGCCGAGTGTGCGGAAGCGCTTTCGTATTTTCCGGGCAAGGCTACACTGCGGGACGTCACTCTGGGAGAACTGGAGCGCACGGCGGCGAGCATGCCGGAGATCCCACTGGCCCGGGCGCGCCACATCGTGCTCGAATGCTGGCGGGTTCTGCAGTTCCATGAAGCCGCGCAAGCCGGTGACCTGGAGCGCATGGGACGCCTTTTCGTCGAATCCCATCGTTCGCTGCAACACGACTACGAGGTGAGCTGCGAGGAACTGGATTACCTCGTGGACACCGCATTGACCATTCCCGGCTGCTACGGCGCGCGCATGACTGGCGGCGGCTTCGGCGGCTGCACGGTGAACCTCGTCAAGTCCTCCGAACTGGAGAACTTCGAGACTGCCATCGCCGCACGCTACAAGGAGCGTTTCAACATCGACGCCACCATCATCCGCTGTAAGCCCTCGGATGGCGCCGGTCCGGTGGAGTAGCCGCTCTGGGAACGCCGATCTCCAGATCGGCTCCGTTTGCCGCGTGAGCGGCAACCTCGGCTTGGCTATTCCAAAAGCCAGAATGACCGTGTGCTTCGATATAATGGCCACATAGGTGTTTATCTGCCTATCTGCGAAGGTGGCGTATGCAAGAAGAAGCCGTCCGCTGGAACCTCAAAGTGTCGAAGGCAACAGATCTTACCCTGCGCACCTTCCTCGGTTCTCAGGGCATGAAGAAGGGCGACCTTTCGAAGTTCATTGAGCAGGCCGTCCGCGCCCATGTCTTTCACTGCACCGTTCAAGACATCAAGTCTCGTAATGCAGGCACGGATCCTGACGAATTGCAGACACTCATTGATGGCGCGGTGCGCGAGGTTCGTACGGAACATCGTTCCAACGAGAAGGCCGACCGAGCCTGATGCGAGTCGTGCTTGATACCAATATTCTGGTATCCGCCCTTTTGCTTCCGGTCGGGCATCCGGCCGCGATCTATCGTGCTTGGCACGACGGGCACTTCACGCTCCTCACTTCAGCGGAGCAGTTAGCTGAATTGCGCGCCACGTTGCGTAAGCCGGCGCTGGCCGCCCGCATCAGGCCCTACGACGCCGGTCGCCTGGTCAACGAAATGAAAGGCCTTGCCAAAGTTGTCAGTTCATTGCCGCACGTCGCACGCTCTCCCGATCCCACCGACGATTTTCTGCTGGCCCTTTCCGAAGCAGGCGAGGCCGATTATCTGGTAACAGGTGACAAAAGCGGGCTTCTCGCCCTCTCCCGTCATGAAACGACGAAGATCATATGCGCGCGTGATTTTGCGGCGCTGTTCGCATGAAGAAGGCCCCGGACCGCGATCTCGCGGCCGGGGCCTTCTTGCGGAAGCGCGGGACTTCAGCCGGTCTAGTTTCTAACCTTCTCCGGCGGTGTCATCGGAGCTTTGGGCGACTTCGGAGCCTTGGGCGCCGTCAGTGCACCGGAAGATGGAGCCGCGGGCGATGCCGGAGGCTCCGCCATGCCAGGCCCGGACTTCCTGACGGTGATCCCGCCGCGATCCGTGGAGAGCTTCACCTCGGTCGGCCCTCCCAGCGAACCCACCAGCCTGGCGCCGCGATCGTCGGATGTTTGCTTCAGCCGTTCATCGAAATCGTTGCTGATCTCGCCGTGATTGGTCGAAGCATTGAGATTGCATTTGGCCGCCGCCGGAAGCGCCAGTTCGACGCTGCCGGAGTGGACTCGCACATCCATCCGGGGCATGGGCAATTTGGTCTGCGTCAGTTCCACATCGCCTTCTTCCAAGTCGATGCTGACCGAATCGGTGACGTCGGACAGCCGGACGTCCTTGGGCTTTGTCGTCTTGACCGTCAGCGGACCCACCAGGTTCGTGCCGCTCAGCGTGGTGAGCCCAAGTTGCAATTCGCCGGGCACCCGTTCCAGACGCAACTGGGTGATGCTGCTCTCAAACCGGACCGGCTTCGAGACATTGCGCAAGGTGGTCTCGCCCGAGTAGCTGCCGTTAATGGAGACCTGGCCCTGAATGTCCTCGAGCTCTATGTCGCGCCCGTGGCCTTTCAGCTCGATGTCGCCCTTGATGCCCGTGGCGCGGATGATGTCGCTCTTGCGCGTGTCCACCGTTAACTTGCCCGCCAGATTCTGCGCCCTGACGCCAGCGTTGTCGCTATACACGCTCACTTCGCCGTTCAGGTCGCCGATATCGAAATCGCCGTTCTGGCCGCGCAGCTCCACCGATGCGCCCTTGGGAACCGTTACATCGAGGTCTACGGTGACCCGCGCGGAGTCCTGAATTCCGGTAGACCGGGAGGTCACGGTGATGGTGTCCCCCGTCTTCTCAACATTGCACAGGCTGTTCTTGTTGGCCGTGTCCGCGCTGGCCCGGTCTATCGCCCGGACGCTCTTGCGGCCAGCCACTTTCACTATGGTTCCATCGGCTCCCGTGACGCGTACGCCGCCCCGCGAGTTGTCGATCACGACGTGCGGCGTCTTGCCCGCCTCGGTGTTGCTCTCGGCTACGTCGTAGTCGAAGCTCTCGCCGAACATTTCCACGCTGCCGATCTGGAAGCGCCCGAAGTGGTCGCGCACCAGGCGCTCCGTACCCCAGACCGCGGTTCCGACCAGTGTCAGAACGATGATCAGCGCCCATTCTCCGCCGGCTACCCCGCGCTCCGGCAGAGGCTTGGAGGAGAAGTGCCAATAGGTGATCTCCACTAACCGCACTGCGCCCCACACGATCAGCAGGAACGGCCAGTAGGTTTCCAGCCAGTCCATCAACGGCACGTCCGGCCGGATATTCCTCATCAGGAAGACAAAGCCGATGAAGATGAGAATCATCGGCCCGACAATCGATCCGCGTCTCATGTCCAGGAACCTCCCGCAGGCGGGGTCTGCCCCGGCCCTTCCGTGGAGACCGCGTGCAGTGCCGCGCGCTCCGCCAGCTTCAGAACGCCAAACAGGATGATCAGAATCGGCCAGCTCCGTTCAAAGCCGAAGTCGGTGAACCGCTGCAGCAGCAGCAGGACTCCCAGCGCGATCAGCAGCAGCGGTCCGCGGATTGCCCGAATCAGCATGTAGGTGCGGTTCACAGTGCGCCTCCCCCGTCGGCCGGAGGCTCCGTTCCTGCCGGTCCGGACGGCTTAGCGGAATTGGCGCGCAGCCGCTCATAGAGCATCCAAGCGCCCAGCAGGATCAGCGCCGCGGGCCAGAATCGGAGAATCCTCTCCAGGTCCAACCAGTGCAGATTCACCAGCAGAAACAGCGTGCCAAGAACGATCAGCAGCACTGGGATCATCGGGAACCGGCCAGCTTCCGGTCGGAGCTGGACGATTGAGCTGAACTCATCGACCTGCTCGCCCATCAGCTTTTTGCGGGCCGTATGGTAGGCCTCGAACGCCATGTAGAAGGGGAACACCCCGATCAATATGCCGATCAGCGCCTCCAGGCCGCCCGCGGCGCCCGAACTCTCGATGCTGATGAGCAGACCGAAGATCAGGACGTGGACGATGCCCTTGGCATACTGGCCGTTGTAGATGGCGCCGACGCCTGGAATCAGGCCCAGCAGGAACGCCAGACCCGGCGAGGAGCCGGAGTTGGTGAGAGCGCCAGTAGGCCGGGTTGCGGTCGCTTGCCCCACAGCCGGAACGTGCTCCGCGCAAAAGACGGTCCCCTGCGCGGGACGCGCTTCGTCTTCCGTGAGCGGTTTCCCGCAGACGCGGCAGTAGGCTGTAATCGGCTTTGGTGTCGGAGTTGCCGTCGTCATATGCTTATCCTCCCGTTCAGGAACTCTTCTTGTCTGATTGCGACCGTTTCTGAATCGGCTTGTCTACCTGTTTTTCGGGGCTTGCCGTATCTGTGCCTTCGGACGGCTTTTGTACCGCCTTACCGTCCGCGGCTTCATTCCAATCGCTGAGCGTCTCGCGGATCTCGTAGACCAGGCGTAGACTCTCGTAGTACTTCTTGGCTCGTTCCCAACTTCGCCAGGTCTTGTCTTCGATGGTCGACCAGACCTTGGTCGGAGCCAGGTCGGCGGGTTTGAGCGGCCGCACCGGAATTCCGGCGAATCTGCCTAACATGGCGAACGACAAAAGCGTCATCGCCATGCCCATCGCGAATTTGGGCTGAAGTACGGGCTCAAAGAACCGGCTGATCCATGCACGCTTGCTCGTCCGTACGGGCGCCGAGCCTCCGGCCCGAACTTCGAAGAGAATCTTGTTGACCAGCGCGGGTGGAACCTCCACGTCCGCGACGTGGCTCATGAATTCCAGCGCAATCCGGCTTTCCGCAACCGTTTCACGGCAGCTCTCGCATTCGGCCAGGTGCAGCTCGACCGTAGACCTTTCAGGTCCGCTCAAGACACCGTCGATGTAGTCGCAGATCAGCGCTTCCAGATCTGTGCACTTCATACGACCACCTTTTGCCGGCGCAAAATCCGCGCCAGCTCGGTCCGGCCCCGATTCAACCGCGACTTGACCGTACCCTCGGGCACGCCCAAAGACCCGGCAATTTCCCGATACTCCATACCTTCCAGATCGCGCAGGATCACGGCCTCGCGCAGTTCCGGAGATAGCTTGGCGAGTGCCCCTTGCAACACCTCGCTCGCTTCGCGTCCGGCCAGCATCGCATCGGTACGCGACTCAATGGCCGTCTTCTCTTCGAGCATTGGCAACTGCTCTTCAATGGAATCAGTCACGCGCTCGGACTTGGTCCTGCGGTAGTTGTCGATCAATAAATTCCGTGTGAGCCGCGTAAGCCAGACGGTGAACGAACCCTCTCCGGCGCGGAAGCTCTTTACCGTCCGGAACACGCGCAGAAACACTTCCTGCGTCAGGTCCTGCGCCTCTTGCTCCCTGGACGTGAATCGCAGGCAAATCGCATACACTCGCCGGGTGTGAGTCTTGACGAGGTCTTCCCATGCGGCTTCTTCGCCGCGAAGGCAGCGCTCCACCATCAGGGCGTCCTGGTCCAGATCAGCCACCGAAGCACGCTCCTGGGGCGACCAGAGGCGGGAAATAGCCGTCTGCGGATTGGATTTCCACTTCGGGAAGTTTGCCGCGGAAGATGTCAAAGCCTGGGTGATCGATGCCATTGCCGCCGGTCGCTCCTTCCAGGAGGCGATTCCGGAGGCCATGCCGTCCCCGTTCCGGGGGAGGCTGGCTGCCGGTCTTTGCCCTCCACAATGAGAAACGACGAATTATCATAAGAAGTTCGCGCAAAGTGCCAGGCAGGCGAATGGCCTTCATAATTCTAAGACATTGCTTGCCCCCGCGCAGGGCAA
>Ga0181528_10000455_pt1 | contig 29661 bp, 23 predicted proteins | sample PEATcosm2014_Bin_47_FD_119742 | JGI IMG/M metagenome (GOLD analysis project Ga0181528, IMG submission 119742) | Peatland microbial communities from MTU Mesocosm Facility, Houghton, MI, USA - PEATcosm2014_Bin10_10_metaG | ecosystem: Environmental > Terrestrial > Soil > Wetlands > Peat | place...
ACCCACGGCAACCTGGCCCTGGCGCAGGACGGCGGCAAGGCACACGGCGAGATCAAGAACCAGCTCCCGGCCGACAAGTACATCGCCATCACAAAAGAATTCTTCCTTGCCTGATAGAACGCTGCTCGAACTGAAGCCCGGAGGCCAAAACCTCCGGGCTTTTTCGTGCGTCGGTAAAGCGGTACACTTCGTTTCCATGAACGTTTTCTCCCGCAACTTTCTATTTCCTGTCGCCATCGCACTCGTCTGTGTCTCCGCGTTCGCGCAAAATAATGCTCCGCAAAGTCACGCCCCGCAGGGCTCAGCTGCGGTGCCTGCTTCTCCCGCTTCCCATGGCCAGCCTGTGAAGGCGACGAAGTGGGCAATCGTTCTGCACGGCGGCGCGGGAGTCATTGAGCGCTCCAGCATGACGCCTGAAGCCGAAGCAGGATACCGCGCCGGAATCAACGAGGCACTCGCAGCCGCCGGCAAAGTGCTGGACCGCGGAGGCTCCGCACTGGACGCGGTGGAAGCTGCCATCCAGCTTCTTGAAGACAATCCGCTCTTCAATGCCGGACGTGGCGCGGTGTTTGCCGCCGATGGCACCAACCAACTCGACGCCGCGATCATGGATGGCCTGACCCTTCGTGCCGGAGCCGTGGCTGATGTGCAGCGCACGCGTCATCCTATTTCGCTCGCTCGCGCCGTGATGGAGCGCTCGTCGCACGTCATGCTCGTAGGACCCGGAGCGGATGCCTTCGCCGCGAGTGTTCATCTTGAGCAGGTGCCGCAGAGTTTCTTCTTCACCGAACGCCGCTGGCAGGCCCTGGTGCAGGAGTTGGAGAAACAGGGCATGCCCGTACCTGCGCGACCCGCGGGAGCCCCTGCGCCGCCGACGAAACCTCTCGCATGGATGGAGTCGCCGGAGGCTCACAAGTTCGGCACGGTCGGCGTGGTGGCGCTCGATGTTCACGGCAACGTCGCTGCCGGAACTTCCACCGGAGGCGTGACGGCCAAGCGTTGGAACCGCGTTGGAGACTCGCCGATCATTGGTGCGGGAACCTACGCCTCGAACGGCTCATGCGCGGTCTCGGCCACGGGAACCGGCGAGTACTTCATCCGTCTCACGGTGGCCCGCACTATATGTGCGCTGGTGCAGTACAAGGGAATGGGCTTGCAGGCCGCGGCCGACGACGTGATCCAGCGTCAGCTTACGGCGCTGCACGGCGACGGAGGCATCATCGCGCTCACCCCCGACGGCCAGCTTGCCTGGAGCTTCAACACTCCGGGAATGTTCCGCGCCAAATGGCAGGAAGGCGGCAAACCGCAGATCAGCATCTACCGCGACGAGCCTTAAACCTCCAAATTGGCGGTTTGCGAGAAGCACGGCACGATTGGCGACCTTGCTAATCGTTGGAAGGGCGATTGTGCCTAACTGGTTAATCCTTGAGAGGGGATCTACAACGATTGGCATTGTGGTCAACTTCTGGGTCCGGCGGGTTACCAGTTGGGCGATGGTGCCAGTCGAGTGCGATGCGTCAGAGTGGGAATTCCACAGAAATATTCGTTCGGGGGTGAGGGGATTTTGCGGAGTGATCGCGTCCCCGATCGTGAAACCCCGGGCGATCTGTAAATCGTAATATCGGCGTGAACTGAGCACGGTCAGCAAAATACTAAACGCGACAGTTGGCCCAGTTATGTTGTGGCTTACGGAGGCGGTCGCCGGGCGTAAGCGAATGCCGTGCATGCCCTTTCAAGACTGCCCTTCTTTGGCTTGCCGGACCACCAGTCGTTATCAATCGTAGAGTCACCACCAAGCGAGATACCAACATGCCAGTGTCCGGGGCAGCTAAATCCGAGGATGGTTCCGCGAACTGGCTTCCAGAACACGACATCGCCAGGTTCTAGCTCCCGGGTGTCGCTAATCTTTTGCCATTTGACGAGGGCCGCATCGATGCCGTTCACCGAAGCAATCTCGCCAATAGGGTGACAAGCTTCTTGAAAGATCGCGCTGACCGTATAAGCACACGAAAGCAAGCCTGGGAATTTAAGCCCAACGTAGCTGCGACCGGTCGGCTTTCGCCATCGTTGCATTCCGTACAGGGTTCCATCGTCTTTGGCAGCGTTCGGTGCGGCGACCGCAGCCTTCAGCAATCGTTGGTTCAGCGGGCCGCCGCAATGGGGAGGCGGCGTTTCAGAACCAGCGTAGGCCACGGCCGTGAGGATCGCGACAAGCAAAACCTGTTTCCAACCGCGATGAGCTCCAATCATGGTGTTATAGCGACACCTCTCTATTGCCACGATCACTTACGGTTCCCCGATGACTACCTTCTGCCCAAGGAAATGTGGCTGCTTGCGAAATACGTAAATGTCCAGCACGGCCTTCACTTTGGCAAATTGCTCGCGGCAGCGGGTCTTGAAGCTATAGCGCACATCCACTTCCTTCGCGTTAAAGCCGATGGCATCAATGCCACGATGGCTTGCGAGGAAGATTGCGCGCTGATTATGGAACCTTTGCGAGATAACGGTAATTGATGTCTGGCCAAAGATCTCCTTCGCCCGGACAACGGAGTCCAATGTGCGGAATCCCGCGTAGTCCAGGTAGATCCGGTCGACTGGTACACCTTTGTCAAGCAATGCATTCTTCATGTCGGTGGGCTCGTCATACCCCTGAACATGGTTGTCGCCGCTGACGATGAGATAGTCGATCTTATGGTGCTGAAAGAGCTCGGCTGCCGCATCGATCCGATTCTTGAAGAACTGATTGGGAACGCCGGAAACCTGTCTGGGACACCCCAACACCAATCCGACTCAGCGATAGGGAATGAGGTCAACCTCGGAATAGGTTTTATCTTTAGCCGCGCTGGAAATCATGACCCTGCCCACAATCAATGAGACTCCGCAGATCGCGAGCAACACAAAGGCTGTGAACAGGCGTTTTCGACTCATAAGAGCTACATTCTATCTACCATCGCTAACGATCAGATTAAACATTCCTTCTAGAATCAGGGCGAACGAACCCAAGTAGATACGTTCTGATGAGCTAGTTCAGGGGAGTCAACGGAAGTTTGCTTTGCTCTCACTGACTCGGGCACTTTCGCCCAGCTGCGCTGCTCGCTCTCCGCCTGCATTACACTTGTCTTCATGCGTCTCAGCCAAGACCGTCTTCGCGAGCTTCTTCTGCTCACCGGACTCTGCGGACTTTTCTTCTTCTTCCATCTCGCGGGCATTGGACTGCTCGGACCGGACGAACCTCGTTACGCACAGGTTGCGCGCGAGATGCTCGCACGGCATGACTGGATCACTCCGGTTCTGTACGGTCACACGTGGCTGGAGAAACCCATCCTTCTCTACTGGGGAGAGATGCTCTCGTACTGCGCGTTTGGAGTGTCTGATCTTGCGGCGCGTGTTCCTTCGGCGGTGGCGGCTACGCTGCTCGTGTTCGGAACGTTTCTTGCGGTGCGCCGGATTCGGTATGAAGCACGTCTGGATGCAGCTCTCATGGTCGGCTCCGGAGTCCTCATTCTCGGCTTCGCCAGGGCTGCTGCTACCGACATGCTGCTGGCCGCACCTTTCGCGCTCTCGCTGCTGGCGTGGTTCTGCTGGTACCAATCGGCTTACGAGCCAATCGATAAATCGCCACGCAGCCAGCGAGTTTTTCTGATTCTCTTTTATGCGCTGAATGCACTGGCCGCGTTGGCCAAGGGACCTGTGGCGCCCGCACTGGCCGCGTTGGTCGTCATTGCTTTCTGCGTCGCGCAGCGCAATCCGCGCGCACTGCTGCGCACGCTGGATCCGGTGTCCATTGCGGCGTTCTTGATCATCGCAGCGCCGTGGTATGTGCTGGTGCAGATTCACACGCCGGAGTTCTTCCGCGTCTTCTTCATGCAGCACAATCTGGCGCGCTTCGGCTCCAACCTTTATCGCCACAAGCAGCCCTTCTGGTACTACATTCCGGTCGCGCTGGTGGGAACGCTCCCGTGGACGGTGTGGCTGCTGCACGGACTGAACGATGCCTGGAAGGCGGTGCGCGGCAGAGCTGTTCCGGCTGTCGCGAACACGTCCTCATCTGACGCGCCTGTGGTGCCCACTTTCACCTTTGAAATCTTTCTCGCCACGTGGGCGGTGGTTCCGATCGTCTTCTTCTCGCTCTCGCACTCCAAGCTTCCCGGATACATTCTGCCGTCGGTTCCCGCACTGCTCATCCTGGGAGCCTGTGCCGTGCACCGCCGCGCCTTGCAAGACGAGAGTCCGCACTGGCTCGCCGTGTGTTGCCATGCCTTGCTGCTGGCGGCGATTGCTGTCGGGCTCTGCATCGCTCCGCGACTGATCTTCAAGCTGCAGGCCACCACGCAGAGCCTGATGATTGCCGCGCTCGCTGGAACCGCTGTGTTCCTCATCGTTGCGATTCCGTTGCTCACCTCGGGATGGCGCATGCTGCGCTTCGTCACCCTGCTGCCGCTGATTCTTGCCGTGGGCTTTCTGCTGCGTGCGCTGACACCTGCGCTGGATGCGACGCAAAGTTCGCGACCCATTGCCGAGTTGCTGCAGGCAATAGACGAGCCGGGGCCGTTGCCGCTCGCCACGTTTGCGCTGAGCCGCAATATGGCCCTGGGACTGGCCTTCTACCTGGATCGCCGCGTTGCGCCCTATGAGGGGCTTGAGCTCTCGCCCGCGGTTTACGAACTGCCGGCAGCCATCCCCGCCGGGCCGCACATTCTGGTGACCCGTGAAGGTTCACTGACGACGCTGCGAGGGCTCCTGCCCGAGCGCACGCTGCGATTTATTGGCTCCTACCGGGCGCAACATATAGAAATCTATGAGGTTTCCGCCAGTCAGTCGACACCATAGAAACCTGCCAGGCTGTTGATAAGTCCCCTGTTAGTAACTCTCCATTGGCTTCGGCATCCGTTACACTAGGCCGGACGGTTTATCCGCCGTGGAGCTTTCCTTTTCGTGGAGATTCTCGACCTGCGTCACTTCGCTGCCAACGATCTTCGCCCCGTTATCGAGGAGGAAGTCGCCGTCTGGCGAAACACGCTGCATTGGGATTACCGCGCCTCCTCGGACATGATTCTGCGCTACGCCGACTCGCGCATTCTGCCGGGCTTTACGGCGATTGAGCGCGGACGGGTTCACGGCTACGTCTTCTTTGTCTATGAAGGAGCCAAGGGCGTGATCGGCGATCTTTATGTCGAGGACTCCAGCGCTACCACCGACCGTCGCCAGAACATCGAGCTTGAGCTGCTTCGCCATTCCATCAGCACCCTGCAGCAGTCGCCGGGAATCCACCGGGTGGAAGCGCAACTCCTCATTCATCCCAGCGACCGCCTTTCAGAGCCGTTTCTGAGCGAAGGCTTCAGGCGCTATCGCCGGCAATTTCTTACCCTGCCCATCACGGAAACTTACACCGAGCCGCAGCGTCCGCTGCCACATGACATTGAGATTCATCGCTGGACCGAGGCCGACTACCAGCCCGCAGCGCACATCATCACCTCCGCTTACCGCGGACACATCGACAGCGACGTTAACGACCAGTACCGCACCGTGTCTGGCTCGCTGCGATTCCTGAACAACATCGTGCGCTTCCCGGGTTGCGGAGTGTTCGATCCGTCGGCTTCATTCGTTGCCGTGCATCGCCCGACGCACACGCGCATTGGAGTGCTGCTCTGCTCGCGGGTTCGCACCGACGTTGGACACATTACCCAGGTCTGCACTATGCCTGAGTATCGCGATGCGGGCATTGGCGAACACCTGCTGCGTTACTGCTACGCGGACTTGGCTGCACGGCGGTTCTCCGAACTCTCGCTCACGGTTACCGAGGAGAACGCACGCGCCCTGGCCTTCTACCTGCGACTCGGCTTCCAACACCTGCACACGTTCGATGGGTTTGTCTGGGAAGGGTGAGGTTTCTGAACAGAACACCTGCCGATTTCTGATTCTGTCCTTGCACGCCCCCTGGTTTCTGAATCTACTTATCTGTAATGCACGTTGACCTCTTCACCGGCCTCGTCCTGCTCGGCTCGTTTCTGGCCGGATTTCTTGGCGCGCTCACGGGACTCGGCGGCGGCGTGGTGATCGTCCCGCTGCTTGCACTCGTCTTTCACGTGGATATGCGTTATGCCATTGGAGCTTCGCTCGTCTCCGTTATCGCCACATCCAGCGGAGCTGCAGCGGCCTACGTGCGCGAAGGCTTCAGCAACATGCGCATTGGCATGTTCCTGGAGATTGCGACCACCGTTGGAGCGATTGCCGGAGCGGTTATCGCGACGCACGTTTCGACGTCGACCATCGCCATTGTCTTCGGCGGCGTGCTGCTCTACTCTGCTTATCTTTCGGTGCGGCCGCAGCCAGCGCTGCCGCCGGACCCAACGCAGGACCGCATCTCTCGCTTCCTGCGCCTGGACAGCAGCTATCCGACGCCGCAGGGAGCGGAGGCCTACACCGTGCACCGCATCCCGCTCGGCTTTGGACTCATGTTCGGGGCTGGGACGCTCTCTGGGCTGCTCGGCATTGGGTCGGGAGCGGTCAAGGTGCTCGCCATGGACCAGGCGATGCGAGTGCCTTTCAAGGTGTCAACCACTACCAGTAATTTCATGATTGGAGTGACGGCTGCCGCCAGCGCCGGAGTCTATCTGGCGAGGGGATACATTGATCCCGGCATCGCGATGCCGGTGGTGCTCGGCGCACTCGGCGGCTCCATGTTGGGAGCCAAGGTGTTGGTCAATGCCCGCACGAAGACTCTGCGCATCGTCTTCAGCGTGGTGATTGTGGCGCTGGGGGCGGAGATGATCTTCAACGGCTTCACGGGGCGGCTATGAATACCAGCGCGAACAAATCCGGCTGGAACGATCAGCGCATCGAGATTATCGTCGGGAACCTGTTGCGCAGCGGAGTTCTGCTCTCCGCCGCTGTGGTCATTTTCGGCGGCATTGTCTATCTCTCGCGACATGGCCACGACGTAGCGAGCTATCGCACCTTCCACGGAGACAGCTCTCCGCTGCGCACCCTCACCGGCATCCTGCACGGCACGCTGCAATTCACCGCCAGCGCCATCATCCAGTTTGGGATGCTGCTGCTCATTGCCACGCCGATTGCGCGCGTCATCTTCTCGGCCATCGCCTTCGCCGTGGAGCGCGATTATCTGTACGTGGCGTTCACGCTCACGGTGCTCGCCATTCTGGCTTATAGCCTGCTGGGCGCGGGGCTGCATTAGGGAGGATTGCGCAAAAGGCGCGCGTGGAAGGTGGGGCACCTGCAGTTACAAGACCCGCGGCTACAGCGTCTGCAAGACAGATCTAGTCGATGCGCATGTCGCTGTCGTAGGTGACGATGAGAAACTTATCGTTCACGTGCACCTGCCGCAGATCCAGCTTTTCGAGCGTCAGCGGATAGCCGCTGGTCTCGGTCGACTTGGTCAAGATTTCACGCAGCATGGTGGCGGCGTTGATCTTGATGCTGTTGGGCAGCTTGTGGCTGAGAAACGGCGTGAGAATAAAGTTCAGTTCCGAGGAATCGCTCAGCCGATCCATGCGCGCATCGGTCACGCCAATGGTCTCGCCTTCGGCAGTAGGAGCCAGCGATATCACCGTGTTCATGGATACAGGAAAACCGATGCAGCGCCCGCCAAACTGCTTCCCGTAGTGGCCCGCTGTATGCACCTTCACCAGAATGCGATCTCCAGAGAAGGACAGATGGGGATCCTCGGCATACAGCTTGCACGGCGAAGCTGCATCACCGCGAAGGTAATAGCGTTGGTCGGGAGTGTTGAACAAGCGCGAACGCAGCGTCCGCTCCAGCGCGCCGGATGAGACCTTGAAATCTCCAGCCTGGGAGGCGGGAGCACAGCACAGCAACAAACAGCAGGAAAGCAGTACAGAACGAATCATCATTTTTTGTTTTGAGACGCTGCCCTCGTACAGAATTCCGCGCGCCGACACACAGGCGTTGCAGTGATTGAGAAGCAGCTCTGTTTCAAGAATACTCTTCGAATCCGCAGTGTTGGACGTATCTGTGCGTTTATCCATCTATTAGCTGGACTTTCCGCGAAATTCAGCACGAGAGGACAAGCGGGAAAACGGCGAGGCGGCCAGTGAGATATCCTGGCCGCCTCCGTGAAACGTCGTTCGTTTCTGCGTGAGAGAACACGAATGTTCACCCATCGTAGGCCTTAGCAGCGTGAAGCCACCACCCATCCGCCACTGCACAGATTGAAGCACTCACCGCATGTTGCGCACTCCTGTGAAGATTCTTCCTCAACCATTGCAGGCTTACGGTCAATGCCACGTCCTTTGAAGTACAGGGAGTTGCACTTCTTGACTTCAGTGCTGTAACGGACGCACATGCCGCAAAGACTGCAGTCGGTCATGCCAGGCGTGAAACGAGATTCGGTCACGCCATACTCTTTGTGATATTGCTGCCCAGCAGGCCAGATGAGTTCGATAATCATCTTGCGAATGCGCCTGACTTTTTCGGTGCTGGTCTGCACGATGAGGCCTTCTTCAACCTGATAAAGACAGGATGCGACCAGCTTGTTGCGCCCATGCTTTTCGATTTCGACGGTGCACATGCGACAGGCTCCGTAGGGCTCGAGACCATCGTCATGGCAAAGCGTTGGAATCGTGATGCCAGCTTGTTTTGCCGCTTGCAGGACGCTTGTCCCTGGTTCGGCCTGAACCGACTTGCCGTCGATAACGAGCGTTAATTTTTGCATTGTGACCTCACTTCGCAGACTGCGCCAGGGACAACGGGCGACTGAGTGGCAGGGACAGCAGGTACCTTCACGAGTGCTCCCCATTTATCCGGGCAAGTCGAGTAGCAAGAACCGCACTTAATGCACTTCTCCTGGTCGACCGTGTAGGTTTTTGCATCGACCTTTTCAATGGCGCCGACGGCGCAGGACTTGGCACACGCCCCGCACGCCGTGCATTTCACGGGGTCGATCTCATACGCAATGAGGGCAGTGCAAACGCCTGCAGGGCATCGCTTGTCTCGGATATGCGCTTCGAATTCGTCTCGAAAATACCGAATCGTGCTGCGAACCGGATTAGACGCCGTCTGTCCGAGGGCACAGAGCGAGGCCATCTCCATGAACTCGGAAAGCTCTTCGAGTAGATCGAGGTCGCTCTCCTCACCCGCTCCGGCGGTGATGCGATTCAGGATGTTCAGCATCTGCCGCAAACCTTCGCGGCAAGGGATGCACTTGCCGCACGATTCGTGGGCGAGGAAGTTGATGTAGTACCGCGCGGTGTCAACCATGCAGGTGTCCTGATCCATCACGATCATTCCACCGGAACCCATCATGGAACCGACCTTGGTCAGTTCGTCAAATCCTACCGGGGTCTCCAACATTGACGCGGGCAAAACTCCGCCAGAGGGACCGCCGGTTTGCACTGCCTTGAAGCTCTTCCCCTTTGGCAGGCCTCCGCCAATTTTGAAAATGATGTCACGTAGAGACATTCCCATTGGCACTTCGACCAGACCGGTATTGATGACTTTGCCGACCAGCGAGAAGATCTTGGTTCCCTTGCTGCTTTCAGTTCCCATGGTGCGGAACCACTCCGCGCCCTGGTTGATGATGAAGGGAACGTTGGCCCAGGTTTCCACGTTGTTGAGACAAGTGGGCTTTCCCCAAAGACCTTTTTCCGTGGTGTGAATGTACTTCGGACGAGGTTCGCCGACATGGCCTTCTATCGCATTGATCAGAGCCGTCGATTCGCCGGATACGAAGGCACCCGCGCCGCGGTGAATCTTCACATCGAACGAGAATGAGGAGCCGAAGATGTGTTTGCCCAGCAGACCGTATTCCCTGGCTTGGTCGATAGCTTTTTGCGCGTGCTTGTGCGCCATCGGGTATTCCTGACGAACATAGATGAAGCCCTGGGTGGCGCCGATCGCATAGGCTCCGAGTATCAGTCCTTCAAGCACGCTGTGAGGATTGCCCTCAAGCAGGCTGCGATCCATATAGGCGCCGGGGTCTCCTTCGTCCGCGTTGACGATGACGTACTTGGTACTGTCAACCGCCTTGCGAGCAGATTCCCATTTGACGCCGGCAGGAAAACCAGCTCCCCCGCGACCACGCAGGTTTGCTTCTTTCACTTCATTAAGTACATTTACCGGGCTCATATCGGTGAGAGCTTTCGCCAGTGCGGAGTAGCCGCCAACGGCAATGTAGTCGAGAATATTCGAGGCATCGATCAGGGCATTGTTCTTCAGCAGGATGCGCGTCTGATGCTTATAGAATGGGATGTCTTCTACGGTGCCTGCACGCTTGCCAGTTTCCCCCTCGAGATACAGAAGACGCTCCACGGCTTCATCACCGACGACTGTCTTTTCCACGATGAGCGGTACGTCCTTCAATTGCGCGCCGACATAGCAGGTATGCCCCTTGGACTCGACCACAACCAAAGGTCCACGTTCGCAAAATCCATGACAGCCGGTGCGACGAATTCCCACGGTTTCACTGAGGCCGAGCTTCTTGACCTCTTCCTCAAAGCCGTCAGCCAGTGCTTCCGCCCCGTAAGCGCAGCAGCCTGTTCCGGTGCAGATGGTTACCCATTTTGATTTAGTTTCGCGCTGCGAGATTACGCTCTTCCTAAGTGCTTCAAGGTCTGCAGCAATTTTCAGCTTAGACATTTTCGGGAACCTCTTTGTCTAGTGACTTGATGATCTTCTCAATCTTGTTTCGTGAGGGGTTGTGATAGTACTGCTTATCAACCTGCACGACCGGTGCGAGTGCGCAACATCCAAGGCAGTGGACCGTCGACAGGGAGAACTGCTGATCTTCATCGGTCTGCCCAGGTTCGAGTCCGAGCGTGGCTGAGACGCGGGATAGCATTTCCGACGCGCCCCGAACGTGGCAGGCAGTGCCGGTGCAGACCTGAACACAATGGCGGCCCCGCGGCTTCAGGCTGAAGGCCTCGTAGAATCCGGCTATGGTGTAGATCTCTTTGACCGTCACATTCAGGCGAGCGGAGATCCAGTGCAGGACGTGACGCGGGAGCCAATTGAACTTCTCCTGCGTATCAAGCAGAACCTGGATGAGCGCGCCCTTCTCGAAGTCGTACTTTTCGAGAATGGAGTCAACTTCGCGAAGGTCGTCGCGGATGTCGAGGATGGCCCGTTCCTTTTTCTTGATCTGGCCAAGGCTCTCCGCGTGATACTTTGCCTCTGACTCGAGATAAGCGAGTTCGTCGAATAGCTCGCGATTATCGAGCCCGAGAGAATACGCTTCTCCGAGCACCTCTAGTCCGCGCAGCAACATATCGTTCTTGTCCAGCGCTGGCGCCGCAACGGGTTCAGGGACGCTCTCCCGCTCTTTGCGAAGAACATTCAATCTCATTCCCCGCCGCACGGATTCGAGAAGTCTTTCGGGGTCGAAGGGCTTGGTCAGGAAGTCGAAGGCACCGACTTTCATGGACTCGACTGCTGAATCCATGGTGCCGTGGCCAGTGACCATGATCGGCACGGTGCAAGGTGCGCTGGCGGACAAGTGGCCGAGAACCTCAATCCCGTTCATCCCGGGCATCTTGAGATCCACAAGCACTACGCCGGGATTTGCAGAGCGCACCAGGTTCAACCCTTGTTCGCCATTCTTTGCGACCGCGGCCCGGTATCCACCCATCTCAAGCGTTTGGCGTATACCTTCGGTGAAAGTCTCTTCGTCATCAATGACGACCACATCAAACTGGCCCGGAAGCGGTCGCTCTGCCGCCATTTCTGTCATGTTTTCCATCGGCAACCCTCATTTGCTTTGTGCGGTAATTTGGACAAGGACGCATCAAGCTCACTGACAAATAATGCAGGTCACTGGCCAATCCAGATGGTGGGTTCGGATAACAGATTTATGTTGGCTGGGATGGTGCATTGATTGGGGTTGCAAGCAAATAGGAGGACGAGAGGCGGGAGCTTACAGCAGGACGATCATTGCGGGAGTGGTACTTTTCGTAGCACGCACGTGGACGGTGGTACGAAATGTGCCGGTAAGATTCAGTGGCGTTGCGCGTGCACTCTGGCTCGCTTAGTTGGTGCTGTCTTCCAATCCGTATCTTCGCATCTTCTCACGCAGCGTTTTACGATTGATTCCCAAGTGTTCGGCTGTCTTGGTTTTGTTTCCATGAAATTGCTCGATTGCCCGCACAATCTCAGTTCGCTCGACGCGTGCAAGTTGGCCACCGTCGCGGTCATCGACGTGAGGCAGGCCCTGCCCGTCAACCCGGGGCAGGTCGGGGCAATCCTCAATTCGATAAGGCAAATCGCAAAGTCCGATGACATTTCCTTCGCAGGTCACGACTGCATATTCCAACGCGTTGACGAGTTCGCGCACGTTGCCCGGCCACGTATGCGCTTTCAGAAATTGCATGGCTTCTTCAGAAAGAGTTAGCGGCGACCGCTGTTTCTCGTTGGCAAGCTTCCTGAGGAAATAGGAACTGAGCGCTGGTATGTCGTCCAAGCGGTCGCGCAAAGGGGGCACGAAAATATGAATGACGTTTAGCCGGTAGTAAAGATCCTGGCGGAATTTCCCCTCGTCGGCGGCGGCTAACAACTCGCGATTGGTGGCGGAGATGATCCGCACGTCAACTTTCTTTTTCTGGGTGGATCCGACGCGACATATCTCGCGCTCTTGAACCACACGCAAGAGCCTGGCTTGCATTTGGAGACTGATGTTTGCGATCTCGTCAAGAAACAGCGTTCCGCCCTCGGCGAGTTCGATCTTTCCGATGGTGCTTTCGATCGCGCCGGAAAATGCGCCTTTCACGTGGCCGAAGAGCTCGCTTTCGAAGAGGCTTTCCACCAGTGTCCCGCAATCCACGGTGACAAAAGGTTTGTTTGCCCGGTCGCTCAGGCGATGAGTGGCCCGCGCGACTACTTCCTTTCCTACCCCGGTTTCGCCAGTGATCAGCACGGTAGAATTTCCGGGCGCAGCCTTCTGGACCAGACGAGTCACGCGGCCCATTGCGTCGGAGTCGCCGATGAGAACGTTGGAGAGCGTTTTGCGATCGAGTTCACGGGCGACACAGGCATCCTCGAGAGTTTTTCTTCCGACCCTGGCGGCTTTTAGAACCAGGTCGGTCAAAGTTTCCGGAGTGAAAGGCTTGGGAAGATAGTCATACGCCCCGTGCTTAATTGCCTCCACCGCCGAATCAATGCTGGCATAGCCCGTCATGATGATCACCATCACATTCGGCGACTCTTGCTTGAGCTTTTGCAGTACTTCCATCCCGGGCATTCCCGGCATCTTCAAATCCAGCAACGCAACATCGAAGGACTCACGACGCGCTCTTTCCAGTCCCTGTGTGCCGTCGCACGCGACCGCAATGCTGAAATCGCTCTGCTCGAGGGCCTGCGCACAAGCAATGCGGAGCGACTCGTCGTCGTCGATAATGAGGACCTTGCCACGAGACATTACTTCGTTTCCCTCTTTGTCGGAAGGCTTACGGTGAACGTGCTACCTACTCCCGGCGTACTCGACACGCTGATATCTCCCTGGTGTGTTTGTATGATGCCGTAACTTACGGAGAGACCTAGACCGGTGCCATGCCCGACTTCTTTGGTTGTAAAAAACGGGTCAAAAATGCGCTCCAGATTTTCACTCGTAATCCCGCAGCCGGTGTCGGATATGCTCACGTCGATATAGCCGCTCTGGCTACTCCGTCTGGTTTCAAGGGTGAGCCGTCCCTTCTTGTCCATCGCGTCGACGGCATTCATGATGATATTCATGAGGACCTGCTGTAACTGCGCACTATCTGCTTGCAGAGCAGGAAGGCCTGAAGCGTAATTCTTCACGACCTCGACGTTGTGAAAAAGATACTGATCCCCCAACACAGTGAGGGTCGCTTCCATGAGTTGGTTTATGTCCACGGATTCCACGAGCGGCGTGCGCTGGCGGGCGAAATCGAGCAGGTTGCGGACAATGTTATGGCAGCGCTTGGTTTCCTTTTCGATGCGGTCCAAGTTTTCCCTGACCCGGCCTTCAGGCGGAACTTGCTGCATGATGAGGCGGCTGAAAAGAAGAATGCTTCCCAGCGGATTGTTGATCTCATGGGCTACGCCTGAGGCCAACTGGCCAACCATTGCGAGGCGGTCCGAGCGCATCAGCTTCTCTTGCGTTTGGCGGCGCATTTGTTTGTCGCGCTCACGAATGGTATGCACCAGAGCATTGAAAGCGTTCCCGAGAGCCGCAATCTCCTTGGGCGCGGTCCTCAGGTCCACCTCCTCGAGCGAGCCTCCGGCGACCATTTTTTCCTTTGCTGCAATCAGGGAATTCAACGGCTTCAGGATTGAGTTGGAAAGCAGGTATGAGGCAAGCATCGCCAATAACACCACCAGACCCGTCAAGAGAGCGAAAGTGCCCAGTGTCCGATGCTCCGTCTCCTTGAACTTCCGTTCGAGCAACCCGAGGCCGAGCGCACCGATGACCTTACCGTTCGGATCGCGAATTGGCTCGTAGGCGCTTAAGTACCAGTCGTCCACGATAAACACGGGTCTAATCCATTTTTCACCCCGCCCAAGCACCCGATCACGGACATCCTCGGAGAGGAGTGTGCCCACTTCCCGCGCACCGGAGGGAAGGGTCATACTGGTTGCAATTCTCTTGTCGCCGAGAAAAATCGAAACTACGGCCACTTCGTGTCCATCGTACTTCTCTTCTCTGTAGAGTGTGCTCCGCACTCGATCCACGATGGCGCTCTGCTTGTTGAGGAGCTGGCCTCCACAAAGCACGCCCAGAAATTCGCCGCTGTCGCTAAGGACTGGCGCCGCTCCCACCACTAAAAGACCAGCAGAAGTGCTTTCGCCCACCGGGGCGCCCGCGTGGGCAGTCGGCACGTTCTCAATGTGCGCGCGCTCAACCAGGGGAAGATTCTCCAACGCGAGTTCTTGCCCCGAAAGAACAACTGTTGATGCGACGTCCGTTCGCTGCCTGACAACCTGTTCGACGAGCGACTCTATGCCGGCCACTTGCCGGTGCTCCTTGGGATTTCCAACCCGGAGCAGCACATTGCCGCGCGTATCGGTCAGGATCAACAGGTCCAGGTTTTCGCTTTGGCGAATGGCTTGCAGCGGAGTGTCCAGGTCTGCGACTTCTCGGCGTCGCAGGCGAGCGCGGATAAAGGGCTGTTGAGCCGTCAAGCTAACCTCGGCCGCGATGTTGGAGGCGTATTGACGGTAAATTTCGTGGGCACCACCGAGGTCGAGCACAAGAACGTTCTGAACCTTGGGCAAAAGTCGATCGACAAGGCGAAGACCGAGCAGCGAGGAGAACAACGCACCCAATACCACGATACTCACGAAGGAAATAAGAAGCCTGGAACGAAGTGAAAGACTCATGGAGGTAATCATTCTTGCTACGGATAATGCAGCACACAAAAGTGAGAGCCCATTATGCGCGCCCACACGCCAATTTTTGTTCCGGTGACTCCCGACCCCCTACATCGGTTGATCTCAAAATAGCACAGTCATCCCTGTCGTCGGTCGCAGGTCATAAGAAGCAGCTCTGTTTCGAGAAATACTCCCCTCTCATGCAGTCACATCTCTGCGCCGCACAACGATTGTCGTTGTTAACGGTGTATCCTCTTTTCGTTCTGCATGTGGGCCCCTTCTCAGTTTATGGCCCGCTCTGGCTGAGGTGAGCAGCGTGAATCAGTTGCCGGTCATGATCGTTACCGGAGGCGCTCGGGGGATTGGAGCTGCTACCGCGAAACTTGCCGCGTCACGTGGATACGCGGTCTGCGTCAACTTCCAGCGCGATCATATCGCCGCCGAGCAAGTGGTTCAGGAGATTACCAACAAAGGAGGACGTGCCGTCGCGTTTCAAGCCGATATCAGTTGTGAAGCCGAGGTTCTGGCGCTGTATCAGCATGTGGATTCGACGTTGGGAAAAGTGTCGGCCCTCGTCAACAACGCCGCGACCCTTGCACCACAGATGCGCCTTGATGCAATGGACGCCGCACGGATTCAGCAGATCTTTTCCGTCAACGTCCTCGGTTCCATGATCTGCGCGCGTGAGGCGGTGAGACGGATGTCCACGCGGCACGGCGGAAGAGGCGGGGCGATTGTTAACCTGTCGTCGGCTGCCGCGAAGTATGGATCGCCCGGTGAGTACGTGGACTACGCCGCCAGCAAGGGAGCGATTGAGACGTTCACCGTCGGCCTGGCCGCTGAAGTTGCTCAAGAGGGCATACGCGTGAACGCCGTGCGACCAGGGTTTATCTACACTGAATTGCACGCCAAGGGCGGCGAGCCTCAACGCGTCGATCGCGTTAAGACGTTGGTCCCCATGCAGCGGGGAGGACAACCCGAAGAGGTCGCAAACGCGATTCTCTGGCTCATTTCCGAAGAGGCTTCCTACATAACCGGAACGATTGTTGACGTCTCCGGCGGCCGGTAGGAACTCTGTCGCCGTGCGCTAATTGATGGTCAAACCAGACCTGGTGAGCGTTCCACAATTCTGGAACAGAATAGCCAAGCAGGCCACCGGCGCAGAGTTGGCCGAAGCTTTTCTTCAAAGGGCAAACCTGCTGTTGAAGACGTCATCTGACGACCCATGATGGCAGGATCAGCTCACTTAAGAGGCTTGCAAGTGTGGGACCCATGCGGGCGAGTGGCTGCTTGCGTGTTGTTGGGGATTGCACTCGTGGGCCTGGCGGCGGCCGCATCCCCGGCGAGCGCGGCCTGCGTGGCGACATCGGCTGCACCGTCGGTGACGATATGCGCGCCGGTGGCGAACTCTACCGTCTCGAATCCTGTGAATGTGCAGGCTGCTGCGGCTTCGAATACGCCGGTGACGAAGTTTCTGCTCTACATTGACAACATCGAGGTGTACCAGGCGTTGAACGTTACGAGCGTCAATGCGAATCTGACGGTGGCGGTGGGAAGCCATCACCTGACGGCGCAGTTCTACAACGGGGCTTGGATCAAGCAGTCTGAGACTTTTACGGTTTCTGCTGCGCCCCCGGCGGTGAGTGTGAGTGTGGCTCCCAGCACGGTAAGCGTGCTGACGGGAGCGACACAGCAACTGACGGCAACGGTGCAGAACACGACGGATACGGATGTGAGCTGGAGCGTGGATGGAACTCCGGGCGGAAGCAGCGCGGTGGGAACGATTGCCGGAAGCGGGGATGTGGTGAGCTATATCGCTCCGGCCGCGGCGGGGTTGCACACGGTGACGGCCACGAGCATGGCCGATCCTACCAGGTCCGCGAACGCAGTGGTGCAGGTGACAGCAACGGCCGTAGGCTTCCCGAGTTCGAGCCACGTGTTTGTGGTGTTGGAAGAGAACCAGAGCTTTCAGCAGGTGTTTCCGTCTGGAGGTGCAACCAACTGCGCTTCAGCAGGGATGCCGTACTTGTGCGGGCTGGCGGCGGCAAATGGATTAGCGCTGGACGTGTATGCGAATTCACACGGATCGCTGAGAGACTACCTGTACCTCACGTCTGGAGCGAACTGGACGGGAAGCCCTTACAACTGCACGGGGAGCGCGTGCTCAAAGCTTGGGGCGGTTACGGGCGACAACATTGTGCGAGCGCTGACGTCTGCAGGATTGAGTTGGCGCGGGTACTTTGAGGGCATGCCGTCACAGGGCTATATGGGCGGAGACACGAACGGGTACTACCTGCACCACAATCCGTTCCCCTGGTATTCGGATGTGGCGGGCTCGCTAACGCAGCAGAACAATATGTATCCATTCACGCAGCTTGCGAACGATGAAGCAGGAAGTACATTTGCAGACTTCAGCCTTGTTGTTCCGAACAACCGCGACGACGCGGATGATCCGGCTACAGGCACGGCTCCGAGTGTGCTGCTGGCGAGGGCGGATAGCTGGCTGCAGACGAACATTGCGCCTCTGCTGGCGACGGCTCCATTCCAGGCAGGAGGCGACGGAATCCTGATAATTGTGTTCGACGAAGGAGACGTGGCTGGGGAGTCCGGCGACACCACGACCGATAGGGAGTGTTCCCCAACGCAGAGTTCGGGATGCGGCGGGCACATTGCCTTCGTGATGATTGGGCCGCAGGTGAACCCGGGCTCGACAACAAGTACGACATATCACTTTCAGGATGTGCTGCACACGGTTTTGCACTTGTTGCAGGTGACGGACTATATGAACGGAGCAGCGAGCGGCATGGATATGGGGCTGCTACCGGGAGTGAACTAGACGCGTGAAATACTTGGCAGGCGGTCAGGATGCGGTGATTCGGCTGATCTCGACCTCCTGATGGGTGCGAGAGCTGAGGTAGAGGGCGTCGAGGATTCGCTGGTTCTGAAATCCATCTTCGGCGGTGGCGGGAAATTTGGTGCCGGACTCGATGGTGGCAGTGAAGGCATCTACCTGTCGCGCGTAGGCGCCAGCGTTGGACATCTCCTCTTTGCGGACGCCCGTGTTGGTGCGGAATTCGACGGCGACCGGCCAATCGACGTTGAGCCCGTCATGGGCAACGATGCTGCCCTCGGTCCCAGCGAGATCGATGATGGTTCGGTAAGGAGCCCGGAAAGACACGAAGCTGCTGCCGAGCGCGTCCCGCGAAAAGCGCAGGGAGAGCAAGGCCGATGACTCGACGGTGCCGGAATGTTCGTCACGCGCGGTGAGCGCCGAACAGGCGACGGGCTCATCGGCGAGGATGTAACGCATGGCGTCAAAGCAGTGGACGCCAACGTCCGCGATGGGACCTCCGCCAGCAAGCGAGGCATTGTTCAGCCAGCGGCGAGCACTGTTGGCACCGGGAAAGCTGAAGTCAATCCGGATGCTGACGATGCGGCCGATCTCCTGGTGCTGGACGCTGTGTCGAATGCGGGCAATGGTTTCGCAGAACCGGAAGCACTGCGCTACGCCAAGGTGCACTTCGCGCAAGTGTGCGGCGGAGACCATTTGCGCGGCCTCGGCGGCATTCATGGCCATGGGCTTTTCGCAGAGCACGTGCTTGCCATGCTCGATGGCGGTAAGCACATCTTCGAGATGAATGGAGTTGGGGCTGGTAACGAAGACGGCATCGACCTCAGGAGACTCGCATAGCTCGCGAGTGCTGGCAAAGGCTTGCACACCGAACTGGGCGGCATCGGCCTGGGCCTGCAAGAAGTTGCGCCGGGAGAGCGCGACGGCGCAGGAGTTCTGCGAAGCGGTGAATCCGGGCATGAGACGTTTCACGGCGTGAAGTCCAAAGCCGGCGATTCCGTAGCGGATCATATGGCCCACATCATAGAACAGGGCGCGAGCGACGAGAATAACTGAACGGAGACTGATTGGAGTTCCGCAATTCGGTGCCTGTGGCTGTGGGTGCCGGCCTGGCGGTGATGCTGGCAGGGCGCGGGCTAGGCCATCGCCCCGGGAAATTCCCACGAAATGTTTTGAGCACAGACGTCCTGAGGACCTTTCGTGGGCATCACAATCCCCGTTGACCTCTGCCGGGCCGCGGCAGCCAGGCCGGAGCTCGTTCGTCACTCGCCATTTGATCGCTCTTTGCGAACGAGAGTTGCGGTACATCAGATCGTGAGGAATCCATGAATCCTGTTACGACCCCCAGCTATGTAAGCAGCACTGCCGAAGCACCTCTCCTCGGCGAGACCATTGGCCGGGCACTTGATGTTGCAGCGTCTCGTTGGCCGGACAGGCCAGCACTGATCGACCGTGCGCATGGATTTTGCTGGAGTTGGTTGGAATTGGCTGAACGAGCAGAAGCCTTCGCCGCTGGTCTGCTCGCACTCGGTCTTCGGCCTGGGGACAGGATCGGAATCTGGTCGCTTAATCGAGCTGAATGGACCGTGACACAGTTCGCCGCCGCAAAGGCTGGGCTCATACTCGTCACCATCAATCCGGCGTACAGGCTCACCGAGGTTGAATATGCGATCAACGTGGTAGGCTGCGCCGCCATCGTCACGGCCACTACGTTCAAGTCCAGTGACTATCTCGGGATGCTGAATGCACTGGCACCAGAACTGGCGACGGCAGTGCCAGGGCGATTGCAGGCTGAGAGGCTGCCAAGTCTCCGCATCGTCATTCAACTCGCTGCGCAGGGCAAGCCAGCGGCGGGAATGATTGCCTTTGAAGATGTTGCGCAGCTAGGAGGAAATGCAGAACGGGCGACGCTGCAGCATCTTACCGAAACCCTGCAATTCGACGACCCGGCCAATGTCCAATTCACCAGTGGTACCACCGGAACGCCAAAGGGCGTGACTCTAACTCATCACAACATACTCAACAACGGCTACTTCGTCGGGCGAGGGATTGCGTTGACGGAGCATGATCGAATTTGCATTCCGGTCCCGCTCTACCATTGTTTCGGAATGGTGATGGGCAATCTTGCGGCTGTCAATCATGGTGCCGCCATGGTGTATCCCGGCGAAGGGTTTGATCCGCTGGCGACCCTGGAGACGGTGGCGAAGGAGCGCTGCACTGCACTCTACGGAGTGCCTACCATGTTCATCGCCATGCTCGAGCATCCGCGATTTGCCGAATTTGACTTCACCAGTTTGCGTACCGGCATCATGGCCGGCTCCACTTGTCCGATCGAGTTGATGAAGCGGGTCATTGGAGAAATGAACATCAGCGAGATCACCATCTGCTACGGGATGACTGAGACCAGCCCGGTGAGCTTTCAAAGTTCCATCGACGATCCTCTTGAGCGGCGCGTTTCCACGGTGGGGCGGATTCATCCGCATCTCGAGGTGAAGATTGTCGACCTCGACGGACACATCATTCCTCGCGGCCAGACCGGAGAGCTATGTACCCGCGGCTATTCGGTAATGCTTGGCTATTGGAACCTGCCAGAGGAAACAGCGGCGGTCATCGACTCTGGTGGGTGGATGCATTCTGGTGATCTGGCAACGATTGACGCAGAAGGTTATTGCAACATCGTGGGACGGATCAAGGATATGGTGATTCGCGGCGGCGAAAATATCTACCCACGAGAGTTGGAGGAGTTTCTCTATCGGCATCCGAAAATTCGGGAGGTGCAGGTATTCGGGGTGGCAGACCCAAAATATGGCGAGGAACTGTGCGCGTGGATCATGGTGCATGAAGGCGAGATCCTGACAGCCGAGGAGGTTCGCAAGTTCTGCGAAGGCCAGATCGCGCATCAGAAGATCCCTCGCTACGTACGCTTTGTTGATTCCTTCCCGATGACAGTCACTGGAAAATTGCAGAAATTTCGCATGCGCCGTGCCATGGAGGAAGAACTGGCGCTCCAGACCGCCGAGGCAACAGAGAAGGAAAACGTTTAAAGGATTTCAATCGCAACGACTGATGGAATCACACGCCAAGAACCTTCGTCGCTACTCATTTCCTATGTACGCCTGCCGCGAACGGAATTGCAGTTTGGGATCGCTCGTTGGAAGGATGCGTACCGAGTGTTGTCCACTGGTCCTGCCGGGCATTTGGTAGGTGAGCACGTATCCGCTGTGCAAGTCTGTGAGAATCTGGCACAGAACCTCTGGAACAACCTGTCCCGAAGGAAAGCTCAGTCCACCTGTGTTCGCTGCCAGGTAATTCAGTACCTCATCTCCCCGATCTAATGCTGATTTCCGGGAGCGGGAGTTGATACTGTAGATGGCCGACTGCAGATTCTGTGCGGCCGCTGTTATATCGGACAGGCCGTGCATGCTGATGGTGTCGAGGCCGTCAGAGAACAGGATCATCGCCGTACGCGACTCCGGATCGTGATCACGTTTCAAGAGCTTCGAGGCCTCGAAGAGCGCGTCGTAAAGCGGCGTAGCGCCCTTTGCGCGCAGTGAACTCAGCTTCTGCTGCGCGGCTTGATTGCGGCAGTTGCGCGCACAGAGCAGCTCCGCCTGCATGCCTCCAAAGGTGATGACCGAAACCCTGTCTCGTTCGTCCCACTTCGATTCCCCAATGAAGCTCTTCACCTCCGCGATTTCCGCGGGAATCTCCGTGGCCACAGAATCACTGGCGTCGAGCAGAATCACAAGATCCAGAGGACTCTCGGATGCCGCGTGAAAGCTGCGGAACTGGCGGATGATCGTACCGTCGTCCGCTACGGCAACATCACCGGCGCGCAGGTCTTGAACGATATGTCCCTGATGATCGGAGGCCGCGAACGCGAGTCGCACTTCACTGACGTTGCTGCGGATGATGTAACTCTCATCGGCCGCATGAAGAGAGATAGCATTCAGTACCAAGGCAAGAAACAGGGATACAAGGAAGAGGGTGATTCGCTGCCAATTTGTAAGCTGCATTCGTGCTCCTTCGCTCAGTCCTGGGAACGGATCATCCAAGGCCACAATGAAGCTTGAGTGCCGGAGGGATTTCCCCTGGCACTCATTTAATATTGAAGGCGGGCGGCAGCGGCGTCTCCGCGCTTAACGCGAACTCGCCGGCATCATCATGGAAGCATGTGGCGGGTTGCGTGTCTCGTAAGTCACGCTGCGCTCCATCTTCTTCGCAGCCACTTCCTCGCGCGCTTCTTCGCGCTCCCACTCAGAGCGCAGGGTCATTTGCTGAATCGCGAAGTGCGACTTGTTCTTTTCGTCGTCGGAGAAGGTGACGAGTTCATTCTTGCGGACCAGAAATTCGATGTTCTCGGCCAGCGGCATGAACGCGTCCTTCTGCCGCCCTTCGACCACATAGACAACTTTGTCGCCCGTGATGGTGTACTCCGGGCAGGACACGGTTGGAGGCGCAGGCACCCCCGACATCGCCGCCATGAATCCGTGCTGTGCAGTGCACTCCGTCATACGCATCTTGATCACCGTGCCCTTGAACGACCATGGTCCCTCAGCCTGCATAAGAGCAACGACCGAGATCACGAAAATAGACAACAGGGTTGCGCGTTTCATAGATTCTCCTCTGGGACTGAGACGCACCGGTGCGAAAGTGCACGGAGTGCGGCAGCAGAAATTCATTCGCGTTTTGTTAAACGGACGATGAGGTGGCGCGCGACAGAAGGTGGCTCATTGCATGCGCGCACGCGTTCCCGGATTAGCACGTTCTTGAATTGGGATTGTGCGGAGAGATCTGAAGAGAGGGGTTACAGGATAGAGAATCAGTCTGAGAGTTTCACGCGCATCTCAGGAGCGGAGACTTCCAACTGGAAGAGCTGTTGGATGGCGCTGGTAAGCTCCGGGCGGCCGGGCATTTCTTTCAACTGTCTTGCCAAGCTTGCCGAGATTCTTTGCGTGATGTGGGCTGAAAGCGCTTGGAGTGCGACCTCTTGATCCTCTGTAAACGGACCAAATTGTTCTTTCAGCTGATCCATCTCCTGGCGGCAGATCTGTTCCAGACGTTCGCGCATTCCCGAGATGGTGGGCAGCACCGACTCAGAGAGAAGCTTGCTGCGGAAACCAGCGGCTTCTTCTGCGACCATGCGCTCCGCGATAGGAATTGCCCTGAGCCGTTCCTCGCGCAGGTCCATGGCAGAGCAGAGATCATCAAGGTCGAAAGCGGAGACGCCTTCCAGGCTGCCAACGTTAGGATCCACCGTGCGGGGGACACCTACATCCACCACGGCGAGGTGCTTATTCTTGCGCTCACGTAACACAACTTCGAGCTCTTCCCTGGTCAACAAAACGCGTTGCGAGGCGGCGGAAACTACGGCGTCTGCCCAAAGGACCTGTTCCCATAGATTCTCAGCGTGGGCGGCTTTGACCTTGCATTGACGTGAGAGCTGCAGAGCATGTTCCCAACTGCGGTTGACGATGGTGATCTCGCCGGTGCCAGCCTTTTGAAACTCGCGCACTGCCGACAATGCCATCTGTCCGGCGCCGAGTATCACTACGCGGCTCTGGCGCAGATCGCCGAGCGACTTGCGGCAAACCTCCACCGTCGCTTCTGCCACAGTGGACATATGAGTCGAGACACCCAGTTCCTGACGAAGCCGGCCTGCCACGCTGAACGCCTTCGCCATAAGGGAATCCAGGAAACGCCCGGTGGTGCTGGCCCGCTGCGCCTGCTGCCAGGCAGAGAGAATTGAGCTGGTCGCATCAGGTTCGCCCGAGACCGAGGAATCCACTCCGCACGCTACGCGCAAAATGTGGGCAACGGCCGCATCCCCTACGAGGCGATAAAAATTGGACCACTCGACGAGCTTTAGATTGCTGGAACGGGTCAAGAACCGGAGTACTGAATTGGCAGCTTCGGATGCGTCCTGAGTCCAGACGAGGAACTCGGTACGGTTGCAGTTGGAGAGGACGATGACTTCATCAATGGCGTCCGAGCGAACCAGCATGGAGAGAGCCACGGTCTTCTGGGTGGCATCGAGCAAGAATCGCTCGCGCATAGAAAGCTTTGCACTGCGCAAGCTGATGCCAATCACGACCAGAGTCGGTTCCACTGGGCCCTCCTATCCGTTAAGAGATAGGGCACACCAAGGGCCAAACCTCAAGCAAATTGTGATGAAATTTGCCTTCTCTTTTCATGTACTTAGGATTTCGGAATATCAGATGGTGCAAGACACAGTTTTATTTATGTGGGAATTGACCCAGATGTGCGGATGTTTCCGCATCCCTTGCGAACGTGATGCGTCGCTTGCAAAGGGCAAATCTCGGTTTTGCTGGCGGAGGTACCCGATGGACGTTCTACGAGCATCCATCCTGTTTCGGTAAGGCGCTTGGGAGGAACTGCCGCGCTCGCAGACGGATGTAACGTGCGCCGATAAGCGTGCAATCGGTTATATTTAGCTCACGAAACATCAACTTTGCTTCTTTACGGTGCCATGACTGCTGTGGATAACATTATCGCCGAGCAGGATTACCACGAGAGCAAAGAAAAGTGGCGCCGTCGAGGCCAGAGTCGCTGAGATGGGCCGAGGGAGAGCTTGATTCATTCCGGGCTGCACAATTTTATGATCGCGGATCTGGTGCGGGGCGTGTTGGCCACCGCCGCCTTTGCGCTGTATCTGCTGCTTCCCGGGTACGCGGTGGGGTGGAGTGCGGGGCTGTTCTCTTTCCGCAGCAGATCGGCGAGTGAGCGTCTGCTCCTCAGCATTGTGTTGTCGGTTGCCGTCTCGCCCATTCTTGCGGTTCTTGTCGGCAGATTTTCCCCAGGGGCAGCGCAAGGACTATTTCTCGCGCTTGGCGTGGCAGCTCTCTGCCTCATCGCGACGGAGGCCTTCGGCAATCGTCGTATTGTGGGTTTCAAGCTCGAGCGCAGTACCTGGATCGCTCTCGGCCTCGCCTCCCTTTGGGCGTGCGCTGCCCTCTTCGAACTGGCAGACCTGCAGATCGGTCAGCGCCTTTACCTCAGCGTCACGGCTTACGATCATTGCATCCGCACCGAACTCGTGCAGGCTGTGCTGCGCACCGGAGTGCCGCCCCGCAATCCCCTCTACTTTCCCGGTGGTCATGCGCCAGTGATGCGCTATTACTACTATTGGTATGTGCTCTGCGCACTGCCATCGCATCTGTTTGGAGTTCCCGCGCGGGCGAGCCTCAGCGCCAGCTCCGTGTGGAGCGGATTCGCTCTAGCAGCCCTTGTCCCGCTCTACTTGAAGTATTTTTTCCATGAGTTGGATGGCCTTCGCAGCAAAGCGCTCCTCGGTGTAGCGTTGCTTTCTGTTACGGGACTGGACCTTATTCCCAATCTTCTCTGGTTCGCCCAGTTCCCAAGCATCGTTTACGCCGACATGGACTGGTGGGACCCGAACCAGGTGACCTCGTGGCTGGGATCTTTCCTGTGGGTACCCCATCATGTCGCCGCGCTCGTCGCATGCTTAGCGGGCTTCCTCGTCCTGTCTCAGATGGAAGATCGGATGAAGTTGGGCGAACGTTTCATCGTGGCGCTGGTTGCAGGCGCAGCCTTTGCCAGCGCCGCGGGACTGTCAATCTACGTCACCTTTACCTTTGCGTTGTTCGTGGTGCTCTGGGCGTTTTACCTGCTTGTTACCCAGCACTTTGCAGACCTTGCGACCTATGCGGCAACCGGCGCGGCCAGCCTGATTCTTTCCCTTCCATATCTGCATGACCTACATGGGGCTAGCAGAGTCAAGGCAGGTTTTGCCTCGTTCGCCACTCGCGATTTTCCAACTGCGTTGCACTGGCTACAGCAACACCATGTCACCAGCCCGCTGCTGATCAAGCTTTCGTCCATTCCCACCATCGCTGTTGTGTACACGATCGAGTTTGGCTTCTTCCTGCTGATTGGCATCATGCGATTCAAAAGTGAAGTGTGCGGCTCGCGACGCCTCTCGCAAAATCAGCGAGCAGCTTGGCTCATGCTCGGCGTTTCGCTCTTCGTGGCCACCTTCCTGCGCTCAGGTGTGACTGCCAGCAATGACCTTGGAATGCGCAGCGCGCTCCTCGCCCAATTTATCCTGCTTCTCTGGGCCGTGCCGTTTCTGGCCAGTTGGTTCGGGGCTGCCAACCAAGCTGGTAATCCGCGCCAAAGTGCGCTCAGAATCGTGGCTTTGAGTGCGCTAGCCCTTGGCATTCTGGGGAGCGTGGCCGAACTCTTCATCCTTCGTGCATATGCACCGATGGCCGATGCGGACGTGATTGAGCGCTCAGAAGACTTCATGCCCAAGGGTCCCCAGATGGGAGAGCGGACATTTGCCTTGCGCGCTGGGTACGAGCAGTTGAATCAGGTACTTACCCCGAACGCTGTCGTTCAGCACAGTCCACTTGCGCCGGGCTACCTGCCGCTGGTTCTGTATTCTAACCACCAGTTGGCGGCGCTCGGCTTTGATTGTGGCTCGAGCTTCGGTGGTGATCCGCTGCAGTGCGAGGCCGCAATCGTGCCTCTGGCAGACCTGTTCTTCACACCACACATTCACCCTGACGTCGATGCACTCTGCAACGCACTGTCTATCAATATCCTGGTCGCCACGGATGTCGACCGAGCGTGGCATGACGCGAATGGCTGGGTATGGAGCCGAAAAGCAATGGTCGCCAATGACTACATGCGTGCGATTCCTTGCGGCAGGACCCTATCCGCGAAGGTGACAAGAGCTGACTGATGTATCTGTAAGTGATCTTCCCCCCACGCGACGCTGAATCCTGTCTGGCAGAAGTGCGCTGTGCGCCACTGGGGCTGAAACGATCGGGCGCGTCAAATCTTGCGACGCGCCCGATCGTTTCAGTGTGAGATGCTGCTGCCCTTCTGCTTATGTTTCTTCACTCTCTTGTGAGCCTTTACCTTCAGTGCTACGCGTGGGACCGCCTTCACCTTTTTCTCATCCACAACCGTCGTGCCCTCGGCAGTAAAGGTAGAGCCTGCTGGAATCATCCAGAGTTCGACCTTCTGGCCCTCACCGTCGCTGATGCGAGGTTCGATGCGCGCGCCGTCTATCCCCTTGTCTTTCACCAGATAGTCCTTGGTGTTTGCCGAGCGAAGAGCGGCGGCACTTGGCGAAGTGCTGTCCTTCTTTTCTGCCGCGGAGGCGTATCCGACTACGATGCCCTTAGCGTCCGGAGTCGCAGCCAGAGCATCCGCGAAGCGGTCAAGTTCACCCTTGGCCTGATTATCCACACGGGTTGGGCGCTTGGAATCATGCAGAAATTCGATGGTTCCAAAACGAGTGGGCGGCGGAGTTTTGCTCTTTGGCACCGTAACCGTTACCGCAGCATTGGCAGAAGCGCTCAGGCTGCGGTCGTCGCTTACGGTGCACTGTACAGTGATTTTAGCCTCGGAGACCCCGGCCGTCGCCAGAGTATATGTGGCCTCGCTTCCGACGAGTTGTCCCCCGTCCGCACTGCAGGTATAGCTTAGTGGGCGATGGTCCGGGCTGGTGCCGTTGGCAATGATCTTGGACGATTCGCCGGGCAGCAACGTGACGGGATCCGCGGAAATGGACAGCGTAGGCGGTAATTTTGCCTTTACCGCAAAATTCGTTTCGCAGCTGGCAGTTTGCCGATGCTTCTTCTTACCGTTATCCGTCACCTTGGCCTCAACAGTGTAGGTTCCGGCGTTTACTCCAGTGGTGTCCACAGAGGCAGCATCACGGGTTCCCGTAATATTGCCGCCGGTGCTGGAGTAGGAGTAGCTCAAGGTGCGCTTGCGAAGGAAGCCACGAGCCCCGACGCTGATCTTGACCGCTTCACCAGCGTCCACCTCATGAGGTTCCGCGCCACATGACACCTGTGTCTCTCCCTCTGGTGAAGACAAGCCGAGGTTGTAGATCAGGCCAGCCTGAGCGCGTAAGCCCCCAAAATGACTATCCTGGCCGATTGCAGCGATGTTTGAGCTATAGACATTGTTGACGTAGACGTAAGAGAGCTGAAAAGGTCGCACGGAAAATCTGGGTGTGATTCTGATATCCAGCCCGGCACCGCCGGTATAGGTGGGCATGTTCTGGCTAGGGAGGCCTTTCGGGCTGAAATGTTGCACACCCAGCAAAGCCTCTCCAAAGGGAGCAAATCGCCACCAAGGGCGCTGAAGACGCACGCCTAGGGCGTAGTCGCGGGCAGCGGCGGAACTGTTGTAGTGACCGCCGATGTCTGCCACGATTGCCGTCCAGTGGTTAGTTCTGATAATGAACTGGCCAGCCCAGCCCGTGGTAACGTCCGGAACAGTGACGCTGTTCACCTTGCCACCAGTGCGATAGAGTGAGTATCCACCAAAGACTTCGGCCTTTGGATCGTCCCGCTCGTTAGAGGAGGTGCCTTGTGCAGATAAGAGAGGCGGGGCGCAAAGAGCTGCCACCAAAGCGAGCAATACAGACACACGATGCAGAAACAACGGTCCCTCCAAAACGTCCAAGAAGCAACTCACTCACACGGCAAGCTATTATCGGGCCCTAGGCAGACCCGGGCTCTTGAGCGCCAGAGGAAGACTTGCGAGTACTACGCCAATCAATTGTGAGTTGCTCAAATCATACGAGGATGGACCGACTTTACCCAAGAAAAATCGAAATAGGGTTTACCAGGGAAGCATTGCCCTTGTCCGAAGTCAGAAGGTTGCCGACGGGGAGTCCCTGCGGTTACGCAAAAGGAGCAGTCGGCGAGACCGCTCCTTCATTTCATAAGAACAACTGTTACCAAGCAGCACTTCATTGGGGCGAGGTGCCCACCTCTTCGTCCTCCGAGTGCATTAAGCCAAATTTCTTGAGTTTGTAGCGCAGCGCGTCGCGGCTGATATCAAGCAGTTTGGCGGCTTGCGTCTGATTGCGATTGGCCTGGTGCATGGCCATCTCGACAAATGTGCGCTCAATTTCCTCCAGGCTAGTGCCGCCCTCGGGAATGGAGAGCCGCGGCAGGTTCTTGCCGTTTACGACCTGCACCTCAGAGGGCGAAGCGGTAACTACGCCGGGAGTGCCGGCTGCCACGTTGCCACCCGACGAGACCTCGAAGGCCGTTAGGCTGCTAAGCGGCGAGCCAACGGAGAATGGCAGGTAGACCGGGCGCAGCATGTCATCGTCTTCCAAGATCATGGCGCGCTCAATGGCATTCTTGAGTTCGCGCACGTTGCCGGGCCAGTCATAACTGGAAAGCAGGTCACGCGTCTCAGGGGTAATGCCGCGAACAGCCTTGCGGAAGCGCCGGTTGTAACGCTCGATGAAGAAATGCACGAGCGGGAGAATGTCTTCACGACGATCACGCAGGGGCGGCAGGAAAAGCGAGATGATTGCCAGGCGGTAGTACAGATCCTGGCGGAACTGGCCTTCACGAACGGCCCGCTCGAGATCGCGATTGCTGGCGGCGATGACACGTACGTCCACTTCCTGATCTCTGACTCCTCCGACGCGGCGGATCACCTGCTCCTCAAGCACGCGCAACAACTTGGCCTGCAGGAGTCCGGAGAGT
>Ga0181528_10000456_pt1 | contig 29633 bp, 26 predicted proteins | sample PEATcosm2014_Bin_47_FD_119742 | JGI IMG/M metagenome (GOLD analysis project Ga0181528, IMG submission 119742) | Peatland microbial communities from MTU Mesocosm Facility, Houghton, MI, USA - PEATcosm2014_Bin10_10_metaG | ecosystem: Environmental > Terrestrial > Soil > Wetlands > Peat | place...
GGCCAGATCCGCCATCACGAAGAACGGACGCCGGGCATGGACCCAACAGGCGGCTTCCAGGATGGGTCCAGGCGCGCGGCCGCCCTCGTAAAGCTTGCGATAGCCTTCATAGGCGTCAGCCTGGAGGATCCCGGTGTAGTTGGCTAGGTGTGCCTGGGGATGCTTGCCGGCCCGGTCGCGCGAGTAATAAAACATCGCCCCCCGGCGGCGCCGGCCCACCGAACGGCTTGACGTCTCGCACGTAGACCCAGATCCGGCCGGTGTCGGTCTTGCCCTTGGCCAGAACCGGCACCGTGGTGTCGTCGCCATGCAATCGCTCGGCACTCAGAACGTAGGCCTCGAGGCGCTTGAACAACGGCATCAGCACCGCCGTGCAGCCGCCGACCTGGTCGGCCAGGGTAGACAGGCTAATGGGCACGCCCTCCTTGGCATAACGCTCGGCCTGCCGGTTGAGCGGCTGGTGCTGGCCAAACTTCTCGAGGGCAGGATCGCCTGGCTGCCGACGACGAAGACCCAACAAGACGGTCCCCACCGGAGGGAGACGGACCCGCGCTCGAACTCGCCGACCAGGATGGCTTCGCGGAGAGGACGCCATGTTCCCTTCGGCAGACGCCGCTGGTTTCCCGGCTTGTATAGCCCGCAGCCGACGGTCGCCGAGGCGAATAAGTTCCTCTCCTAGAGCCGGTTGGTAGCGACAAGGCCCCTATGATCAACGAATTGATCGCGCGCGAAATGCGTTCTTGGCGCTAGAACGTGAAATTTCAGGGTGGCTATTTCAAGACATTGTGGGAGCCATAGGAAACGTACTATGCCCAGTGCCTCAACTACGGCGAACAACACCGCGACGATGGCTACGCCCACAACAGTGCTGTAGGCCAGCTCGTCACAATCCTCTCGCAGGCCCTGAGGGAGGGATGCCATGCCTTGCCCGGCAGACTTCGCTCGATATTCGAATGATCTGGGTCAGCGATGCGTTTGCCACAGGGGTGCGTAAATCAGTGATGTAAGCCGTCAATCGGGGTCGGCAGATGTCGTATCGTGAATTCAATCCGACCATCGGGGAGCTGCCGCCAGTTTTCAACGACAGTTGCGTACTCTGCGTGCGCGGACCGATGGACGATTTCGCGAGCTTTCCGGCGGGCAGCTTCAATCGGTAGCCTGATTATCGTCGGTGGCTGTGGGTGAGACAGCCGGTCTGCCAAATCGCGTGGGCGAACGAGCATTTCCGCCTCCAATGATTTGCCAAGGTGATCCTGTCGATCTTGAACCCTAATTTACAAAACGGAAGGGCTGCGCAGAGCGCTTGACAAAATTATCCCCGCTAATCACCGAGCCTTCCGGGAAAATTGATCCCTCAAGGGTCGCCCGCCCGATCAACCTGTTCGTCGGTTGTTTGTCTTACGCAGGGAATTGTGGCCGCTGTGGTAGCCTTGTCGCTGGCTTCAACACTACAAATTTTCTGGGGTTCTCGTGTTGCCAGGGCCGGACGATTGGCGCGTTTGTCCAAGTACAATCACCTCGATGTCCTTGGTTTGTTTTCCGGTCGAAGCAGTAGGGACCATCCGCGACGTTCGTTTGATACATCTTGCGCCAAGGATCTTGTGCTATCGTAACGAATGCGCGCAGCGATTCCTTACATCGCAGTATTGTCCGCGATTGGTCTGGCCATCTGGTTCGCAGTCGGAGATCCACTGCACCCCTGAGCCTGGTCGATGGCGGGCGTCAAGCCGGGACTCGACTTCATTCGAGCCGGGGCCAATTTCAGCCTGGCCGGTAGCTGCGGCTACCGATAGATTCCGTACCGATGGAGCTCGTGGATCGCGCGGACTTCAGTCGTCATGTGCTGTTTTTTCGGCTTGGCCCATTCTGTGGGTTGGTTAGCCTGTACTGGCGCGGCGGCGCACGTTGGCGCCGATGGCGTCGGTTGATTAGCTGCGACCGGCGCCGCGACGTCGGCCCTTTGAGTTGATTGGAGCGTCGGATCTTCGTTGGTAGCCAGACTAAGGCCTCGAGACGGACCTGCGTAAGCGTTTGTCGAGAATGGCGATCGCAGCAATCAAGATCGTATTACGCATCTGAAATTCCCGTTGCTTTGTTGAAATCGCATCAGAAGCGCCTTTAGCCGACCATCGCGAGGTGTTGCTTGCGCATCTCCGCCAAGCGGGCTTTGCAAAATGCGCGGTAGATGAGGGTAAGCACTGTTGACATGACCCAACTCCGTTGTTGATCATTGTGAGGATCCTGCCCGTTGTTCGTTTCCGGCCGTCTTCATGCCGCGACCGATATGGTTTCGTCTCGTCGGAAAATGGTTTCGTCGACCGTACCAATGCCGCAGCAAGCCCGGCACCCGACCCCAATTCGAGCCCGGGCCATTGTTTTGTGCCGCGGTTTTATCAGAACCCCGCGGCGCTGGACTGATGCCCAGCGCGTTGGTCTGCCGCTTGTCGAGCAACCGACCATGCAGTTGCAGTGGCGCTGGTGACCCGGTGCTTTGTCTCGCCGCCCAGGCGCGTCATCATTACCGCCAAGCGATCGCGCTAGGGTGCCGATTGTGACGTCGACCCCACCATTCCGGTCCATTACAGCACCGTCCCGAGATACCGCTACAGACCCGGGATGATCGCGTCGAAACCGGTCCCAACGCCCCACCGGTCGCTCGGGCGATGAGCCGGGCGCCCCTGGGGCCATCGGGATGGTAGGGGCTTCCGTCGAGCGCATCGGACTGCTTTCACCGGCACCTATCTGCCAGAGCAAGCCTGGATGCGATCCAGCTGTTGTCGAAATTAGGCCACAGGGGACTCGAATTTAGGACACGAATCGACGGCCCTCTTCGCTACGCCCGATCTCAACTCCCAACCCCGGGTCGGGTACTCACAAGAACGGCTCCAGGATCTCAGCCCCTTGGGGCCGTTTTTGCGAAGCGACCAGGAGCTGCAGTCGTGGTCCACAACAACATCGAATTCTCGATTCAAGAACGTGAGGCCGGCATCTGGCGCTGGGAATACACGATCGGCGAGCTGATCAAATCAGGTGAGCTCGTGGTGTCGACCCGGGTGGTGGCCTCCCGCAAGGTCCGCCAGCACATCGATCGCGATTTGCGGATTCTGTATCGCTCGCAGCGGCAGCGCGGGATACGATTCTGAGTCATTTTCCAGCTTTGAGCCCGTTCTGCCGCACGACGGTGTTGCATTTTCCGGGCGGATTCCGAACCGGGCTTCGACCGCAGCAATCCTGGCTGCTTTCTCTGATCGGTCGCCGGAGCGGCGAACGCGGCATGGTTAGGCCACTGGATGTTCGTTACTGGCATGGCTCGCTGGCTGGTGAAGGCGTTTAACCGGCAATCGCAAGCCGGCTGGCTGATCTGCTGCTAAATTGCGGTTGAGCCCGCCGGTTCGGGCGGGCGGGTTTTCATTGTCAATCGAAGCTAACCCCGATCCGGCGTTCTCTGCGCCACATAACGCGGCAAGGACGGTTGAGGCCATCGGATGCAACGATCAGGGTGAACTTGTCGGGAATGAAGAGCGGTGTGACGACCTCAAGCGCGGCGCCGGTATCGGAAATGTTGCGGACGGTGCAGTCAAATGTCCCGCCGCCGAAACTGATCGATCCGGCTTTAAGTACGCGGCGCCGTGGTGCTATTCGGTGCTCGTCCCCCATCGCCCTAAGCTACGCGGCGCGATCGGAATGTTCAACCAGCGGCTACCGGTTAGGATGCTGTCCGGGCGCCTCGTCTCGGTCCCGCGCTGCGGACAGCGGAGGTCGCTTCGCGAAGCCTCTTTTCGGAATAGTCTCTTAAGCCCAACGTGGGGCAGGCTGCCTATCATGCTCCGAGACCCCGTTATCAAGTGAGGCGCTTTGTTCCATGAGCGCGGCCCGACCAGGGTCGGTAGCCAACCTGCCGGTCACGCCGACGGGTTTTTCTTGTCGTCGGGTCGAACGATAACTTAGAATTCCATCGCCAGAATCGATCGGGAGGACTGACGTGGCGATGGGGACGGTGAAGTGGTTCAACATGACCAAGGGGTATGGATTTATCGCGCCTGAGGGCGGCGGCCAGGACGTGTTCGTGCACATCTCAGCAGTTGAGAAGGCGGGCTATACCGGGCTCGCCGAAGGTGCCCGTGTCAGCTACGAGCTGGTCGCGGGCCGCACCGGCAAGATGTCCGCGGAGAACTTGCGGCTCGGGTGATATCGGCCCTTCATGGCCGGGAAAATCGAATCGATTTATCGTCCGGGCGCTTAAGCAACCCAGAGACAGACAGAGCCAATTGAGGCCACGCGGTCAACGTTCGCGCGGCCTTGGCAGCCAGTGGCGCAACGACCTCGGCGCCGTGCCGCCGCTTGCCTGCCCGATGCGCCACGCCGGTTTCCGTCTCGCCGAAACAATGCGGCCGAGCTTGCGGATTTCAGCTTTCGTCCCGGGCGTCGCCGACCAGGATCAACAGTGGCGGAAATTGCAGGTCGGGAATTCGGCCGCGTCGCGGTAGCGGTCGCAGCGCCTCCCGGGCGATGGTGAAGCGCGCATAGCACGCCGCCCACAGGCGCGTCTGCCTCGATCAGGCATCGGCTCCAGTTGGCTCAGCCCCGGCGGCCTGCAGCGCCGAGCAGCGCAGACGACCGAAATCCGGCGTTCAATACCTGGGGTCTCCGGCGCGGGCTGACCGTTGCGTCGCAGATGAACGGTGATGCCCGATCATCGCGAACTAAAGCTAAAGGCCGCCTCATCTTCTTGCTGGCGAGGGATGAGGCGGGATGAAGTCATCGGGCATTAAAATCGTCATGGGGTATCAAGATCCGCGCCGCGCCGCCGACGAACTAACAATGCAATTCCGATTCGGGCAACTTAACGGTCAATTGCGGACGCGACATCGGAGCCTTTGCCGGTCAGTCTCGCATGGACAGCGAGAGTCCTAGTTGGTGCGCCTTTACCGCGGTGGCGCCGGCGGTACGTTTAAGTGCATTTGAAATCTTGGCAACACCGGCCTTCTTTTTGGCCAGGGACCTTAACTCGCGTACATCTGAAGCAGTCCAGGAGCGTCGTGCTAGTTTTCTCTTCTTAGCCGGCATTATCAGCTTTCCTTGATTGAGGGAGCGCGGCTTCTATCACAGCCGTCGCGCCTGGCAATGTCTGGAATGTCGCGCAGCTGCGGGGCAGGGATGCTTCGTCTTACCGACGCGCAAGGACCTGGAAGGCACGCGATAGCGAGAAAATGGCGTCGACCAACCGGCGCAGCTTCATAATTTGGCGAGACTAAAATGGCGGAGATGACGTGATCAGATCAATCGCACAAATCGAACTGCATGCGGAGCCGATGGGCAATTTCTTCTGCGCGCCGCTGAAATCCGATCAGGTCGCCCGGTGCGGCAACTACGTTGGGTTCACCCGTAGGCATGATCCTTGCGAACAGCGATCTCCAAGCCGAACACCCCGATTTTCGCAGTGATCATCTCAGCGAGACTTCTTGCAGTCATGCGTTCCTTGACCATGGCAAATTTCCCGAAAGCGGAAGTAACCGGGAATGATCAGGTCAGGCAAGTCTGAAGATCCCGTCAAAAAACATGGTTTCGGGCTGTTTATTAGAGGCAACAGGCCTTGATTGGCTTAACACTGTAATCGAAGAAGACCGAGCTGAGATGGAAGCTTAGCACAAACGCGAGGTCGGGGCATGACGCATGTCGTGCGGGATCATGTTCCGGGCGATGCGACGAAACCTCATGAAGCCCAAGACCATTAGATAGAGCCAAAGACCCTTAGCTAGACCCAAGACCCTTAGATAGAATCGCCGGGCAAGGTGAAAGCGCCAAGACGAAACTCATGGTCGCTTCCGGGGTTCCCGATCAAGTAAATGAAGCACGCAGGAATTGCTTCGACACATCAGCGTCTTGACTTGAGATCGTGGAGATACCCAAATGGGCGTTCGTATCTGCCGGGTTCGGCCGCCGGGCCGGCCCGTGCCCATTCGATTTTATTGACTTTCACTTTATTGCGCTCGCAAGCAGCTAGGGATGTTGTCACCGCGCATCTTGCAGCACAATATCAAGCCCGGCCCGAACTTGGCGAGACTTCCCGATCCGGCAGGACGGAGGCCGCCTTGCGCGGGCTCGTTGTCGGGCACATTTATGCTAGGCTCGAAACCACCTGTTACAGGCCCCTTACGGAGGAACTCCATGACCGCCACTACCGAACGCGCCGTTCTCGCCGGCGGCTGTTTTTGGGGAATGCAGGATCTGATCCGCAAGCGCCCGGGCGTGATCTCCACCCGGGTGGGCTATTCCGGCGGCGAGGTCAGAAACGCGACCTACCGCAACCACGGCAACCATGCCGAGGCGATCGAGATCGTGTTCGATCCCCGCATCGTCAGCTTTCGCGATCTGCTGGAGTTCTTCTTCCAGATCCACGATCCCACCACCCGCAACCGCCAGGGCAATGACATCGGCGCCAGCTACCGTTCGGCGATCTTCTACACCAGCCCGGAACAGCTTCAGGTCGCAAAGGACACCATCGCCGATGTCGAGGCCTCCGGCCTGTGGCCCGGCAAGGTGGTGACCGAATTGGCGCCGGTTTCCGATTTCTGGCAGGCCGAGCCGGAGCATCAGGATTATCTCGAGCGCTACCCGGACGGTTACACCTGCCATTTCGCGCGGCCGGGCTGGAAACTGCCGCAGCGCAAGGCGGGGTAGGGCCGGCGGCTAAGATCTCCCTTTAAGGAGCTCCCTCCAAGGAGCTGCTGCCGGGGAACTCCCGCCACGGGACTCCCGCTAAGACCAGTAGATAATATCCTCGCGCACCGAAAAGGCAGAGCAACGACGTCTTCAGGGGGTGTGCGATGACGAAGGGATCGGATCTGCTGGTGCAGGCGCTCGAAAGCGAGGGCGTCGAGTATATCTTTGCCATTCCCGGCGAGGAAAACCTCGACGTCCTGAATTCTTTGCGCGGCTCGAAGATAAAACTCGTGATCACCCGGCACGAGCAGGCCGCCGGTTTCATGGCGGCGACCTATGGCCGGCTGACCGGCCGCGCCGGGGTCTGCATGACGACGCTCGGCCCGGGCGCGCTTAACCTTACCACCAGCGCCGCCTATGCCGATCTCGGCGCGATGCCGATGGTGATGATCACGGGGCAAAAGGCCATCCACACCAGCCGGCAGGCCAAATTCCAGATCGTCGACATCGTCGCCACGATGCGGCCGCTGACCAAGATGGCGACCCAGATCGTCTCGGCGCAGAGCATTCCGACCCTGGTGCGCGACGCCTTTCGGGTGGCGCAGCAGGAGCGCCCCGGCCCGGTGCATCTCGAACTGCCGGAGGATGTCGCCCGCGATGAGGCCAAGGCCGAGATCATCCATGCTCATCCGGTCGAGTTGGCGATAGCGCCCGCGGTGGCGATCGACCGCGCCGCCGGAATCATTTCTGCCGCGCAACGCCCGCTGGTGATGCTGGGGGCCGGCGCGAGCCGCCCGCGACTCGCGGAACCCTTGTCGCAGTTCGTCCGCCGGCTCGGGATTCCCTTCTTCAATACCCAGATGGGCAAGGGCGCGGTCAACGCGGGCTCCAATTTGTACATGGGCACCGCGGCGCTATCGGAGCGCGACTGGATTCACGAGGCGGTCGACCAGGCCGACCTGATCATTTCCATCGGCCACGATACGGTGGAGAAACCGCCCTTCATCATGAACGACAAGGGACCGCGCGTGGTCCATATCGGCGCCACTCCCGCCACCGTCGAGCAGGTGTATTTTCCCGAGGCCGAGATCGTCGGCGACGTCGGCGCCAACCTCGCCGCACTCGCGGGCGGGCTCGAGGGCAAGCTGCCCAACGCCGCCGCGCTATTGGGCCTGCGTGAAAAAATCCTGGCAAAACTGGCGGAACGTGCCACCGAGGACCGCTTTCCGCTGACGCCGCAGCGCATCGTCCATGACGTCCGCGAAGCGGTGCCGTCGGACGGCATCGTGACGCTCGACAACGGCATGTACAAAATCTGGTTCGCGCGCAACTACCGCACCAGCGTCGCCAACACGCTGCTGCTCGACAATGCGCTGGCGACGATGGGCGCGGGGCTGCCCTCGGCGATCGCGGCGGCGCTGATCAATCCGGGGCGAAACGTGCTCGCGGTCTGTGGCGACGGCGGCTTCATGATGAATTCGCAGGAAATGGAGACGGCGGTGCGGCTCGGCGTCCATGTCGTGGTGCTGATCCTCGAGGACCACGCCTATGGCATGATCCGATGGAAGCAGGCCGCCGATCATTTTGCCGATTTCGGCCTGCAGTTCGGCAACCCGGATTTCGTCGCCTACGCCGAGGCCTATGGCGCGACCGGGACGCGGGTCAAATCCGCCGCCGAGTTTTTGCCGACGCTGAAGGCAGCCCTCGACGGCAAGGGCGTGCATCTCGTGGTGGTTCCGATCGATTACAGCGAGAACATGCGCGTGCTGGTCGAGGGGCTGCCGAAACATGGTTGAGGCGGCGCGCAAGCCGGGAACGGCGGCGCTTGATATTTCGCCGGGCGGCCCGGCTGGGGTTGTCGCTGCGGGCTTCGACCAGGGCGACGAGGCGTTCGAGCGGGCGCTGTTATGAGGTTTCGGGCCGAGGGGTCCGCGCTGGTGCCGTGGTCGCAGCGGCAAAAGGACGCCTTCCTGCACCAGCAATTTCGTCGCCCATTTTATTACTGGCGCCGATTTCTGGATCGTCGAGCGGTCGCTGCCGTCGGGCGAGAAGGTGCCCCGGTTTTTACCGCGGCCGTTCAACGCCGGTCTGGCAGGTGATCGACATCGGCTTTTTGCCCGGGGCACGCCGGCAGGGACGAGGCTCGGTACTGCTGAAATGGGCCCAGGCGGCGGCGATCGAGGCGGGGTACCGGGCGATCGATTTGCAAGTCGCAGGAACCAGCACGCGGGCGGAAAAACTCGATCGCATGGCGGGTTTCAAGGCGGACGGAGGCGGCGAGGGATTTCACCGGCGCATGGTGTGGAATGCCAACAGCACCTTAAAAAGCACCCTTAGAAAAAAGCCCAGAATATGCCTGGTTGAACACCGCCTGGTACAGCACGCCGTTGCGGTCGCGCGCCTCCGGGTCCCGAAAAATCTCCAGCCGTCCGAATTTTTCATTTTTGAGATTATAGAGTTTTTGCGGCAGCACCGGCTGCGACGCCGAGCGAAACAGCAGGGAAAAAGGCGCTCGCATCACTCCGGGATAGGGGGTCGCAGGTAATGGCTGCACCTCGACCAGGGTCAGCGGAACGTTCGCATCTCCAGATCATACGACTGCTTTGCCGCCGCCGCGGACGTTGGCCGGCTAGCCCGCGCCGGTGGACCAATGCTTTCGGGTTCCAGGATCGGTGGATTATGTTATGAGTTCCCATCGCGGGGCCGGCCCGCGTGGTCAATCAATTGGGGCAAGGGATGAAGCCAGGGCATCAACCGGTCGCCGGGCGCGCTGACGGTGATCAACGCGGCGCGGCGCCGATCGCCGGCATGACCGTAATCGTGTTGTCAGTCTTGCTGTTGGCCGGCTGCGAGCAAAACGCCTTTGTCCCGCCGCCACCGCCTACGGTCGATGTCGCGGTGCCGGTGCAGCGCAGCGTTACCCGGTATCTCGAAGCCACCGGCAACACCGCGCCGATCAAGCAGGTCGACCTGGTGGCGCGGGTGCAAGGCGTGCTGCAGGCGATCAACTATCAGGACGGCGCCTTTGTAAAAGAAGGCACCACGCTGTTCACGATCGAGCCCGAAACCTACAAGCTGAAACTCGAACAGGCCCAGGCGGCCGAAGCCGGCGCCCAAGCCTCGGTGAAGCAGGCCGAAGCGGACTTCAAGCGCCAGTCAGATCTGGTCGCGCGGCAGGCAGTGTCGCAGGCAACCCTCGATACGTCCACCTCCAGTCGCGACAATGCCCAGGCCAATTTGCTGCAGGCGCAAGCCAATACCAAGATCGCGGCGGTCAATTTCGGCTATACCAACGTCGCCGCGCCGTTCGACGGTATTGTCAGCGCGCATCTGGTCTCGGTCGGCGAACTGGTCGGCGCGTCGTCGCCGACCCAGTTGGCCACCATCGTGCAACTCGATCCGATCTATGTGAATTTCAACGTCAGCGAACAGGATGTGCTGCGGGTCAGGGCCGAGGCCGCCAAGCGTGGGGTTTCGACCGCCGATCTCAGAACATTGCCGATCGAGGTCGGCTTGCAGACCGAAGCCGGCTATCCGCACAAGGGCAAGCTCGACTATGTCTCGCCGATCCTCAATCAGTCGACCGGGACGCTTCCGGTGCGCGGCGTGCTCTCTAACCCCGATCGGGTGATGTTGCCGGGATATTTCGCCCGAATCCGCGTTCCCTTTGACAAGCAGGCAGACGCGCTGCTGGTGCCCGACGTTTCCCTCGGCAGCGACCAGTCCGGTCGCTATGTGCTGGTGGTGAACAGCGACAATGTGGTCGAGCAGCGCAAGGTGCAGACCGGGCCGCTCGACGGCGACTTGCGGGTGATCGAAAGCGGCCTGAAGCCGGACGACAAGGTCGTCATCGCCGGCCTGTTGCGGGCGATCCCCGGCCAGAAGGTCGCTCCGAAACTGCAAAACATCGAGCAGCAGCCCGCGTCGGCGAAATAGGGCGAGACGGGAATTGGCATGATCTCGAAATTCTTCATCGAACGCCCCGTCCTTTCCAACGTCATCGCGATCCTGATGGTCCTGATCGGCGGGGTGTGCCTGTTTCGGCTCGCGGTCGCGCAATATCCCGACGTGGTGCCGCCGACGGTGCAGGTGACGACGCGTTATCCCGGCGCCAGCGCCAAGACCGTGATCGATACCGTGGCGCTGCCGATCGAACAGCAGGTCAACGGCGTCGAGGACATGCTGTACATGCAGTCCTATAGCGGCGCCGACGGCACCTATTCGCTCACCGTCACGTTCAAGATCGGCACCGATCTGAATTTCGCGCAGGTGCTGGTGCAGAACCGGGTGTCCAGCGCGCTGTCGCAGCTGCCGCAGGCGGTGCAGAACCAGGGCGTCACCGTCCAGAAGAAATCCACCGCGATCCTGCTGTTCGTGACGCTGACGTCGCCGAATGCGACCTATGACAGTCTGTTCCTCTCTAACTACGCCACCATCAACATCCGCGATGAACTGTCGCGGTTGCCCGGCGTCGGCAATGTGACGGTGTTCGGCGCCGGCCAGTATTCGATGCGGGTCTGGCTCGATCCAAACAAGCTGCAGGTGCGTGGACTGATGCCGCAGGACGTCATCCAGGCGATCCAGCAGCAGAGCCAGCAGGTCACCGCGGGGCAGGTCGGTGCACCGCCGACCCCTCCGGGACAGGCGTTCCAGTACACGCTGAACGTCAACGGGCGGCTCGACGACACCAGCCAGTTCGAGGACATCATCCTCAAGACCGGCAACAATGGCGACGTTACCCGAGTGCGCGACGTCGGCCATGTCGAGCTCGGCGCCCAGACCTACAGCCAGATGTTCTCGCTCAATCGCAAGCCGGCCACCGGCATCGGCGTGTTCCAGTCGCCCGGCGCCAATGCGCTCGAAGTCGAGCATGCGGTCGAGAAGAAGATGGTGGAGCTTGCCAAGGCATTTCCGCAGGACGTGAAATACGACACGCCGTTCGATACCACCAAGTTCGTCTCGGCGTCGATCGATGAAGTCTACAAGACGCTGATCGAGGCCGGCCTCTTGGTCCTCGTCGTGATCCTGATCTTCCTGCAGGACTGGCGCGCGATGCTGGTGCCGGCCACCACGGTGCCGGTGACCATCATCGGCGCGTTTGCCGCGATGGCCGCGCTCGGTTTCACCATCAACATCTCGACCTTGTTCGCCATCGTGCTGGCGATCGGCATCGTGGTCGACGACGCCATCGTGGTGGTCGAAGGCGCCGCGCACAACATCGAAAAGGGCATGTCCGGCCATGACGCCGCGATCAAGGCGATGGATGAGCTGTTTGCGCCGATCATCGGCATCACGCTGGTCCTGATCTCGGTGTTCCTGCCGTCGGCCTTCCTGCCGGGACTGACGGGGCGAATGTACTCGCAATTCGCGCTGGTGATCGCCGCGACCGCGCTGCTCAGCGCCATCAACGCCGCGACGCTGAAGCCGACGCAATGCGCGCTGTGGCTGCGCCGGCTGGCGCCGCCGGAACAGCGCAACTTTTTCTACCGCGGGTTCAACTCGGTCTACAACCGCCTCGAGGGCGGCTATGGCCGGCTGATGGTCCGCATGACCAATCACAGCGGCTTCTGCGTGATCCTGGCGCTGATCCTGATCGGCGTCAGCGGCTACGGGCTGTCGCGGGTGCCGACCGGCTTTATTCCGATCGAGGACCAGGGCTATCTGCTGGTGGCCGTGCAACTGCCCGACGGCGCCGCACTCGATCGTACCCAGAACGTACTTGGTCAGGTCGGCGAAATCGCCAGCAAGGTGCCGGGCGTCGATCAGGTCATCAGCATCGCCGGCATATCGGCGCTCGACAACTCGTCGAGCCTCGCCAATGCCGGCGTCGCCTATTTGATCCTGAAGGAGTGGAGCGAGCGCGGCGCCGGTCAGGATCTGCGTTCGCTGTTCGTCGGATTGAACGAGAAGCTGTCGGTGATTCCGGAAGCGCGCATCCTGGTGGTCCCGCCGCCGCCGATCCAGGGCATCGGCAACGCCGCAGGCTTTGCCATGCAGGTGCAGTTGCGGGACGGCAATGCCGACTTCGGCAAATTACAGGCGATCACCAGCACCATTGTCGCCGATGCGCAGACCCAAAGCGCGCTGCAGCGGGTCAGTTCGTCGTTCCGCTCGATGGTGCCGCAATTCGATGTCGAGGTCGACCGCATCAAGACCCAGACCCTGCACGTCACGACGGATCAAATCTTCTCGACGCTGTCGTCGTATCTCGGCTCGAGCTTCGTCAACCAATTTACAAAATTCGGCCGCACCTTCCAGGTCTACGCCCAAGCCGATGCGGTTTATCGCCTGACGGCGCGCGATATCCAGAACATGATGGTGCGCAACAGCCAGGGCGACATGGTGCCGCTCGGCACGGTGGCGACCATCAAGCCGTCGGTCGGTCCTTCGCTGATCAGCCTCTACAATCTCTATCCGTCCGCGACCGTCATCGGTCTGCCGGCCGCCGGCTACAGTTCCGGCCAGTCGATGGCGCTGATGGAGGAGATCGCCGCCAAGACGTTGCCGCCGGGCACGGGCTATGAATGGACCGCGATGTCGTACCAGGAGAAGGCGGTCGGCGGCCAGATCTACTGGGCGTTCGGGCTTGCGCTGTTGCTGGTGTATCTGGTGCTCGCCGGACAATATGAGAGCTGGTATGCGCCGATCTCGGTGATTTTGGCGGTGCCGCTGTCGTTGTTGGGTCCGATGCTGGTGCTGTCGGGCTTGCGGATCGACAACAACCTCTACACGCAGATCGGCATCATCCTGCTGATTGCGTTGTCCGCCAAGAACGCCATCCTGATCGTCGAGGTCGCGCTCGAACTGCATGGGCGGGACGGCAAGCCGCTGCTGGAGTCCGCGGTCACAGCGGCGCGGGCGAGATTTCGGCCGATCCTGATGACGTCCTTTGCCTTCATTCTCGGCGTGGTGCCGCTGGTGCTCGCCACCGGCGCCGGCGCCAATGCCCGCAAGTCGATCGGCATCACGGTGTTCTCCGGCATGCTCGCCTCGACCTGCCTTGCCGTGCTGTTCGTGCCGGTGTTTTTCGTGGTGGTGCAGCGGTTCGAGAACTGGCTCAAGCAGCGCAAGCAGGCTGCGGTGAAGTCGGATCAGCCGGCGTGATCGGCCAAACGGCGACCGCCCGCGCTTGAGCGCAGGGCCGAGTTTGCTATGCTGCGGCTGCAACAAATCGCCGCTTCAAGCGTTCTAAATTGCCAAAACCAGCATTTCCGGGAGACGACGATGAATCTTTCCGACCTCAACAAGGTGGCGCTCGCGATGATGGCGCCGGGCAAGGGGCTTCTCGCCGCGGACGAATCCGGCGGCACCATCAAGAAGCGGTTCGACGCGATCAAGGTTGAATCCACCGAGGAGACGCGGCGCGACTATCGCGAGATGCTGTTCCGCTCGAAGGAAGCGATGTCGAAATACATTTCGGGCGTGATTCTCTATGACGAGACCATCTGGCAAAAGGCAAAAGACGGCACGCCTTTCGTAAAACTGATCGAGCAGGCGGGCTCCATCCCCGGCATCAAGGTCGACGAGGGTACGCAAGCCCTGCCGGCTTGTCCCGGCGAACTCGTCACCGTCGGCCTCGACAAACTCGCCGAGCGCCTGGCGGCCTATTACAAGCAGGGGGCGCGGTTCGCGAAATGGCGCGCGGTGATCGACATCGGCAAGGACATTCCGAGCATGACGGCGATCCACGTCAACGCGCACGCGCTGGCGCGCTACGCGGCGCTGTGCCAGGAGGCGCAGATCGTGCCGATCGTCGAACCGGAAGTGCTGATGGACGGCGATCACGATATCGACCGCTGCTACGACGTCACCACCCGCGTGCTCAACAAGGTATTCCAGGAATTGCGGATCCAGCGCGTCGCGCTCGAAGGCATGATCTTAAAACCGAACATGGCGATCTCCGGCAAGAAATGCCCAAAACAGGCCACGGTCGAGGAGGTCGCCGAGAAGACGGTGCGGATGCTAAAACATTGCGTGCCGGCGGCGGTGCCGGGCATCGCGTTCCTGTCCGGCGGCCAATCCGATGAGGAGGCGACCGCCCATCTCGACGCCATGAACCGGCTCGGCGGTCTGCCGTGGAAGCTGACCTTCTCCTATGGCCGCGCGCTGCAGGCGGCGCCGCAGCAGGCGTGGTCCGGCAAGGCCGAGAATGTCCCCGCCGGACAGCAGGCGTTCAGCCATCGCGCGCAGATGAATTCGCTGGCCGCGCTCGGGCAGTGGAAAGCCGATCTGGAAACCAGGAAGGCTGCCTGACGACTATCGAACCGGCGACTATCGAACCGGCGCAAGCCCGGGATCGAACGCCAGCGTGCTTTCGATCCATTTGGCGACGCGAAGCGTACGATGATCCTGCCGATAGGGACCAACGATTTGGATACCCAGCGGCAGGCCATTCTTGCCGAAGCCGGCAGGCAACGACAGGGCGGGCACGCCGAGCAGGGTCCAAGGCGCGCAAAATTCCGCGTCGCCGGTGTAGTGCAGCCCGAGCGGCGCCTCGCCGAAGGCCGGCAGCGTCAGCACCGCGTCATAGCCTGACATGTCGGCGGTAAAGGCGCCGCGTAATTTGTCCTGCACCGCCTTGGCCGCCAGATAGTCGATCGCGGAGTGCGCCCTGCCGGTTGCGACCAGCGACTTCAAATGATCGCTGCTGCGATCGGGAAAGCGCGCCACGAGGTCCGCGAAGATTGCGGCGCCTTCGCTGGCGAGGATGGTGTTGATGGCGTCCCAATTGGCGCGATCGAGTTCGGCGAGTTCAAGCTCTTCGAGCACAGCACCAGCGTTGCGCAGCGTCGAGACTGTCGCGACGAACACCTTCTGCTGTTCGGGTTCAGCCTTCGACCATTTGGCGAAGCGCACGACGGCAAGCCGCGGGTTGGCGATCGGGTGTAATCCTTTGTCGATATCGACCGTGAAGGCAGGCAGCGGCTGCCCCTGCGGATCGCGGTCGCTGGAACCCGCCAGCAATGACAGTGCCAGCGCCACGTCGTCGACCTTTCGGGCAAAGAAGCCGACATGGTCGAGCGACGGGCTGAGATGGTGCACGCCGATGCGGGGAACGGCGCCAAAACTCGGCTTGAATCCGACCACACCGTTGAAGGCAGCGGGTCTTACCACCGAGCCCAGCGTCTGGCTGCCCAGCGCCAGCGGAACGATCCCGGCGGCGACCGCGGCGGCCGAGCCCGATGACGAGCCGCCGGGCGTATGCTTGCTGTTCCAGGGATTGACCGTCGGTCCCGGATGCCGCCAGGCGAATTCGGTCGATACCGTCTTGCCGAAGATCGTGGCGCCGAGATTACGCAACCGCTCGACCACCCAGGCGTCGGCGGCGGGGATATGATCGCGGTAGATCGGCGAACCGTTGGTGGTCGACATGTCCGACGTCGCGATAATGTCCTTGATGCCGACGGGAATGCCGGACAGCGGGCCCGGCCGCCGCGCGGTATCGGCGGGCAGGACTTCGAACGCTCTGAGCTTGGGCTCGACAGCTTTTGCCCGCTCCAGGCAGGTGGCTGCGTAGCGATCCGCGGCGGCCTGATCGCTTGCGAACAGACGCAGCAGTTCCAGCACTCCGGCGCCGGAGGGAGGGACGGAGCGTGCGATCGGATCGGTCATGCCAGGTACCCAGAGACGGAATCTAATTCCCGTCATGGCCGGGCTTGTCCCGGCCATCCACGTCGTACTTGCGGCGAATCGCCAGAGACATGGATGCCCGGCACAAGGCCGGGCATGACGGACTTTTGTGGTCGGGGCTTAGTCTATTTCATCGCCAGCGCCGGTTCGATGAATTTTTTGACGACGAACAATTTGTAGTCGGGCTGGCTCGCCAGATTGCCGAGCGCGATCTGGGTGTCCATCGACACTTTCAGCGCGTCCGCCGTAATATCGACGCTCGGGGGATAGACGCCGTCGGCGATCATGCGTTTGACGGCGGCTTCGACCACGATCGGATCGAGCGTCGGGAATTCCTTTTTCGCGATCTCCACCGTCTTGGCCTCTTCCTTGGCCATGAAGCGCATCGCCATTTCCATGCCGTTGACGACACGCTGGGCGACGTCGGGGTCGACATCGTTTCGCGCCGTCACCGCCGAGAAGGCGTAGGCGCCGTAGGATTTTGGAAATCCAAGCACGACCTTCATGCCCTTGGCGACCGCCTGGTCGAGGCCCGGCTCGTACATCACGGCGACATTGGCCTGTTTGGCGACGAACGGTCCGGGTTCGGAGCCGATCGCGACCTGGATCATGTCGACGTCGGTCTTGGCATCCATGCCGTTCTCCTTGAGCAGCTTGATGAACAGCGACGTGCTGGTGGTCGGCATCAGGCCGGTGACGACCTTCTGGCCCTTGATGTCCTTGATGCTGTCGAACTTGAAGTCCGGCGCGGTCGCGATCCATACCGCAGCCCCGTTGACGACATTGGCGATGATATCAACCGGCGCGCCCTTGGAGGCGGCGATCGCGGTCCATTCCGGCCCGTGGATGGAGAACTGGGCGCTGCCCGAGATCACGGCAGAGAGCGCCACGGATGGCGCGCCGGCGGTCTCCTTGGTGAGGTCGATACCCTGCTGGGTGAAGAAGCCTTCGTCGATCGCGACATACAGCGGCAGATACAGCATCGACTGGAACGCTTGCGACAGCACGACCTTCTTGTTTTCGGCAAGTGCTGGCGTCGCCAGCAGCATCAATACAAGCGCGGCGGCGCGGGCAATACGCAAGGGCAACGACATCTGAAATCTCCGGGGTTTCGATATGAAGTTCTAGACCTGAATCTGATGGGTCGTATTCGCCTGCTTCCAGGGCAAACTCCTACGCTCGACGATATCGATCACGTAATAGACCACGAACCCCATGATCATCAGCGTGAACAGCCCGCCCCAGACGGCATTCAGATCGTACAGGCTGGAGGCGTTGTAGATCATGTGGCCGAGCCCGCGCTGCGACGAGATGAACTCGCCGACCACGGCGCCGACCAAGCCGAAGCCGATATTGATCCGGAAGGTCGCGATGATCGAGGGCAGGGTCGAGGGCACCACGGCCTTGAAGAACACCTGGTGCTTGTCCGCGCCCATCGAGATCAACAGCGACTGCAGATCGACGTCGGCGTCCTTGGCCGCCTGATAGGCGGCGATCAACGCCACGATCGCGGTCAGCGACACCGACAGCATCACCTTGGAAACGAGGCCAGTTCCGAACCACAGCACCACGATCGGCGCCAGCGCGATCTTCGGCACGCTGTTGATCGCGACGATGAACGGCTCGACCAGCCGCGCCACGAAGGCCGAATACCACAGCGCCAGTCCCAACAGCGATCCAAAGATCGTGCCGATAATAAAGCCGAGTATGGCCTCGAACAGCGTGTACCAGGTGTCGGACAATAGTTCGCCGCTCGCGATCATTTTAAAGCCGTCGGCGAAGATTCCGAACGGCGAGCCGACCAGAAAGGCGGAGATCCAGCCCATCCGCACGCCGATTTCCCACAACGCGAAAAAGCCGATCACCGCGAGCGCTTGCAAGGCCGCGCGGCCGAGCGCGGTGTCGAAACCGGCACGGCGTTGCGCCGCGCGGGATTTGCGCCGGGATACGGGAGGTGCGCCTGGCAGCGTCAAGGTCACGCGGATTTCTCGGTCTGGATGTCGAGTTCGGCGCAGAGCGCGTGGAAATAACCGGAGAACCGGCTGTCGCTTCGTGCCGCGATCGGCGAGGTGGCTGATATATCGATGTCGTGGACGATCTTGACGCGGGCGGGACGGCCGCTGAGCACGACGACGCGCTTCGACAGCGCCACGGCTTCATCAATGTCGTGGGTCACCAGGATGACGGTCTTGTGATAGGTCTCGACCGCGTCCTTCAGCACACCTTCGAGATAAAGCCGAGTCTGGTAATCGAGCGCCGAGAACGGCTCGTCGAGCAGCAGGATGTCGGGGTCCATGATCAGGGTGCGGATCAGCGCCACGCGCTGGCGCATGCCGCCGGACAGCGTCTTGGGATAGGCGTTCTCGAACCCCGCGAGACCAAAACCCCTCAGATATTCCCGCGCCTTGCCCTCGGCCTCGTGGCGGTCGACGCCGCGGGTCTCGAGACCCAGCAGCACGTTGCCGAGTACGGTGCGCCAGGGAAACAGCAAATCCTTCTGCATCATGTAGCCGACGCGGCCGCGCAGGCTTTCGATCTCCGTGCCGAGATAGTGCATCGAGCCAGAATCGGGCTCAATCAGGCCGGCGATGATGTTGAAGATGGTGGTCTTGCCGCAGCCGCTGGGCCCGATGATGCTGACGAAGTCGCGCGCGTTGATGTCGAAGGAGAGATCGTCCAGCACGCGCACGTCGCCGGCCTTGCTGGAGAAGGATTTTCGGACGTTTCGAACGCTCAACTGGACGGGAGACGGCTGCATCGGCGTTAGCCTACGCAACTTGTATGCCACGGCCCGAGGGACGCAAAACCGTGCGGAGATGGCTTTTAAGCCGCCTGACCGCGCTTTTGTCGGGCGCTTGTGCCCACGTGGTGGGCAAAAATCCTCCCGATCGCCACCAAACGGAGCACGGCGGTGGAGGCCGCGGAGGCGGCAAAATCCGGGATCCGGGTCTGACGAGACGCACGCCGGACAAGGCCCCCGACGATGCGTTTTTCGCTGATCTGACCCGGCCGGCGCGCCGGGGCAGGGGTGGCGTCAGGCTCTTGCGACCGCAAAATATGGCCACCATCTGTTCTCCCCAGAGGATTTAGCTATGTTGGATTTTACCCGAACGATCGATGATTTCTCGTCATCGGAAACCCCTAAACCTGCCCAAGCCAACGACCAGCCGTTGCTGGACGCCTATTCCAATGCGGTGATCGACGTCACCGAGCGGATTGGCCCCGCAGTGGTGCGGGTCGAGACCGGCCCAAAGGTGCCGCAAGCGCGCGAACGTGGCGGGCTCGGCTCCGGCATCGTGATTTCGCCCGACGGTCTGGTGCTGACCAACAGCCATGTGGTCGGCACCTCGAAGCAGATCAGGCTGCGCGACATCGAGGGCATCGTCACCGATGCGCGCGTGCTCGGCGTCGATCCCGACACGGATCTGGCGCTGTTGCGCGCCGATGGCGTGCGCGATTTGCATTATGCCTCGCTCGGCAATTCCAAGAGCCTGCGCCGCGGCCAGCTGGTGGTGGCGATCGGCAACCCGCTCGGTTTTGAATCGACCGTCACCGCGGGCGTAGTGTCGGCGCTCGGGCGCTCGATCCGCTCCGCCAACGGTCGCACCATCGAGGACGTGATCCAGACCGATGCCGCGCTCAACCCCGGCAATTCCGGCGGCCCGCTGGTGTCGTCGAATGCCGAGGTGATCGGGATCAACACCGCGATCATCTCAGGCGCGCAAGGCATCTGTTTCGCGGTCGCCAGCAACACCGCGCAGTTCGTGCTGTCGGAGATCATCCGCCACGGCTATGTCAGGCGCGCTTATATCGGCGTGTCCGGCCAGAGCGCGCCGGTCCCGCGCCGGCATGCGGTGCTGGCCGGCGTCGACAACAAGATGGGTGCCCTGTTGATGCAGATCGAGCCCGACACGCCGGCGGCGCAGGCCGGGCTGTTGCCGGGCGACGTCGTGATCCGTCTCGATGGCATCGACATCAACGGCGTCGACGATTTGATCCGTACGCTGGATCGCGACCGGATCGACCGCTCGCTGCAAATGGATGTGCTGCGGATGGGCCGGCTACGTGAGATCGACATCCATCCGATCGAGCGCAAGCCCGCCGCGCGTCAGCCGCAGCCGCAATGAATGGCGATGCAACGAAAAAGGCGGCCGATCGGGCCGCCTTTTTGGTGTTTTGCGCCAGTGCCTGTTACTCGCACAAATGCCGCTGGCGATCCTCGCCGAAGAAGATCGTGCCGGGCTGGCAGGCGAACTGGCCATAGCCGTAATGCGGTTCGGGAACGTAGCCAGCGTCCCAATAATAAGGGTAATTCTCGCCGCGCGGGGTGTAGCCGCCATAATAGGTAAAGCCGTCATACGCGGCGGCGGCGATGACGCTCGCCGCGAAACCGTGGTGATGGAAGTGTCCGCCGCGCGCGCTGCGCGCCATGGCCGGCGAGGCCACGACCAACGCGGCCGCGATACAGGCGCCGCCGATCATCTTCAATGTTGCCATCATTGCTTCTCCCGATTTGCATTGACGAAAACGGATTGCCGAGCTGGATGTTTCTTGACCTGACCGCATCGACCGCGAGCCGCACGGTTGGCTCGTAAATCATAATCGGAAATAGTCGGGACGCCATAGCGTTTTCGAGCGGAGTTGGGTCCGGTTCGCGTTTCGCAAAGGCATGAAAAAGGCGGCCGATCTGGCCGCCTTTTTTCCGACTGTGTTCGGCTCTGCTACTGGCAGAGATGCGTGCGTCCGTCTTCGCCACGGAAATAGGTCCCGGGCTGGCAAACGAAGCCGTTGCTATTGTTGTAGTAGTAGGGGGCGGGGGCGTAGTTGTCGCCGTAGTCGTAAGCGTATGAATCGCCATAGTACCCGTAGCCAAGACCGCCAATAGCGGCGCCAGCTAACACGCCTGCGGCGATGCCAGGCCCGAAGCCGCCGCGGCCTCCACGAAAGCCGCCGCCCGCAAAGTGCGACCCGCCGCCATGGAAGGCGCCGCCCATGTGACCACCACCCATGTGTCCACCGCCCATATGTCCGCCACGCGCCATTGCCGGCGACGCAGTTGCCAGCGCTGCCACGAGGCACGCCGCACTGATGATTTTCAATTTTGTCATGTGTTGGTTTCCTGATTGCGTTGTCGAGAAAACGAACCGCCGCGGCAGATGTTCCCGACGTGAACGCGTTGTAATGCACGCCATTGCCCGCAGTTGCCTCGCAAACGTAATCGGGAATAGTTGGCCATAGCGTTTTCGAGCGAAGTGGTCTCGGTTCGCGTCAAGAAAACGCGTCAAAACAAAAAACTCGCAGAGGGGGGCCTTGATGCCTGAACAGGTCGCACTTGCGGTCGGTCCGACCGGCGTAACCGGTGGTCCGATCGCCGCGGCGCTGCCGCGTCACGCCGGTTGGCGTGTCCACGGCATGTGCCGCCACGCGCCGCCCCACGGGGGATTGCAATGATCCGCGAGCAGCTCAACCAGTATCGCGATGCGAAACGGTTGCCGTTTTAGGCGGTTTTTGCAGCTTCCCGCTGGCCCGAATCACTGGAACCCCCTAGTTTCCAAGGGGCGCCGCGTTTCGATATCCAGATTCGGCCGGAAAATAGGGCTTTGCAGCAACAAAAGCTGTGCAGATCGCGGCATCCGCGGTTTTCCGCGGAGGATTTCGAAATACTGTCGCACGACACGAATCAAACCAACAGGAGACAAAATGGCAGTACAAATGACCAAGTCGCAGCTGATCGAGAAGATCTCCGGCGAAACCGAAGTAGCCAAGAAGGACGTCAAGGGCGTGCTCGAGACGCTGGCGACCGTCGGCTACAAGGAGCTGAAGAAGTCCGGCGTCTTCCTGGTTCCGGGATTTGCCAAGTTCGTCGTGATCAAGAAGCCCGCCACCAAGGCCCGGCAGGGCACCAATCCCTTCACCGGTGAAGCGATGACCTTCAAGGCCAAGCCGGCCCGCAAGATCGTCAGAGCGCGCCCGGTCAAGGCTGCAAAGGACGCTGTATAAGTGTCGAAGGCCCCGCAAGGGGCCTTTTGCATTGAGGGGACGGATAGTCGGGGTGGGTTTGCGCCTGTTTTCACTGTCCGTCCTGGCAGCCCGCTTGGGCCCAGGTGAGTTCTCCTTGCGTCAACGACGCCCCCGATCCCCTAGCAGCGTGGCCTGAGTTTCGCGCCCCTTCCGGACGACCGCAATTGGAGATCGACGGCGGGCGTTGCCGTCGCCCCCGACGGCACGATCTGGGCCTATGACCGGTGCCGTGCCAATCGCTGCGCCGGCTCTTCCCTCGACCCCATCATCGCCTTTCACCCAACGGCAAGGTGCAATCTCGGCTGCGAAAACGGCCTCCGCTTCGGCAGGCGCTCGGACGCCAGGGTGCTGGGGCTGATCCGGGATCAACAGCCGATGTCGGTCGACTACCGCCGAGGTCGGCCGGCCCGAAGGACCTGAAGAAATATCTCAGGAAGTAGCCGCCGTGGCCTGCGACGGTTGATGTTCGCTGCGCGCGCCGGCATCCTGCACTTTAACCAGAACTAGAAAACTCATACGGCAAGGAAACGGCTGATGGCACCGTCGCTGCAAGGCGTTACGCCCGATTCCTCGCCCGATGCAGCGGCAACGGAAGCCGTATTGCAAAGCGCCATTGGCAAGGCCGCGTTGCGCTTCGTGCCGCTGCTGACGATCGGCTATCTCTTCAACTATCTCGATCGCACCAGCGTCGGCATCGCCGCGCTGACCATGAACCAGCAACTGGGGCTATCGGCGAGCCAGTTCGGACTGGCCGGCGGGATCCTGTTCCTGTCCTATTCGGTGTTCGAGATACCCAGCAACCTGCTGCTCTATCGCTTCGGCGCGCGACGCTGGCTCGCCCGCATCATGATCAGCTGGGGGATTGTGTCGGCGGCGAACGCCTTTGTGATCGGACCGAACAGCTTTTATGCCGCGCGATTTCTGCTCGGCGTCGCGGAAGCCGGCTTCTTCCCGGGCGTGACGTTCTTCCTCGCCGCCTGGTTTCCGGCGCAATACCGCACCCGGATGCTGGCCTGGTTCCTGATCGGGATTCCCGCATCCGCGCTGATCGGCGGCCCGGTCTGCGGCATGCTGTTGCAGATGGACGGCATTTGGGGACTGGCGGGATGGCAATGGCTGTTCATCCTGGTCAGCATTCCCTGCATCCCGCTCGGCTTCCTGACGCTGCATCTGCTCGCTGACAAGCCTGAGGACGCAGTCTGGCTGACGCCGGAGGAGCGCGGCGTATTGCGCCATGTGCTCTCCTCGGAGGTGCGCGAACGCCCGCGTGCCTCGCTGCTGGCGGCGCTGAGCGATGTTCGCGTGCTGGTGCTCGCCGCGATCCAGTTCGGATTCACGCTGGGTTCTTACGGCATCGGCATCTGGCTGCCGCTGATCCTGAAGGAGTATCACCTCACGAACTTCGCGATCGGCTGGACCGTGGCGATCCCTTATCTGTTCGCCTCGATCGGCATGATCGTGTGGGCACGCTATGTCGACCGCACCGGCCACCGGCTCGTCAACCTCGCGATCGCCTGCTTGCTCGGCGCCGCGGGCCTGATCGCGCCGATCCTGTCGGGATCGCTGACGATGGCGTTGATCGGCTTCAGCGTGGCGCTGATCGGCGTATCGGCGGCGCGGGCGGTGTTCTGGACCTTGCCGACCCGGTTCCTGACCGGCGTCGCGGCCGCCGGTGGCCTTGCCTTCATCAACAGCATCGGCACCGTCGGCGGCTTTGCCGGTCCCTCGATGATGGGCTGGCTGCGGGAGTTTTCCGGCTCCTACGCCTTCGGGCTTGCCGCGGTGGCCGCGATCATGGTCGCCGCGACCGCCGCATCGCTATCGCTGAAACTCGTGGTGACGAACGAGTGAAATGACGCCTAGACTAGATCAATTCTTCTGCCCGTAGGTCAGCAAGCCGCCTTTGCCTTTCGGCGGGTGCGCGCGCAAGCCTTCCTCGTTGGGTTCGGTGCCCCAACCGGGCCGGTCCGATATCACCAGATGGCCGTCGACGATCTCGGGCACATGGGTGAAGATTTCGTGATCCCAGGCCAGCCGGTCGATGTCGGTTTCCATGATCCGCAGGTTCGGCACCGCCGCGCTGAAATGCGCGTTCATCATGGTGCAGAGATGGCCATAAAAGTTATGCGGCGCGACGTTGACCTCGCAGGCTTCGGCGGTGGCCGCGATCTTCATCGACTGCCAGACCCCGTTCCAGGGCGTGTCGATGATCGCGACATCCATCGCCTGTTCCCTGAAGTAAGGCAGGAACTCGCGCAGGCCGGTCAGCGTCTCGCAGGACGAGATCGGATGCGGGCTCTGGCGGCGGATATAGCCGAGCGCCTCCGGGGAAAAGCTGTCGATCTCGATCCAGAACATGTCGAGGTCGGCGATCTCGCGCAGGATCTTCAGATAGCCTTCGGTCTTGGCGTTGAAATTGAGGTCGAGCAGGATGTCGACATCGGGACCGGCGCCATCGCGGATCGCTTCCAGATGCATGCGCAGATCGCGCAGCACCCTGCGGTCGACATTGATCTCGGGTTCGAACGGCACGCCGAATCCCGGCCGCCAGCCTTTCGGCTTGCCGCCGTCATAGGTGAAGATGTTGGTCTTCAGCGCGGTGAATTTCTTCTCGCGGACCTCGCGTCCGATCGCCTTGACGCCGTCGAGGTCGGTGATCCCAGGCTTGTACCAGGTGGGATGGTTGATGCGCCATGTCGCGCAATGCGACCAGTAGACCCGGATGCGGTCGCGGATCTTGCCGCCGAGCAGTTCATAGCAGGGCACGCCGAGCACCTTGCCCTTGACGTCGAGCAGCGCGTTCTCGATCGCGCCCAGCGCCTGCGCGATCAGGCCGCCGGTGGAAGGGCGGGTCGCCGCGAACAGTTCGGCGTAGATCCGCTCATGCTGCAGCGCGTTTTGTCCGACCACGCGTACCGCCAGCCGCTCGATCGCGGTGCCGAGCCCGGGTGAACCAAAACCCTCGTCGAATTCGCTCCAGCCGACCACGCCGTCTTCGGTGGTGATCTTGACGAAATGGTAGTTGCGCCAACCGGCGTCGCACGACAGCGTTTCGACGCTGCGCACCTTGCAGTTCCCAGCCATGGTAGTTTCTCCCGATCTTGTTCTTTTGGTCACTCGGCGGCGCGGGGATAGCCCTCGAACAGCGGCCTGGCCGCCGCGTCGTCATCCTCGCGCTTCTTGTGCACCATGCTGAACACAACCGGGACAAACATCAAGGTCGCAACGGTGGCAAAAACCAGCCCGCCGATCACCGCGCGGCCGAGCGGCGCGTTCTGCTCGCCGCCTTCGCCAAGCCCGAGCGCCATCGGCAGCATGCCGATGATCATCGCCAGCGCCGTCATCATCACCGGGCGAATTCGGACAAAGCCCGCCTCGAGCGCCGCGGCAATGGGATCGCCCAGCTCCGCGAAGCGCTCGCGGGCAAAGCTGATCACCAACACGCTGTTGGCGGTGGCGACGCCCATGCACATGATGGCCCCGGTCAGGGCCGGCACCGACAGCGTGGTCCGGGTGGTGAACAGCATCCAGACGATGCCGGCCAAAGCTGCCGGCAGCGCCGTGATGATCACGAACGGGTCGGACCAGGACTGGAAGTTCACCACGATCAGCAGATAGATCAGCACGACCGCGCCGAGCAATCCGAACAACAGCCCCGAGAACGAGTTCTCCATGGTCTGCACCTGGCCGACCAGCACCACCGAACTGCCCTTGGGCAATTCGCCTGATGTCTCGTTGACGACCTTGCGAATGTCGGATGCCACCGCGCCGAGATCGCGGCCTTGCGGCGTCGCGTAGATCTGCACCATCGACTGGATGTCATATTGCGACACCACGGCGTTGGAGGTGGTCCGGGTGATATTGGCGATGCCGCCAAGGATCAGCGGCGTCGGCACACCGGGCGCGGTCATCGGCAGCGTCTCCAGCGAGCTCAGCGAATCCAGCTGGTATTGCGGCGTCTGCATCACGATCGAGTAGGACACCCCGTTGTTGGGATCGAGGTAATAGGTCGGCGCGACCTGCGAGCTGCCGGCGAGGTTGACCACCAGGCTGTTGGCGACGTCGCGTTCGGTCAGCCCGACATATTGCGCCCGGGTGCGGTCGACATCGACGTTGAAGGTCGGGCTGCGCGCCGATTGCTGGATGCGGGCGTCGGCGACGCCGGGAATGCGCCGGATTTTCGCCAGCAGCTTGTTGGCATGGGCGAAATTGCCCTCGAGGTTGGCGCCGCGGATTTCGAGGTCGATCGGCGCCGGCGCGCCGAAGTTGAGGATCTGGTTGACGATGTCGGCGGGCAAGAACGCAAAGCTCAGGCCGGGGAATTGCGCCGGCAGCTTTTCCCGGAGCAGCCTGACATAGCCCTCGGTCGGCTCGTGGCCTTCCTTCAGCTTGATCTGGACGTCGCCGTCCTGCGGGCCGATCACGCCGGTGTTGTTGTAGGTCATGTTGATGCCGCTGATCGGCATGCCGATGTTGTCGGCCATGGTCTCGATCTCGCCGGGCGGAATGATCTTGCGGATCGCCTTCTGGACGTCGGCGAACTGATTGGCAGCTTCCTCGACCCGGGTGCCGACCTGGGTCCGCACATGCATCAGGATCTGACCGGCATCCACCGACGGGAAGAAGTTGCGGCCGAGATAGGGCACCAGCAGGAACGACAGCGCGACAACGCCGACGAAGCCGGTGATGAACGTCGGCCGGTGCATCAGCGCGAGCGCCAGCAGATCGCGGTAGCCGGCGCGGAATCGCTCGAAGCCGGCCTCGAAGCTGCGCTGGAATCGCACCAGCGGATTGCGCGGCGGCGGCAGGTCGCCGTCATGGTGGACGTGCGGATGCAGCAGGTATTTTGCCATGGTCGGCACCAGCGTGCGCGACAGGATGAACGACCACACCATCGCGAACATCACCGCTTCGGCCATCGGCACGAACAGGAAGCGCGCAATGCCGGACAGGAAGAACATCGGCACGAACACGATGCAGATACATAGCAGCGAGACAAAGGCCGGCACCACGATCTGGTTGGCGCCGTCGAGGATCGCCTGTTCGACTTCCTTGCCCTGTTCGAGGTGGTAATTGATGTTCTCGATCGTCACGGTGGCTTCGTCGACCAATATGCCGACCGCGAGTGCCAGTCCGCCCAGGGTCATGATGTTGAGCGTCTCGCCGATCGCCGACAGCATGATGATGGAGCCGAGCACGGCAAGCGGGATCGAGGTCGCGATGATGATGGTCGAGCGCCAGCTGCCGAGGAACAGCAGGATCATCACGCTGGTTAAAAGTGCGGCGATGATGCCTTCGCGCGCGACGCCGGTGATCGCGCCGCGCACGAACAGCGACTGGTCGCCGATGAAGCCGATCTTCAGCGCATCCGGCAGCGAATTCTTGACGTCGATCACCTTCTGCTTGATGCCGGCGATGATATCGAGGGTCGAGATCGAGCCGGCCTTCAGCACCATCATCAGCACCGAGCGGTTACCGTCGACATGGACGATGTTGGTCTGCGGCGGATTGCCGTCGCGGATGGTGGCGACGTCGCGCACATAGACCATGGCGCCATTGACCGTCTTGATCGGCAGGTCGCCAAGCTCCTGAATCTTGAGCGGCGAGTTGTTGAGCTGCACGGTGTATTCGAAATTGCCGATCTTCTCGGTCCCGACAGGCGTGATCAGATTCTGCGCGGCCAGCGTGTTGGCGACGTCCTGGCCCGACAGGCCGCGCGCCTGCAGCGCGGAGGGATCGAGGTCGATCTGGATTTGCCGCTGCTTGCCGCCATAGGGGTAGGGGATCGCGGCGCCGGGCACCGTCACCAGCGGCGTGCGCAACTGGTTGATGCCGATGTCGGCGAGGTTCTGCTCGGTGAGGCCTTCGCCCGACAATGCAAGCTGGATGATCGGCACCGTGGAGGCGCTGTAGTTCAGGATCAAGGGCGGCGTAGCACCGGGCGGCATCTGCTTGAGCAGCGTCTGCGAGATCGCGGTAACCTGGGCATTGGCGGTGCGGATATCGACGTTCGGCTGGAAGAATATCTTGACGATGCCAAAGCCGTTATAGGAATTCGAGACGATATGCTCGATGTCGTTGACGGTGGTGGTCAGCGCGCGTTCGAACGGGGTGGTGATGCGGCCCGACATCTGGTCGGGCGGCAGGCCGGTGTACTGCCAGACCACGCCGATCACGGGGATGCGGATATCGGGAAAGATGTCGGTCGGCGTGCGCAGCGCCGCCAGCGGCCCGATGATCAGAAGCAGCAGCGCCAGCACCACGAAGGTGTAGGGCCGCCCCAGCGCAATTCTGACAATGGCATTCATGGACGCGCTTCTCGATCGATCGCGAACGGCGATATTCTTGCTGGGATCAGACGTTCAAGGCTCAGACGTGCAAAACTCGCGCCGCCAGCTTCTGCCATTGGCAGAGAAGGCTTTCCAATCACTTAGTTCTCATGAATTCGCGAGGACTATTACTTTTTCGTAATACCGAGCGGCCCCGCAAGGCTCGACGCGGCGAGGCTATCGCTGACAGCGATACCATACCCCATCATCGCCCTGGAAATAACCCGGCGCCGGGTTGTGGGAGCGATAACGCCGCGTGCAATAGATCGGGCCAAAATGCGACCCGCCCGACGGGGTGAAGCCGAAGATGCCGGCAGCCCCAATCCAGGTGCTGGGCGGATGGGCGGCGAAATCGCCGGGGAAGAAGCCGTTGTTCTGAAAGTCCCTGCCGTCGTCGCGGTTGTCGTAATACCAGGCAGTGGACGGCACATCTCTTTGCAAAAACGGCTGGTGCGCGCTCTGCGCCGGCGCAGCGCCCGTCGAGGCGATCAGGGCCGCCGCCACGATCCATTTGCTCAGTCTGATCTTGTCCATCGGCCGCGCCATCATCTGCAACACGGGTGGTTGGTGCCCCAATCGCCCTTCCAGCCCTCGAGCTTGCCGCGCCGGAACTGCAAATAGAGGCCGTCCCTGCGATCCGACAAGGCGCTGCCTTTGACATTGGGCAATGCCAGAAACATTTCGTCACCCGGCCGTCCCCGGACATACACCAGCGTCGTGCCCAGTGCCGCCGATGCCTCCTCGACATTCATGCCGAACGCCAGCGGCGTATTATTGCTCCATTGCGCGTGGGCGAGCGAGGGTGTCGCGGTCGCCAGCGCTACGGTCCAGATCGCGACCGCGGCGAGCAGCATTGTCCTGGTGGCCGAGCGGCTCATTGCGGCACCTCGGGCGCTTGTTCTGGCGTTTGCACCGAGGCCAGTTTGCCGTCGGGCGTCCAGCCGCCGCCGAGCGCCTGGAACAGGCTGGAGGCGGCCAACAGCTTGGTCA
>Ga0181528_10000458_pt1 | contig 29425 bp, 19 predicted proteins | sample PEATcosm2014_Bin_47_FD_119742 | JGI IMG/M metagenome (GOLD analysis project Ga0181528, IMG submission 119742) | Peatland microbial communities from MTU Mesocosm Facility, Houghton, MI, USA - PEATcosm2014_Bin10_10_metaG | ecosystem: Environmental > Terrestrial > Soil > Wetlands > Peat | place...
CGCGCGGCTATCGTCCTATTTGCGCCATCTACTCCACATTCCTCCAGCGCGCATTCGATCCCATCGTTCATGACGTAGCCTTGCAGAAGCTGCCGGTCGTCTTTTGCATGGATCGCGCCGGCCTCTCCGGCGACGACGGTCCCACGCATCACGGCCTCTTCGATATCGCCTATCTGCGCGGCGTTCCGGAGATGGTGCTGATGGCGCCCGCGAACGAAGACGAACTGGCCGATATGCTCAAGACTGCCATCAATCTGTCCGGCCCCAGCGCCATCCGCTATCCGCGCGGCACCGGCCCCGGCGCGGCTCGCAAGCCTGCGCCGCATGCGATTCCCGTTGGCAAGGCCGTGGTGATTCAGGATGGCTCGGATGTGGCGATTCTGGGACTGGGGCCGATGCTTGCTCTGGCGCAAAAGCTGGCCGAGCGGCTGGAGAGTGACGGCTTTTCGGCTGCCGTCATCAATCCGCGCTTCGTTAAACCCCTCGACCGCGAGCTACTCGCCGAGTACTCTGGCCGCGTCGCCGCCTTTGTCACTTTTGAAGATCATGTGCGGATGGGCGGCTTCGGCTCAGCCGTCATTGAAGCTCTTCAGGAGTTGGGCAGCGCGGTCCCGGTCGTCCGCATCGGCTGGCCCGATCAGTTCATCGAACACGGCAAAGTCGAAGATCTCCGCACGAAGTACGGTATCACCGTCGATGCGGCTCTCGCGCAGGTGCTGCCGCTGTTGGCCCGCCGCCAGCCTTCCACCCTCGTCACCCGCTAGTGTTTTCAATGAATGTGTGAGCTTCGGGTGCCCCAGGTCCCGCTTTTAGGACCTGGGCTTCCACACCGCGCAAGCACTATCAACAGCCAAGCCTACCATCTGCGGAAGTGATCCCGGTCAAAGTGCCGGTCGAAGTCACGTCTGCCGCCATAGCGCACAATCGGTCCCCGCTCGCGCACGCCACGAAACTCCCAGCGCCCCGGCATCCAATAGCCATGCGCCTGATAGCCGGCTACCCAGAAGTATCCCGCTCCAGGAGAGGGCGGAATGTAAGCCACCGGTCCACGCGCGTAAATCCCAAACTCGGCAGCCTGGGCCGTCGTTGCTCCAGCGCCCAACCCGGCAGCCACGATAGCTGCTCCAAGCATCCAATTTCTCATGCTCTTCATCACTCCTCCGTCCCTGCCGGCAATGAACTCGAACTCCGGCCCGGCTTCTCTCCGCTTGAGGCTTGGCTCTTTCTGCCTCTGCGGTGCGCCGGTTATGTCCTCTTCAACAGAGAATCAGGAGAAAGGTTGCGGTTGAGAAGAAAAATATACTTGCGCAACTATTTCGATAAGTTGGGTTGATTACGCGATTCTGGAAGGAGTCTTCGGAGGTTGTGGTGACGTTGCTGGGGAAGCGATTAACCTGACTCTGCATCAATCCCGGACCATGCGGCGTTTAGATGAACCGATCTGATCGAACATGAAATTCTCAGCAGTTATATGCGAATCGCCGAGTTACTTCTCAAAGACTCGCCCAGATTTTCTATTTCTTACGTTTCGCCAGGTAATCTCTGAATCGCTTGGCGATGATACTGTGCCGATTCAGGTGACTACGCTCGTCGTCAGTGCTGCGGTTGAGTCTGTCGAATGTTAGAAGTTCAGTATCAGCATTTGCCGCACTTTTGGGGTCGCTTGCAATCTCGCGGTTTTCTTTCCTCGCCTTCTCGAAGGCGTTCAAGAATTCCCTGACGTACTGATCCTGTTTGGTGTCATTCTCACGTACAAACCAGTAGTAGACAGGAAAAACGCCCGCCGATCGTAGCAAAGGGTCCTTAGGTAGGAATATCTCGGACATACGATCCAGCGTATCTATGACTCTCCGGCTTGATAGTTCAATTTTTTCTTTATGCTCCTTCTTTGCCTGTGCGTTGAATTTGTCAAGACTTGCCTTCTTTGTCTCCACTGGTTTGCCGTTAAATTCAAAGAGAAGAAGCTTGGTGGCGGCGTTCTTGTCTTGAGCGCGCTTCTTCGGAAATGAGATGGATGACTTAAACAGTTCATGCCCGACAAGAAATCGAGTCAGATCTGTGACAGGACCAGCCATCGCATTACGAATCTCGGCGCCAGTGAGGGGCTTGCTCCGGTTGAGTCTCACAAATAGTTCTTCAATCTTCTCTTTCTCGTCAGTCACTACGTGCACTACGGAAAGAGGCCAATTGTTGAAGATGTTGGCGACATCTGGATAGAGTTTGTTCAAGTCGGAATAGCCGAGTCCAGCAAGTTTTAGCTTGGGATCGGATTGATAAATGAATTCATCGTCGAGAATCAATTTACCGTCTGCAAAGTCAAAAATTGCTTCGAGACGCTGCTTGCCATCAATGATGGCATACGGGAGACCTTTTTTGTTGAGTTTGACCACCCCAACAGTGAAATCAGTCAAATAAATCTTGGGAATGTCGTAGCTGTTCAGAATCGAATCGATCAGAAACGCTTTATCAGCTTGCGACCAAAGACGTCCCTCTCTCTGGTATACAGGAGTCATGTCGATCTTGGAGCGTTGAGATGCCCACCAGATCACCGGTTTTGAATCAAGCCTTAGAATCTGAAACACGACTACACCTCGAATGCGTATTCACGTTTGATCTCACGCGCCAATCCGTCTAAATCGGGAAAGACCACCGAGTCTGTAATGCCCTGCCGACGAATCGCTTCATAAATGTACGGCAGCCTTCCCCTCCTCAAAATAACTTTCATCAGGCAATCAGCGGGAAAGCCCTCCGAACCATGCACCGTTTCCATAGGCCGTGTATCCTTCCCAAAGCAAACGAATACGCCCCGCTGGGCGACAATACGCTGGCTGTTATGCGAACCATACAGAGCAATTGGGAACGGCTTCATTGTAGTGACATTCGCAACCGGCTTGTAACCATTGGTATTCGAATCGTCTGTCGTCAGTATAGCGCCCGGAAAGCTCTTGAGATCTATGGAATGCTTGTTCCATTGGACGGGGTCCAAGAGCCAGACACATGCGTCACCGTCGAAGACGGGCCGACCGCTCTTGCCGATCTTGTGAAGAGCCGAGGTGACGGCGAAAAATAGCGCCATCAGGGGACTCTCTGACCAATCCAAAAGTCTTGTGGGAACGCCAAAATGCTGCATCAGAAAAAGCCATTCCCATTCGTCTGTAGGTGGCCGAGAGTGGAACGGGATGCTTCTTTGCCGAAAACGGGAGAGAAGGTTCTTCTCTAGCTGTAAAAAATCCTCGATTATAGTGGATTGTTTGTGCCTGTATAGCGAAGGTACTAACTTGTGAGATACTTTTCCGGACCCGCGAAACCAGAATTGCTTGCGTTTTCCTGATGCCAATTTTTCTACGAATAAGACGTAGTCTTCCAGCGAATTGACGTACTTAGATTTGATTGTAGGCACCAATTGCAGGCCTCCGGACGTGGATCGCTTTTCCGACACCATAGTATAGCCGGAGAAACCCCATTTTTGCCGAATTTCAGTTAGCCCCGGATTTCTGGCAGTCTGGAAGTAAAAAAGATGGGGGACCGAACGGATCAGTCCCCATACGTCAGTCCCCATACGTTGCCTATTCGACTGTTTTTCGCTATCTCATAGTTTCAAGTGAAGGTCCGGCAAACCAGAAACATCGGACACCCCATCCATTCCGCAGCCTCATCGCGGAATGGGTGGGAAACCACGAACCTCATGCGAGCGGATAGCGAGCAGTTGGCCCCACCGCAGGTGGTGTTAACCTAAAGTTTCACCCTCCATGTTTGCTACCTCTCAACACGCGCACTTCATCGGCATTGGCGGAATCGGCATGAGCGGCATCGCCGAGATTCTGCTCAACCTCGGCATGAAGGTCTCCGGCTCCGATCTGCGCCGCGGGCCGGTCACTGACCGGCTGGCCCAGATGGGTGCCACGGTCTATGAGGGCCATGACGCCGCCAACGTCGCCGGAGCTACCGTCGTCGTCACCAGCTCCGCCGTCTCCGCCGCCAATCCCGAAGTCGTCGAGGCTCGTGCCCGCAAGATTCCCGTCATTCAGCGCGCTGAGATGCTGGCCGAGTTGATGCGCCTCAAATACGGCATCGCCATCGCCGGCATGCACGGCAAGACGACGACCACCTCGATGGTCGCCTCAGTGCTGGCCGCCGGAGGTCTGGACCCGACCGTCGTGGTTGGCGGCCGCGTGGATGCCCTCGGCTCGAATGCCAAACTCGGCAGTTCGCAATATCTCGTTGCCGAGGCCGACGAGAGCGACCGCTCCTTCCTCAAGCTCTCGCCGATCCTGGCCGTTGTCACCAACCTCGACCGCGAACACATGGACTGCTACCGCGACATGGCCGACGTTGAGCAGGCCTTTCTCACCTTCATTGACAAGCTGCCCTTTTACGGCGCGGTCACTGCCTGCATCGACGATCCGCTGCTGGCCGCCATTCTGCCACGCGCCCGCCGCCGCGTCTTCACTTACGGAGTCGCCGCCGAAGCCGACTACCGGCTGACATTTGTTGGGGAAGGGAAGAACGGCCCGACGGAGAGTCATGGGAGTTTTGCGCGTTTCTGTGTGCTCACGGCGCATGGCGCTCTCGGTCCATTTGAGTTGAATGTCCCTGGACATCACAATGTGCTCAATGCCACGGCCGCGGTAGCCATCGCCCATCAGCTTGGCGTGGACTCCGCTCAGATCGCCCTGGGCCTCAGCCACTTTCGCGGCGTGGACCGGCGCTTTCAGTTGCGCGGTACGGCTCGCGGCGTGACGGTGGTCGACGACTACGGCCATCATCCCACCGAGATTCGCGCCACCCTGGCCGCCGCCCGTGAATGCGGTTACCGGCGCATCCATGTCGTCTTCCAGCCGCACAGATTCTCCCGCACCCTCGACCTGATGGATCAGTTCACCAGAGCCTTTGCCGATGCCGACACGGTGATCGTTCTTCCCATCTACGCCGCCAGTGAGGAAGCTCTCCCCGGCGTGACCGCGGAGCGTCTGGCGGCAAAGATCGAAGGTCCAGCCGTCCAATTCTCCGCCGATTTTCCCGCCGCGGTCGCAGCCGTTGCCGCCCAGGCCAAAGAAGGCGACCTCATTTTGACTCTCGGCGCAGGCAATGTCAGCCAACTGGCTCCGCAGATTCTGGCGGTTCTCGAAGAAAATTGAGAGTATCTCGCTCAGATCACTGTCTCAAAACGAGACACCCCGTAACGGTACGGGTTCCTCTTCGCCGGCTGATGAGAAAAGCTGGAGAAACCCGGCTATAGTTAAATCTGGCGACTCTCACGACCTTGCTCGGGCGTGATGACTCAAAGTGTTAGTGAAAAATCCCGTCCCCTCGTGTGGGAAGATGAAGCGCCCGCGGAGCCTCGTCTCCGGCGCGTGAGGCCGATTGCGCCTGCAACGGGCCGCTCACTGCCCGGTATGCCGCTGGAGATGAACGATTCCGGCGACGAGGATGCAGAGCAGGATGGCGGGAGCCGCATTGGCCGCTTGCACCGCGGAGTACAGCGCAATCCCTGGTGGCGTCCGGCGAGCACAGCGGGCCGCGTCTCTCTCTCGCTGGCCGCGCTCATTGTCTTGAGCGGATGTGCAACCTCCGCCATTTTTCTCAAGAAGTTTCTGGAGCGCGACGAGCGATTTCGTATCCATGAGGCAAGCGATATTCAGGCCGACGGCCTCACTCAGGTCAGCCGCGCTGAGATGCTGCCTGTCTTTGGTGAAGATATTGGGCGCAACGTCTTCCATGTGCCGCTGGCCGAGCGCCGCAAGCAGTTGGAGCAGATTCCCTGGGTCGAGCGAGCCACGGTCATGCGCCTGCTTCCCGACCAGATTCGCGTTGCGGTAGTGGAGCGGCAGCCAGTGGCCTTTGTGCGCCAGGGGGCGCAGATTGGGCTGGTGGATGCGAATGGCGTTCTGCTCACCATGCCGGCGGCCATGATGGCGCAGCATCACTATTCATTTCCTGTAGTGACCGGAATCGACGCCAGCGAGACGCCGGCTTCGCGCAAGGCCAAAATGGCAATCTACCTGCGCCTGCTGGCGGAGTTGGACTCCAGCGGGCAAAAACTCTCCGAACAGATCTCTGAGATCGACCTGAGCGATTCCGAGGACGCCAAGGTGCTCATGCCGGAGCAGGGCGGCGACATTCTGGCTCACTTTGGCCAGGAGCAGTTTTTGCAGCGCTACCAGCGATTCAAGGAGCACATCGACGAATGGCGTCAGCAGTATCCAAAACTGGTCTCGGTGGATCTGCGTTACGATCAGCAGGCCGTTCTGCAGATGGACTCCGGAGCTAGTGCCGATCAGGCGGCAGCCAGTGCAAGTGCACAGAATGCCGGTGGCGATGCACAATCTGCGCCTGCCGGCAGTGCTGAGGATAGCAACCATGTGGATCACCCCGCGGTCGTGCAGACCGCTGCGGTGACAACCCCTCTTCCGCACCCGCAGCGAGCCGTGAAGGTGAATCCCCGGCAGGCGAATTTGCGGTCCGCCCACCATGCTTCCGCCAAGTCAAGGGCGGCGGCGAAGGCACGGAAGGTGAAGTCGAAAAACAAGAAGCATACGCCGGCAAAACGTGCCGCATTCAACCCCGGCAGGAGTAAAACCCATCCAACCATCCATCCGGCGGCCTCTTCCGGGGAGGGACAGTGAGCGCGATGAGCCAGAGCCAGGACACAATGATTGTTGCGCTCGACATCGGCAGCGCTTGGACGCGTGTGCTTGCGGCAGAGGTGAATGAGGGGGCGCTGCGTTATTGCGGGCATGGACGGGTCGTGTCGGCAGGGATGCGCAAGGGGCTTATCTCCGATCTCTCACCTGCCGCCCGCGCGGTCAAGGCGGCCAGCGAGCAGGCCGAATTTGTGGCGCGCGCCAACATCGGCGAGTGCGTCGTGGGCATGGGCGGTCCGCACATTCGCGGGCTGAATACCAACGGCGGAGTCGAGTTGGGCGGACGGATGCGCGAGATCGACAAAGAGGATGTGCGCAGCGCCGTCGAGCGGGCGCGGGCCGTGGAAAGACCTCCCGACCGCGAGATTCTGCATTTGCTGCGCCGCCAGTTCATCCTCGACGACCAGCCGGGCATCTTCGATCCCGTCGGCATGGTGGGCAAAAAGCTGGAAGTGGACCTGCATATTGCCACCTGCTCCGGCAGCGCACTGCAAAGCACTGTGACCTGCGCCAATCGCGCGGGACTCGAAGTGACCGAGGCGGTGCTGGAGTCGATTGCTTCCGCTGAAGCGACACTCTCCGCCGACGAACGGGAGTTGGGCGTTTGTCTGATCGATATTGGCTGCCACTCCACGGAATTGATCGTATTTTTTGAGGGAGCGGTGGCGCACACGGCCTCCATTCCGATTGGTGGACAGCACTTTACCAACGACCTGGCGGTTGGCTTGGAGATACCGGTCTCGCAGGCCGAGGAGTTGAAGCGAGAGTACGGCCATGCCGTGGTAACCGCCGTCCCTCAGCTCGCTGAGATCGAGATTTCCAATTCGGAACCGCGGACATTACGCTTGCGCAGGATGGCCGAGATACTGGAGCCACGCGCCTCGGAATTGCTTTACTTTATTAAGGAGAGTCTTCGGCAGGGCGGCGTGCTGGACGCCCTGGGCGCTGGCTGTGTGCTCACCGGAGGCGGAGCCATGCTGCCCGGACTGCTCGACATCACGGAGAACCAACTGCGCGTTCCGGCGCGCACCGGGCTTCCGGTTCGATTGTCCAGTATGCCCGGCGAACTGGTCCATCCAAGTTTTTCTGCGGTGATCGGCATGATTCTGTATGCTCATCGCACGCGCATGAGCCAGGCCGCGGAGAGCAGCACATGGAGTTCGAAGTTGCGCGCCGTCTTTGCCGGTAGTTTTTAATAGGAGTTGCACGCTATAAATCAGGAGGCTGAAGCCCGAATGGAACCGCAAAAGAAGGATGCCGCCGAAATGCGCATTCAGTATCACGAAGAGACCCCGCGCGGAGCACGCATTAAAGTGATCGGCGTGGGCGGCGGCGGCGGCAATGCCGTCAATCGCATGATTCAGGCTCACATGGAGGGCGTCGAGTTTATTGTCGCCAATACCGATGTGCAGGCGCTCAAGATTTCGCAGGCGCCAGTCAAGCTGCAACTCGGCGTCCGGCTCACCTCCGGCCTCGGCGCCGGGGCCAATCCCGATGTAGGCCGCAAGGCCGCTCTCGAAGACTCGGAGAAGATTATCGAGTCTCTCGAAGGCGCGGATATGGTTTTTGTCACCGCCGGACTGGGCGGCGGCACCGGCACCGGCGCTGCGCCGGTGATTGCCTCGCTGGCCAGCGAAATGGGAATTTTGACCGTTGCCGTCGTGACCTGTCCCTTCGGCTTCGAGGGCAAGCGCCGCAGCCAGCAGGCCGAGCGCGGTTTGAAGGAATTGCTGGAGAGTGTGGATACGATGATCGTGATCCCCAACGAGAAGCTGCTGGCTGTGGCCAAGGATGCCGGCTTCTTCGAGAGCTTCCGCATCGCCGACGACGTGCTGCGCCAGGGTGTGCAGGGCATCAGCGACATCATCACCATTCCCGGCATCATCAACCGCGACTTTGCTGATGTGAAGACCACGATGGCCGGCATGGGACACGCGGTGATGGGCACGGCCATCCGCTCCGGAGAGAATCGCGCCATTGAGGCTGCCCAGGCTGCAATGGCTTCGCCGCTGCTCGAAGCTGGCGCCATCGATGGAGCGCGCGGCATTCTGATCAACATTACCGGTTCCAGTTCGCTCAAGCTCACAGAGGTCAACCAGGCCTCGTCGCTGATTCAGGCCGCTGCACACGAGGATGCCAACATTATCTTTGGCGCGGTGCTGGACGAGAAGATGGGCGAGGAAGTCAAGATTACCGTGATCGCCACGGGTTTTCGCGGCGAGTTGCCGGAGCGGCGCGCTCGCATGTTGAGCGTGGAGGAGCCGCATGTGGTATCGAGTCCGGTGGAATCGACGCCGGTGCCCACGGTTCCTTTGGAGGTGCCACCTTCAACCCAGCCGGAGAACATTTGGCTTCTTGAACCGGCTCCAGCGCCCGTAGCAGAGCCAGCGCCAGTACCCGAACCAGTGCCAGTACTTGAGCCAGTCCCTGCACCAGCGCCCGCACCGCCGCGCTTCCTCAGCCAGGAGGAGGAAGTGGAGCCGCTGGCTGTCGAAATGGCAGTGGTGAATCATGTGGTTGAACCGGTCGCCTTCTCCGCACTGGCGCCCGTTGAGAACATATCGTACGATGTGCCTCCGCCTGCAACGGAGTCCACGATATTTGAGCCGGAGCCGGTGGCGGCGCGGCCCAGGTTTGCCGAATTAGCTGAGGAGCCGGTCTTCGCGCCAATGCCCAGAGAGGAGGAGCCTGTTCCCGTCGCCGAAGCGCGTGGTCCGGCGACTCTGGACGACTACCTTGCCCAGCCCGCGACGACACTCTTTCGCGAGTCGGATGAGGAGGCACAGCCCGATCTGGAGAAGCCGACCTTCCTGCGCCGGCGATGGCTTTAGTAGGGGGAAACGGCGCGCCAGAATTGTCTGGGATGAGGGATGTGTTCCAGATCACTACCTTGTTACCTCAGTTTGGCGTAAGGTATATCTAAGCAATCGCCGAAATGGACGTGGACGAGGCTTGGCCGATAAGCACGAAGAACGGTCCCCAAAGAGGGATAAGCGGCAAGAGACTCCGTTGGGAGAGAGGACACTGGCTGGATGAGTTGTTCCCGCGTTTGGGCAGTTGCATTGGTTTTGACGATTTCCGGCCTCGGAGCAGAGGGCGGTTGGGCGCTGGATGCGCCGCATACGCTGCACCATGCCAAGAGAGCAGAGTCGCACTTGATGGAGACTCATCGTGCCGCACACCACGCAGCGGCTCCGGTAGCACGTTCCACTACGCCGAGCCTCCGCTCTCCGCACTCGGCCTCAAGCGCTGCACCCGGCCGGCACAAAGCTCATCTCACCGCGCGTGGAGCAAGACGTGCGGCCCTCACCATGCATCGCCGTCATCGCCGCTTTTATGAACGCTTCACCGCCAGTTCATTCGCGCATGGGGACATCTTTGCGGACGACGTAACAGCTGGCGAGGATCCAATCGTCCGTCAGGCCGCCATCGATGCCCTCGGTGAGATGAATGGCACGGCGGTGGTGATCGATCCCTCCAACGGCCGTATATTGGCCATGGTCAACCAGAAGCTGGCGCTTTCGCCCGGAGCCGAACCTTGCTCCACGATCAAGCTGACCGTCGCCATGGCCGCGCTCTCCGAAGGACTGGTCACACGCGATACGCCGGTGCAGTTGCCCGGCTTCCGCATGAATTTGACGCAGGCTCTCGCCAAGAGCAACAACCTCTACTTCGAGGAGTTGGGCCGTGAACTCGGCTTTGACCGCGTGCGCAACTATGCCAACCAATTCGGTCTGGGTGAACTGGCCGGCTACAACATCAACGGTGAGCAGTTAGGCGTCTATCCTGACCATGAATTGCCTGCCTCCGAGGGCGGCGTGGGCAGAATGTGCAGCTTTGGCCAGGGCATCTCCATGACTCCCTTGCAGTTGGGGGCCTATGTAGCCGCCATCGCCAACGGAGGTACGCTTTACTACCTCCAGCACCCAACCACCCCGGAAGAGTTGGCGGCCTTCCAGCCCAAAGTCAAGCGCACACTTGATATCGCCCGCTTCCTTCCCGATCTCGAAGACGGAATGGCCGGCGCGGTCGAGTATGGCACGGCCCGCAGCCTGCGCTCCAACTTCCACGAACTGCCTGTCTTTGGCAAGACTGGAACCTGCTCTGACAATGGCACCCGCTTCGGCTGGTTCGCCTCCTACTCCGATGCGCCGCAAGGCAGTCTGGTGACGGTCTTCTTCCTGGAAGGCGGCAGGCCCACCTTTGGCCCCCGCGCCGCCGAGTTGACCGGCGAATTCTACAAGAACCTCTGGGATCGTAACTGGTTCGCCTCCAAGGGATTGCAGGATTCAGCCGCTCTTCCAGCGTCGCCTTCTGCTTCCGCCCAGGCGCAGCCGTAAAACAGAGGATCTCATTTTTACGATAAGGCCGCCTTCGAGCGGCCTTTCTTCTTGCAGCGATTGCATGAAGCGAATTCGCACTGATAATCATCCTATCCACCAGACCGCTCGAAGTGATGCGGATTTTTTACGGATCGTGGTCTGATTGCCCGCAAGCAAAGACTGGACCTACACGGATGGCGTTACCTGAACACATCTTGCTCATCTACGGGTACGTGCTGCTCTTCGCCTGGGTATTGGTTGAGCAGTTGGGAATCCCGTTGCCTGCTACGCCGGTTCTGCTGGCTGCCGGCGCGCTTTCCGCCCAACACCAGTTCAATATCTTTCTGGCTTTCATGGCTGGACTGATCGCCTCCCTCATCTCTGACAGCACCTGGTTTCTCATTGGCCGCCGCTATGGCCACATCGTGCTGCGTACCCTCTGCAAGTTGTCTCTGGAACCGACCATCTGCGTTCGCCGCACGCAGAATTCCTTTGGCCGCCGCCGTGCGGTCACAATCATGATCGCCAAATTTGTTCCTGGATTGGCGACGCTGGCGCCTCCCGTGGCGGGCCAGAATGGAATGGCCTTCAGCAGCTTTCTCCTCTTCGACGCCATTGGCGTCGCGGCATGGCTCGGCACCTTACTGGCCGCGGGCTACTTCTTCGGCGAACTGTTGCGCCGCAATTCCAGCCTGCTCAACTATGTAGGGCGCTTCTCCGGCGCTCTGCTGATCCTCGGCATACTTGGTTTCCTGGCCGCGCGAGTGATCCGCCGCCGCATGGTGATCAAAAAGCTGGTTGCTTCACGGCTTGAGCCGGAGGAGCTGAAGCAGCAGCTCGATGCCGGCGAGCAGGTCTTCATCGTGGATCTGCGCCATCCCCTCGAATTTGAAGAGGATCCCTTCACGCTTCCCGGCGCGATTCATTTCGCTCCCGATGACCTGACCGCTCGTCACCAGGAGATTCCCCGCGACCGCGACATTATTCTTTTTTGCTCCTGCCCCAGTGAAGCCACCGCCGCCAAGACCGCGATGACCCTGCATAAGCTGGGTATCAATCGCGTCCGCCCCCTGCGCGGCGGCTACGACGAGTGGAAGCGCCTGGGATTTCCGCTGTCGGCAGTGGCCCCTGTCGAGTAGAATCCCTATCAAGCGTAAAGTGTATGGACGAACAAAAGACAGGCGGATTCCATGGCCGTATGGCGCTGACAATCCTTTACGGGATGCTTTGCGCCATTGAAGTTAGAGGTTATTACCTCGCACGCGCAGGGAAGAGTGTTCTAGATATTCCTTATTCCTGGAAGTATGTTTATGGAGCATTTTGTCTCTGGCTTTGCTGGGAATTATTGGCTGCTGAGTATAGAAAGGGCGGCATTGTTCCGGCGTTGTGGAAAGCGACCTTTGAATGCGCCGGCATCATCCTATTCATAAATAAAACGCTGCTCGGTATTGCGGGTCACAAGATTTTAGAACCACCGTCCACCTGGGAAACGGCGCTCTATGGGTGTGCAACTGCCATTCTCGTTTGGATAACTTTTTTATGGAAGCCAAAGAAAGAGTATCATTCTGGAACGGTTGACCGTTGCGCGATCCTATCGTTGGCCGTGCTTTTCATAACCAAGATCGGTATGCATTTTGCCGCAGGCCATGATGCGATTGTCCTCAAATGCATGGGTTGCATCGCAATCGGAATCGGCACAATCTGGATGGCGCTTGGTCAGCTCAACGCATTCTTCCCTGAAGAGTCGGAGTTCCCCGCAATCCCCGCATCTTCCTCTGGTTCAACCTCTTCTGAAGCACGAAGCCGTACTATCAATGGGGAAGAATCAATCTCTCAAGAGAAGCCTCTCGGCCTGCGAAGGCTTGCGCGATTGGATCACGGCGGCGAGGGCCGGCGAACTCAGGTCTATCGGCAAAAGTTTTGACGCACGGCAAGGAAACTCTTACACAATTCCCAGTTCGCGCAGCAGAAAAGCATAGTCCAGCGCGATCTCCTTCAGGTAGTCGTATCTCCCGCTTGCGCCGCCGTGCCCTGCCTGCATATTCGTCACCAGCAGCAGCGCATGGTGGTCCCTCTTCAAAGTGCGCAGCTTGGCCACATACTTCGCCGGCTCCCAATACATCACCTGGGAGTCGTTCAGTGAAGTCTTCACCAGCATCGCCGGATAACTCGCAGCCCGCAGATTGTCATAAGGCGAGTAACTTAGCATATAGAAGAAGTGAGCAGAATCATTCGGGTTTCCCCACTCTTCGTACTCCGGCACGGTCAAGGGCAGGGAAGCGTCGAGCATGGTGTTCATCACGTCCACAAACGGCACGTGCGAGAGCACTGCGCGAAACAACTCTGGCTTCAGATTCACCACTGCGCCCATCAGCAGTCCGCCCGCCGATCCGCCTTCGATCGCAACGCGCGCCGGATCGCCGTAGCCCGTTGCGGTCAGATGCTCGACGCAGGCGATGAAATCCGTGAAGGTGTTGCGCTTCACCAGCATCTTGCCCGCATCGTGCCAGGGATCGCCCATCTCGCCGCCCCCGCGGATGTGCGCAAAGGCCATCACCACGCCTCGATCCAGCAGGCTCAGGCGATTGGAACTGAAGGCGACAGGCAGCGAGTAGCCATACGAGCCGTAGCCGTAGACGTAGAGGGGATTGCCCCCTGGAGCGCGGCGGTCCTTGCGATAAACGATCGAGAGTGGAACCCGCACGCCATCCTGCGCTGTGGCGTGAATGCGCTCGCTGGCGTAGAGCTTCGGGTCAAATCCGCCGGGAATCTCCTGTTGTTTGAGCAGGGTCGATGCGCTGCTTGCCACGTCATACTCATAGACCGAAGCCGGTGTTACCAGCGACTGATAGGCATAGCGGAAGACGGGCGTGTCGAAGACGCGGTTGATGTGCGGCTCCGCGCTGTACGCTGGTTCAGGAAAGATGATCTCTCCGGCTCTTTCCGCTTCCGGTCCCTCGCCGTTGAAGCGCCACAGGTGCAAACGCGGCAATCCCTCCTCGCGCTCGCAGACGACAAAGTATCCGGCGAAGAGATCGATCTCCTCGATCATCAGCCCGTCACGATGGGGAATCACTTCCGTCCAATTCTCGCGCCCCGGAGTGGCCACCGGCGCAGTCACCAGCCGGAAGTTCCGTCCGCGATCGTTGCTGCGGATGAACCAATAGCCATTGCGATGGTCGATCGAGTATTCGTGCTCGTCGGCGCGCTCGCAGATCAGCGTGAACTTGCCTTCCGGCTCATTCGCCGGCAGCACCCAGGACTCGGTAGTCGTGTGGCTGGCCGCCACCATCACCACGAATTTGCCGTCGCGTGTCGAGTCGGCGTCCAGGTTGAAGCGCTCGTCATCTTCCTGATAAACCAGCACATCTTCTGAGGGCTGCGTGCCGCAGGTGTGCCGCCAAAGCTGGTACTGGCGCTTCTGCTCCTCGTCTTCGACGGTATAAAAAAGTGTACGGTTGTCTGCCGCCCAAACCAGCGAGCCGATGCGCTCAACCTGATCGGCTAGCGTTTCGCCTGTCTCCAAATCCTTGATATGGAGGGTGTACTGCCTGAAGCCTGTCGTGTCGGTCGAGTAGGCCAGCCAGCGCCCATCTGGGGAGATATTTGTCGCCCCGATCGCAAAAAAGGCGTTTCCCTCGGCCAACTGGTTGCTGTCCAGAATGATCTGCTCCGGCTCATTCTGGTCCGGTCCTCCCGCTGCTGTCACCGCCTTGCGGCAGTGAATTGCGTACTGCAGACCCTCTTCGGTGCGGGAGTAATACCACCAGTCGCCATCGCGATATGGAACCGAGACATCGGTCTGCTTGATGTGCGAGAGCATCTCCCGGTAAAGCTCCTCGCGCAGGCCGTCGAGCGGCCTCATCACCGCTTCGGCGTAGGCATTTTCGGCCTCCAGGTAGGCGGTGACCTCGGGGGCTTCTTTCTCGCGCAGCCATGCATAGTCATCGACGAGAACGGTGCCGTGGAGAGATGTCTCTTTGTGTTCAATGCGGGCGATGGGAGGTGTGGGTTGCTGATTCTGTGTCATACCTTCTTTAGTTTATTCTTGCAGAGGCCGGATTGATCTCTCTCCCCCAATGCAATACAGGAAACCTTTTGCTCCTGCAACCGGTACAATAGGTAGCGATGAAAGTTTCGTGCCGCATTCATTTCGCCGTTTTTGGACTGCTTATAGCCGCTTTGGTTAGCATTTCTGCCACTGCCGCTCTAGCGGAGCGGGTCGAAGACCTGCCTCAACCCACTGATTATGTAAGTGATTACGCCCATGTGCTCTCGCCTCAGGCCGTTGCACGGCTGGATTCGCTCTGCGCCCAGCTCGACCACTCCAAGACCAACGCACAGGTGGCAATTGTGACAGTTCAGAGCTTGGATGGCGACGATTTGGATGAATATTCAAACCGCCTGGCCACTAAGTGGGGCATGGGGCGAAAGGGCGAAGGCCGCGGTCTTCTGATGTTGTTTGCAATTCGGGATCATCGGCGAAAAATCGAAGTCAGTGCCGGTCTTCAGGGTATCTTGCCCGACGGCAAAGTTGGCGATATTGGTCGGGAGATGGTTCCGTATCTTAAAGCCGGTAACTACGATGGTGGAATTTCTTTAGGTGTTCAAGAGATCGCCAGCACGATTGCCGCCGACGCCAAGGTGTCGTTGGACGGCAATCCGGCAGATGCCACACAACCGGTAACGAAGCACTTTAGTTCCGGGAAGTTGATTTTGCTGATCATCGTGCTGATCTTCTTTGGCGGCTTTCATCTCATCCGCTTTTTGATGAGATTTGGCCTTTTTGGAGGCTTTCGTGGCGGACCCTGGATCGGCGGTGGTGGTTTCGGGGGTGGCGGTTTCGGCGGAGGCGCTGGCGGTGGTGGTGATTCCGGGGGCGGCAGCGGCTTTGGCGGCTTTGGTGGCGGAGGCGATTTTGATGGCGGCGGAGCGGGCGGAAGCTGGTAGATTTCAACTTTGATGATCGGGCTTCCTTGAGCGGAAGCCGGAGGAGTGAAGCATAGTATGAGCAAGAGACTTTGGATTTGGCTGGGAGTGGCGGGCGTTGTTGTTGTGGTTCTGATGATGGCCGTCAGCTCCAGAAACAAGATGGTAACCAAGGATGAGGTTGTGAAGGCGGCCTGGTCGGATGTGGATGTGCAGTTGCAGCGGCGGCTGGATCTGATCCCTAACCTGGTAGAGACCGTGAAGGGCTTCACGAAGGAAGAGAGCACCGTCTATGGCGACATCGCCAACGCCCGCGCGGGTATGCTGAATGCGCAGGGTCCGGCAGCCAAGATCGCAGCCAATGGACAGTTGGATTCAGCGATCGGCCGCCTGTTGCTGCTCACTGAGAACTATCCGCAACTGCGTTCGAACGACCAGTTCATGCGCCTGCAGGATGAGCTGGCCGGAACCGAGAACCGCATTGGCGTGGCCCGCAAGCGCTACAACGATGCACTGCGCGATTACAACACCTATGTGCGCCAGTTTCCCAACAGCCTCTGGGCCGGGTCAAGCTTCCCCATCAATAACGCCTTCTTCGAGGCCAGTTCCAGCGCTCGTACCGCTCCTTCAGTCAAGTTCTGAGCCGTTCTGTTCGTCCTTGCCTCATCCTGTCGCATCATGCGAAAGGATGGGGCAAGGCTCTTTGTGCTGCGCCCGCTGCGAAAGTCATTTCTGAGCTTCGCTGGGTTGACCTGACACCTGCAGGTAGTTCGTCACGCTGAAGACGCCGGGTACACCGTTGGCGCGCAGATAGGCGATTTCCTTATCGGCTTGCGAATCCACCGTTCCATAGAGCTCCACATGGCCGTTCTGCACCGAGATGCGGATGGGCTTGGCCGGGTCTACAGCGTACTTGTTCAGCGACGCATATCCGTAAACTGCGCGGGCCACTGCCATGCGGGTCTGGTCGTCCATGATGGAGAGTGGATCGACCTGGATCTCGTCGGTCACATCCTTGACGCCGGGAAAGGTGGAGACCAGAGCCAGTGCGGAATCCCGGTCCACATAGGTGCGGGCATGACCGCCCAGCGTCACCATGCCGTTTTCCACGCCGACGGTGATGGAGTTGAAGGTGTTGCCGTAGCCGACGCGGTCGTAGGTCAGCTTTTCGCGGAGCTTGGCCTCGAGTTGCTTGTCGGGAATGCTGGGGCCGGCGACCTCGATCTGATTTCGCACCGCAGAAACTCCCTTGGCCTTGAGCACGCGCTTGGCGGCGTCGGCTTTGAAGACATATAAATCGACGCTTCCGGTCAGTGTGGCGATACCGTTTTCCACGCTGACCTTCACATTGCCGAATTGTTTTTTGTTCAGCCGGGCCGCGGCATCGCTGGAGGCCTGATTGCCGGCCTGCGTGGAGGCTGTTGCTCCAGCATCCGGCGCGCCTGCTTGGGCGTTCAGGCGGAAAGCTGGGGAAATACTCAGCAGAAGACCAACGAACGCCGGGGCGAGGAGCATGGCGCGGAAAGTACGCATCGTCCAATTCATCTCTGATTCCTCCTGATGTGCATTGAGCTTTCTGTTTGCGGCAGCGTACGGGAAGAGCTGGACAGGCTCCTGACCACTGCCGTCGCCCCTATAGACACGAAATCCGGAAAAAGGTTTCGGAAATCAGCGGTAGCGCCGTGTGGCCTTGAGGACTACCGAGAAGACGCCGGACTCGTCGCGGGCCAGTTGCAGCGAGACATGATGATTGATGGCGACCTCGGCCTGGATCAGTTGCTGCGCGGTGGTGTTGACGTTGGTGGCGTAGGTGAGGGTGACGTTGGAGCCGAGCTGTTCCTCGACGATGACACGTGAAGTCGAGTTGCCCAGCGCGCCCAGGTAGTTGGGGTCAACTTTTACCGATCCAGCACCGAAGAGCCGTTGCACGCGGCTGCTCACGGTGGCGTTCAGTGCGCCGCCCAACAGTGCATCGGTGGTGGGGCTGGCTCCGGCGGCCTCTTGTTGCTGGGTATAAAGCCGCTGCTGGCTTTCGGTGCGGCCCAGGGCCAGCAGCGCCACTACGTCGGCTTCGGGCAGCGGTGGGTCGGAGCGATAGGTGACCGCCAGCCTCTCGGGCGTTCCATGCAGTCCGAGGGTGATGTCGTAATCCTCGACGCGGGCGGTAGCGTTCAGGTCGATGGAGGGCTGAATGCGGACCGGATTGGTGAAGTAGATGTCGCCCCGCTGCAGTTCGTAGCGGGTTCCGGCAATGATGGCGCTGCCTTCGGTGATGGAGACGCGTCCCAGCAGCGAAGGCGAGGCGACGGTGCCGCGCAGGCGGAGATCGACATTGCCGGCCAGCTTGGCATAGGCGTTCTGAAAGTTCAATTGCGGCGAAGAGGCGATGTGGATGTCCAGGCGGATGTGGTTGGAGGGCGCGTCGGGAGGAGCGATGCCGGATATGGCGTTGGCCTGTGCGGCGAGCGCCGCGATGTCCAGATCGGAGCTGACGGCGAAGCGTGTGATCATCACGTCGCCGGAGAGTATGAGATTGTTCTGCAACCCTTGCAGGTGTAGCTTGGCATCGGCCAGTGAACTGACCCCTTGCGGGTAGCGGATGCGAATTCCCGTTCCCGTCGCTGTCAAGTTGGCAAAGATGCCGTGCTGGTAGGCGAGGTATCCCGTAACGCTCAACAGGCCTCCGCCGCTCATTGCCGTCAGCGACTTCACCTCAAGCCGGTTCTGATTGAACTCCAGCGTTCCATGCAACTGGCTCAGGCCGTTGGGAACATCGCCGAGCGAGAGCGCCCCATTCTGGAAGTCGATTCTGCCGCGCAGGCCGGGATTCATCCATGGACCGTGCGCCTCAACCTCGAAGGTGGTGTTTCCGCTGGCGGTCAGATCCGGGTCCAGCGTTTCGGCGACCTTCAGGTTGATCGTTCCGTTGGCGGCAAAATCCAGTTGGTGGTTCTCTTTGAGCGACAGACTGCCTTGCGCATAGAGATCGGTCTCTTCGCCGGTCACGTGCAATGGATCGAGATGAATGAGGGCATGATCGAGTGTGGCGTGAACGTCACCGTCACTATGCAGATGAACGCCGGAGACGGTGACCGCCAACTGGTTGAGACGCGCCTCGCCGCGCATCTGAGCGAGCCGGGCCAATGGCCCCTGAAAGGTGACCGTTCCGGCCAGCGCCGATTCGCCGCTCAGGCCTTGCAGATGGGCCATCTTGAAGAGCGCGCCGATGTTGAATCGCGAAAACTCAAGTTGCGCCTGAGTCTCATACTCGCCAGTCAGTGCTGTTTGGCCATGCACGGTGAGGTCGGCGGCCTCCAGCTTGGATGTCAGATCGTAGGTGACGGCGCGGTTGGCCGTGTGCGCCTCCAGTTCGACGTTGCCGAGCGATTCCCCGCTCAGCGTAAGGCTGGGAAGATTGGCGTGCGCAACAAGCCGCGGATCGTCGGGTGTTCCCGATCCCTCAACGGAAAATCCTAACTTGCCGGAAAGATCCAGACCACGGGCGCGCAGCGTTTCGATGCGTGAGATGTCGATTCCCGTTCCCTGTGCGCTCAGTTGAAAGTGGCGCGATTGCAGATCATAGCTGCCTGTGGCTGTGATTTTGCCGGCATTGCCGGTGAAGGAGAGGGAAGTGAGCCGTATGCTTTGATTGGCGATGCTGCCTTGCGCGCGAATCCGTGTCACCGGCTCGCCAAAGACGCTGCCATTCTCCAACTGCATCCATCCGGAGCCGTCCAGCGCATGGATGGGACCATCAACCTGAAGCTGCGCGTCGAGTGCGCCCGCTACCGGCAGAGTTGGTCCGGTGAGAAACTGTAGATCGTCCAGGTCAACCTGGTTTGCGCGCAGGCGCAGATGCAGCAGGGAATTGGCCGAGGAGAGCAGAGGAACTGGAGCGTGCGCGGCGGTGCCCACAGGCGCGGCCAGCGTTCCGCTGAAGCTGATCTGGGCCTTGCCGCGGCGCAGCAGCGCTTGCGAGAGATCGATGCGGGAGGCCGAGTAGCTACCGGTGGCCTCTGCCGAATCCAACCGGATGTATTGCGGCTGGGCCGCCGGCATTGAAGCGGGGTTGCGGTTCTCTTCAGAAGGAAGTTCAATGGCCAGTTGCGTTGCAACCGCTTTGCCGGTCAGCCGCGGATCGACCAGCGAACCCGTCCATGTGCCATGAAAATCGGCTTGGCCAAAGAGTGCTACTGGTAGCGCAGCGGTGCCTGTCCGTCCACTGCGTTCCAGACCAAGATCGCGCAAGACAGTGTCGAATTCGCTCAGGTTGCCGGAATGAAAGTCCACGGTGAGTGCGCTGGGGCTGCTCATCGGATGCGCGCCAAGATGACCGTGGGCTTGGAACTCACTCTGCGGAAGACGCAGATCCAGCTTGCGCAGATCGACGGCGCCATCCCGTTGCGTATATGTCGCGTCAATCACACCGCCAGTTAAAACCTTTCCAGCAGCAGCCTGCGCTGGAGGAGTGAGGCTCAGCAAAGCCTGCACCGAAAGTGTGTGATTGTCGCCGTTGATCCATATCGCGTTGGCCGGACCGCTGAGCCGTGCGTCGAGACCGAGATGCTGGTACGGCGGGTCGCAAAGCATCTCCAGAAGAGAATCCAGGGCGACATCCTGAAAGTGCGCCGTCATTTTGCCGTTGACGGGGATGGTGATGGCATCGGCAGCGAGCGGCGGCTTGACGGGCTGGCTGCGGGCGTTGCGGGATTTCCCGGCAGCTTGCGCGGCGGAGACGACAGGAGGCGCGGGAAGCCAGTGAAGCAGCGAGAGATCGCCGGCGATCTGCCCTCCCTGGCGCAGGCGGAGAACGATCGAGCTGACCTGCAACTGCTGAGAATCGGCATGGAGATGCGCATCAAGCCCAAAGCCAGTGGCGACGACGCCCGTTCCGATGTACGAGCCGTCCTCGACATGAATGCCGCCGTCGATGCGAAATCCCTTGGCATCTCCATTGGCAGCCAGAAGCAGATGCGCAAGGCCCTCAGGGGTAAAGGGGTAGCCGGTCAGCGGTTCGACCAGGCGCAGATCCAGATCGCCCACTGCCTTGCCCTGCCAGCGCGGGTGGGAAAAGTCGTCGAGGGAGCCGGAGATTTCCAGGGTGCGGTCCTTGATTTTGTGGCCGCGCGCGGTGATGCGCAACGAGCGCAGAAGAACCGAGGAGCGTGTCAGCACAAGCGAGGCCTGAAGGTATCCCTCGACCGGAAGCGATTTTGTTGTTGCTGCGGAGCCGCGCACGAGCTTCAAATCGCTAACTCCCAACTCGATGCGATAGCTCTCCGGATCGCGCCGATCCGCGGGTGCGTATGTCATCAGCAGGGAAAGGTTATTGGCGGTAAAGTCGAGTGGAATGTGCCGCTCTTGAAAATCAAAGGCTGAGGCGCGATTGTCATAATCCAACACGCCCTGCTCGACGGCGATCTGTCCGGCCTTCAGATTGAAGAAGCTGTCGATCGCCGGCTTTCCTGGCTGTCTGGGCTTGCGCGGCTGTGGCTGGTTGGTCGAGCCGTCGGGATAGACGATCAGGTGAATCTGTGGATGGATGATTGCCAGTTCTCGTAGCCGGATGTGTGGATTCCAGATCTGCAGCAGCTTGAAGCGCACGCGTAGTTGCTCGGCCTGCGCATAAGGGGCTTCGCCGGGAGCTTCCAGTCCATGGATAACCAACCCATCGGCCTCGGCCTCCAGATGAAGAAGATTCCAGTGGAAAGATGCGATCTCAACACGCCCGCCTGTGGCGCTCTCCAGCCTTGTTATCAGTTCGGCGCGAACCAGGTTCTGGAAGCTGGCGGAACTGGCCCAGAAATAAAGGCCAACCAGCGCGATCGCCAGCAGCAAGAGGGCCGATGCTACCGAAAGGGGAAGATTACGCAGGAGAAAGCGGCGTAGACGGCTGGGTCTCCGCCTGGCGGATGGGACGGGAAGGGAAGGCGTAGCTTCGGGGTCGCTCATGCGCCTCCTTTTCCCGTGGTTTCAGGGGCTTCGAGCGCGGGATCGAGCACCTCCACATCACCCTGCTTGCGCAGGTTGCCGAGCCAGTCGTCAAAGAGCGCATTCACTTGTCTCTGGAGCAGAATCTCCTGAATTCGCGGGGCGACTGCCTCCAGTGTTGGAATGGCGTCTCCGGCGGCATACTGCGGAAGCAGCGTCTCACGGTAGTAGCTTTGAATCTCATCGGGCGTGATACGAATGCCCTGCCGGAAGCGCTCTTCGATGAAGCGCAGTATCTGAATCCGGTAGCGCAGATAGCTCCGGACTCGCTCCGGAGTCAACTCATGCGCTGACAGAAACGCCTTCCATCCCTCCTCCGTCCCGCAGTTGAGGTGAACGCAGGCAGGCACCTCCTTGCGAATCTCATTCAGACGGGCATCGACCTCCTCCAGCGAGGGTTCAACCGCCTCTGCGTCTTCCTGGCGAATCTGCTGCTGGATGAGCGCGCGGCTGATCAACTGCTGCAACGCGCGCTGCGGTGTCAGTACGCCGAGTCCGGCCCGTCCGGGGTCCAGAACAGCCAGCCGTACTTCGTCGGTTACATCGCTGGCCAAGATGGCCTGGTTGTTCACCACGGCCACAACACGGTCAAGCACCACGGCTTGGGCCGGCGCTTGCGTGGCAGACTGCCCGGAAGCGGCTCCTGCCGCGGCAAGACAGATCGCCAGCAGCGCAGCTCCATGCCTGTTCTTCAGCCGGATTGTAAGCCGCTCGCTCATCAAAATGTCTGCCCCAGGCTGAAAAAAAAGTTGAAGTGGTTGCCCTCGCCCACGTGCGGGTCGGATGCGGGTGACGCGATCGAATAGTCGTAGATCACCGGGTAGATGGGCGGATTCAGGTTATAGCTGAAATCAAATCGGATAGGTCCTACCGGTGTATGGTAGCGCAGGCCAACTCCCGGCGCATGAGAGAAGTAGTTGAAGCTGCATGGTCCAATCAGGCCGGTCGAGTTTGACGGGGTATCTGAGGCGAGAGGTTTCGTATTCTTGCAGTTGTCTCGCTCCGGTTGGCGAACGCGCAGTGCGCTGGCCCAGGCATCCCCCGCATTGGTAAAGACATTGCCCATGTCGTGGAAGAGCACAAAGCTGACGGTATTGCCCAGCAAGGGCAATGTCGGTGGGGGCAGGCGCAACTCGGTGCTGTTGATCAGCGCTCCTGCTCCGCCTATCGGGTAACCGGTTCCTGGATCGCGCGGTCCAGCCGAGTTCTGGCCGAAGCCCCGCAGCGAGGTGGCTCCGCCTGCGTAGAGCCGTTCCGGCAGAGGAATCAACTCGTTTTCGAGCTTGCCGTAGGCTCGCTCCTGGCCGTAGCGTGTATTGCGCGCCAGCACGAAGCGGCCCTTGTCGAAGCCATAGTAGCTGGAATTGGAGAGATCGAGCCGGTTGAAGTTGACTTGGGCGCCGAACTTGTCTCCGGAGAGAAAATCTTGAAAGCTGCTGTAAGTGCCGCGATGTGCGTCGAGCGGTGAATCGCGCGTGTCTCGAATCCAGGTCACGGAGGGACCGGCTACGCGCACCGCCGTCGCCAACTGCTCGATCTCATTCGGATAAACCTGCAAGCTGCTTGCCTCCACCTTGACGCGCCGAAAATCGAATTCATAAATGAAGGTATTGGCTTTGGAGAAGTAGCTCGGCCGATCGAAGTGCTCGGTCCAGCGCAGGCCGGTCTCCAATTTGGAGGCCACATACGTGCTCACGTCCAGGCTGTTGGCGTAGCCGCCGGAGATGGTCAGCCCAAAGTTCGGATTGCCCTCGAAGTGCGGATTCTGGAAGAGAAGATTGATGTTTTGTTCCAGCAGGCCGTAGTTGCCGCGCAGGGAGATGGATTGTTCGCGGCCAAAGAGGCTGTTGCGGGTAATATCGGCAAGGATACGATAGCTCACACCGCTCTTGCCGTTGGGGTTGCAGGTTTTGCCGCTGGCGATGATGCCGCCGCAGTTGTACTGTGGCGTTCCGGTCTGAGCCTCCAGGCCGCCGCCATAGGTCAGTGCCCAGCGCCGCGCCTCCGCCGCCTGGATCAGCACGGTCTTCTCGTTCTCGCCTCCGGCAGGGTTCTCAATCGCTGTATCGACTTCATTGAAAAGGGCAAAGTTATATAGATTGCGCTGTGTCTCCATCAGCGCCGTCTCGTTCAACGGGTCGCCAGGATGCAGAGTAATGGCTTTGGCGACCGTTGCGGGGCGGGTGTAGTGCAGTCCCGTCAGTAGCACCTTGCGCACAAAGATCTGCCGGCCTTCGTTGATGTGGAAGGTCACGTCCACCTTGTCGCTGCCGGAGGCCTCTGCCTGCTGCGCAACCTCCACCCGAACCTGATCGAAGCCCCGGCTCATGTAATCGGTTAACAATGCGTCCCGGTCTCCGGCCAGATTTCCAGGCGAAAGCGGCTGTCCGGAGGTGGTGTTCAGCTCTGGGATCAGCAGCGAGGTCTCCCGATGCTGATTGCCTTCAATGCGTACCTGCCCAACACGCAGTTGCTGGCCTTCTTCAATGCGGTACTTCACGCTGAGCTGGGCGGTCTTTCCAGCTTTCGTCACCGCAGAGTAGGTTTCAGGGGTCACCCTGACCTCGGAGAAGCCATTGTTCCGGTAAACAGTCTGCAACGCGCTGATGTCGGCGGAGACCAGCGCCTGACTGTAAGCGCCATGTCGATCCAGGGTGTCGGCGGTATGGACATTGAGCAGTTCCTTCAAAGTTGCCGAGTCGAAGTAATGGTTGCCTTCGACTGCGACTCCTTCCACACGCCGGCGCGCTCCCAGATGTACCTTGTACAGGATGGTCACGCTGGCCTCGGCGGATTGGCTCTCATGCTCGACCTTGACGTCGAAGTAGCCCTGGCGCTGGTAGTAGTCGCGCAGACGGCGATTGCCCTCGTTCAGCAGATCTTCATCCACAGAGCCTTCCTCGAAGATGGGAATCACGTGCTTGAGCCGGTCGTCACTCAGGCTGGCTCCTTCGATCCGCACTTTGACGACCGGGCCACGGCTGGCGGAGAAGCGGAAGTCGGCCTTTTGCGTCTCAGGAAGATACTGCTCCGATTCCAGCTTGATCTCGGCCTCTAGCCGCTGCTGCTTCTGGTAGACCTTCAGCACTCCTGCCAGCGCGCGGCTGCCGGTTTCGTTGTTCACGCGGGAGCCGGCTCTGAGGTGCGCGGAGTGGCGAAAATCCGGCACGCTCATGCCCGGATCGCCGCTCAGGTTCACAGCGCCCACCCGCGCCTGCGGGCCGGATACGACATGAAATGCAATATCGACCAGTTGCTCGGCCGGGTGGGCCGTCAGCGTCTGGGTAATGACCGGCTGATAAAAGCCGTCTTGAGCGAGCGCGGTGCGCATCTGCTCGATAGCCTCTTGGAGCTTGGCCGGGGTGAAGCGGGAGCCGGAGGCCAGCTTGCTGGCGCGCTGAAGCTCGGTATTGACCGATGGACCTTTGGCGCCCTCCACGCTGACGGTGCCGATGAAGGTGCGCGGCTGGCCGCGGAAGATCAGCGCCACACCATCTTCTTCGCATTCGCCTGCGATCTCAATGCTGTCATAGAGGCCTGACGAATAGACCTCGCGCAGACTCTTTCTCAGATTATCGCGGTTGAGCGGCGCTCCCACGGCCTGGGCTAGATGGCCGGCCATGTGCGCGAGACGATCCTCTGCGACCCCCTCGAAGCGGATGCGCCGGACTGGCAGGCCCTCCCACTGCGCAAGAGGATCGGAGGGCGCATCAGTCAAAGGCATCGCCGTAACGGATGCTCCCGCCCCGGTTGCCAGACTCTGTCCCCGGCCGTCGATTGCGCCGGAGATTCCCCAGGCCGTAATGCAGGCCAGGAGTAAGCCGAATCCCGATCGTATGCCGCATTGCCCCGCCGGCCTTGTCCGCAAAACGATTTCTCCCCGCAGAGACCGGAGACAGTGGAATTCTTCCTGAATTTTCTGCCGCCCGACTGAATCTCTCTTCTTCTATACTAACGAGGTGCAGCGCCCGGTGCAGCGACGCCGCCTGGGGGATCGACCCCGGCAAGGAATCGTATGTCCCATCTCCGATCTGGTGCGCATTCTCCAGCTCCGGTCGACCCTGTGGAGGCCGCTCTGCTGAGCCGCGCTCAGACTGGAGACCAACTTGCCTTCGGTCAACTCTACTCCCTGCACAAGAAACGCATCTACTCTCTATGTCTTCGGATGGCGGGGGATACTGCCGAAGCTGAAGACCTTACCCAGGAGATATTTCTTCAACTGCATCGCAAAATTTCGACCTTCCGCGGCGATGCGGCCTTTTCCACCTGGCTGCACCGGCTGGCCGTCAATGTGGTGCTGATGCAGTTGCGGAAGAAGGGTCTGGCAATTACGCCTATGGATGAAACCGCACAAAATGCTCAGGAGGGAAAGTCCAGCAGCCCCCTCAGCTTTCAGGACCTGACGCTCACCGGCTCCATCGACCGCTTGACCCTGGAGCGCGCGATTGGCGATCTCGCCGCCGGCTATCGCATCATCTTCGTTCTTCACGACATCGAGGGCTACGAACACAGTGAGATTGCCGCCATGCTGGATTGCTCGGTCGGCAACTGCAAGTCCCAGTTGCACAAGGCGCGGCTCAAGCTGCGCGCAGCGCTGCGTGGACTCTCTCTGCAGGAGACGCGGTCATGAGGGAAGATGCGAAGGCCATGAGCTGTGAGGATTTTCAGAACCAACTGGCTGAGTGGGTCGGCTCCAGCGAGAGACCGGCTCCCCATCCCCATCTTCAGCATTGCGCCCGCTGCCGCGCACTGCTCGCCGATTTGGAGAAGATTGCCGAAGCCGCACGGGAGCTCTTTCCCGTCACGGATCCTCCCGACCGATTGTGGGAGCAGATCGAATCCGCCATCCGGCGAGAAAGCTCCTCTGCGACCGCGGATTGAAGGCCGCAAGCCATTGGAGTATCAAAATAGAAGGATGCGTCAGGTCCGCTGGGAGTGAAGCTTGAGCGGGAAGTTTAGCGTACACCAGCGCTTCAGCCGGCAGATTCGGCCTTCAACCTCTTCCATCTCTCTCACCTTCCACGATTTTTCGCCGATAGAAGCTGCGTGCGGCTATGCATCCAATGAGAATGAAAAGGATTTCGGCGTCTCTAACTCCGGTTCGTCGCTTTGCGGCAGAAGCGGAATTTGTTCGCAAGAAGGCTCGACCGTGCCAGAAGATGGCTACTTGGACGCTTTTAACGAGGAACTGTGGTAGCAATAGAATCGTATCGACAGGCTGTCTCCATCTTGCGCTGGAGGAGCTGGCCGCAAGGCAGAGAGGATTTCTGAAACTTCTTGAAGTCTGCGGTGTCTAATTAAGAAAAGTTGATACGAGGATACTCAATGTCGAACCAGCCCCCCATCCCGCCCTCCCACAAATCCTCTTCTGGAAAGGATCTCTCAACGCTGCGCAGTGTTGCTGTCCTGCCGGTGCGGGATACTGTCCTCTTTCCTCACGCGGTACTGCCATTGACGGTGGGCCGGGAGAGTTCCATCCAGCTGATCGAGTCGCTGGGCGAGGAACGTTCGATCGTCGTTGTCGCCCAGTTGGATCCGCGGCTTGATACCCCCAAGCCCTCCGATCTGCATCCAGTGGGGACGCTGGCCACCGTGCACAAGGTGGTGCGGATGCCCAACCAGAGCCGCTTCGTCTTCACGGAAGGTACGGAGCGTGTGCGTCTGGTGCGTTATTTGCAGTTCGAGCCATTCATGATGGCCGAGGTCGAGATCATTGAAGACCGGCAGCCTCCGGCCACGCCCGGCGCTGAGGCGCTGGTGCGCAATGTCATCGCGCAATTCCAGCAGATCGTGAGCGAGTCGCAGACGCTTTCCGATGAGCTGCGGACGATCGCGGCCAATATCGAGGAACCGAGCCGCCTGGTGGATTTTGTCGCCTCCTCGCTGCCATTTTTGACCACCGATGAGAAGCAGAGCCTGCTGGAGACGCCCAGTATTGCCAGCCGTCTGGAGCAGCTCAACCAGCTTTTGGCCAAAGAGATCGAGGTGCAGCAGTTGCGCACCAAGATCCAGACCGAGGTGCAGGATCAGGTGCAGCAGTCCCAGCGCGACTACTATCTGCGCGAGCAGCTCAAGGCGATTCAGAAGGAGCTGGGCGAGCAGGATGAGGGCCAGCGCGAGATCGACGAATTGCGTCAGAAGATCGACGCCGCCGGAATGCCCGAAGATGTGAAAAAGGAGGCGGTCAAGGAGCTGGCGCGGCTCTCGCGGATGTCTCCGATGGCTGCCGACTACTCGTTGACGCGCAATTACATCGACTGGCTGGCTGTGCTTCCCTGGGCCAAAAGCTCCGGCTCCAAAGTCAACATCGGCAAGGCCAAGGAGATTCTGGACGAAGACCATTATGAGCTGAAGAAGGTCAAAGACCGCATCCTCGATTATCTGAGCGTATTGGAGTTGAAGCCCGACATGAAGGGGCCGATCCTGTGCTTTGTCGGACCTCCGGGCGTGGGCAAGACCAGTCTGGGCCGGTCGATTGCGCGGGCGCTGGGCCGGAAGTTCCAGCGCGTCTCACTGGGCGGAATGCATGACGAGGCGGAGATTCGCGGACACCGGCGGACGTACATCGGCGCGCTGCCCGGCCAGATCATCCAGAGCATCCGTAGAGCCGAAACCAACGATCCGGTCATCATGCTCGACGAGATCGACAAGCTGGGACGTGACTTTCGCGGCGATCCGGCCTCGGCGCTGCTGGAGACGCTGGACCCGGAGCAGAACTGCACCTTCCGCGACAATTACCTGGATGTGCCCTTCGATCTGTCGAAGACGCTCTTTATCTGCACGGCGAACCAGTTGGATACGGTTCCGCCGCCCCTGCTCGACCGCATGGAGCTGATTCCTCTCCAGGGATATAGCGAAGATGAAAAAATGCACATCGCCTTCCGCTATTTGATTCCCCGGCAGATCAAGGAGAATGGAATCACCGATGCTCAGATCGAGTTTCCCGAAGAGGCGGTGCGCTATATCGTCCGCCATTACACCCGCGAGGCTGGCGTGCGCAAGCTGGAGCAGGTTTTGGGCACGGTCTGCCGCAAGCAGGCCCGCCGGGTTGTCGAAGGCAACGCAGAGAAGCTTGTTGTGACCCGTGAGATCATCAAGGAGTTTCTGGGCGGCATCCAGGTGCGTGTGGATACCGAGGTTGCCGAGCGCGTGAAGCGCCCAGGCGTCGCGGTGGGGCTGGCATGGACGGCAGCCGGCGGCGACATCCTCTTCATCGAAGCCAATCGTATGAAGGGCAAGGGAAACTTCGCCATGACCGGGCAGATCGGCGAGGTGATGCAGGAGTCGATGCAGGCCGCGCTGACCTGGGTTCGCTCCAACGCCGCCAAGCTGGGGCTTGCCGAGGACTTTACCAAGGAGATCGACCTGCACATTCACGTTCCCGCCGGAGCCATTCCCAAGGATGGACCCTCGGCGGGCGTGACCATGGCCGCAGTGCTGGTCTCGCTGCTGACAGATACGCCGGTGCGCCCGCTGACCGCGATGACCGGCGAGATTACCCTCAGCGGAAACGTGCTGCCAGTGGGCGGCATCAAGGAA
>Ga0181528_10000462_pt1 | contig 29267 bp, 18 predicted proteins | sample PEATcosm2014_Bin_47_FD_119742 | JGI IMG/M metagenome (GOLD analysis project Ga0181528, IMG submission 119742) | Peatland microbial communities from MTU Mesocosm Facility, Houghton, MI, USA - PEATcosm2014_Bin10_10_metaG | ecosystem: Environmental > Terrestrial > Soil > Wetlands > Peat | place...
CACAACGCTCCAGGTTACGGCTGTACTCGAATTGCCCGCATTGCTGCCGGTAACGGTAGCAGCAAACTGCTGCGTTCCATTAACGGTCATGCTCTGCGATGTGGGGGAAACAGCAACGGTCACGGTCGAGGCCGGAGGCGGGGTAGTCGAAGAACCCGAACCGCCGCCGCAGGCTACAGCAAACAACAACAGGAAGACCGCGAACGTTACGTAGATATGCTTCTTAGAGCGGGCGCTGCCCATGATAAGAGCCTCCGGGGAAAGTTTCAATTGTGCAGGGTTCCGGCGTCTATTTTGAAGTCGGAGTGCGTCAAGAATACGCCAAAAGGATTAAGAATGGTTAAGGTAATTGAGGCTTTTTTCGTTCCACCGTTCACGAGTCAGACATTCGAGGAAAACGACACTAAGTGTTCCAGCTTAAAAGACTCGTAAAGCGCGCTGGCAAGTCGGGGCGTCCGCGACACAGGAATATGGTGCGTTTGTCTCTGACATTGAGGCAGCTTGGAGGCACTGTCACTACATTGTGGCGCAAGTTTCGTGGCAATAAGGTCTTAGCAGAACCTGGACCGCGATGCCTGATGTGATCTGGGGAACTGACTTCGCACACTAGGGGATTTTCCCTGCAACTGTGCCGTCGCCGCGCCCAGACCAAAGGCAGAGTCAAGTACGTGCGCAAAAACTTCCTGTGCAGTGTGCAAAACCGTGAGCGACACAGCATTTACGAACTGAACGCGGCGATGCGCAGATGGCCCGCAAGTTTGTGGGAGACGGGAAGGTACAAACGAGTCGAGCGCGCTACTCTGCCGGCCTGTCTGTCTTCTGGCCAGGCCTCACATTGGCATGCTTCTGGGTCTGGGCGATGTACATCCTCACCTGGTCGGCCTGCGGAAAGTTGGGCTGCTCCTTCAGCAATTTCTCCCAGTCAGCGATGGCGCCCTTGACATCCATTTTGGCCTGCTTGACGACTCCGCGGTTGAATAGCGCATTGCCGTTCTTGGGATCATCCTTAAGCATGCGATCAAACTGGGCGAGCGACTGATCGGTCTGGCCGATGTAGAACATCGCCGTGGCCAAATCAGTGCGCACTGCGCTGTTCTTCGGATCTGCGGCCAGTGACTTCTGATAGTAGTCGATGGCAACGGGGAACAACTGCGCATCGTAGTAGCTGTTGCCCACCTGGGCAAGCAAAGCAGGGTCATTGGGCTTGGACTTGAGCCGTTCAAGCAGCGGAGCCGCCTGCTTGGCCGCCGTGGCCTTCAGTTGCTCGGGGCTGGGCATGTGCTCCTGTTGGCCCCTACCGCCCATACTGGCAGGAGGCGTTCCCTGCTGTGCCCCGACCGCCGCAACATGCGCCGGAGTGCTGCCGCCTCCCGTTGAGCCACGCAGAAGGTAGCCCACTGCACATCCCACAACAAGGCAAAGAACTGCCATGGTATATGATTGCGTACTCGTCCAACTCTGGGGGGAGGCGTTTGTTTCTGCCATCTGTCAGTTTTACCTTGGTATAATCTAAGTGGCTACAGCTTCGGGATTCAGCCTGATGCCTTCGAACAGTAGTAAGTATATCCTTTAGGAGAATGGCTGCTTTGTGACTTCTGTCACGCCACGGCCAGTTTGTACCGGCACCCGAGGTTTTTGCTCGCCATCAACCGGCAGGGCGTGCAAGCGCGGCAGCAGAGGCTAACGCCGGGCAATGGCCGCCGAAGTTCCTTCGTAGCCAACTCCACTCCAATAGCTGCCCCCATGCTTGGTCCAGTAGGCCTCGGCGGCAATAATCCGAATGCCCCAGGGGAAAGACGATACAGATAATCTTTTAGGTCACATTATCCAACTTGTCGAGGAGTGCATCATCTCCTTAGGTCCTTTGCGACGCCACAATTTGGCGCAATTCGGCCCCATTCCGGTTTGGCTAACAAGAATGTGCACAGCCTAAGACTGCTGCGGCGAGTTTCAATCCCTGCAGCGCCTGGGTTCTGCGGACGTTGAGGTGTTCAGTAGAATGAATATAGAGGAACTGCGTGGGCTCCTCCGGCAGCGCATGGTGCGATTCTTCTGCCTCGCTGGAATGCTTGTCTGGGTAGCCAAGGTCGGCGTGGATTATAAGTATTGCGTGCGCGACCTCGACATCTGGTGGCACCTGAAGGTCGGTGACTGGATCGTCGAGAACACGGCATTTCCCCACAACGGCATTTTTTCGCTAACTGCCGCCAACCGCCCGTGGATTGCCTATAGCTGGGGCTATGAGGTAATTCTCTCTCGCGCCTATTATTGGTTCGGGCTGACGGGGATCGGACTCTTCGGAGTCGTCCTGACGATTGTGAACGCTTACGCTGTATTTTGGAGTTTGCGGCGGTTGTCAGGACGCTTCTGGGAAGCTTGGTTCCTCACGGCATGCACACTGTACACATTCTTGTTCGTGCTTATGCCCAGGCCGGTGTTCATTTCTATTCTCCTGTACATTGTGTTGCTGACCTTGCTTCTGGAAGTGAATCGCGGCGGAAACATTCGGCAACTGTACTGGTTGCCAGCATTATTCCTCGTCTGGGCAAACATCCACATTCAGTTCGTCTACGGCTTATTCGTGCTCGGATTGTTCGTCGCCGTCCAAGTCCTGACACATGTGACAGAATCTCTCGGTATCACACCGAGTTACGTGCCTGCCGCATCGCAACAGACGAAGCCTTTGGCTCTGCTTCTTGCTGCTTGCTTCCTGGCGACGCTGATCAACCCCTACGGATACCACCTCTATTCGGTTGTACTAAATTATTCCCAAGCGCGCTATAGCTACGAAATGATTCTGGAGTTGCAACCGATGAGCTTCCGTTTCGTCACTCATTTCGTTGAACTGGCTCTGGTCGCCGTCGCATTTGTCGCACTTGGTTGGCGAAAGAGAATAGACCTGTTCAAGCTGGCGCTATTGATATTTGCCAGTGTCGTTGGCTTTCGAACGGGTCGCGATTGCTGGTTCTTGGCAATCACCGCCGCTGCGTGCATCGCCGATTATCCTGCAACAGAAACTGACGAAAGCGAAACTTGGCTTGAGCGCGGGGCTATTGTGATGACGCTCGCGTTTTTCTTATTCCTGCTATCGCGCAGTTATGGATTTGACGAGCGCACTCTGGACCACATGGTCAGCACGGATTTTCCAGTGGATGCTGCCAATTTCCTGCGCCAGAACCCGTTACCTGGGCCCATTTATAATAATCTTGACTGGGGTGGCTTCCTGATCTGGTATATGCCCCAGTACCCAGTTGCCATTGATGGTAGAAATGACTTGTACGGAGACAGTCTCGACCGTCTCTTCAACGAATCTCAGAGTGCCTCTCACTACAAGAACGATCCTTATCTCTCCAAAGCTGGGTGCGTACTGCTAGAGAAAACATGTCCTCTGGCCGTGGCGCTCAAACTTGACCCGCGATTTGAAGTGGCCTACGAGGATAAGATTGCGATCATCTTCGCACGCCGCTGAATGCGTTGCCGCTGACGATTGGATTTCTGGTGCATCTCTAATTGAAGACGGTGAATCTTCCCGACGGATAGCCGTACCGCTGCTGAAAATCTACGAGGCCAGCACACGCTGATCAAACGCCTGTCTCGCGGGCGAATAGTGTAGCGGGATGGTCACAAGTTATTTCTCCAGCTTACTCCACACTACCGCGAGATCATCGCTATAGACCTGCTGGAATCCCGGGAATGACGTCTGGAACACCGCCTCGGCATTCGGGAACATCTGGGACGCGAGCACCATGCCGTTTTCCTTGCTGACTAGGATCGTATTCGCTGAAGCTAACGCAGGATAGTCGGGCGACGGGATCATCGCTTGATTGTAGAGTCTAGAACCTTCTTCCCCATACAATTCATACCGCTCATCTATCGATACCGGATAGTTGGGCAGATACCAGGTCAGAAAGCTGCCCCACGACCGTTCGTTAAAAATAGGGCCAGGCAGGTGATTCTGCCTTATGAAATCGCACGCCCGAACAGGAAGATTTTCTGCGGTCACGGCTAGCAGTTTGTCGGTCTGTGATGGAATGCGTGATGCAGATGCGCCAAGAACGATCAAGACAATGGCTCCAGTCGCCCACGGTGCCAATTTGTAAGAATGTGATGGCGCTTCCGGACGGCCTGCGATGCAAAAGAAAGTGGACCCAAGAATGGCAACTGACGCGATTACAATTGTCCAAGCCTCCCGCTGAAACGCGAACCCAAGGCAGGTGCAAACCGCAAGCAACATCACCTTAAACAGATCCTTCCCATGCTGGCGGCCAATCGAAAGGAACGAAAACATCACAAGCAGCATTAAGAGGTAATTCTCTGGGGCACGAAAATTCAACGAATGCATCTCGGGAGAAGGTGCCAGCCTCGACTCTCCGAACCACTTCTGCCAAGCTACGGCATAGGAGTGATACCAGTAGGGAGTGAGTAAGGAGGCAAGAAACGAAGCAACGGCAATGACCGTCACACGACTGGCGGCAAGGACCGCACCGACGTGAACAAACAGCTTGCCCCTTAATGCCTGTTCGATAACTACTGCACACAGGAAAATAAGCAGCACTAACAGCCCGAAGACAAAATGCCAGTCCAAGTTAGCCCATACCAGCATCAGCACTGGCATCCAAGACAACAAATTCCGCCTGCCAGTTGCGCGGCTTGCGAAGAGCGCCCATAGTTCTACGGAGAACAATACAGCATTCAGTAGCAGTGGTTGTGTTGATGGGTGAAAGATCGTTGCCTGTGCCCAGACCGAAAGCACAACTGCGAACACGCCCCCCCCCCTGCGTCCACCAGCAAGCAGGAATGTAGCGATTGCAATCACAATGCGGAGGACCATTTGGATAACCGGAAGCGCACGCAATCCCAATATGCGATAAAGGGAGGCCAATATCACCTGCGAGCCCCAGTTTGAATCCGCCCAGTTCAGCGTGTCGGATCGCGAGAACAGCCCCGAGCGGGGCAGAGAATGTTGATCCAGAATCCAATTCCCGGTCCGTAACTGTAGCCACACACTTGGATCGTTGAGCGATTGGAGATTTCTTGCTTCCTGCACGGCAGCAGCCGAAAAAAGCACGGCAAGTATAGCGATCCCTAGCACAACGGGGCAGCGCAGGTTACTGACCGTGCGCCACGTTGACACTTGACATGATGGAGTTGTCGCCGACATCGTTGCCGTTGTTGTCCTCATGCTTCCCATCGCGACACCGATACTCATCGCAGGTCGGCGACTGGAACAGAACGCCTAGTGCACAACATGATTCTTAGGTTTCTGCTTCGCTTGGTTCGCCTGTTGACTGCTATTGATTTGCGACGCGTTGTGGCTATGGGTGTGACATAAGAGGCTGCAGGTATCGTTTCCGGAGTTCCGGTTATACGAGATCGGAACTGACGCGCTGATTGGCGCCACCACGTTGGTATCGAAATTAACCAACCTTTCGCCTGTTATGTTTGGGGACGTAGACCCCATGCCATGCGCGGTGTGACAGACTGAGCAAGAGGCGCCCTGTCCCGCGACATGCAACGAGTGCATAGAGTCGCTGAGCAGTGTTGTCAGATTATGACACTTTCCGCACAATGCCCATGGTCCAGGTGCTGCCCCTCCGGCACTGATCTGCTGGCCTGTGAAGGTATTCGTAATGGCGGTCCCCGGCCCACCGGCTGGGGACACTCCCGGCGCGACCTGACTCATTTCATAGCGGCGCTCGAGAATGTGCGGGTATATCGAGCCATGCGGACCCGTCGGGCCGGTCAATCCAAACTCGCGGTTGTCGTCACTGTTATGGCAATCGGTACAAAGGATACGGACTCCCATCGCTCTCCCCTGTGTAGCGCCATCTAACTGCAGCATGTTCGGAAGAATGCTGGGCTGAGAAAGCGCGGACGAGCTGTCGTGAGTCACGGGATGGCTCGAAGTGATGGAGGTGGCAAACTGTGAAATCACATTGGTCGGATCGGAATAGGAGACAATCCTCGTCGGAAGGTATCCGAACGCCGAGACTGCAGGCTTGCCGGAACTCGTTCCATGACAGCGGAGGCAGTTCTCGTATTGATTCTGAGCAGGAGAAATGTTGCTGACACCGTCGCTGGCGAGCACTCCGTTCACCGCGGTCTGGGAGATGCGGATCAGCGGTGGATTGGGAAACACAGTGCCGACCTGCTGTGCACCGTGCGGATTATGGCAGTCAACACAAGTCGCATGACGATTGTTGTTCAACAGCACCGGTTCCGCGGTGTCGTGCGTGTTGGTTCCTGAAGGGAAAGGATGCGCGTACGTCTTTATAGACTCAGCGTAGACATTAGGCAGAGCCGGAAGAATGTTGCTGTTTCCATTGTGGCAAGTAATGCAGTTCTGGGTGGATGGGTCAATGGTGGCCACGAGCGGTGTTGTGCCTCGCAACAGGCGAGCGGGGCCGTTGGCATTGTGCTCCGTATGGCAGCTTGTGCAAGCGTTCTGGGCAACTGTGCCGTACGATCCGACATAGGCTGCCGGCAAGGTCGAATTCGAAATGGTCGCATGGACGCTGATGGGCCAAGGCACAAGTGGGTTTGGCGCATTGTTGACGGTACGCACCGAAGTCCCGTGACATGACAGGCACAAACCGCCTCCCGAATTATTGCGTACCATGAACTTCAGTGAAGTCGGATCGATGTTCTCAACGTGTGGATTATGGCAACTCTCGCACGCGACATTTCCGCCAAAAAGCTTGACCAAGTTCAGCGGATCGGCGGTTTGTTTGCTCTGCACTATACTCTGCACCAAATCTGGCGAATCTTTCAGCTTGTTAAAATTGAAAGGATGGGAGTTCTGCAGGTTGGTTCCAAAATTATCGGTGCTGGTCATCTTACCTTGCATTTGGATCTGGCCATAAGGTACCGACTGCAGCACCCCCTGACCAGGTCCGACAGTGCCATCATGGCAGCTAAGGCAAAGGCTGCTGGGCCCGCCAACTAAGGGCTGTTGCATCGTTTGGTTTGAGGTTGTCGTACTGCTGTACAAAGTGTAGGTCTGGGTGGAAAATTTCTGAGCCCAAAGCGGTCCTTTTCCGACCCCGGAATGCGGAGCATGACAGTACTGACATGGGGGCAATGCCCCACCAGTAATCGGCGACCTGCCGTTGGGCGAAAGGTTGTGCATGCCCAGAACGTCTCCGGCAAATTGTGCTTGCATAGCGCCAGTCCCCACCAGTAGGACCACGCAGATCAACCAAGACCGCATCTTCACTGCGCCGCCTCCGTCCGATTCCCGTAATAATGAAACACCTGCACACGGTTGTTGTAGGAATCCACCACATATACAATGTCGTTCCGTTCGATGAACAGCCCCGAAGGCAGATTAAATGTGCCAAGCTCGGTTCCGTTCGATCCGAAGTAATAAAGCAGATCTCCTTTCCGGTCGAATACCTGCACTCTGCTCCAAGCGGCATCGACTACGTACAAGTGACCTTCGCTATCGAAGCCAATTCCCTTAGGCCGGAAGAAGTCGCCGAGGGAATCACCGACACTGCCAACCGAGTATTGGAACGTCCCACTGCGATCAAACACCTGTACGCGGAAGTTCATAGCATCTACTACGGCAATATCCTTCCCATGCAATAGTACCTCGGTCGGAAAATTAAACTCGCCAGGTTGAGCTCCGGGCTGGCCGATCGTCTGAACTATGTTGCCTTGCATATCAAGTACAAGAACCTTGTCGCGTAGAGTGTCGGTGACATAAATACGTTGCGCGGCCGAATCGACGGCAATTCCAGTCGGGCGCTTGAAGTAGCCTTCGCCGCCTTTCAGACTGCCAATATTACGTTTGAACTTACCATTCGCATCGAATATGAATACTCTCCCCGAGGACGAATCGGTGACATAAAAGTTATCCTCGGCATCGACGGCCACGCATTGCGGCGAACGCAACGAGTTCTCGTCTTTGTCCGTGCGCGTGACGAACTTGTACTTATGCTGGGCGAAATCGAAAATATGGACTCCCATCGCTCCCGGATCGGTGACAATCGCGCGCCCGCGCGAATCGATGGCGATGCTGTAGGGGCGCATCATACGGTGCCGCTCCGGCGCCCCAATCGCAACATCCAGAACTTTCGTCCAGAAACCGCGTTTCCCGCCCACGTCGCGATCGGTTTCAAAGGACCGTTCGAACGTTAGTTTGCGGCCGCCATCCATCAGCAGGTCTGGGGGAGGCGGAGGTGCACTTTTCTCCTGTTTGGCGCTCCATGCATTGGCTGGCACACACATACTTAGTGCCAGCACCAGGCACATACTGTGACGAGCCCAAGCCGTCACTGGCCAGCGAGTTAGAATGCTTTGAACCATCTCTGTATTCCGAAATAATAGGACGTGTAGCTCAGCGGAATCGGGGTCGACGAGCCCACGTCTTGCATCAGGCGCGTGTACCCGGCGGTGAGCGCTAACTTGCGCAGCTGATATTGCGTGAAAACCGTGAATATCTTCGACGTGTTTGAAGAGTTGATCGAAGGAGTCGCCGTTCTGGACAGCGATTTACTGTAGTTTGCGCTCAGCGTCCAGAGCTTGATTGGCGTCGTCACCCCTGTAAAGCTAATCGACGATCCGTTTTCCAATATGTACTGATTGCCGGTGAGTACCGGAGTGAGCGAAGTCGGCACTGCCACAAGTCCGGATGCGGTAACCAGCGCCGTACCGGTGGACTGCCCGTAGCTAACACCTCCTCCGGTGCCCTTGTACGATAGATTACTCCCGACGTTCTCAGAGTGGCTACTCGAGCCCGCTATCTCACCGAAGCCCGTGTGATATCCGCTAAAGTTGCTGTTCCAGCGCAGATTCCGGGTCAGCGAACGCCGCGCGCCCGCCATGTATGTATAGCTTGAAGTCGTCTGCGTTGCGAGAACTGTTTGAACGTCCTGGTCGTAACTGAAGCTTCCGGTGATGTCGAAGTTGTGTATATAGCGCTCGAAGTTTATTCCCGTTGTGAGGCTGGTTCCCTGGTGCCCGGTTTCGGTGCTCTGATCATTGACACCGCCATAGACCAGGATGGAACCCCACAGTGGCTTTATAAAGCGATAGTTCACTATGGCGGAGACGTGGTTCGCCGTCACACTCTCGCCATAGGCCGTCTGCTGACTACGCAAGAAAACGAACGAGGCGTTCAGGTTCTTATAGATGGCAAAATTATCGATGTTGGAAAAGAGCAGCGAATGACTGTCGGAACCAAGGTTGACCTGCGGAACCAAGCTCCCGGAATTGATCAATTGCCGCTCCACGTATCCTTCAAGATTGCTGTCGTATTCCAGTTGAAGATTTGTGGAGAACCGTTTCGAGGGCGCGAAACTGGAGGACGCCGTGAAAGTGTTATCCGAACCTGAAACGCTGCTCCCGCCACCACTTCCGTCGAAGGACGCGTGTGCATAGTTGAGCGCAATCGAGCCTCTAAACGGCAACTTATGATAGGCATTGAAGTTGAATGTACTTGAGCTGTCATCGCTCGCATTGGCGGCCCCGGTAACGAGGAACGAGGGCACTTCGGTGTGGGACACGATATCAGTGAAACGGCCCGTCATCATCCAGCCCGCCAGCTTGTATGAGCTATTCAAGTTGAAGATGCGCGAAGTCCCATGAAATTCTTGATCGGTACCGAATACGCTGGATGAGGTATCGGTTTGAGAGTATTGGACAGTGATCGGCGGCCATTTGGGAACTAATGCTGACCATCCTACACTAAACTCGTTCGAATTCCCCTTGGTCGTAAATTCAGGGAGGCCGGGCGTCCCGTAGGTGCCGGTGCTATTGATGCTCTTGCCATAGCTTATCGAACCGGGAAAGCGGCTACCGCTGAAGATTCCGGCTCCCAGGATGATGCTCGTCGCGTCGGTGATCGATCCACTTCCGGAGTTCGCCTGGGAGCGATCGTAACTCGGCGAGGCGTAAAAGTTCAGGAAGGCCGGATTGTAAAAATAGCCGGTCACTTGGCCGGTCCCACTCAAGCCGAGGCTGTGGTCCGAACTCTGGGCCGTTCCGGAGTCTGCGTTATAGCCAACACCGATAGTTCCCGCCGCATTCAAGTTTATGTCATTGCCCACTTTTAATTGTGCGAACACCGGCGATGCCAGCAGCATCAACCCGACCATCAGATACGTATTTCGACAGTGACTGATCAAAACATTCTTGCGCTTCGCAAAAACCTTGCTAGTGCAATCCTCCTGAATTGATTCCAGAGGCCACTGTCCCTCAGCGCTGGCAACATTCCTGCTTGGAAACTGAAAGATGGATACTTCCGTTAAGTCAATAGACTCTGTAAGTCCTAAAAGGTGAGCAGTCGAACCGCGGTTTACGACTAGATTTTTATTCGGTGCACAGTAACGTAGCCCGGTAGCATTACCAAGGAATGTTGAGACTCTTGTTATGGCAGGAGTAATAAAAGAAATACTCAAGAATTGTTACAGTTCCTCTATCTTCGCGTTCTTACGCAACCGGTTTCCCAATGCGACACGAAGCTTTTCATACTTTTCTTTTTGCAACTTGGCAGTAAGTTCGACCCTCACGGTCTCAAATCTTGTCTTACCCGCCGGGGCATATGCATTCATGCGAAGTATGGTGAAAGCCGTACCAAGCTTAATAAGACCGCTCACCTCTCCAGGCTTCATCCCATGCAGGGCCTTCACAATCTCTGGCGGAAGTTTTTCAGCCGCCACAGCTTTACGGTCTCCCATATCGACGTGGTAGTCGTCGTTCGATTCTTTTTCTGCGAGAAGTCCAAACTGCCCGTAATTCTTGGTGGCCTTGGCTTGCTTGTAGATCGATTCAGCATGCGAGGCCGCCTCCTTCAGCGTCTCCGGATTGGCGTTAGCGGGCGGGATAATAGAAATCGTCTGAATGGTGAACAGTTCGCCGTGCTCATACGTCTTCGCATTACTCGTATAGGAGAGCCGAGCCTCGTTCAAAGTGACCGCGGACTTATTTTCTACTTCGCGCTTCAACATAGCCTCGATCAGCAGCGAGCGCTTGATCTGCTGCCGCAACTTAGCCTCGGAGCCGTCCATGTCTACATTCAGGTAGTTGCTGAATTCGGCCTGGTCCTTGAACTGGAGCCGGAACTTCCTTTCCTCGCGGCTGACGCGCTCGGGAGCGATCGCCATCTTTAGTCGAGTCGCCTCCTGATAGACCAACTCTTCGAAGATAATCATCTGCAACGCCCCTTGCCGGATTCCAGGCTCCTGCTCTTTAGGAAACCCATTGTGCAGTCGGGCATAGGGGAACAGCGCAAACATTTCACGCAGCAGGTCACGGTTGGTCAATACCACTCCGTCAACTCGGACCACGGGTTTTAGGGGGGACTGCGCAATTGCCGGTATAGGTGCTGATGCTGCCTGGGGCGGGGGAACCACCGCTGTGGCTTTGTGGGAGGTTGCTAACTGCGCGCTGGCACCTGACGCCATGGCCAGAACCAGAGCCCCAATCGTGAACTGATGTTTCATCTTTACTCTCGTATCCATGTTCTTAAAAGAACGGGGGGAGAAGTTTCTCTCCCCCCGCAGATTACGACACTTGCCAGACTAGAACGATGTGGGCAAGGTGCCGCCGTTGGATTCGTTCGACTCGCCAAAGTGGCACTGGCGGCAAAACTGGGTGGTGGAGGACGCCGACGTCGAGGGCACGGTAACGTTGTTCACGTTGTACGGGCCGTTGACGAAGAAGTAGGTCGCGTAGGTGCCGGTGCCACCCGCGATCGGGTTGGCGGTCGTGGCAGCGTAGACGTTCATTACGTGCTGATTGTGGCAGGTGGTGCAAACCACGTACGGCAGGTTAGCAGCGGTCAGCGGGGTCGCGGAGCCGTGCGCACCAGGCAGCAGGGCCGGCGCACCGTAGCTGGTGATGAACTGCGAATACGCAGCGCTTCCAGCGGCGGAGGCAACCGTCATGGCGCCGTTCACGTAGATGGAGCTATAAACGGTTCCCAGTGCCTTGTTGACCAGGGCCTGTTCGCCGATTGGGTGGTCGTTGTTGTAAATGCCGGCTCCGACGCCGTTGTTACCGAGCAGAGTCGGGATTTTGCCAGTACCGTAAGAGGTCGGCAGTGCACCGATCTGCTGTTCGTAAGCCTGGTTCTGCATCATGGCGCCCTTGGCGACGTTGCCGTCGTGGCAGGCAAGACACATGATGATGCCGCGCAGGTCGCTATACTGCTGCGTGGTCAAGCCGGCGAGAGTCGTGCCGGCAGCCGGGGTCACCAACTGGTATTGGTTGCCTGTGGTGTTGGTGGGGCTGACGTCGCCGAAGCTCAGCGTCTGGCCATAGAGCGGACCGTAATCCTGACCGAATAGAGCATTTTCACCGGTCTGTGTATCTACGACGGTGCCGTTGATACCATTTCCACCGTTGCCGCGAGCGCCGCTGTGCGGAGCGTGGCAGCCAGCGCAACCGCGGCCGTAGTTATTGTGGGCACCCAACACGTCGACCGTGGGGGCAACAGAACCTGCTGCGCCAGTCGAAGTCGCCTTGCCTGCGGTGACTGGTGCTTGGGCGGCGACTACGCTAACGGACAGCGTAATGGCTGCGATGATAAGAAGGTACTTCTTCACGGGTGAAACCTCCTGAATTAAGTGGAGCAATTTTATAAGCGATACTGCCTTACATCCGAGAGAGTGACTGTCTGCTCTCCGTCTTGCGTTCCGCGTCTTGTATATTCACGCTGCCCGCGGAACCTGAAACAAACTTACGCTTCTTTCAGTGCAATTGCCTCGCCGTTCTCACTACCCCGACACGCTTCATCGAAAATCTTTGTAAACTTATTAATAACAGGATAGATAGGGGCCTCCGCGGTTCAGCTACTCTGAAAGTTACGGTGGAGAATGTTGCGCCATCTTACACAGTCGCTCTCCAAAACTCGGCTAAATTCCCCACTCGGCCGGTGTGGCATTGCACGCAGTTGACAAGGGCAGATAAGTGCGGAAGTGCAGCCTTTCGCAAGCGAGTAAAATAGAACAAGGGAGACGGAGCAGTGAGCAGTTTTGGTGCATGCCAATTCCCCTGGCAGAACCGTCGCGAATAGTGAAAAGGCCAGCAGTTCACCGAAGCTGGCCTTTTGATTTGTATTTCGTTGGAGGAGTGTTCGAAAGCCTTTCGCGGAAACTTAGGGCTTACTGGCCACACCTTGTGACGGTGCCGCAGGTTTAGCCGCGGCCTTATTCGCGGGCTTGCCGTCCTTCTTCTCTGCTTCTCTGCGCTTTTCTTCCACCACAGCCTCATCCTGGGTCACATAACGGAATTCCTGCACCCTTCCCGGAAACACCTCCGAGGTGAAGATAATGTGGCGCTTGGTGTCAGCGGCGATGTACTGCAACCCCGAAAACTGCCCAGGCAGAAGACCCTGAGCTATGCCCATATAGATCAGCAACTCACCTTCCTGGGAGTACACCTGCACCCTGTTCTGCATGGAATCCGAGACCCAGATGTGCCCATCGGAATCAATTGCAACGCCCTTAGGCATGGCGAAATATCCCGGGCCATCCCCACGTTTACCGAACGTACGAATGAAGTTGCCGTCTGCGTCAAAAATCTCAATGCGGGCATTGAGCATGTCCACAACATACAGATTTCCGTCACTATCCACAGCGACGCCGGTTGGCTTGGCAAAATCTCCAGGAGTGGTCAGGGTATGTGTCTTGCCACCAGTACCAATCTTCCGCAGCAGTTGCAGAGTATCGGCGTCATAGACCAGCACTTGGTCCGCGGCGATATCGCTAATGTAAAGAAAACGGTTCTCGTTATCGATGGCCAGCCCGGTCGGACTGGCCAGCCCCTCTCGGATCGCGCTCTCGGCTTTGTGATTCGCGCCGAAAACCAGTACGCGGTGTGCTTCGGAATCGGCGACGAAAAGCCTGTCCGAATCGTCAATAGCCAAGCCCATGATTAACCCGAAACTGGCATCCTTGCCATTCTTGATCATCACCGTGTCGTGGGTTTCCGGGTTGATGATAAAGATCGCGCCTACCTTACTGTCCGCCACGTAAAGATTGCCTTTGGAATCGACTGCCATTCCGTGCGGCTCACCCATGAAGAAATGGTTCTTCAAGGTATCCTCACCCTTGTTCCCGGCGCTGCCAGCCAGACGGTCCATCCATGCATTCTTTGTTTTCGCCGGCTTTGCAGCGAAGTCCGGCAGTTTTTCGCCGGCAAAAAAGTCGATGTACTTGATCCGCGCGATATAGGGCGGCTGCGGCCAAACAATCCTGGACTTATCGAGGTCCGACAACACTCCTTCCGACTTTGGCGCTGAAGGCGCGGCGTTTTTCTTCTGGGGATCGGAGCCGAAGGCGGTGGACGGAGTCGCCATCGCGACGGCTAGCGCTAGTGCCAGTACCACCCATCCTCGTGCCCGTTGAACCGAATTATGCATCTGCTGAATCATTCCTGCTTCTCGCTTCCGATGTCTATTACTGCCACTCTCAGCGCAAATCCCGCTATTTGGTCATGCTCTTGTGACAACTCGCGCAGAACAAAGCATTATTGATCTGATCCTTCGCCAGTAAGTCAGGCTGCGCCGAGGCGTGCGGCTGATGGCAGACCATGCAATTGATCACAGTTTGGACCTTGGTAATGTCTCTTGGATCCATAACATCCGATACCGGGTGTCCGTCCACCGGGTGTCCTAGATTGAATTTCAACGGCAACACCGGAACCTTCTTGAAATAGTCCTCAGGCAGCTTCACCTTGCCATCGAAGATCGCTACCAAGTGATCGCTCTCCAGTTTTGCCGGCTTGCTATCCGGACCGTGACACTCCAGACAGAGCTTGTTGGGACTGGAAGTGCGCAGTAAGTGGACATTGTCGCCGCCATGCGGCTCGTGACAAATGAAGCATCCTTGCTCGAAGACGGGTTGATGAGGGTGTGCCTTGTTGTGCTCCGCGGCCTGATCTGAATGGCACCCCAGGCAGACATTGACCGGGTCCGGCCTCTGGAATCCAGGGGAGGTACCTGCGTGCGGATTGTGACAGTCTGTACAGTCGCCCGCCGCGCCAGGGTGCTGCACCTTTGCCTTTTCGATCTGTTCAGCCTTGTCAGAGTGACAAGCGACGCAAACTGCTTTCGGGGTCGCGGCCGTTAACACTACTTTGCCATCCTTGGCCGGTTGATGACAGGAATCGCACTGGCCGCTAGCAAAAGGCACGTGAGTGAACTTCGCCATCAATTTCTTCTGAGCTGACTGGTGTGGGTCGTGGCAAGTCAGACAATCGGCCGTACCAAACGGCTGTCCCTGGTGCGCCTTCGCCAGTGTTTCGTCCTTCGGATCATGACAGTCAATGCAAAGCGCGGGAGCATCTTTCGTCAAATGGAAGTCAAACTCACGCTTTCCGCGCTCACCAGTCTTGTGAGTTACGTGACACGTATCGCAGCCCATGTCCAGCGCCGCATGACGGCTGCCGTCCTTCGGAACATCAACGCCGACCTTGTGGCAGCTAAGGCAAAGATTGGTATCCTTGCTGTCTCCGGCGACAGGCTTAAGTAGCTGATTCTTATTATCGCTGGTGTGCGGATCATGACACTTCGTACAATCGCGAACCGCCGGGGGATGAACTTTGCCCTTAATGTCTGCGGCCTTCTTGTCAGCGTGGCAGGTTATGCATAGCGCTGCCGTAGTAGTGGTAATAAGTTTAGTGCGGGTAACATCTTTGTGAACGCGAATTTCATGACAACCTGTGCAGCCCATGGCAATCGCCGAATGAACTGACTTGCCTTTAGTCTTATCTTCATGGCACTGGGCGCATGTAGCTGGATCCTGCTTAGGATCGAGCGGTACTGGGTGAACACCCGCCCATGCCATGGCACCGAACACGCTGAGTAGAACAATGATCCAGAATGATCTCACTACCTTACTCACAACTACCTCACGCCCATTGCTGTGCAATTTCTTCGCCTTTGCCACAGGTCCGATGGGAATCCTCTTCTGAAATTGGTAACCGACTGAAAACGATACAAGAAATGTACCACTCGAAGCGTGCTTAGTATTGTCACGATACGCCAAACTTGAGCGCTTCGGGAAGTCCGCTGCGGTTTCTAACACAGGTTCATCTTAGAACGTACGTAAAATTCCGCACACCTTTAATGGGACCTGATGGTCCAGCGTAAGAACGACAGCGGCCGCTTCGAGCAAGACTTGGTCCGTCGTCTCGGGTAGTCGAGGAATGTGACTGAAGCATGCAGGTTATAGGGCCAATCCAAGAGGATCTCGATTGACACGAAGCTTGCCGGTTGTCTGAGATTGTGCAAATACGCGATGCCCATATCGACCCTTAAGCTGCGAAGGAGATGGCTGAACCTAAGTACAAAAAGACCTTCGCTGAATGCGCAAAGGCCAACATTCCGGGAGAGCGAGTTATATTTAGTTCACAGGCCATGATTCCCATGCAAATTTCCCCTGAAAGTTGCAACCGCGTCGCCAAGTTTATTTTCATTTTTCTAGTGCTCCTTAGCACGCTATGCGCCGGTCTGCACACCATAGCGGACAGCGACATGGGTTGGCATCTTGCGACGGGCCGATGGACAGTACAACATTGGCAGATTCCCCGCACCGACGTACTGTCATTTCCGTCCGCAGGCACGGCATGGACTTATCCTCCGTTCGCGGGCGTTCTGTTCTATCTGACGTACAGTGCGTTTGGCTACGCTGGTCTGAGTTGGTTTTGTGCGTTGGCATGTTTAGCGGTTGTGATATTCCTTGTACGCAGAGGAGACCTCGCCAGCGCTTTCCTTGCAATGCTTGCGATCGGCTCCATCGCCGCCCGAACCACTCCGCGGGCGGACCTTTTCAGTACCGTTTTCTTTACGTTCTATCTCGGGGAACTCTGGGCCTATCAACGCGGAATGCGCTCCAGGCTTTGGCTATTGCCTTTGCTCATGCTGCTGTGGGTGAATCTCCATCCCGGCTTCATCGCAGGACTCGGGGTCATTGGAGCATACCTGCTGCTGGAAACGACTGACCTGCTGTTCGCTGGGCGGCGCGTGGCCATAATGCAGCGACTCCGGCGGAGTTTGCCATGGCTGGCGGCCTCCGCGGCGACCACCCTGGTAAATCCATGGGGGGCAAGAATCTATGCCCAGTCGCTCAGCTTGGCTGGAGTTGCGGGCTCAGCGCAGGGAAAGCTCAACGGCGATATCGCCATTGCTGAGTTCATGGGTGGCCCAATCTCAACCCATTCGTTGTACCAGCTTATTGCCGTGCGACACGCTCAGTTCGGCTTCACATGGCTGCTTGTGTTGGCGGTGATTCTGGCCGGACTGTTTTTCTGGAAGCGGCAGGTCGGTGCTGGATTGATTGTTCTCGTCGCACTCTATGCCGCGCTGACTCATATGCGTTACGTTGCGATGTTCGCAATCGTCATTGTAACCTTGGGCTCAACGTTGTTTGAGGAACTTTTTACACGCACCTCCAGCGCCTCTGCACAAAATCCTTCTGCTCCGTTATTTCTGGTTCCAGAAGCAACTACCCTATTGTTGACTCTCATTTTTTGTGGTGTCGCGGTCATACAGATTGCCGACCTTATTTCTAACCGAACGTACGTCATATTCAATCCGGACTTGAAATTTGGAACTGGAGAATCATCCTGGTTTCCAGAACGTGCGGCAACCTTTATCCGCCATGAAAACCTCCCGGGAAACATTTTCGAAGACTATGAGCTTGGCGGCTATGCTGCGTGGAGCCTTGGTCCGCGGTATCCAGACTTCATCGATGGACGAGGGAACAATCCGGATCTAGTCATGGAGCAGTTCAACCTCTACAGCGAGGCCCCCGATTCACCTGCCTGGCAGAATAAGGCCGAGCTCTGGAACTTGAATGTTCTGCTGGTTTCCACAGCCGGATTCCGTGGCTTGCGAAACATTGACCCCTACCAGTTCTGCGGGAGTACGAACTGGCGTCCTATTTACATGGATGACGTTTCATTAGTGTTTCTGCGCAATACACCGCAAAACTCTTCATGGATCAATCGCCTGCAGCTCGACTGCTCTACGCAACAACTCACTCCCCCCGTCTCTGCTTCACGTCCGGTGCTTCACGACTTTTACTTAAATTCGGGAGAGTTATTTTTCGCGTTGCGTAGGGATCACGACTCGGAGGAGGCTCTCGGTCGCGCGGGTGAGCTCTACCCAAACGATCCGAGCGTTCATCTTCTGAAGGCGCTATTGTTTGAGCGGCGGCAGCAATACGACGAAGCCGAGCAGGAGTACCGCACATCACTAGCGATCAATGAGAGCAGCGGAGCATGGTACTCTCTCAGTCACCTTTACGGGCTTCTTGGCCGCAACCCAGATTCCTTGCAAGCCCTGGAGCACGCGGCACAACTGTCCAATCAGCCATTCAATATCTACATGAATATGGGGAAGCTTCAGATGGTTCTCAACCATCCGAAACAGGCACTGGTGTCTTTTGCGAAGGCCGAGAAAAGCAGCCCGTATCGGAATGGCGCCGAGTCGCTTGCTCCTGAGGTCTACGCCGAATTGGCGGAATGCCGCTCCGAGGCTTATCGACTTCTCGCTGACTGGAATCAAGCGATCGCCTGCCAGCAGGAATCGGTGAGGAGAACTCCGACTGTCCAAAGGCGCTGGGACAGGCTCGCTCGACTTTACGAGGCGAGCGGTCAAATGGACCTAGCCCGCGAAGTGCGCCAGCAGATGCTCCGGTTGCAGAGTTCCGAGAATGTAAGTCCGACTACAAACAAGTGAGAAGCCGTGGCTGCGCACTGGGATGGTTTACGCTGCGCGTTGACTACCGTGCTGCAGCTGTTTTCGTTGTAACCTGACTCGCGACCTGAAAAACTTGGATTCGACGGTTTCCAGCATCCACTACATACACACGGTCTTCGGCGTCTGTAGAGATCCCGTTGGGAGCCTGAAACTCTCCAGGATGATCACCGCCTTGTCCGAATCGGAACAGAAACTGTCCCTGGAGATTGTAAGCTTCAATCCAACTTAGGAAGGAGATGAAGAGACGCCCCCGGGAGTCGATCGTCATTCCATCTGTGTTGCTCCCGGCAGCGTTTCGAAAACGGAACTGCCGGCGGAACTTTCCGTCGAGATCCAGAACCTGGATCCGAAAATTTCCCCTATCGAGAACAAATACCTCGTTTTCGTAAACGGCAATTTCGGTTGGCTGGTTGAATTCAGCGGGCCCACTTCCCCCACCGCGTTTGCCGATCTCAGCAACGATTTTCCCCTCTCGATCGAGAATGACAACGAAATTGCGCGTTGTATCAGTGACGTAAATTCGTCCCGTTGGACGATGAATCGCAATTGATTGTGGGTCCTCAAATAAATTCTCCGACTTGAAGTTTCCCATGTACCTCATAAACTTGCCGCTCGCGTTGTAAACGGCAATCCTCCCAAGCTTAATGTCTGTAACGTAAATGCTATTGTTGACATCCACGGCAATACCATAGGGATACCTCAGTCGGTCGTCCTTCGCCCCGTCAATCTGAGAGTATTTTCTAGTAATGAAATTGAGAATGTGCACCGTATGCGTTGTGGGTTCGGTGATTAAAACGCGCAGATTGGAATCGACCGCAATCTTGGCGGCGGCGATTGGCTTTGCACTGTCCGCTGCATCGGCCCTCCCCGCAACAATGTCCAGTACCTGGTCACATGCTGTCGGACGTTCCCCTGTTATGTCGGATCCAGCGGCAGAGGGCTGGAAGAAATCGCGCAAATTCTGACAGCCAGTACGGTTTCCATTCACGTCGCCGTCGGCGCTGAAACTGGTCAGAAACTTGGCCGGAGTGTCTTCTTTCGTTCCTACTTTGCCGATCTGTCCAAGCAACATTCCCAGAAGAGCCAGGGGCAATACCAGAACCACTCGTGCATATCGCACGAACCCGAACCGAAAATTGCGAGGTTGAAACAAGCCGGAATCTCCCTTCGTTTTTCTACGGCATGCCTACGGCCATTTCAGTTTAGCGCTGAAGCAGAGTTGAGCAATCGCTACCCGTGTGGTAATTTCCGCAGCAATGCGCAATAACGCGCCAATGAGAGACAACTCTCCCAAGTTTGTAGAACTGATCTGGAAGTCAAATGGGATCTGAGCGCTAGACCCAACCACGGCATTTCACGATCTCGACATGAGCTTCGGAATCTTCTGAAAGCCACCTCGCTCTCAGGATCAATCGCGAAGGATGCTGGCCTGTCGGTCGCAGAAAAAAAGCATGCGACGGTCAGGAACATTCGATATGACCAGAGTTAACATTTTGTGGTCATTCGGCCTCCGGCACCGGCAAATGACCTGAATTGGGGTGATTGCGTAAAGGAGGCTCGACAGCCATTTACAGCTATACTTTAAGCGGCATGGAACCCAGAGATACGGAAGACGTGGTCCGAAAACAGATAACGAAAACACCTCTCGGCGACTTGCAATGCGAGGTCCAAGCGGAGCGCCATATGCCGTTTCGAATCACGCAACGCCAGGTGAGTCTGGCTCTGGTGGGGCTGGCATTGGTATACGCTTTCCTAGCCGGTTTTCATACACTCTTCGACTTGGACATGGGATGGCACCTTGCCACCGGACGCTACGTAGTTCAGCATCATGCAGTCCCCAGCACAGACGTCCTGTCCTACACGTCACCGGGAGCGCAGTGGATTTATCCACCCCTCGCGGGGGTCCTGTTCTATGGCATCTACAACGCCTCGGGATATGCAGGCTTAACCTGGTTTTGTGCCCTAGCACTGATGGCATTGGTGGCCTGCCTTGTGCAGGGATCATCCTCGCTAAGCGAGCGCGTTGCGGCCGCCACGTTGGCCATCTTCGCCGTGCCCAGCTTAGCTGTTCGAATGATGCCGCGCCCGGATCTTTTCTCCCAGCTATTCTTCGCCATCTTCCTCGCTGAGCTCTGGCGCTTTCAACAAAGTAACGCCTCCGTTGCCGACAGCCATCCTAAGCACGTCAGGAGAACAGGCGCGCTCCGCCGTGCCCGCCAACGGCTCTGGATTTTGCCCGTTGTCATGTTGCTCTGGGTAAATCTTCATCCCGGTTTTCTCGCCGGCCTTGGCGTACTTATCGCGTACCTTTTTGTCGAGAGCCTGGAACTCGTATTCCCATTGCGGCGGAAAACAGCGTTGCTAAGATTGCGGCAGGCGTGGCCAGCGCTGGCAACCACCTTGGCGGTTACTCTGCTGAATCCATTCGGATACAAGGTATTCAAAGCCTCACTGGTTTTGGCCGGTGTTCAACCGGCGGGGCAGGCAGGAAATGGTCCGGATGTCTGGGAGCTGCAAGCGATGCCGATATCGCTTCCCAGCCTCGCCCAGGCATTGGATTGGCGCAGTCCAGGCAGCAGTTACTGGTGGCTGGCGGTAATTGGTTTGATAGTGGTTGCCCTTGCACTCTGCAGGCGGCAACTTGGAGCAGCTTTGGTTATGGCTGTGGCACTCCTTGGCTCGATACAGCATTTGCGCTACCAAGGCATGTTTGCAATCACCGCTGTAGTCTTGGGTAGCACCATCTTGCCCGATGCATTCCAAAAAAACACACAAGCAAACGCGAAGAATTCTTTCGAGCCGCCTAGCCCTCTGCGCTGGCTAGCAGTCATCGTAGCCTGCGCTTTGTGTCTGCCGCTAACCTGCGTGCGGATTTCCGATCTTATTTCCAGTCGCGCTTATATCGTGGCAAACTCGGCAACACTTTTTGGCCCCGGCGAGTCCTGGTGGTTCCCGGAACGTGCCGCTGCCTTCATCCAGCGGGAGGAATTGCCCGGTAATATTTTTCAAGACTATAACTTGGGCGGATTTACCGCCTGGCGTCTCGGTCCGGCCTATCGCGATTTTATCGACGGTCGGAATGTGAGTCCCGCCGTTTGGACGGAGAAACAAGAATTTATCTCCGCCCCTCTCGATTCTCCACTTTGGGAGATGGAATCGGATCGCCGGGGCATCAATCTCCTGTTCTTTCCTCTGGGCCGGTTCAGCGGAGGGGGAACCCCCGACCTGATGTCCCTCTGCCAGAGCCAACTATGGCGCCCCGTCTATTTGGATGAGGTTTCCATAGTTCTGCTGCGCAATCGCCCTGAGAACCGTCCTTGGATCGACCGGTTAGAGGTCAACTGCAGCAGGCACCAATTCTTGCCGCCAACGCAAGTATCGCGCAGGGAGCTTTCCAACTTCTACGCCAATTTGGGCGGCGTTCTGCTGTCACTAAACCGAAATAACGAGGCAATGGATGCCCTTGTTCGCGGCGAAGGCATCTCTCCCGACGATCCGGTCATACATCGTACCCTTGCCATTTTATATGGGGCACGGCAACAGAGTGGAGATGCGGAACAGGAATATAAGACCGCTCTGTCGTTAAGGAAGGATCTGGCAGTCAGCTGGTTCGACCTAGGCGAATTCTACTTCTTTCATCGCCGTTTCTCAGATGCCCGGCCGCTAGTCCTGACAGCGGCTCAACTCACACTGTCTCCTGTCAGGGAGTACCTCCTCCTCGGCTACATTGATCTGGCGCTTCATCACTCTGAACTCGCTTTGCTGGACTTTTCCAGGGCCGAAAAGGCGATCCTGGAGCATTGGCAAGGCCGACAGAATGTTGACCCCGACTTTTATGCAGAAATTGCGGAGGGACGTGCCCAGGCATACCTTGCATCGGGCGAGCAGCAACGGGCCATCGAATCACAGCTAGAAGCGATACGAAGAACACCAGAAGTTGTAAGCCGCTGGCAAGCGCTGGCGAGCATCTACGACGCAGCCGGGAGGCCAGATCTGGCGGAACAAACACGCCAGAAGGCGCAGTCCTTGCGCAGGTAGGGATGGCCCACTTGACCGGGACACTGCGGATACGAAGGGCGGAAGTGTTTTGTACTTCGCCGCTATACTGGCCTATATCGAGGACGGCAAGCAGTTCCTTGTAGGCAGAGACTCCGGACGCGAGTCTCGCAGCGCATGTTCACGATGAACATCCATCTCGGCTTCGCCCCGCAATCAATCTGATGGCGCGCACACTTTGGACCGAACACGCGGTCACCGCTTCCATCAAGATGGCTGGTAGGGAGATCTCCGCCCCATGGGTTTCGAGTTCCGCCGTGTCTTTGAAGAGCAAAACTCCGGTCTGCCTCTTCGTGAAGCTCTTCTAAATCATCATGCCAAGCGGATTCCAGTGGCCGAGCGGGTTCTTCCCTTTGCCGATAGGATAATAAGCCCACTCTGCTACGTTTTGCCTGAAAGCACGGGAACCTGCGCAGGACCCTGGCCCATATTCCGCTATTTGTTACTTAAGATTTTCCAATATTCCGTCGATAAAGATGAAATATCCAGCTACAAAGGTGTACTCTGGTTCGGCCGGGGCCAAGCAGTCATCATTATAGATTCCAATTTCGGACCCCGGCGTGAAACCTCCATAGCTTTTTGCTTGAGCTTGCTATCAACGCAAGCTCTTTATTTGTGCGGGGCAAAGCAGGCGACGAAGCAAATGCTACCGCGCAGAACACAGCAAGCAACCAGCGCCACTCCTGCGTGTTCTTCAATTCGCCGATAGGTATTCATCAGCCCTTTTGGCCCCGGCAGCGAGCAGCGGCGATGCCAAGCACGGCACTAACTCTCGCGGCAAGCATTAGACCCGCGGAACAAGCAAGCGCAGTCCGCCCTGGCAACGCTGGCCTGGGAAGACCACGGGGAAGTTCGCCCCTCATTATTTGACTTCCCTTTCTCCAGCCCCAACCGACCTTTGCTCGAGGTAGCTGTTTACCGCCCTCGAATGTGCAACAGATTGGCAGGGGCTCACAATTTCATTTTCAGCACGGTTGAAGTTGGCTGGTGCGCGAACGTGGGATGGAATTGTGTCGCCAATTGCAGACGAGCAATATACGGACGTTGTTGCTGCTTTGAAAACCAAAACCGTTTCGACGAGCGCTATTGAAAGCCTCCGGATTAGCGTGCAACACATGTCCCAGCACATTGATGAATCTATCCATTTATACAATGGTTATCGCGCTCTGAAATGCGGCGACTATGCGTTCGGCCATGAGCATCCGCCGCTCGCGAAGATGTTGGTGGCGATTCCGCTACTGTGGAGCAATGCTGCAATCTAACTGCAGCCAAACCGAAATGCGCATTGACGATGCTGACCTGACTACCCGTTGGCTCCATTCACATGACGGATGGTGGCATCTTCTGTCGCAAGCCAGAGTTATGGCCAGTCTCTTTTCGGCGGCACTCTGTCTGAGGGGTATGGATTGCAGCGCGGCACATGTGGGAGCATTGGAACATTTGCGGGTTCCATGGTGATAGACAGCAAGCCGAGCGGCGGCGCATTACCGTACGCATCGCCGGCCATTTCCCACAAAAATCTTAAGAAGAAGAGGAAACAACGCAAACAACCGAACCCGCGAATGATACCGCGGGTTCGGTTCCCTGCCACGAAACCTGCAATGAAAATGAAAGGCAGCCGCGCTACATAGCGGGCTTATCAGATTTTTGGCCGGGTTTGATATTGGCGTGTTTCTTCGCCTGAGCCATGTACATGCGCACCTTATCGGCCTGCTCGTAATTCGGATTTTGCTTCAACAGCATCTCCCAATCCGCCACGGCGCCATTTACGTCCATTTTCGCCTGCCATTTCACAACCCCACGATTGAATAACGCGTTACTGTTCTTGGGATCGTATTTCAGGGCTTGATCGAATTGGGCGATTGCGTTATCGGGGTCGTTGGCATAGAACATCGCGGTTGCCATATCCGTGCGGACCGCTGCGTTCTTGGGATCGATTGCAAGAGCTTTCTGGTAGTACTCGATGGCAACAGGAAATATCTGCGCGTCATAGTACATATTGGCAATTTGAGAAATCAACGCAGGATCGTTCGGCTTAGATTTTAGCTGCTCGAGCAGTGGAGCCGCTTGCTTATCCGCCATGGCCTTCAGTTGTGCTGGAGACGGCATCTGTTGCTGGCCCATTCCTGCACCGCCCATCCCAGCGGGCGGCATACCCTGTTGTTGATCAGTCGCAGCCACAGCCGGTGCAGTCGCGCTGCTACTACCCATTGAACCGCGCAGCAGGTAGCCTACCGCACATCCTACCACCAAGCAAAGGACCGCCATGATGTAAGCCTGCGTGCTAGTCCAAGCCTGAGAGTTCTTCGCCTCGTTTGTTTCCGCCATGTATCCATCCTTGAAATGATCTGAAGCCAAAACGGCGCAGAATGCCCCGCTCCTAACAAAACCAATATATCCTTCCGCGACAGAGCTCATTGTGACATCCGTCACGGACAGTTCAATTCACGTCAACCTCTGCAGCAGTACAGGGGAGATTGATTTGCGTGGCTGGTAGCTTATGGTGCCATTCACGAATCCTGACCAAGCGTATCGGCAATATCAGTACAACGTGATCTTAGGTGAAATCATACGCCTATGTTGCCTTAGCCGTGCGTCGAGCAATTTCAACCCGGTTTCCTCTGAGACACACACGCAATCGTCAGATCTGGCGCACGGAGGAAGCCAGGACGGACCATGAAAAGCGGTTGCGCCCACTGCCTTGGCGGGAGGGATTCCTCCCGCCAAGGCCTCTTCCATTTAGTGAGCCGTATAGGTTGCGGTCGTGACAGCGCTCTGCGCAGTCTGCGTTCCGCTCTTATACACGGCGATTGCGCGAACATATTCACTCGCCGTGACAGTCACACTGGCGGTGCCGCTACCAGCGGTACCGGGCGTGCTGCTGGTGGTCGGAGTCGAACCGTTGGTCGTGTAGTAGATAGTGGAGCCGACAGGACCAGTGATCGTAACCACAGTCCCCTTCGCCACGCTACCGCCGGCAGGCGACATTGTCGGCGCAGCGGGAGTAATCACGAAGGTAGCGGTCGTGATTGCGCTGGCAAGCTCACCAGCCGGAGCATTGACCGCACGAACCGTCGTCGGAACGCTGATGGTCAGCGAGCTGGGGACGGTGGTTATCATCGTGGTGCAGTTCGTTCCGGCAGCTGCCGTGCAGTAACCGGTTACACCAGTCAGGGGGACGGTCTGCTGGGCGGTAAACGACCCACCCGTCAGAACCGGCGCTGCTGCCTGGAAGTTGTACTGTGCGCTGGCAATCGCACTGGGTGTCAAAGGCTGACCAGCCGAGTTCGCACCAGCCGCAATGGCTTGGAGGTTGGTGTTCGCGGTGATGCTAACCGCAACGCCAGAATTAGCCAGCGTGCCGTGGGTGCAAGACGGAATCACGTTCTCAGCGTACGTGGCGAGACCAGCGTCCAAGTACACCGGAGCTATTCCATCGGTGCTGTAGCAGATGGACGCGCCCGCGATCTGTTCCGAGATCGTGACGGACAGAGGAGCCTGGCTCGCCGGATAGGTGCTGCCAGCAAGCGAGAAGGTTGGAGCCAAAGCAATCGTGGGAACCGTGTTGTGGATTCCCTTTGCGTAGCTAGCCAGCTGCGCGCGAGTAAACACCGGAGCACCCGTCGTCGCGACGATACCGTAGGGGTTCGACTGGCCATTGCCCCCGGTGTGGCACTGGCCGCAGGCCATATCAACGTCAAGAGCAACCGCCGGGTAGTTCTGCGTGTTGCCGTTGGCGTCAACATACGTCTCGGTAGAACCGTTCCAAGTAGAGACGTAGGTGTTCAGCGGTGCTAGATTCCCGCTGCCAGTGTTGGTGTAGTAGGTCTGGGCATTCGGGAAGGTGTTGTAGTTAACGTCAGAGTTGATGCGCAGGAAGTGATATTGACCCTCTCCGGCGGCTCCGGCCATGTGGCAGACAACACAGGATTCCATGGCTTGTGTAGTTCCAGTAAGGGTGATGCCATAAGGCGTTCCGTTGCCTTGCGAGTGGCTCGGCGAGGGAATAGCGTAACGGCTGCCGTCCTGGTGGCACGACGCGCAAGTTGCAAGCGACGTTGTCGTATCGACGTTGGTTGCATTGACCTCTGGGTTGAAGTATCCAAGCATGTCGCCATGGATGTCGTGACAACCTGCGCAGCTACCCGCAACGCCGTTGGTTACACCACCGGGCGTGCTGCCGTTAGCGGTGGTGCCTGCGCTCGTGAACATGGTGTTGTACTGGCCTTTGACCGTAATGCCGCTGGCCGTGGTGCCGTCCTTGATGGTGAGAGTCGAATCAGCAGTCCCCGGGTTCTTCGTGTCCGGGTATCCGGAGACGCGAGCGTGGGGGCTGTTCAGGAAGGTGGCTACGATACCGTGCGACATGCCGCCCGGGACGTAGGTAACAGTTCCGCCCGCGGTGATGCAGTCATTGTAATAGGTGCCAGGATTGTTCTTGCTGGTAATGGTTGCGATGCTGCAGGCAAAGGTGGCCGAGAACTGGCCGGTCAGAGCCTTGTTGGCGGTCATGCCCGCAGGAACAGTCTGCGGCGCGAGGCTCTCAAAGCCCGGCAACGGTGTGAGGTGGATTTGGCCAACCGTGCCGGCAGCCGACGCCGTCCAAGTTGCTGTGTTCTGGTGGCACTCTACGCAGGTCAGCGCATAGGGAGGATTCGGAAGTGGAAGGGTGGTGCCCGAGACGGAACCCAGGTAGAAGTCCGTGCCCGGAATCGCGCCGGTAGTCGCATTCGCGTTCACAGAAGTAGGCACTACCTCGGTGAAGTGGTTGATGCGTCCGGCGGAATAAACAGGAGCTGCGGCCGTGCCAATATTTGGATTGATGACGGTGGCATCGTACTGCATGTCAGCCTTGTGGCACCGTTCGCACTGGATACCGCTCAGAGACCAGGACGAGGTGGTGCCAGCAGCACCGCCCCCGGGAATGCGGGGGAGCTGCGTGTCACTCAGCTTGGTGTATGTGAAATTGGGGTAAAAGCCGGTGACAGCCGTAGGCTCCGGACCAGCTGAATCAAAGCGATAGCCAGTCGTGTGGCAGCGTCCGCAGGAGCCGTAGCTGACACCGTTTCCGTAGATGTCTGGCGCGGTTGTCCAGCCCGCCACGAAATAAGCTCCAATCACGTTCTGGAGAGGATTGCCTTGCGTATCCAGCAGCGTCTCGTTCGGAACAACCTTGCGGAGGATGTTCTTGTGCCCGCCGATAAGGTAGCCGCCGCCAAGTTGCGGCGCGCTTACGTCGCTATGGTGGCAGCTAAGGCAGCCGTTGTAGGAATCATTGCCGGTGGCCCAAGAGCCGAACGCAATCGGCGTGGCAGTAGCGGTCCAAGTGGCGGACTCGATCGCGTTGTCACTGTGGTAGTACTGGCCGGCGATGCATCTCGTGCCATCCGCCGAGTACGCCGCGCAGTTGACAGACGAACGATCGGCAACACGGGTACTCGCTCCTGGTGTCAGCAGCTTATCTTGTGCAAGAAGCATGCCCGAACACATGAGCGAAAGTACCAGAGAGAGGGCGATTATTGAGCCTTTTCCTGTTCGCGTCTTCATAAAGTATGACCTCCAGATCTAATTCTGCTAATTGATACTGCGTGTACGCTCGGCCGGAAGGACAAAACGAGTGTCTGGAAGCAGCGCTGATACATCGCAAATTCCAGCCCGCAGATGATCAGCGAGCGAACTCAGTAAAATTGAACTTCTGGACAGCGGGACTGCAGGACTGCGAGCCCGGAAATGCGACTGCAACTGAGACGGCGATCAAGCCCGTGGCGGCTCACGCCGAATTGCAGGTGACTCCTATCTTGAAGGCGGAGACTCGCCCTTAACACGGTAAGCGCCGATGCCGCAAGTTACTACTGGACAATAGCAGAATACCATTAGCACGGTACTGAAGTAATCGGGTGTGACCCGGGTCACCTATATGTGTGAATTTCCGCTTGTGCCGGTATTTGCCGCTCACCAATCCCGGATGTTATGAACGGTGCATCCACAGAATTCATTGATTGCGCGCTTGATGATCGCAACTGGATTGCGTTCGATCAATTCTAGTGAAAAAGCCGCCCGGAAAGGGCGGCTTGAGGTAGTTACAAAGTTGCTTCGAAACCTCCGTTTCGTGCGGCAGAATCACTTGATCGTGTAAACCCCGCCTCCCACCGTGCTCGTCCCGTAACCATTGCCGACGGCGAGCGCAAAGACTGTAGCAGTTGAGGACACCGTGAACGGTCCCGTGTACTTGGTTGATGCGGTGGTCGGAATCGTTCCGTTGGTGGTGTAGTAGATCGTCACTCCGGGCGATGCATCCGCCAAGGTCACCGTTTGCGGCGTGTTGTAGATTCCGAAAGCCGGCGAGAAGGTCGGAGTCGAAGCCGTGATCGTGTAAGCCCCGCCTCCCACCGTGCTCGGCCCGTAACCATTGCCGACGGCGAGCGCAAAGACTGTAGCAGTTGAGGACACCGTGAACGGTCCCGTGTACTTGGTTGATGCGGTGGTCGGAATCGTTCCG